>Ga0209415_10001078_pt1 | contig 51922 bp, 52 predicted proteins | sample PeaSoiSIISIP2007_FD_187696 | JGI IMG/M metagenome (GOLD analysis project Ga0209415, IMG submission 187696) | Peat soil microbial communities from Weissenstadt, Germany - SII-SIP-2007 (SPAdes) (version 2) | ecosystem: Environmental > Terrestrial > Soil > Wetlands > Peat | place: Germany... | reverse complement strand
CCAGCACCGAGAGCCCGAGCGGCGCCTCCACCTCGCGGCGGGTGCCGTTCTGCTCGATGAACACCATCTTCGGCATCGTTCTCGTTCCGTCTCAACTGTGTTTTATCTTATAGGAAGCGCCCCCTCACCCTCCCCTCTCCCCGGCGGGGAGAGGGTTGCGGAGGCTTAGCGAGCGAGAGCGAGCTTAGCCGAAGCTGGGTGAGGGGGAATGTCTCCAATCTGCATAGAACGTCGCTACGTGGGCGGTGAGGCCGGCATCGCGTCCTCGGCGGCCACCGCCGCTCCGAGCGCGGCGGCGTCCTCGGCCGCGGCCTCCTTGACCAGAGCCGCCGCCGCGCGGCGCTCGATCACACGCAGCACCGTCAGACCGGCTTCCGCCGCAGCTGATTCGAGTCCGGCTTGCTCCGCAGCATCGGCGGCGATGACCGCATGGGTCACGGGGCGTGCCAGCTGCTTCTCCGCGCGGCTGCGCAGGCCCAACAACAGGTCCAGTGTGCGCCCGCTCTCCGCACTCAAGCTGCGCGCCCCGTCAGCGTCCGGCAGAATCTCGCCATTGCCACCGACCGCGATCGCGACCCGTCCGACTCCGCCCGGCGCGATCTCGATGCCGACCGCGGCGCCGGAGCCTTCCGCAGCATCGATCGGCGAGCCCTCGGGCTCCTCAATCTGGAACAGCTTCATGAGCGCTAAGATTTCGCCACGCCGCCCGGCGCGGCGTCACACGTGGAAGGATTCGCCGCAGCCGCAACGACCCTTCTCGTTGGGATTGCGGAAGGTGAAGCCCGATTGCAGCTTGTCCTCGACGTAGTCCATCTCGGTGCCGATGATGAACATGCTGGCCTTCGGGTCGATCAGGACCGTGACACCCTTGTCCTGCACCAGCTCGTCGAGCTTGCCCTTCTCGTCCGCGTATTCGAGCGTATAGGTGAGGCCGGAGCAGCCGCGCGAGCGCACGCCGATCCGGATGCCCACGGCCGGTTTGCCGCGCTTGCTCAGAAGCGCGCGGATGCGATCCGCCGCCGCGTCGGTGAGCGTCATTGCCTGGCGCAAAGCCATACTCGATCTCCTCGATCCGCCTCTTGATACAACCCGCATATCCCTCGGGCAACTCCCGCCTCTATATGGCGGCTCCCGACCGCGATTTCAGGGGCGGGCCTTGCAACCGCCCGACCGCCGCCGCGAGCGCGTCGACCGCGAAATCCACGTCGCGCTCGCTCGTAAAGCGGCCGAGGCCGATGCGCAGGCTCGACCGCCCGAGCTCGTCGGAAACCCCGAGCGCCCGCAGCACGTAGGAGGGCTCGACCTCGGCGGCTGTGCAGGCGGAGCCCGTGGAGAGCGCCAGCCCCGGACACGCTTCCATCAGCTCCAGCGCGCCGATGCCGGGAAACGTGAGGTTGAGGTTCGCCGGGAGCCGCCGCTCGGCATCGCCGTTGAGGCGCACCGAGGGGACCGCCGCGCGGACGCCCGCCAGGAACCGCTCGCGGAGCGCGAGGAGACGCCGCGCCTCCTCGGTCATCTCCTGGACCGCGATCGCCGCGGCCTCGCCGAGCCCTACGATCAGCGGCGTCGGGAGCGTCCCCGAGCGCAGCCCCCGCTCCTGCCCGCCGCCATCCAGCAATGGAACCAACCGTGCCCGCGGCCGCCGGCGTACGTAGAGCGCGCCCACGCCCTTGGGGCCATAGATCTTGTGGCCGGAGATCGAGAGCAGGTCGATCGCCATCGCGTCGACGGCGATGGGTATCTTCCCGAAAGCCTGGGCGGCGTCGGTGTGGAACAAGATGCCGCGCGTGCGGCAGAGCGCGCCGATCTCGGCCAGCGGCTGCAGCACGCCGATCTCGTTGTGCGCCGCCATGACCGAGACGACCGCCGTGCGCTCGCCGAGCGCCGCCTCGAGCCCCGCGAGATCGACGAGGCCATCGGCTCCGACCGGCAGAATCATCACCCGAAAGCCCTCGCGATCGAGGGCGCGGGCACTCTCCAGCACGCATTTGTGCTCGGTCGCGAGAGTCACAACGTGGTCGCGCTCGTCGCGGTGGAAACGCGCGGCGCCCTTCAACGCGAGATTGTTGGATTCGGTCGCGCCCGAGGTGAATACGATCTCGCGCGCCTCGGCACCGATGAGCTCCGCCACTTGCGCACGGGCCCGCTCCACCGCCGCCTCGGCTTCGCGCCCGTAGGCATGCGTGACCGAGCCGGGATTGCCGAATTTCTCGGTGAACCACGGCAGCATGACCTCGAGCACGCGCGGATCGACCGGCGTCGTCGACTGGTAATCGAGATAGATCGGCCGCGCGTTGGGCCGCGGCTCTGTCGCGGGTCTTGGCATCGCGCTCATCATGCCGCGGCACTCCGCGTGCGCCGGTAGAGCGCGGTCCAGGCATCGACCAGCTGCTCGATCTCCGCCGGCGTCGTGCTCCGGCCCAGGCTCACGCGAATGGCGCTCTCGGCCTCCTCGGGTGAGGCACCCATGGCGGCTAGCACGTGACTGCGCCGCACCTTGCCGGAGGAGCAGGCGGCACCCGCGCTCACCATGATGCCCGCGAGGTCGAGGGCCATCACCTGGGTCGAGGCGGCGACACCGGACATGGCGATGCAGAGCGTGTTCGGAAGCCGCGGCGCGCTCTTCGCGAAGGTGCGGGCGTCCGGTGCAACCGCGCTGAGCGCGGCTTCGGCGGCATCGCGCAGCTCCGCGATTCCCGCGCTCGACACGCTCTCGCGCACCGCAAGCTCGGCCGCGACGCCGAAACCGACGATCCCCGGGCCGTTCTCGGTTCCAGCGCGGCGGCCCCGCTCCTGGCCACCGCCCCGCTGCAGCGCCGCGAGCGCCACGCCCTCGCGCGCCACCAGCGCGCCGACGCCCTGGGGACCGCCGAGCTTGTGCGCCGAGATCGACAACAAGTCGACGCCGAGCCCGCGAAAATCCACGGCGATCTTGCCCGCGCCTTGGATGGCATCACAATGGAAGAGCGCGCCGTGCCGGCGCGCGATCGCCGCGGCCTCGGCGATCGGCTGGATCGCCCCCGTCTCGTTGTTCGCCAACATGATCGAAACCAACGCCGGCCGCGCATCCGAGGCGAGCTGCGTCTCGAGCGCGGCGAGATCGACCACGCCCTCGGGCGTCACGGGAATCGTCGTCGCCTCGGGCGCCGCCTCGCGCACGGAATCGTGCTCGATCGCGGAAACGAAGATGCGACGGTCGCCCACGCCTCGGAGCGCCAGATGATTGGCTTCGGTGCCGCCGCTGGTGAAGATCACCTCCGCGGGCGCCGCGCCGACCAGGCCCGCGACCTGCGCACGGGCGCGCTCGATCGCCTGCCGCGCCGCGCGGCCCCAGCGATGAACGGAGGACGGATTGCCCGCGCGCCGCAACGCTTCCGCCATGGCCTCCGCGGCCTCCGCGCGCAGCGGAGCGGTGGCGTTCCAATCGAGGTAAGCGAGCGGCGGCATGATCGACCCTTGATGAGAATGAGCCCCGGAGGGCTTACTGCGCCGCCAGCGCCGGCGAGGCAGGGCGCGGCTCCTCGATCGTCAGGCGGCTGGTGCCGAGCACGCGGCCGTCGACCACATCGGCGAGGGTGACCGAGCTCAGGAACAGATGGATCTGGTGTCCGAGCTCTTCCCAGAGATCGTGGGTGAGACATCTAGTCTGGTTGCCGCGGCAGCCCACGGGCGCACCGGGGGAGCACCGCGTGGCGCGGATCGGCTCGTCGACCGCGAGGATGATGTCGGAGATCCGTGTGCCCTCGGCGCCGCGCGACAGCAGATAGCCGCCGCCGGGTCCGCGCACGCTGCGCACCAGCTCGCCCGCCCGCAGCTTCGCGAACAGCTGCTCCAGATAGGAGAGCGAAATCTCCTGACGCTCCGCGATCTCCGCGAGCGAGATCGGATTGCCCGTGCCGTGTTTGGCGAGGTCGACCATCGCCATGACGGCGTAGCGCCCCTTGGTGCTGAGTCTCATCGGATCAATCTCCTTGAGCCTGGGCCTTGCGGCGCTGCCCGATGGCGGGCTCGCCCTCGATCTTGGGCAGCGGCAGCGGCGCAGACCGCCCGGCCTCGGCCTGGTGTTCCACCTCCTGGAGCCGCGCACGCAGCGACTGCACCTCGTCGAGGAGCCCGTTCAAGACGCGCGCCACCGGGTCCGGGATCTCGTCGCAGGGCGTGCCATAGGGCAGGAAGTCGCTCACGGTCTTGGCGGCAATCGGCCGCGGCGCGCCCACGGGCTTGGCGGGGATGCCCACCACCGTGGCGCCCGGCGGCACCTCCGCCAGGACCACCGCGTTGGCGCCCACCCGGGCATCGCGCCCAACGGTGAAGCCGCCGAGGATCTGGGCGCCGGAACCCACGATCACGCCGTCCGCGAGCGTCGGGTGGCGCTTGCCGTGATGGAGCGCGGTGCCACCGAGCGTCACACCCTGGTAGAGCGTCACGTCGTCGCCGATCTCCGCGGTTTCGCCGATCACGACGCCCATGCCGTGGTCGATGAAGAAGCGCCGGCCGATCCTGGCCCCGGGATGGATCTCGATTCCTGTGAGGAGGCGCCCCAAATGAGAGACGAACCGACCCAACAGCAGCCATTTTCGCAACCAAAGCCAATGCGCCACCCGGTGGAACAATATAGAGTGGAATCCAGGATAGCAGAACACCACCTCCAGGCGAGAACGCGCCGCCGGATCCTTGGCGAGGACCGTATCGATCTCTTCACGCAGGTTTTTGAAAAGCATGCGAGCCACTCATGGTATTATCCACCGGACGCCCAATGCGTTTGCGGCTGGGCCGTATTTAGGAATACCAACTAATTGAGTCAAGAATATAAGGCTGAAAATGCAGAATCTTGCGCGCCTCGTCCCAGTGGCACAGTGGGGAATTCGCGCGGCTTCCTCGTGCCGGTAGGAGTCCTTCGCTGAGATGCCTGAGGTAATCATCAACGGCCCGGAGGGCCGTCTCGAGGGCCGCTACCACCACTCGAAGCACCCGAACGCCCCGATCGCCCTGCTGCTGCACCCGCATCCGCAGCACGGCGGCACCATGAACAACAAGGTCGTCTACACGCTCTACCATGCCTTCGTCCGGCAGGGCTTCTCGGCGCTGCGCTTCAATTTCCGCGGCGTCGGCCGCAGCCAGGGCAGTTTCGCCCGCGGCGAGGGCGAGCTCTCCGACGCCGCCTCGGCGCTCGACTGGCTGCAGGGGTACAACGCCAACGCGACCGCCTGCTGGATCGGCGGCTTCTCTTTCGGCGCCTGGATCGGCATGCAGCTGCTGATGCGCCGCCCGGAGATCGACGGATTTATCTCCGTGGCGCCGCCCGCCAATCTCTACGACTTCGGCTTCCTGGCGCCCTGCCCCTCTTCGGGCCTGATCATCCATGGCGACAAGGATCACCTGGTGCCGCTCGAGAGCGTGCAAAAGCTCATCAACAAGCTCATGCACCAGCGCGACATCACCATCGACTTCCGCCTGGTGCGCGGCGCCGATCACTTCTTCCAGAGCCGCCTCGAGGAACTCGACGAGGAAGTCGAGGACTACCTCACCAAGAAGCCGAAGCAGCAGAAGATCGCGGCCAGCGGGCGGTAGATCAGTAGCTAATCCGCGAACGGATCGCGGACCAGGATGGTGTCCTCGCGCTCGGGGCTCGTCGAGAGGAGCGCCACCGGTGCCTCGATCAGCTCCTCGACGCGCTTCACGTATTTGATGGCGTTGGCGGGCAGGTTGGCCCAGGAGCGGGCGCCGCGGGTGCTTTCCCGCCAGCCGGGAACGCTCTCGTAGATCGGCTCGACTTCCGCCTGGGCCGTCGCGCTTGCGGGCAGGAAGTTCTTGATCTCGCCGCGGTGCCGATAGGCGACGCAGACCTTGATCTCATCAAAGCCATCGAGGATGTCGAGCTTGGTGAGCGCGATGCCCGTGATGCCCCCGACCTTGATCGCCTGCCGTACCATCACCGCGTCGAACCAGCCGCAGCGCCGCTTGCGTCCCGTCACCACGCCGAACTCCTTGCCGCGCTCGCCGAGCTGCTGGCCGATAGCGTCCGTGAGCTCGGTCGGGAACGGCCCGCTGCCGACCCGGGTCGTGTAGGCCTTGGTAATGCCGAGGACGAAACCGACGCCGCCCGGCCCCATGCCCGCGCCCGCCGCCGCCTGGCCCGCCACCGTGTTGGAGGACGTCACGTAGGGATAGGTCCCATGGTCGACGTCGAGCATGGCGCCCTGGGCGCCCTCGAATAGAATGCGCTTGCCCTGACGCTTGGCTTCGTCGAGGCGCTCCCAGATGCGGTCGGCATAAGGCAGCACCCGCGGCGCCACCTCCGTGAGTTCCTTGAGGAGCAGGTCGCGATCGACCGGGCCGGCACCCAAACCGGTCAGCAGGGCGTTGTGGTGCATCAGTAGGTGATCGATCTTCGCCGGCAGCGTCTCGGGCTCCGCGAGATCGCAGACGCGGATTGCGCGCCGGCCGACCTTGTCCTCGTAAGCGGGGCCGATACCGCGGCCCGTGGTGCCGATTTTCTGGGAGCCGCGCGCCTCCTCGCGCGCGCGGTCGATCGCGCCATGCGACGGCAGGATGAGGGCGGCGTTCTCCGCGAGCTTCAGCGATGCCGGCGTGACGTGGACACCCTTCTCGCGGATCGCATCGATCTCGCGGAGCAGCGCCCAGGGATCCACCACGACGCCGTTGCCGATCACCGAGAGCTTGCCCGGCCGCACGACGCCCGAGGGCAGTAGGCTCAGCCGGTATTCGACGTTCCCGATCACGAGCGTATGGCCGGCGTTGTGGCCACCCTGAAAGCGTACGACGACGTCGGCGCGCTCGGAGAGCCAATCGACGATCTTGCCCTTGCCCTCGTCGCCCCACTGGGCGCCGATCACCGCGACATTCGCCATAGGCTTCCGCCGACCTCTCAGTTCACGGTGTGGATGGCATCGCCCTCGAGGCGATGCCCGCAGGCAAGTCGGCGCGCTTCCGCCGCGGGATCGGCAACCGCCTCGAGCCCCGCCACGGTCATCCAGCCCTCTCCGCGCAGTCGCTTGGCGATCGCGGCGTCGGTGCCTGCGGGGATGTAGATCCGCCTCGGCGGCGCCTGCGCCGGCAGCGCGCGCAAGACGGTGTCGGTGTAGAGCGTCAAGCCCGTCGCGGGCTCGCCCTCGCCATTCCCCGTGCGATAGCGCCCGCCGCGGCCGAGCTCGCCGCGCACGCCCCGCGCATAGAACGTGAAGCTGATCCCGGTGTGGTACTCGAGGCCGCGGTTCTCCACGGGATCGACTGTGATGGCGAGGCCGGGCAAAGCCGCGCCCAGGCGCCGGGTTACGTCCATGAGCCGTGCCCGGTCGTCCGCCGCAGCGGGCGGCAAATCGAGCGCCCGCAATGCCGTGAGCGTGGTGGCGGCGACGCCTGCGCTCGCCAGCAGCTTCCCCAACAGCGCCGCGGCGCGACCGCCGACGGCCGCGACCGCCGCCGCGTCCTTGTGATCGAGCGCCGCGCGCAGGCGGTCCTGCTCCTTGGCGCCGAGACCGAGGGCCTGGGTGATCGCCGGCACCAGCGTCGGCAGCGTCAGATCCACCGAGAGAGCCTCGATGCCCAGCGCCTGCAGTGCCTCGGCGGCGAGCGCCACCACCTCCAGGTCAGCCGCCACCGAATCCGTGCCGATGAGCTCGGCGCCCACTTGGCCCACCTGGCGCTCGGGCCGGAGCTGGCTGCCCTTCACCCGCAGCACCTGGCCCGCGTAGCAAAGCCGCAGCGGCCGCGGCGCGTGCTTGAGCCGCGTCGTCGCGATGCGCGCCACCTGGGTCGTCATGTCGGCGCGAAGACCGATCATGCGCTGGGAAATCGGGTCCATCAGGCGGAAGGTCTCTTTCGCCATGGCCGCGCCGGTGCCACTCAGCAGGTTCTCCTCAAACTCCATCAGCGGCGGCTTGACGCGCTCGTAGCCGTGGCTCTCCAGCACCGCCATCATGGCTGCCACTACGCGCGCCTCGACGCCGGCCTCGGGCGGCAGCAGGTCGCTGAGCCCCAAGGGAAGCAGCGCCGGATGCAGACTCTCGTTCATGCGCGCGGGGATATCGTGTTTCCCGAGGCTCGGCAAACGAAAACGCCGCCAAACCCACGATGCCCGCTAAGGCCCTGGAGAATGCAAGAAAACACCATTAATTCGAGCATCTGCTTACCAGGCCTTAACCAACCATGGTGTTTGATCTCCCCGGGGCGAGGTGCGCCAAGGCACCTCGCGCGACCAAAGGTGCGGAGATGGACCAGGAAAAGACGCTGTCGCGTCGGAAGGTCTTGGCTTTTGCGGGAGCGGCGCTCGTGAGTGCGGCCGCGAAGCCGGCGCTCGGCGCGCCCAGCATCCTCTATTTCCGGCGCCTCTCGCTCTACAACGTCAATACCGGCGAGTCCTACAATTCCGTCTTCTGGGCCAACGACTATTATATTCCGCAGGGCCTCAAGTCGCTGGACTGGGCGCTCCGCGATTTCCACACGAACACCACCCACCCGATCGATCCGCGGCTCCTCGACCTGCTGGTGTCCTTGCAGGAGAAGCTCGATACCGACGAGCCTTTTCTCCTGACCTCCGGCTATCGCACGCCCGAGACGAACGCGCGTCTGGTCGCGGAAGGTGCGGCGGTCAACAGCCTGCACATGCAGGGACAGGCCGCCGATATTTCGCTGCGCGGCCGGACGCTCGGCCAGCTCCATAGGGCGGCGCTCTCGCTCCGCGGCGGCGGCGTCGGCTACTATCCCGCCCACAATTTCGTCCACGTCGACGTGGGACCCTTCAGGACCTGGGGCGGCGGCGCGTCATCCTACGTGGCGACCTCGACCTCGACCCCGGCCCCGACCTCAACTCCAGCCCCGACCGCAACGCCGACCGCGAGCCCCAGCCCAGCGCCGCGGCCTGCCTCGAGCCCGTCCCAAGTGGTCGTCGTGCGCGGCGGCCAGCACCCCACTACCAAGACCGTTGCGCTGAAGCCCGGCGCGTTCCTCTTGAACTAAGGCGCTCGCGTCCCACCGCGCCTAAAACCGCAGCAGTTTCGCCTGCAGCACGTCGGGGATCGTGCAGACCTGCTCGAGCAGGAGCTCGTTGAGCGGCTGGTCCACCTGGACGAGGCAGATCGCGTCCTCGCCCGGCGCGGTGCGGCCCAGGTGGAATGTCGCGATGTTGATGCCGGCCTCGCCGAGCGTGCGGCCGAGGTTGCCGATGAAGCCGGGCTTGTCCTTGTTGCGCACGAACAGCATGTTGGCGCCCAGCTCGGCGTCCATGGGCACGTCCTCGATCGTCACGATGCGCGGCTGCCCGCCGCGGAACAGGGTTCCGGCGACGCTACGGGTACGGCGTTCGGTCGTCAGGATGACGCGCATCAGGGTGTGGAAATCCCCCTCGGCGATCATGCGCGTCTCGCTGACGCGAATATCGCGGTCGCGGCAGATCAGCGGCGCGTTCACCATGTTGACGCTGTCGAGTTGCGGCGCCAGCAGCGCCTTCAGCACCACGGCGGTGAGCGGCTTTACGTTGAGCTGGGCCACGTGGCCCTCGTACTCGACTGCGACCGCGCGGATCGGCGACTCCGTGAGCTGACCCGCGAAGCTGCCGAGCTGCTCCGCGAGCTTCATATAAGGCTTGAGCCGCGTTGCATCCTCGGCGGTGAGGGAGGGCATGTTGATTGCGTTCACGACCGCGCCGGTCAGCAGGAAATCCGACATCTGCTCGGCGACTTGCAGCGCCACGTTCTCCTGCGCTTCGGTCGTAGCGGCGCCGAGATGCGGCGTCGCAACCAGTTTGGGATGGCCGAAGAGCATGTTCTCGGTGGCGGGCTCCACGGGAAACACGTCGAGCGCCGCGCCCGCCACGTGCCCTGAATCGAGCGCCGCCTTCAGGTCCCGCTCGCGGATGAGCCCGCCGCGGGCGCAGTTGATGATGCGGACGCCCTGCTTCATCTTCGCGATCGCGCGGCCGTCGATGATGTCGCGGGTGGCGTCGGTCAGCGGCGTGTGCAACGTGATGAAATCCGCGCGCCTGAAGAGCTCATCGAGCTCGACCTTCTCGACGCCGAGCTCGACCGCGCGCTCCGGCGAAAGATAAGGGTCGTAGGCGATCACCTTCATCTTGAGCCCGAGCGCGCGGTTCGCCACGATCGAGCCGATGTTCCCGCAGCCGATCACGCCCAGCGTCTTGCCGAAGAGCTCGACGCCCATGAAGCGGGACTTCTCCCACCTGCCCGCCTGCGTCGAGTGGTCGGCCGCCGGCACCTCGCGCGCCAGCGCGAACATCAGCGCGATAGCATGCTCCGCCGTCGTGATGGAGTTGCCATAGGGCGTGTTCATCACGACGATACCGCGCTGGGTCGCCGCGGGTACGTCGATGTTGTCGACGCCGATGCCGGCGCGGCCGATCACCTTCAGATTGACCGCGCGCTCGAGCAGCGCCCGCGTCACCTTGGTGGCGGAGCGCACGGCGAGGCCGTCGTAGGCGCCGATGATTTCCTTGAGCGCGTCGGGCTTGAGGCCGACCTTCGCGTCCGTCTCGATGCCGCGCGACCGGAAGATCTCGAGGGCGTGCGGGCTCAGCGCGTCGGCAATCAACACCTTGGCCATGGACACAGTCCCAATACTGGAATTTTCTGAGCGGCTCAGGCCGCGGCGGCGCGGCGGATCTCGCCGTAGGCCCAGTCGAGCCACGGCAGCAGGGCTTCGACGTCGCCGCGCTCGACGGTGGCGCCCGTCCATATGCGCAAGCCCGGCGGGGCATCCCGGTGGCCGGCGATGTCGTACGCGACACGCTCCGCGTCGAGCAGCGCCTCGAGCTGCTTCACGGCCGCCCGCTGTGCCACCTGGTCAAGCCGCCGGAACCAATCGTCCGTGATGGCGAGGCAGACCGAGGTGCAGGAGCGCGTGCGCGGATCGCGGGCAAGGAAATCGATCCAGGGTGTCCGCTCGACCCAATCGGCGATCGCGGCGAGGTTGGCCTCCGAGCGCGCGATCAGACCTTTGAGCCCGCCCACCCGCTCCGCCCATTTGAGGCCGTCGATCGCATCCTCGACGCAGAGCATTGAGGGCGTATTGATGGTCTCGCCGACGAAGGTCGCCTCGTTGAACTTGCCCTTCGAGTTCAGGCGGAACAGTTTCGGCAATGGCCAGGGCGGCACATAGCCAGCGGCACGCGCCACCGCCCGCGGACTCAGCACGAGCATGCCGTGCGCGGCTTCGCCGCCCAGCACCTTCTGCCAGGAATAGGTCACGACATCGAGCTTGTCCCAGGGCAGATCCATGGCAAAGGCGGCGGAGGTCGCATCGCAGATGGCGAGCCCTTCCCGATCCCGCTCGATCCAGTCGCCGTCGGGTACGCGCACCCCGGAGGTGGTACCGTTCCAGGTGAAGACGACGTCGCGGGCGGGGTCGACTTGACCGAGATCCGGCAGCACGCCGTAGTCGGCGCGGAGCGCGCGGACATCCTTGAGTTTGAGCTGCTTCACCGCATCGGTGATCCAGCCCTCGCCGAAGCTTTCCCAGGCCAGGAGATCGACGCCGCGCGCCCCCAGCAACGACCAGAGCGCGAGCTCCACCGCGCCGGTATCGGAGGCCGGCACGATGCCGATGCGATAATCGGCCGGCACGCCCAGGATGGCGCGCGAGCGGTCAATGACCTCCTTCAATTTGGCTTTGCCGGCTTTCGAGCGATGCGAGCGGCCGAGGCAGGCGTGCTCGAGCGCCTGCAGCGACCATCCTGGACGCTTGGCACAAGGACCTGACGAGAAGCAAGGGTTGGCGGGCCGAGCGTGCGGCTTCATGGCCTATTCCTTCCAGAATGGCTGCGACCCGTTGGGGGGCCGTGTCCCGCCGACGAAATTAGTGAGGGCACGACGCAGCGTCAACTGCCTGAGCGCGCTTGGAAGGCCGCCTCAGATCCTCGCCAAGCTCGGCGCAGCGTGCCTGCGGCGCAATCGGCTTGGTATGTCGTTGCGTATGACGCAACACTATTTTAATTCTCAAAATGCTTGCAGCAATCGGCCGTGCTGTAATCGACGGGCAGCGATCGCGGGCCCGATTTGCGCTGTCGATTGACGCGCCCTGTCGCCGGCCCCACCCTTCCGGCTCTATTCCCGGCGGGTATGGGGCCCATGGCGAGACGGTATTTGTGACGCGAGTCCCGGTGTGGTGACGTGGGAGGTCGCCGCGACCCCCCTCGTAGCGATCCGTGCGCTCGCGGGGCCGCATCCACCGACGGAGGAACCATGTCACCCAACGAAGGACCCGCCAAAATGGCTACTGCCGCGCCACCAGCTCCGCCCCGCGGCGTGAAAGCGGGCGCCGGCAAGTACGTTTTCGAGCTGGCGCGGGTCAATCGCGTGGAAGCTGGTCCGGACTATTCGACCGCGGCCGGATCGCTGGTGGAGGGCGAGCGGTTCATGATGGGCCTCATGCGGATGCCCAAGGGAACCGGCGCGCGGGCGCATAGCCATCCCAACGAGCAATGGGTCTACGTCATCGAGGGAACCCTTCTCGTCGAGGTCGACGGCCACAAAGCGGAGGCCAAACCCGGCTCCCTCGTCTACTTCCCGCCGAACTCCGTGCACTCGTCGATGGCGACGCCCGACCGGGACGCCGTGTTCCTCACGGGCAAGGACCTGAGCCACGGGATCTGGGGCACCGCTGTCGACCAGTCCACGACCGGGCCTCGCTACGCGCCGGGTTTCGAGCCCGCCCGAAATCCAACCTAGCCTGTGCGACACAAGTTCGCGGTCACGACACGCTCAACCGGGATCGCTCGCGCAATAGGGTACGATACGGGTCATGTCGGCAGCTGATGCCGATTCAGCATGACGGCAATTGCGAGATAGCATTTGTGGCTGGCAGCAGCCCATGATGACCTTCGAGAAATTCTCCATGTCCACGCGTACCCGCATCATCGCGAGCACCCGGATGCTGTTTCGGCATGACACGATCGGGCTGGCTTCGCCGTGCCCGTAAGCCTCGCGAACAAAGTCGCGATCATCACCGGCGGCGCTCACGGTATCGGGGCGGCCGAAGCCACCGCCTTCGTGAGCGCCGGCGCCAAGGTCGTGGTCGGCGACATCCTCGATGGCGAAGGAGCCGCGTTGGAGGCCCGCCTCAACGCGGGCGGAAGCAAGCCGTGCGCGCGCTACATGCGGCTCGATGTCACCAAAAGCGAGGACTGGCAGGCGGCGATCACGCTGGCGGAGGCGCTGTTCGGGCCCCTGACCACGCTGGTCAACAACGCCGGCGTGCCCGCGCGGCCCGGCGTCGAGGACACGACCGAGGCCGAGTGGGACCGGACCATCGACACCGATCTCAAGGGTACGTGGCTCGGCATGAAGCTGTGCATTCCCGCGCTCCGGCGCGCGGGCGGCGGCGCCATCGTCAACACCTCCTCGACCTATGCGCTGGTCGCCTCCGGCAAGGCCGCCGCCTATCACAGCGCCAAGGCGGGCGTGCTCATGCTGTCGCGGGCGGCCGCGGTCGAGTACGCACGCGAGAACATCCGGGTGAATGCCATCCTGCCCGGCGTGATCGACACGCCGCGGATCGCGACCCTCGCGGCAGATTGGCGGAAATTCCTGATCGAGCACACGCCGCTCAACCGGCTCGGCCGGCCCGAAGAGATCGCGAACGCGGTGACGTTCCTGGCCTCGGACGAGGCGTCTTTCATCACCGGCGCGTCGCTGGTCGTCGACGGGGGCTACACCGCGATCTGAGTCGCGGACCAATCTTGCGTTACAGAAAACAGCAATCGGGGAGGAGGGAGCTTATGAAGGGAACACGGCGTCAACTGCTGCGCGGCGCGGCCGCGGCGGCGGCAACCGCATTGGTGGGCTTGCCGGCACGGCGCAGCAAGGCCGCGGACTTCGTCTACAAATTCGCCCACGGCAATCCGGAGTCGCATCCCAACAGCATCCGCCTCAAGGCGGCGGCGGAGAAGATCAACGAGGCCGCGAAAGGACATCTGGAGATCCAGGTGTTCCCGAACGCCCAGCTCGGGCTCGACGCCGCGATGCTCTCGCAGGTGCGCTCGGGCGTGCTCGATTTCTATTTCACCAGCGGCGTCTCGATCTCGTCGGCGGCGGGGCCGATTGCGGCGATCAACGCCATGGCCTTCGCCTTCAAGAGCTATGCGGATGTCTGGCCCGCGATGGACGGCGACCTCGGCAAATTGATCCGGGACACGATCTCCAAGATCGGGCTGCGCGTCTTCGACAAAGCGTGGGACAGCGGCTACCGCCAGATCACCACCGCCACGAAGCCGATCAACAGCCCCGACGATCTCAAGGGGTTCAAGATGCGGGTGCCGATCAGCCCGCTCAACACCTCGCTGTTCAAGTCGCTCGGCGCCTCGCCGGTGAGCATCGATTTCAACGAGCTCTATACCGCACTCCAGACGCACATCGCCGACGGCGAGGAGAATCCGCTCGCCTTCGTCTTCGCGGGCAAGCTCTACGAGGTGCAGAAATACTGCTCGCTCACGAACCACATCTGGGACGGCGATTGGATGTTCGCCAATCCCAACTCCTGGAGCGCTTTGCCCAAGGACCTGCAGGAGATCGTCGACAAGGGTTTCAACGGCGAGGTGCCCCAGGCGCGCGAGGATATCAAGAACGCGAACGATTCGCTGAAGGCGGAGCTCGAGAAGCGCGGGATGGTGTTCAACTCGCCCAACCTCGATCCCTTCCGGGACGTGCTGCGCGCGAGCGGCTTCTACAAGGACTGGCGCGACAAGATCGGAACCGAGGCCTGGGCCGTGCTGGAGCGGTACACCGGGCAATTGGCGTAGCTTTCGCCGCCACGCGCCATGCCTAACGCCGCGCAGCCGGGCTCGCTCGAGGTCGTGGCGGCATCGGGGATCGCCACGAACGTACGAGCCCGCGCGGCGAAGGCGGCGGGCGGCTTGCTGCAGGCGGTCGAAGCCGCGGCGGCGCTGCTCGTCGTGCTGGAAATCCTCATCCTCTCGGCGGGCGTCATCTCGCGCTACGTCTTCAACGCGCCGCTCCTGTGGTCGGATGAGCTGGCGCGCTTCCTCTTCATCTGGCTCTCCATGCTGGGCGCGGTGGTGGCGCTTCGGCGCGGCGAGCACATGCGGCTTTCCGTGCTCGTCAATCGCGCCTCGCCGGGCCTGCGGCGCTGGCTCGAGACGACGGCCTCTCTCGTCGTGATCGGCTTCCTCCTGGCGATTCTGATGCCGAGCTACACGCTGGTCGAGCTGCAATGGGTGGTGACGATTCCTTCGTTGCAGATCTCGGACAGCTACCGGGTGGCGGCGATCGGGGTCGGCGCGGTCCTGATGTCCTTGGTCGCGATCACGCGGCTGATCGAGCAATCGAGCCTCAAGGAAATCGCGGGCGCGATCGCGATCGGCGTGCTTGTAGCCGCCGGACTTTGGCTGCTGCGGCCGGTCCTGCTCGAGATCGGCAATTTCAACCTGGTCGTCTTCTTCGGCGTGATGCTCGGCATCGCCGTCGCCGTCGGCGTGCCCATCGGCTTCGCGTTCGGCGGCGCCACCTTCCTTTATCTCGCGATCATGACGCGGACGCCCTTCATCGTGGAGCTGACCCGCATGGACGAGGGCATGTCGGTCCTCATCCTGCTCTCCGTGCCGCTCTTCGTCTTTCTGGGCGCGCTTATCGAAATGACCGGCATCGCCCGCGCGCTGGTCGCCTTCATGGCAACCCTCGTGGGCCATGTCCGCGGCGGCCTCTCCTACGTGCTGCTCGGCGCGATGTTCCTGGTCTCCGGCATCTCCGGCGCCAAAGCCGCCGACATGGCGGCGATCGCGCCGGGGTTGTTGCCGGAAATGCGTCGGCGTGGATCGAACCCCTCGGAGCTTGCCGCGCTGCTGGCGGCCTCGGGCGCGATGAGCGAGACCATACCGCCGAGCCTGGTGCTGATCCTCGTAAGCTCCGCCACCGGCGTTTCGATCGCGGCGCTCTTCACCGGCGGCATCCTGCCGGCGGCAGTGTGCGCGCTGGCGTTGGTGATCGCCGCCTATCTCCGCTCCCGCGACGATGGCGGCAGCACAATGCCGCGCGTGCCCGCGAAGCAGGTGCTGCGCGCGTCGCTGTTGGCGCTGCCCGGCCTCCTCCTGCCGTTCGCCATCCGGTCCGCCGTCGTCGATGGCATAGCGACGGCGACCGAGGTCTCGACGGTCGGCATTCTCTATTCCCTGATCGTGGGACCGCTGGTCTACCGCCAGTTCGACTGGCGCCGCGTCTATCCGAGCCTGGTCGCCACCGCGTCGCTCTCTGGCGCCATCCTCTTGATCCTCGGCACGGCCAGCGGCATGGCATGGGCGTTGACGCAATCGGGCTTCTCGCGCCAGCTCGTCGCGGCCATGACCTCGGTGCCCGGCGAGTCCTATGGCTTCCTAGCCATCTCGATCGTGGGCTTCGCCATCCTCGGCAGCGTGCTCGAGGGCGCCCCGGCGATCCTCGTGTTCGGACCGCTGCTCTTTCCGGTGGCGCGCGCGGTCGGCATTCACGAGATCCACTATTCGATGGTGGTCATCCTGGCCATGGGCCTCGGCCTGTTCGCGCCGCCCTTCGGCATCGGCTATTACTACGCCTGCGCCATCGCACAGGTCGCGCCCGACGATACCGTCGGTCGGATCTGGCCCTATCTCGGGGCGCTCCTGATCGCGCTCTGTCTGATTGCGGCCGTACCATGGATCTCCACCGGTTTTCTCTGAGAGAAACCGCATCGCACCCGAGGACGAGGCTCATGCCGGAAAAGACTGAGATCCGCGATGGAATGCGGATCGACTGGGATATCCCGATCGCGATGGATGACGGTCTGATCCTGCGCGCCGACTTGTTTCGGCCGATCGCCGAAGGCCGCTATCCCGTCATCCTCACCTATGGCCCCTATGCCAAGGGGCTGAGCTTCCAGGACGGCTATCCCAGCGCTTGGCGGCTGCTCTCGACGCAGCATCCCGACGCGATCGCGGGGTCCAGCAACAAATACCAATGCTGGGAGCTGGTCGATCCCGAGAAGTGGGTGCCCGACGGCTACGCCTGCCTGCGCGTGGATTCCCGCGGCGCCGGCCGCTCGCCCGGTTACCTCGATCCCTGGTGCCCGAGAGAGACCCGCGATTTCTATCTCTGCATCGAGTGGGCGGGCGAGCAGCCCTGGAGTAACGGCAAGGTCGGGCTCAACGGCATCTCCTATTACGCCATCAACGCCTGGCACGTCGCGGCGTTGCAGCCGCCGCACCTCGCCGCCTTCTGCGCCTGGGAAGGCGCCGCCGATTTCTACCGCGACATGACGCACCAGGGGGGCATCCTCTCGACGTTCATGGCCAACTGGTACGACATGCAGGTCAAGACGGTGCAGCATGGCGCCGGCGAGCGCGGTGGCCGCAGCCGCCTTACCGGCGAGCTCGCCTGCGGACCGGAGACGCTGAGCGATGCGGAGCTCGCGGAGAATCGCACCGATTTCGGCGCCGATATTTTCGCGCATCCACTCGATGACGCCTATCACCGCGCGCGCTCGCCCGCCTGGGAGAAGGTCACCGCGCCGCTGCTGTCCGCCGCGAGCTGGGGCGGACAGGGGCTGCATCCCCGCGGCAATTACGAGGGCTTCATGCGCGCGGCCTCGAAGCAGAAATGGCTCGAGGTGCACGGGCTCGAGCACTGGACGCATTTCTATACGGACTACGGCGTGAAGCTGCAGAAGCGGTTCTTCGGGCACTTCCTCAAGGGCGAGGACACCGGCTGGAACGAGCAGCCGGCGGTGCAACTCCTGGTCCGTCAGCCCGGCGAGAAATTCATCGAGCGGCACGAGGCGGAGTGGCCGCTGGAGCGCACGGAGTGGACCCGGTTCTACGTCGACCTCGCGTCGCGCGCACTCACGCGGGAGGCTCCGCGCTCCACCGGCATGCTGACCTACGCCGGCCTCGGTGACGGCGTCACCTTCCTGACGCCGCCGCTTACCGAGGAGACCGAGATTTGTGGCCCTTCTGCGGCGAAGCTCTTCGTGTCGTCCTCGACGTCTGACGCGGACATTTTCCTGGTTCTGCGGGTCTTTGACCCCGATGGCCGCGACGTCGTCTTCTCTGGCACCGTCGACCCGCACACGCCCGTCGGCCAAGGCTGGCTCCGAGCCTCGCACCGCAAGCTCGATCCGCGCCTGTCGCGGCCCTATCGCCCCTATCACAGTCACGATGAGCGCCAGGCGTTGACACCCGGTGAAATCGTGGCGCTGGACATCGAGATCTGGCCGACCGGGATCGTCATCCCGCCCGGCTATCGCATCGGCCTCACGGTGCGCGGCAAAGACTACGAGTGGGACGGACCGGGCGTGCGTCTCTCTAATTTCAAGAATGAGCTTAGGGGCTGCGGACCTTTCCTGCACAACGATCCCCGTGATCGCCCGCCGGACGTGTTCGGCGGCAACGTCACCATTCATTGCGGACCCGGCCAGGACGGTTACCTGCTGCTTCCGGTCATTCCGCCCAGGAAATAAGGAGAGGACACCGGCAGATGATCTCGGCGGCGATCGTAGGTTTGGGCTGGTGGGGCAAGACCATTGCGAGGACCCTGGCGCAGAGCGAGACGCTGCGGCTCGTGCGCGCTGTCGACGTCGATCCGCGCGCGGGCGACTGGGCCAGAGAGCAGGGGTTGCCCTTCTCGACCGAGCTCGCACAGGCGCTCGAGGATAAAAAGGTCGAGGCGGTCATCCTCTGCACCCCGCACTCCCGCCATCGCGAGCAGATTCTGCGCGCCTCGGGAGCCAGCAAGCATGTCTTCTGCGAGAAGCCGCTCGCGCTGACGCGGCGGGACGCGCTCGACTGCGTCGCCGCCTGCGAGGCGGCGGGCGTCGTCCTCGGCATCGGCCACGAGCGCCGGTTCGAGCCGCCCATCCTCGAGCTCCGGCGCCTCGCCACGTCGGGCGAGCTTGGCACGCTGCTCCAGGTCGAGGCGAACTTCAGCCAGGACAAGTTCCTGAGCCTGCCCGCGGACAATTGGCGCCTGTCCAGCCTCGATGCTCCAGGCGGCCCGATGACCGCGACCGGCATTCATCTGCTCGATCTCGCGGTCGCGATTCTCGGCCCCGCCGAGCGGGTGGCGGCGAACGTCCGCCAGCTCGGCAGCCCGCTCGCCAACGGCGACACCTTGGGCGCGCTCATCGGCTTCAAGAGCGGCGCCAATGCCTTGATCGGCGCAATGCTGGCGACGCCTTTCTTCGGGCGATTTGCGCTCTACGGCAGCCGCGGCTGGGTGGAAGTCGTCGACAAGGCGCATCCGGAGTCGCCGGAGGGCTGGACCCTCACCCGATGCTTCCGCGGCGGCCGGCCCGAGCGGACCGACTATCCGCCGGCGCCGGCCGTGCGCGCCAATCTGGAAGCCTTCGCCGGCGCGATCGCGGGCCGCGCGCCCTATCCGGTTCCCCACACGGACATGATCGCCACCGTCGCGGCGCTGGAGGCCGTGGTGAAGTCGGCGCAGAATGGCGGCCGGGCCGAAACCGTCGAGTGACAGGAGCGATCTGGGTCGTTCCGAGATCGGCTCGAGGCTCACGGCCGGGGGGACGCATGCGCCATAAGCCGCCGCACGGCGTCATGGATCTCGCGAGCATCCGATATTTCGTACATGTCTCGGAGGTCGGCAGCATCACGATCGCCGCGCGCGACCTCAGGATCGCTCAGCCCGCGCTGACCCGGCGCATCCAGCGCCTGGAGGACGATTCGGGGTCGCAACTGCTGCTTCGCCTCCCGCGCGGCGTTCAGTTGACACCCGTGGGCCGTGAATTTCTCGAGCATTGTCGGCGCATCCTGCGCGAGGTCGCGCTCGCCGAGGACTCGCTGGCGGTCAACCGCAGCCGGTCCGGCGGACACGTCGCCTTGGGCATTCCCGGCACGTTGACCGCCCTCATCGTGCCTCGCCTGATCGAGCGGCTTCGCGACCGCACCCCCAAGCTCACCCTCGGCGTCACCGAGGGCACGACACCGTACCTCTACGAGAATCTCCTGGCGGGCCGGTCGGACCTCGCGATCCTCAACAATCCTCCGAATTCGCGGGCAATTCGGCTGGTGCCGCTGACCTCGGAATCCCTCGTCGTGGTGGCACCGGTGCAGCCGGGCAGTACCCGGCGCTTCTTCACGCTAAACGAGCTCGCGCGCACGCCGGTTATCGTGACCAAGGGCATCCGCGCCATGGTCGACGAGCAGATCCGCGCTCACGGCAAGCGGCTCACGGTCGATTTCGAGATCAGCTCTCCCGAGGCGATCCGCCGGCTCCTCCTGCGCGGCATCGGACCGACCATCGTGCCGGTCTCGACCTTCCGCGACGACATCTGGGCCGGCCGGCTGGCGGCATTTCCGACAGAGGACGTGAACCTGCACCGCATGCTCGCCTTGGGCCATGTCGCCGAAGGCGCCACGCCGGCGGTTCAGGCGATCGCGCGGCTGATTCAGGCGGACGTGCTCGATCTCGCGACCCAAGGCGTCTTCAACTCGATTCCCGACCGGACCCGAGAAGGCGCGGCGGCCCCGGCCGGCGGCTGAGAGCCTGGGCGCGTTCAGCGGCGCGCGGGGGTCGCGCGGAGCGCCGCGCCGGGCGGCTTGAAGCGACGCTCCATACGGCGCACGAGCATCGCCGCAACCAGGCTGACCGCGAGCAGGACGATCGCAGCGGCCGTATAGGGCTCGGTATACCGGTAAGTTAGCCCGGCAATGCCGTTTGCGGCGCCGAACACGTCGATCACCGTGATGGCCGCGAGGAGCGGCGTCTCCTTGAACAGGCCGATCAGGATATTTCCGAGCGGCGGCACCATCGGCGGCAAGGCCTGCGGCAGGATCACGCGGCTCCAGATCGGCAGCGACGTGAGACCGAGGCTCCTCGCTGCCTCCCATTGGCCGACGGGAACCGCGTCGATACCGGCCCGGTAGACCTCGGCGACGTAGGCGCCGATGTTGAGGCCGAGCACCAGGATCCCCGTCGTCAGTGCCTCGAAGCGGATGCCGAAAGACGGCAGCACGTAGAACGCGAAGTAGAGCTGCACGAGCAGCGGCGTGCAGCGCATGAAGTCAACATAGAGACCGCAGGCGGCCCGCACGGCACGGATCTCGGAGCGGCGGCCGAGAGCGAGGGCGAGGCCGACCAGCAGGGCGATGGCATAGCCGCCGACCGTCGCCTCGACGGTTACCGCGAGCCCCTCCATCATCGCGGGGAGGAACTGCAGGATGAATCGGACGTCGAGCACCCGCGGCCCCTAGCGGAAGCGAGACGTGTGCCGCTCCGCCGCGCGCACGAGGCGGGCGAGCGGATAGGCCATCGCAAAATAGATCAAGAGAACCAAGCCCCAGACCTCAACGGTTCGTCCGGTAGTGACGACCATCTGGCGGCCAGAGAACGTCAACTCCGTGAGGGTAATCAGCGACACCAGCGATGTCGCCTTGACCAGGTCGATCAGCAGATTGCCGAAGGACGGCAGCATTACCACGAAAGCCTGCGGAATGATCACCAGGCGATAGACCAGGACGCGCGGCAAGCCCAGCGCCGCGGCCGCCTCAGTCTGTCCCGTACCGATCGCCAGAAGGCCGGCCCGCACCACCTCCGATCCGTAGGCCGATAAGTTCATGCCGAGCCCCAGCACCGCCGTCAGCGTCGCCGGCAGGACGATGCCGAAGGCCGGCAGAATGAAGAAGAGATAGAAGAGCTGCACGATCGCCGAGGTGCCCCGGAGCACTTCGACATAGACCGTCGCCAAGGCGCGCAGTGACCGCCACGGCGCCATGCGGGCAAAGGCGACGACGAACGAGAGAACGAACGCGACGGCCGCCGTGATGAGCGTAAACTCGATCGTCACCGCAGCCCCCTTGAGGAGCTGCGGCAACAGATCGAACGGCGGTACCTGAAACAGGGGCGCTTGCCGCCGACGCGGCCTTACGCCTTGCAGAGCCTTTCCGCCGTGTCGTTCGCCGTCGGCAGCTCGTCCTGACCGTAGCCGTATTTCGCGATGATCTCCAGGAGCTTGCCCGAGGTCAGCATCTTGCCGATCTCGGCATCGAGCGCGGTCTTCAGGTCCTTGTCGGCCTGGCGCAGACCGAGCGCCGAATAACCGTAGTCGGGGTTGCCTTGCTCATCGACGACTTGCTTGAAATCGGCCACGCGCTCCACCGCCGGGTCGTTCGCGGTCTTCAGCACCTCGTTGAGCTCGAGGCTGGGGAAATAGATGACGTCGCAGCGGCTCGCCTTGAGGCCGGCCAGGGCCTCGGTCGCGTTCGTGAAGAGCACGACCTGCTTCGAGGGCACGCCCGCCTTCTGCAGCTCCTCGACTTCCGCCGAGCCGGTCTGAGTGCCGACGATGGCATCGCCTTTCTTTGCGACGTCGGCGATGCTGTGAACGCCCTTGGGATTGCCCTTCAGCGCGGCAAATCCATAGCCGAGTCGAGTCATCGGATTGCTGAAGGCGACTGCCTCGCAGCGCTTCGGGCGGATGTACATGCCGGCACCGATGATGTCGAAGCGGCCGGCGTTGAGGCCCGGAATGAGCGCGTTGAACTCGACGATCTCCGCCTGCATCGACTTGACGCCGTACGGCGCGAGCGCCGCCATGATCACGTCGGGAACCGCGCCGACCAGCCGCCCATCGGTCTCGACGTAGCCGTAGGGCTTCTCGTTGGCGATGCCGACGCCGACCTTGCCCGTGCTCTTGATGCGATCCAGCGTCGCGTCCGCCCATGCCACAGCAGGCACCAGAGAGATCGCGGAGGCCGCGACACCGACGCCGAGCAATTCCCTACGCGATAACCGATGTGGAGAGATGATCATGACGACGCCCCCGATTGTTTGATGTGCGAAACTCCACGAGGGATTTCAACTCGCGGAAGCCCGATGCTAGCATTCGCTCGCTGCGACTGTCACGTTAGCGGAGAATCAGAAATGCGCACCGCCGAAGCGACACGGCCGAGCGTTGTTGAGCCCGGCATCCACAAATACGAGTTGACGTTTCCCTATCCATCTCTCGCCGGTTGGCGCTGGCCGGTGGTCGACATCGTCGGTCAACGGCCCGGCCCGCGCCTCGCCGTGATCGCCGGCGTTCACGTCAACGAGACGTCCAGCATCGAGGCGGCGATCCGGCTGCAACGCGCCTTCGCGCCCGCCGCGCTGACGGGTCGCCTTTCCATCATTCCCATCGTCAATCTGCCGGCCGTGCCGCTGCGCACGCAATACGTCTGTCCGCTCGACGACAAGAACATCAACTTCAGCTTTTCCGGCCAACCCGACGGCACCTTTGCGGAGGCGATCGCCTGGGCGCTGCTCGAGGATTGGGCGCGCGATGCCGACTGCTTCGTCGACATGCACGGCGGCGATCTCTGCGAGAACGTCGCGCATTTCACGGTCGCGCAAATGATCGGCGATGCCGCGTTCGACGCGCGCAATCTCGACCTCGCCAAATGCTTCGACGCGCAAATTGTGGCCCGCCTCGACCCCTCGCACCTCCGGCAGCCCGCGCGCAGCTGCACCGGCCGCGCGCAGCGCCGTCAGGCCGCCGCCTTCGCCGAAGGCGGACGGATCGGTCTGATCGAGGAAGAAAACGTCGCCTATCATGTCGAGGGTGTGCAGCGAATCGCCCGCTATCTCGGCATGATCGCCGACGCAGCGCCGAAGCGGCGGCAACCCGCGATCATCGACCGCTATCTCTGGATCGAAGCTCCCGTGGACGGACTTTACCGCTATGCCGTCGAGCCCGCGCAAAAGGTGGCGAAGGGCACCGTCCTCGCCACCGCCGAGAATACCTATGGCGAGACGCTCGCGACCGTGACCGCGCCGGAAGACGGCCACGTTCTCTGGCGAATCACCCACGCCCTCGCGCCAAAGGGGAGCTTCATCGTCGGGCTCGGCGCCAGCTAGGCCAAGCGCTCACTGCTCTTCCGCAACGATCGGATTGCGCAGGATGCCGATGCCGGAGATCTCGACCTCGACGGTATCCCCGGGCTTCATCCAGAGTGGCGGAGTGCGTGCGAATCCGACACCCTCGGGGGTTCCGGTCGCGATCACGTCGCCGGCGGCGAGCGGCGTGAAGACCGATATGTAGGCGATGATCGTGGGGATATCGAAGATGAGATCGTCGGTCCTCGTCCTCTGAACCTCGATGCCGTTGAGCCGGGTCGCCAGGATGAGCTGGGTCGGATCGGGAATCTCATCCGCCGTGACCAGCCATGGTCCGAAGCCGCCGGTCGCGAAAAAATTCTTTCCGGCGGTCAACGAATGCTTGAATTGAATGTCGCGCAGGCTGGCGTCGTTGAAGCAGGCGTAAGCCGCGATGTGCTGCAGCGCGGCGGCCTTCGCGATGTGCCGACCGGGCTTGCCGATGACGATGGCGAGCTCGCCCTCGAAATCCATGTCGCCGGAGACCTTCGGCCGCACCAGAGCGCCGCCGTGCCCCACCAGCGTGTTCGTGAGCCGGATGAATAGACTCGGGTGCTCCGGCGGCTTCATGTTCGCTTCGGCGACATGGCCCTTATAGTTGCGCCCGACGCAGACGATCTTCTCGGGGTCGGGAATCGGCGGCAGGAGCCGCAGGCCGGCTAGGTCATAATCCGGACGGGCGCCCTCGGCCGCGCGCGCGATTTCGGCAAGGGCGCCGGCCGCGATCACGGCGCGCAGCGTCGGGAACCGCTGGCCGAGACGGCGTCCGATGTCGACCACGCGATCCCCGACGACCATCCCGTAGCTGCTCGAACCCGATACAAGAAAGCTCGCGAGTTTCATGTAAGCCCCCTCTTCAGCCGCTCCACCCTCGCTCCAGAGCGCGTCCGTGTTTCGTGTCCACTTCGCTCTCTCTCTCTCTCCGGCCGCGGATGATCTTGGCTGGATCGCTCCCGCTACAGCACAAGAATATATAGAACTATCTATCTAGCAGGGAATTCGATTTTGTGCATAAATGACTCGCTAACGCATATCCGCCGAGCGGCTATGGCGTCCAGCAAGAGAAGCTCTTTTGCACCACTACGCCGAGGAGGTGGTCGTGCCGGACAACGCGCCTGGGGCCGGACCGGAACCGATCGCCGAGGCGTCTCTGGTCAACCAGGCCATAAGGCAGCTGCGAGCGGCGATTCGCCGCACGGAGCTCGAGCCGGGAGCGCGTCTGCGCATCGATGCCTTGCAGGCGCGGTTCGGTCTGTCCTCGAGCCCGCTGCGCGAAGCCCTGAACCGCCTGGCCGCGGAAGGGCTGGTGGAAGCCGAGGAGCGCCGCGGCTTCAGGGTCAAACCCGTATCGATCGCGGAGTTCCTGGATCTCACTCGGGTGCGGCTTCTGCTGGAGAAAGAGGCCCTCAAGGAGTCGATGCGCCTGGGCGACGATGAATGGGAAGCCGGCATTATCGCGGCCTTCCATCGCATGGAGTTGGCGCGGGGCCGGTTGAAGGGGGCCGAGCGGATTCTCGACGACGTGTGGTCGGCCAGGCATCGCGACTTTCATGCCTCGCTGATCGCCGCGTGCGGGTCGCCCATTCTTCTGGAGCTCTGCGGCAACCTGTTCATGCACGCCGAGCGGTATCGGCACATCTTGGCCCGCTTCCGAAAGCCGGCGAAGAATCCCCGCGGCCGGCACCAGCGCTTGATGGACGCGGTGCTCGCGCGCAAGCCGAAGGATGCGCTGCCTCAATTGACCGAGCATATCGAGAGCAACGCCGAGAAGGTGGCGGAAGCGCTGAGCTCGCCGCATTTCAAGAAATCCGGCCTGATGCCCAAGGTGGCCGCGCGCGGCGAGCCCCTAGGCAGGGGGCGCGAGGTGACCGAGCTCGCGTGGACGGCCGGGAGCGAAACCCGTGGCCGCTGATAGGGCGCCGCGCCGTTGCCGCCGACCCGCTTCGGTGACGGCAGCGGCCCCCTAGGCGCACGCGTTCAATGGCCGTGGGTAATTTCGGATCGCACGGGATCGAGCGCGGCGATTGCCGAGTGCGCATCGGCTACATGCAAGACGGGAAGTCGCCGCGGCAACAGATCGCGCCGGGGATGCTGGAGGCGGTCTTTCATTCCGTGATAACTTCGTAGCCCAACAAGCACGACGGCTCGGGGAATTCACGCACCCGCCGTTCTGAATGCCAAAACGGGAGGGGAACCAGATGCGGCGCTATCTCACTCTTTTCATTCTCGCGTGCGGGGCATGGCTTGCGCTCGGCGCGGCTTCCGCTCGCGCGGACCAAGGCGTCACGGACGACACGATCCTGATCGGCGCCTACGGCCCCATCACGGGTCCCGCGGCGTTCATCGGGCTCGGCGGCCGCGACGGCATGAACCTCGCCGTCAAGGAGATCAACGCAGCCGGCGGGATCAACGGCCGCAAGCTCAAGGTCGTATTCGAAGACGATGCGTTCTCGCCGGCGCGCGCGCTCGCCGCGGTCAAGAAACTCATCGACCAGGACAACGTGTTCATGGTCTTCAGCGTCGCCGGCAGCAACTCGACGGTCGGTACGATCGATTTCGTCAAGGAGCGGCAGCGGGTCATGTACGTCTCGATCGCCTCGGCGCCGCAGGTGACCCATCCCTTCAGCAAGTATCTCTTCCGAGGCGGCACCAACGAAGCCGCCCGCTACGGCGAGGTCTACAGCGAGTTCGTGACGCAGTTCCTGCAAGCCAAGCAGATCGCCGTGCTGAGCGGCCGCGACGAGTACGCCAAGAACGAGGCGGACGCCGTGGGCCGCCTGCTCAAGTCCTGGTGGAACATGACGCCGGCGACGCGGCTCGAGTTCAACGTCGGCGACAAGGACTTCACGCCGCAGCTCCTCGAGATCAAGAAGGCCGAGCCGGAAATCCTGATGGTGCACGGCAACCCGGCCGAGGGCGCCATCATCCTCCGGCAAGCTCGCGAGCTCGGGATCACCTCGGCGATCTTCGTGAGCCCGACCATGATCGATCGGGCGTTTCCCCAGACGGCGAAATCCGCCGCCGAGGGCGCGACATCGATGCTGAACGTGCCGTACTTCTTCGATTCGCAGGAGCCGGCGATGACCAAGTGGAACGCCGCCTGGCAGGCGGAGTATCCGAACATGCCGGCCGGGCGCCCGAACAACTTCGATATGCTGGCTTATGGCGACATGTATTGCGTCGCCGAAGGCCTGAAGCGCGCGGGCAAGGACCTCGACACGGACAAATTCATCTCGGGCCTCGAGTCCCTCGACCATTACCGGGTGAGCGACATCGCGACGCCGCGCACCTTCACGGCCAAGCACCACATCGGCAACTTCCTGCTCCAGCCGGTCGTGGTCTTGAACGGCCACTGGGTGCCGTTGCGCTGGGCGCCGCTGCACGAGAGCGACATCCTCAAGGAGTTCCAGTAAGGCGGTCGAAGCGGCGCGGCCCGGCCGGGCCGCGCCGCCCGCTCAAGCCGGCAAGCTCGCGAAGAACGCTTCGGCGTTCTTCGTGAAGACGCGCTCCAAGACCTCGTCCGAATAGCCCTCGGCCTTCCACTCGCCGGTCAGCCGCTCGTACGTGAAGAGCGGATAGTCCGCGCCGAACATGATGCGCGACTTCAGGCGGCGCGAGATTTCGTGCTTCAAGTCCGCCGTGTGGTATTTCGGCGACCAACCGTGCACCTCGTACCAGATGTTCCGCTTGTGCAACAGGACGGCGATGGTCTCGGTCTGCCATGGCCAACCCGGACGCGCCGCCACGATGGTGAGCTCGGGATAGCGTGCCGCCACCTCGTCGAGATGCCGCGGGTGGCAGTGATCCAACAGAATACCGTTGCCGCCGGGCAGCCCGGCGCCCGAGCCGGTCGTGCCCACGAAGATAAGTACGGGTATCTTCGCCTCGATGCAGAACTTGTAGTACGGCGTCCACATCGGATCGCTTGCGGGCCCTGAGCCGCTGCCGGAGACGGCGAGTCCGAGGAAGCCGACCTTGGCGTCGCGGCAGCGGCGGAGCTCGCGGATGCCTTCGGGCCCGGTCCTCGGATTGATGTGCACCCAATGGCCGAGGATCGCATCCGGATGCTTGCGCTGGGTCTCGAAGCCATAATCGTGGATCTCGGCCGCCTCGCTGAGCGGCAGATATTTGTCGAAGCCGAAATCCAGGATGACGCGTACGTTGCATTTGCGGAAATACGCGGCCATCTCCTCCTCGGTGGCGTATTTCGGCTCGGAGTTCCAAGTCTTCTTCTGCTGCGCCAGCTCCGCCTCGGTGCGAAGCGTGTAGCCGCGCTTGGTGCCCCAATGCGAATGCATGTCATAGATCGTCATGTCGTCTCCCTTGCAGATGACCGGCGGAGGGCGCGATGTCCCGCGTCCTCCGTCAATGGAGGCCCAGGTAGCTCTTGCGGACCAGCTCGTTGCCGAGCAGGTCCGCGCTCGATCCCGCGACCGCGACGCGGCCGCTCTCCAGCACGACGCAATGGCTCGCGATCCGCAGGACGCGCCGCGCGTTCTGCTCGACCAGCACTATGGACGTGCCGTCTCGATTGATTCGTCTCACGACCTCAAAGATCTCGTCGATGATGCGCGGCGCCAAGCCGATCGACGGCTCGTCGAGGATGAGGAGGCGCGGCCGCGACATCAGCGCGCGACCGATCGCCAACATCTGCTGCTCGCCGCCGGACAGCACGCCCGCGAGCTGCCCCTGCCGCTCCTCCAGGATCGGGAAGAGCGCGTGAACGCGGTCGAGATCCGCCCGAAACGCGCTCCGGCCGGGCCCGAGATAAGCGCCCATCTCCAGGTTCTCCTGGACGGTCATCTCCGGAAACAAGAGCCGTCCCTGCGGCACGTGCAGCAGGCCGAGGCGCACGATGTCCTGCACGCGGCTGCCGGCCAAAGTGCGCCCCTCGAAGACGATGCGGCCGGCTCGGCACGGCAGCAGCCCCGAGATCGCCTTGACCAGCGTGGTCTTGCCGGCGCCATTCGGTCCGAGCACGCCGACGATCGCGCCCTCGGCGACGTCCAGCGATACGCCGTGCAGCACGGCGCTGCGACCGTAGCCGGTCACGAGATCGGCGACCTCAAGCATCGGCGTGATCCCCGAGATAGGCGTCGATCACGAGGGGATCGGCCTGGACCTCCGCCGGCGTACCCTCGGCGATCTTCTCGCCGTGGTGGAGGACGGTCAGCCGATCGGCCAGCGCCATGATGACGCGCATATTGTGCTCGATGACCAGCAACGTGATGTCGCGGTCGCGCGCCAGGCCTCGCGCCGTCGCGATGGTCGCGGCAGCCTCGACCTCGCTCATGCCCGAGGTCGGCTCGTCGAGCAACAGCAGCTTGGGCCGGGCGGCGAGCGCGCGAGCGAGATCGAGCCGCTTCAAGATCCCATAGGGGAGATCGCCGGCCACGGCATCCCCGTACGACCCGAGATCGAATGCCTCGAGCAGCCCCTCGGCTTCCCGCCGCGCCGCCGCCTCGCCGCGCCGCGCCGACGGCAGCATCAAGGCACTGCTCCAAAGCCCGTGCGACAGATGCCGATGCAGCCCCGTCAGGACATTGGTGAGCACGGTCTGATCGGCGAAGATCTCGACGTGCTGAAACGTGCGGCCGATGCCGAGGGCGGCGATCTGGTGGGGCGCCAACCGCCCGATCTCGCGCTCTTCGAGCGCGATTCGACCGCCCGAGATCGGCACCATGCCGGTGACCGCGTTGATCAGCGAGGTCTTGCCCGCGCCGTTCGGGCCGATCAGGCCTCGGATTTCTCCGCGCTCCAAACTCAACGAGACATCGCGCACGGCGATAACCCCGCCGAATGTCACGGAGACGGCGTCCAGCACGAAGAAGGTCATGGCGCCGGACCTCCTCGGGCCTCGAGCGGCGGCCCCGAGACGCGGCCTTCGCGGCTCCACAAGCGAGCCGCCATCGGCCCGAGGCCGACCAATCCCTTCGGCAGCAGAAGCAGAAACGCGAGCAGCAAGGCCGCGTAGACGAAGTCGCTGTATTCCTTGAGTCCCCGCAGCAACTCGGGAAGCACGGTCAGCACGATCGCTCCGACCAGGGAGCCGGAGATCGAGCCGATCCCGCCGACCACGATGAAGGTGACGTGCCGCAGCGACGCGCCGGTGCCGTACTCGACCGGGTCGATGAAGCCCACGACCGCGGCGCCGAGGCCGCCTGCCAGGCCCGCGTAGAGCGCCGCGATGGCGAAGGCGATGAGCTTGGTCCTCACCGGCGAGATCCCGAGCGACTGAGCCGCGGGCACGCTGTTGCGGATCGCATCGAAGGCTCGTCCCACCGGAGAGCGGATGAGGTTGCGGGCGACCAGGACGAGACAGGCCACGATCGGCATGAAGGCATAGTAGAGCGCGAGGTCGCTGCCGAGCTTCCAGCCGAACAGCGTCGGCCGCGAGGCGATCATGCCGCGGATCCCCCCGGTGATGCCCGGAAATTCCTCGATCATGGTCTGAGTGATCTCGAGGAAACCCAGCGTCGCCAGCGCGAGGTAGAACCCGCTGAGCCGCATCGCGGGAAGCGCGAGAACGCAGCCGAAACTCATGGCGACGATACCGCCCACCGGCAACGCGAGCCAGAACGACAGTCCCAATTTGGTACTCAAGAGCGTGCAGGCATAGGCGCCGATCGCCATGAAGGACGAGTTGCACAAGGAGATCTGGCCGGCGTTTCCCGTGAGCAGATTGAGCCCGATCGCGAGCACGATGTTCACCAGCGCGATATTGACGAGGTAGAGCTGGTAGGTGCCGAGCAGCGGCGGCGTCAGCAACAGTACCGCGGCAATCGCCGGCCACCAGAACCACCTCGCGCGATCGGCCGGCATCGAGTCAGACCCTCCGTGCGCCGGCCGACCCGAAAATTCCATAGGGCCGCACCAACAGGACGAGGATCAGCACGGCGAACGCGATGACGTTCTTGAAGGTGCTGCCGACGATGGCGCCCGAGAACGTCTCGATGAGCCCCAACAGCAACCCGCCCACGACCGCGCCGGGAAGGCTGTCGAAACCGCCGATGACCGCGGCGACGAACGCCTTGAGAATGAGGTTCCCGATCTCCGGGTGGATGCCGGTGACCGGCGCGAAGAGGATGCCGGCCAACGCCGCGATCGCCGTGCCGAGCGCCCAGGTCGAGGAGAAGACTCGCTCGACGCTGATGCCCATGAGGCGCGCCGCTTCCTGGTTCTGCGACACGGCGCGCATGGCCTTGCCGGCGCGCGTCCTCTGGAAGAAGAACGCCAGCGCGGCGACGAGCGCCACGGCACAGGCGATGATCGAGACGAAGACCGGATTGATCCGGACATCGCCGAAGATCCATGGATTGGTGCTGAACGGCACGGAGAGGGAATAGACGTTGTCCTGCCAATAGAGCCGGATGGCGAACTTGACCATCAGTCCCAGGGCGAAGGTGCCGATGACGATGGTGAACTCCGGCGCCCTGACCAGCGGGCGGATGAAGAGCCGCTCGAAGGCAACGCCGACCAAAGCCGCGAGCGCCAGCGTGAGGGGCACGATCGCGTAGTAGGGCAGCGGCGTCGTCAGCGAGAGCGCGAGCGCGATGTAGGCGCCAAGCGTCACCATCTCGCCTTGGCCGAAATTCAGCACCCCCGAAGCCTTGAACGGGATGACCAGGGCCAACGCGACCAGCGCGTAGACGCTGCCGACGCTCAACCCGGAGAACAGCAGCTGCAGGGCGATATCGGCGGACATGGCGGCGAACGACCTCTCGAATTCTGCTCAGAGCAGGCTGTCGAGCGCGCCGCCATCGACCTGGATCGTGGTGCCCGTCACGTATGACGCCTGGCTCGAGACGAGGAACGCCACGACCGCCCCGATCTCTTCCGGCCGGCCGATGCGCCGGAGCGGTATCTTGGCCATGGAATCGGCAACGACGGCGTCCACCGGCCTGCCTTCGATCTCGGCTTGGCGTTTGAAGGAGCGCTGCGACAGGTCAGTATCGATCCGGCCCGGACAGAGCGTGTTGACGGTGATCCCGTCGGGACCGAGCTCGCGCGACAGCGTCTTGGAGTAGCCGATGAGGCCGGCCCAGGTCGCAACCGAAAGACCGAAACCGACAATGGGCGCCTTCACGGAAAGCGCGGTGATGTTGACGATGCGGCCGCCGCCCGCCTCTTTCATGGAGGGCACGCAGAGCCGCACCATGCGGATCACGCTCATGAGATTCTGCCGGACCGCCTTCTCCCAGGCCTCGTCGTCGGCCTCCATCATTAGGGTGAGCGGCGGCGCGCCGTCGTTGTTGACGAGAATGTCCACCCTTCCGTGCTTGCTGAGCGCCGCGTTCACGACGCGCTCGTGATCCTTGGCTTTTCGCACGTCGCCCAAGACCGGAAACACGTCGGCGCCGAATTCCTGACGCAGCTGCGCCGCCGCGTTTTCGAGCGCGGGATTCCGACGCGCCCACATGACGACCCGCGCGCCCTCGCGGGCCAGCGCCCGGGCGATCGCGAAGCCGATGCCTTGGCTCGCGCCGCCGACGATCGCCACCTTTCCGGCCAGGCCGAGGTCCATGTCGCTCTCCCCTCTCAGGATGCCGATCTCGGTGAGGCTATTGGTGCTGGCCGCCCACGACGAGATCGCGCAGGACGCCCTTCTGGATCTTGCCGGTCGGCGTGCGCGGCAGCACCTTCACGATCTCGACCCGCTCCGGAAGCTTGTAGGTCGCGATCTTGTCGCGCAGGAAGCCGACGATCTCGTCGAAATCGAGTGTCTCGCCCGGGCGCGGCACGATGCACGCGCATGTCCGCTCGCCGAGCCGAGGATCGGGAAGGCCGATCACCGCGGCGTCGAGCACCTTCGGATGCTTGAACAGGACCTCCTCGATCTCGCGCGGATAGATGTTGGCGCCGCCGCGGATGATCATTTCCTTGCGCCGGCCCACGGTGCGCAGATAGCCCCGCTCGTCGAGCGTGCCGAGATCGCCCGTGTGGAACCAGCCGTCGGCGGTGAAGCTTCGGGAATTCGCGTCGGGATTGTTGTAGTAACCGATCATGATGGAGGGGCCGATCGAGAGGATTTCGCCGACGCCGCCCGTCGGCACCTCGGCGCCGCTCTCGTCGACGATCTTCAGGCCCATCTCCTTGGCGGGCTGTCCGACGGTGCCGCACACCGCCTCGGGATCGTCGGTCAGCAGCGTGCAGGATTGCGCGCCCGCCTCCGCCATGCCGTAGAGCTCCAGGAGATGTCCGGGCACATGGCCGCGCCATTGCCGGATCAGCTCGATCGGGCACGACGCGCCCCCGGTGGTGGCGGCTTTGAGCGAGCCCAGGTCATAACGCGCGAAATCGGCGACGTTGAGCATGGCCGAGAGGCCGGCGGGCGCGCTGGCGAAGTGCGTGATCCGCTCGCGCTCGATGAGCCCGAGCGCCTGCTCCGGCCGGAAGACATCCATGTAGACCAGCTTGCAGCCGGCCTGGATCGCCTGCAGCGTGTTGAAGAAGCCCCAATTGAGTCCCACCGGCAGAAACAGAAGGAGAGCGCTTTCGCCGGTGATCCCATAGTCCCGGTTCTGAAAGATGCAGGCGCAGGCCGTCGTGTTGTGGGTGTGCATGACGGCCTTCGGATCGCCCGTCGTGCCCGACGTGAAGAGCACGCGTGCGAGATGGTTCCCGTTGGGACGCAGCTTCCGGAGCTCGGCCTCGGGCACCTCGGGATCGGCGTCGCGATCGAGGAACCCTCGCAGGTCGAATACGTCCGCGGGCGGAGTATCGTCGACCACCGCGATATGCCTCAGCCGCGGCAAGCCCGGTTGCAGATCGCGCACCAGGCCGAGGTGATCGAATCCCCGGAACTGCCGGGGAATCACCACCAGGCTCGCGTCGATGAAGCGCAGGATGAATTCGACCTCCTTGCGGCGGAAGTCGCTGTGGAACTGGCAGAACGGGATCCCCAGCATCATCGCGGCGTTGATGGCGATGGCGAACTCAGACCAATTCGGCAGCTGGATGGCGATGACGTCGTCGCGGGTCAGTCCCATCCGGTGCCAATGCGCGGCGAGCCGGAGGGCACGGCGGTAGTACTCGCCGTAGGTGAGGCGGATGCGGGCATCGACGAGGGCATCCCTGCGCGGGAACTCGCGCGCGTTGGCCTCGAGGAGCTCGTTGCTGGTCGTATCGACCCAATAACCAGCCTTCGTGTAGCGCCGAACCGCCTCGGCGCTCGGGTGAATGTCGGCCAGCCTCATGGGCGTCCCCTCCCCTCTCCCGCTCAGTGCTCGCGCTTGTCGATCAGGCGCTTGATTTTCGATGTCTGCGAGAGGCCGGTGTGGCGATCGAGCGCGCCGCGCTCGACCGGCTGCACGATCAGCTTGACACTGAGCGCTTCCCGAAAGCGCTGCTCGAGGTCGCGCCGCAAGGCCGCGCCGTCGACCGAGGCGCCGGTCATCTCGACCATGACGGTCATCTCGTCGCGGCCGGCCTCGCCGACCCGCTCGACGATGCAAACGTACTCGCCGGTCGAGCGGGAATCCTCCGCGATGAGCGCGCCGACGGCCTCGGGGAAGAGGTTGACGCCGCGCAGCTTCACCATGTTGTCGGCGCGCCCGTAAATCTTCTCGAGGCGGCGATGCGTGCCGCCGCACGCGCAGCTGCCGAGCGCGATCGCGGAGATGTCGTTCACGTTGAAGCGGATCACCGGCGCCGCGTATTTGAAGAGGCAGGTGATATAGATGTTCCCGCGCTCTCCCGCGGGCATCGGACGGTTCGTCTCGGGATCTACGATCTCGATGACGTAGGCGTCCTCCTGGATATGCATGCCGCGGCGGAGCTCGCAGTCGCAGGCGATCATGCCGGACTCGTTGGTGCCGTACATGTCATAGACCGGCGCCCCCCAGAGCTCCTCGAGCGACGTGCGGTCGTCGGGCCCCATATGCGAGCCCAACGAACGCAGACCGAGCTCGCGCGGGTCGATCCGCATCTCGTCGCGGGCGACGAGCGCCATGTGACGCAAATAGGCCGGGAATCCGAACAAGTGTGAGACGCCCCAGGCCTTGGCGATCTCGATCTGGCGCCGCGTCGGGGTGGACGACCCGCTGCCCGTCATGACGGGGATCGATCCCGTGTATTTCCAGAGGCCCTCGCGGGTCGCGAACCCACCGTTCGAGAGGCCGATCGAATAGGTGGACTGCACGATGTGGCCCGGGCGGATGCCCTGCAAGTAATAACGGCGGCCGCCGAGGATGTTCATCACCTCGCGATCGCGCGGCGAGTAGAGCATCGGCCGCGGCAAGCCGGTGGTGCCGCCGCTCGTCTGCAGCACCAGGGGGAACTTTCCGAGCTCGATGCCCATGTAATCCCCAAAGGGGGGACAACGCTCGATGCTCTCGCGCAATTCGTGCACCGAATACGGCGGGATCTTGGAGATGTCGTCGAGCGAGCGGATGTCGCCGGGCTCCAACCCCGCCTTGCGCCAATGGATCTGATAGAACGGCACTTCCCAGCCGCGCGCGATCTGCTGGCGGAAACGCCGATCCTGCACGGCGCGAATTTCATCGGCCGACATCGTGTATACGGTGTCGAGGAAGTCGGGCGGCGGAGGAAATTCTTCCCAGAGCTTCGGGAAGTCGAGCGATTTATGGTACCAGGGAACATCGACGCGATCGATCATCAGCCGTCCTCTTGCGAAACCAGCCGGAGCCTCGGCGGCGCTCCGAGCCCCGATCGCGCTCGACGTGTGCCACGACCCCTGTTTCAAGATGAAGGATTACGCGCCCGCGGCGCGTGGCCGTCAATCGTCGGCGTCCGCCTCTTCGGCTCGCGTCGAGTCCTCCGACTCTCCGGGGGAAGGCAAAAGGCCCGCGAGCAAGTCCGCGGTCAATCCTATATGCGCGACCAGGGAAGCGCACGCCTTCTCCACGTCTCGCGACAGCACCACCTTCATCAGGGTTTCATGCTCGGCACAAACATCGCCCTGCTCGAAGGCGTAGCCGAACAAGACGCGCCGATACCGCTCCTTCCGGAGGTAAAGGTCCTCACAGAACGATTTGAGAGCCGGAAGCGGACAGGCCGCAATCAACGCGCCGTGAAAGGCATGATGCCGCGCCTCGAATGCATCGAGCCACGCGTTCGAGCCCTTGCCGCGGCGCGCGAACTCCCGGCACAGCAGGTGAAACGCCTTCAGAATCTCGCCTTCCCAAAGATCGTCCCCGGAGCGGATCGCAAGCGCCAGGGCCTCGCTCTCGACGATCTGCCGGGTGCGCGTGATGTCGACGAGGTCCGCGTGTCTCAGGGGCGAAACGCGAAAGCCTTTTTGTCCTTCGAGACGCACCAGGCCCATGCCCGACAACCGGGCGAGCGCCTCCCGCATCGGGCTGGCTCCGATGCCGTAGCGGGCGATCAGCTCCCGCACGCGCAGCTTCTCGTTCGGCGCGAGGCTTCCCGCGACGATGTCCTTCTTCAACTGCAGCAGGGCGGACTCGGCAGCGGTGGCGGTCTTCGGGTTGGCTACCCGCCACGCTTGAGTCGTTTCCACGCTCTCGGGTTTCATACACAACCGCCCATTCCCGTTGACATACACAAGAATATCGATATTTTCAAATTCAAACTCACAACTTATGAAATCGGGAGAACGCCAAGTGAAAAAGAAGCTCGTGATTCTTGCGGCCGTGAACGGAGGCGCTCAACAGGACCGTGACGGCGCGCATGTGCCGATCACCCCGGCCCAGATCGCCGAGGCCGCGCACGAATGCTACAAGGCCGGCGCGTCCGTCGTTCACGTGCACGCGCGAGCCGAGGACAAGCTCCCGACCGGCGACGTGAAGGTGTTCAGCGAGATCGTCGCCCGCATCCGCGACAAATGCGACATCCTGATCCAGACGACCAACGGTTTCGGCGTTCGCCGCGATCCGAAGACGGGCATTCCAGTCTGGCCGAGCGACGAGGAACGGCTGGCCATGCACAAAGTGGAGCCGCGGCAGGATCTGTTCTCGATCGCCGCGGGATCGTGGGATTTCTACCATCCCGAGGGTGGCTACGACGGCACGGTCGCTTACGTGAACTCGGAGCATCTCCTGAAGGAGAACATCAAGGCCGTGCTCAAGCGGGGCGCCTCCTTGGAATTCGAGATCACCGAGGTCAGCCAGATTCACAAGCTAAATCGCTACGCCGAGGAAGGCGTGTTCGACCGGAGCACCAAGAATCTTTGGCTCGACTACTGCCTCGGGTTCGGCGCCATGGTGCCGACCGTCCGCACCCTCGCCTTGGCGATGGAGGATGGGCAGCGGATGTTCCCGCACTGGAAGACCGAGGTCCTGGCGACGGGCCATGACCAGTTCCCCATGAACACCGTGGGCGTGCTGATGGGCTGCGACATCGTGCGGGTCGGATTCGAGGACAATATCCACCTTCCGGACGGGCGCACGGCGCGGCGAAACTACGAGCTCGTCGAAGCGATGGGCGATATTTCGCGGAAGTTCGGACGCGAGCCCGCGACCGTTGCGGAAGCGCGAAGCGTCTTCAATATCGGGAACCAAGCCCGGCTTCACTGAGCCGGACGCGCGTTGGATTTTCCAGGGAAGGCCGACTCGCCTCTCCAATAGCGGGAGCGGGCTTGACCGATCGTCTGCGGCGCGCAGACGGAAGAGGGAATTGCGCGCCGAGAGCCGGTGCATATCGTTGGGGCGAGAAACCAAGCAAAGGGGAGCGAGGGATGACGACGCGTCGCAGATTCTTGGCGGGGAGTATCGGGTACGCCACGCTGTCCATGGCCGCGAGCCTTCCAGGCGCTGCGAGGGCGCAAACGGCCGGCGGCGGCAAGCCGATCATCATCGGCGCGCACGGCGACCGCGCGAAGCAAGCCTCCTATTACAGCATGCTCTACAAGGATGCGGTCGAAACCTTCTTGGATGAATTGAACAAGAAGGGCGGCGCCAACGGCAGGCCTGTTCAGTTCATGTTCGAGGACGACGAGAACAGCCCCGTCGTTGCGGCCTCGCGCGTCGAGAAACTGGCGGCCGAAGGGGCGTTCTATATTCTCTCCATGGGCTCCTCGGCGACCGGCGTCGCCGCTCAGGCCAAGGGGGAAGAGCTCAAGATTCCCATCGGCTCGCCGACGAATACGATCACGGCATTGTCGCAGCCGCTGCGCCACTATTATTTCCGGATGTCGATCCGCGACGACCTGATCGCGGCGGCGCTGGTCGAGTATGTCAAGAAGATGATCAACAACCCCCGCGTCGGGATCGTCCGCGACACGACTGAAACGGGACTGCTCACGTCGGACTCCTACATCAAGCTCTTCAAGGACGGCGGCCTGGAGATGGTGAGCGTGGAGCAGATCACGCCAGGCTCGTCGGATGTCACGGCGCAAGCCTTGAAGACGAAGGAATCGGGAGCGAACATCGTCTTGATCGTCGGCGGCTCGATCCCCGATCTCGCCAACTACGTGAAGGCGCACAAGGGCATTCGAAACGACGCGCCAATGATCGGGAATTATCTCTTCACGACCGCCGCGTTCGGGCGCCTCACCGGCAGCGCGTCCGACGGCTTCCTGTTCGTCGATTCGGTCTATCCGGAGCGGCCCGAGGTGACGGAGATCATGAGCAAGCTGATCGCGGCGAAGGGCGATCGGTTTCAGAACAACCTCTCCGCCGTCCACGCCTGGGAATACATTCGGCTGGTCCTGGACGCGATCGGGCGCGCCGGCTCCGACGACCACGAGGCCATCCGCAATGCGATGGAGAAGACGACCGACTGGCCCGTCGCCATCGGTCCGCCCGGGATGAAACTGTCGTACAGCCCGACCAACCACGACCTCTTCACCCAGCCCCAACAGGCGGTGATTCGAGCATACAAAGACGGCCAACCCGGGCCGGCGGTGCCCTGGAAATAACCGGTAATCCGCGCTTCGAGGGGCCTGGCCAGGCTGGACGCACACGTCCAGCCGGCTTCGCTTTGACGCGCAGCGGGGACAGTCGATGACCTTCGGCTCCATCGCGCAAGTAGCCGCTTCGGGCCTGCATGTCGGCTGCATCTATGCGCTCGCGGCTTTGAGCTTCTACGTGATCCACAGCGCGACAGGAATCCTGAACTTCGTTCAGGGCGAGTGTATCATGGTCTCGGCCGTACTGGGCGTCGTGCTCTTGCCGTGGATGCCCTATCCCGTCGCGATGGTCCTGTCGATTGGCGCGACGATCGTGCTCTCGCTGCTCACGGAAAGACTGGTGATCCGCCGACTGGAGGCCCGGCAGGCGGACCTGTTCATCATGATATTGTCCTTGCTCGGGCTGATGATCGTCGTGCGATACGGCACTGGCGCTCTGTTCGGTCAGGAGGAGTACATGCTTCCCGGGCCGGCCGGCGCCGGCGTGATCGAGATCGGAAACTCGGTGTTCCTGCCGTACCAGGTGATCTTGATCTACGTCGTGACTGCGTTGACGTTCGCGGCGGTGCATGTCCTCTCGAAGCGGACGTGGCTCGGCCGCTCGCTGCGCGTCGCCGCGATCGATCCGATCGGCGCGACGCTGATCGGCGTCAACCTCGTCCGCGTCCGCGTTGTTGCGTTCGGGCTCGGCGGATTCATCGCCGCGATGGTCGGCTGGCTCTACGCCCCTCTCTATGCCGCCGGCTACATGGTCGGGGTGGTGCCCGGCGTGAAGGGCTTCATCGTCATGGTGATCGGCGGGATGGCCTCGCCCATCGGCTCTCTGGTCGGCGGGATCACCTTGGGCCTGGTTGAAGTCGCCACCGCGAGATATTTCTCGTCGCTCTACAGCGACGCCACGGCGTTCGTCGTCTTGATGGGCGTGCTTTTCCTGCGGCCCGAAGGGCTGATCGGCGCCAAGAGCCGGGCGTAGGATGCCTCCGTCGGGAGCAGGATCCAGCGCAGGATTCGTCGGGCCCGAGTCCGCCCTCCTCCGCCGACGGGCGGCGTGGCTCGGCGGCATTGCGGTGCTTCTGCTCGTGCCCGTCCTCGTCCGGCAGCCCTACCACATCACCATATGCGTCAACTTGTTCATCACGATCATGCTGACGCTGAGCATGAATTTCGTGGTGGGCTTCAGCGGGCAATGGTCGTTCGCGCACGCGGCGTTCTTCGGCGCGGGAGCCTATATACCCGCGATCCTCTCCACGAAGCTGGGCGTCTCGCCCTGGCTGGGATTTCCGATCGGCGTCGCTTGCGTGGTCGGCGCCGCAATGCTGATCGGCATTCCCATCGTGCGACTGCGCGGCTACTACCTCGCCGTCTGCACCCTGGCCCTGGGATTTCTCACGGAAGTGTTCGTCCGGCAGGCGACCGACATCACCGGCGGCGGATACGGGATCCAAAGAATCCCGCCGCTCGAGCTCTTCGGTACTCCCTTGCGGGGCGCCGCCTATTACCCGATCGCCCTCGCGGGCGTCGTGCTGACGGGTCTGCTCTTGAGCAATCTCATGCGATCGCCTCTCGGGCACGCGATCATCGCGACGCGCGACAATCCGGAAGCGGCGTCCGCCGCGGGGATCGACGTCGCCGGCGTGAGGCTCTTCGCCTTCGTACTCGCGGCCGCATTGGCCGGCTCAGCCGGTTGGATTCACGCCTTCTACTATCTGGGCCTCGACGGCTCCATCCTGACCACCGACCGCGCGTTTCTCTGGATGTTCATGGTCTTCATCGGCGGCCTCGGCCGACCGGCCGGCGTGGTGCTGGGAACGGTGTTCCTGGTGCTGGCTCCGGAATTGCTGGGCTTCTTCGCGCAGAACCAAGTTCTTTGGGTCGGCATCTTGATGCTAGCGGTTGCCCTCTTCGCGCCCCGCGGGTTCGGGGGCTTGCTGGATGCGGCCATGCTCCGCTTTCGGCCCGCAGGCCGATCATAGGCGCGCCGATGTCGGAGCCGCTGCTCTCCCTGCGCAACCTCTCGAAGAGATTCTCCGGCGTCGTCGCGGTCGACGACGTCGGCTTCGATGTGGCGGGCGGCGAGGTCTGTGGACTCATTGGGCCCAACGGCGCCGGCAAGACCACGGTCTTCAATTTGATCGCCGGCGCGATCCCGCCGAGCGCCGGGACAATCCGCTTCAACGGCAGAGACGTGACGGCGCTAAGAAGCCACGACATCGCCAGACTGGGCGTCGCGCGCTCGTTTCAGCGCGTCGCCCTCTTCGACTCCATGACGGTCGAGGACAATGTCCTGGTGGCCGCGGAAGACCACGGCCGCCGGCGTCTCTGGTCGGCGGTCACGCATCTCGGCGGTTACCAGAGCCGGAGCCGCGCGGCTGTGCTTCGGGCGCGGGACGCGCTCGAGCTGATGGGCGCGGCCGCCCTCGCCGGGCAACGCGTCGAAAGCCTGTCGTTCGGACAGCAGCGGCTCGTCGGCACCGCCCGCGCGCTGGCGGCCGGACCCCGCCTACTGCTCCTCGACGAGCCGGCAGCGGGCCTGAGCGCGGCCGAGCTCGATAGCCTGCGCGGCGCCATTGCGCGCGTGCGGTCCGCCGGAACCAGCATCCTGCTCGTCGAGCACAATGTCGAGTTCGTGATGAGCGTCTGCGATCGCGTCGTGGCCATGAACTTCGGGCGCAAGATCGCGGAAGGCCCGGCCGACGCCGTTCGCCAGGATCCCGCGGTGATCGAGGCCTACCTTGGCACGCGATAGGGCCACACTATTGGAAGCGAAGGATCTCTGCGCCGATTACGGCCGGATCCGGGTCCTCACCGATTTCAACCTTCGCGTCACCGCCGGCGAATGCATTGCCGTTCTGGGCGCGAATGGCGCCGGGAAAACCACGCTGTTCCGGGCGCTCTCGGGCATCATGGTGAGACGCAGCGGCGAGATCCTGTTCCGCGACCGGAGCATCGCCGGAACGGCGCCCGACCAGATCGTACGCCTCGGCTTGAGTCATGTGCCGGAAGGGAAGCATCTGTTCCCGTCGCTCTCGGTCGCCGAGAACCTGGAGATGGGCACCTTGCCGCTGGTGCAAACCGGGCGCGGCGGCGAGGCCAACGGCCAGCGCCAGCTCGTGCTCGAGCTGTTTCCGCGCTTGCGGGAGCGGCTGCGGCAACTGGCCGGCACCCTCTCGGGCGGCGAGCAGCAGATGCTGGTGATCGGACGAGCCCTGATGTCTCAGCCGAAGCTCCTGCTCCTCGACGAGCCCTCGGCGGGCCTCGCCCCGCTCGTCGTCGAGCAGACCTTCGACGCCTTGGCCAAGCTCAAGCAGCTGGGGCTGACGATCCTGCTCGCCGAGCAGAACGTGGCGCTGGGATTGAGATACGCGGACCGCGGCATCGTCCTACACCTCGGCCGCGTCGCCTTGGCCGCCGGTGCGGCGGAGCTCCGCGAGAACCCGTCGCTGCACAGCCTCTATCTCGGCGCGGACGGACGATAATTTCTTCGCGGCTCACGACGGCTTCCGCCTCGTCAGATGCAGGGACGTGAAGGTGATCACGTCTTCGCCGTGCTGGTTCTGGATCCGGTACTTGACCCGGAGCATGCCGCGGTCGGGCTTGGAGCGTGAGGGCGTCTTCTCGACCACCTCGAGCTCGCTGTGGAGCGTATCGCCGGGCCGCACGGGCTTGAGCCAGCGCAGCTCGTCGAAGCCGGGCGAACCCATCCCGCACGCGCGGAAGGCGCCGGTTTCCAGCACCATGCGGAAGCCGAGCGCCAGGGTCTGGAAGCCGCTGGCGATGAGCCCGCCATAGTTGCTCTGCTTCGCGGCCTCCGCGTCGATGTGGAAGGGCTGCGGATCGTAGCGCATGGCGAAGTCGATGATCGCGCTCTCCGTCAGAGTGACGCCGGCTGTGACGATGCGCTGACCGACCTCGAAATCATCGAAGTAGCGGTCGGCCATCGCGGGTCCGGTCAAGCGAGCGCCGCCGCGATGGCGTCGCCGAGCTCGCGCGTCTTGGCCTTGCCGCCGAGGTCCGGCGTCTTGGGCGCCGTGGGATCTGCGAGCACGCGTGCGATCGCGCCCTCGATCGCCTTGGCCGCCGCGCTCTCGCCGAGATGGTCCAGCATCATGGCGCCCGACCAGATCTGCCCGATCGGGTTGGCGATCGCCTTGCCGTAGATGTCGGGTGCGGAGCCGTGCACCGGCTCGAACATGGAGGGCAGCTCGCGCTCGGGATTGATATTGGCGGAGGGCGCGATCCCGATTGATCCCACGACCGCCGGACCCAGGTCCGATAGGATGTCGCCGAACAGGTTCGAGCCCACCACCACGTCGAACCAATCGGGGTGGCGCACGAAATGCGCGGTCAGGATATCGATGTGATACTGGTCGGTCTTGACGTCCGGATAAGCCTTGGCCATCGCGGCGAAGCGCTCGTCCCAATAGGGCATGGTGTGGATGATGCCGTTCGATTTGGTCGCGGAGGTCACGTGCTTCTTCCGCTTCATCGCGAGATCGAAAGCGAAGCGCATGATGCGGTCGCAGCCGCGCCGGGTGAACACGGTCTGCTGCATCGCCATCTCGAACTCGGTGCCCGCGTAGAGCCGGCCGCCGATCTCGGAATACTCGCCCTCGTTGTTCTCGCGCACCACGTAGAAATCGATCTCGCCGGGCTTGCGGTCCTTGAGCGGAGAATCGACGCCCGCGAGCAAGCGGATCGGCCGCAGGTTCACGTATTGCTTGAAGCCGCGCCGGATCGGGATCAGCAGGCCCCAGAGCGAGACGTGATCGGGCACGCCCGGAAACCCCACCGCGCCCAGGAAGATCGCGTCGCTCGGCCGGAGCTGATCGAGCCCGTCGGCCGGCATCATGCTGCCCGTCTTGGCGAAGCGCTCGCAGCTCCAGTCGAACTGGCGCCATTTGAGCGCGAAACCGAAGCGGCGGCCTGCCGCCTCGAGGACGCGCATGCCCTCCGGCACGACCTCCTTGCCGATACCGTCGCCGGGGATCGTCGCGATCTCGTAGGTCTTCGCCAAGCTTTCCTCCGCGCTCTTTCCCCGCCACCTTAGCCGAGCGATGCTCCCGCGCAAATACGGAGCGCGCGGACCGGCCCCCCAAAGGAGACGCCATGAGCTACGTCGAGCGTGTGCTGCAACCCGGCGAGACCTTGGTTCACAAGAGCAAGCTGCACTGGCTCATCTATCTACCGGTGCTGCCGTTCCTTGCGATCCTCGCCTTGGGCGTCGCGCTTTATCCGCAGGCGCAGACCGATGGCGGCGATGGCCTGCCGGTCGTGCTGCCCTTGGGGCTGATAGCGGCGGGCGGAGCGGGCGCGTTCCTCACTTGGCTCAGAGCGTGGATCCGGCGCGTCAGTACCGAGCTGGCGGTCACCGACCGTCGGGTCATCTTCAAGCGCGGCCTGGTGCGCCGGCACACCGTCGAGATGAACATGGACAAGGTCGAGAGCGTCGACGTGGACCAATCGGTCCTGGGCCGCATTTTCAATTACGGCGATGTCACGATTCGCGGCACTGGCGCCAGCATCGAGCCCTTGCGCATGATCGAAGATCCCCTGCACTTCCGCAGTCGCGTGACGGCGCGCTGATCGCCGCCGCCTCAATTCGAACACTGGAGCGCCGGAGTGCGCTCGCGTGATACTGCACGCTCGGCGCCTCCCTCCGCTCGAGGCGCCGCGGGGATGTGTTTTTAGGAGGCGCCTATGACGCGCGCTCCGCTCGCGTTGGCTGTGCTGTCGGCGATCGCGGGCTCTCTATCGGCTGTGCCCACCGCTCAGGCCTTGGTCAGGAACAACGAGGTCGTGATCACCGGCAAGGTGCTCTATGCCATGTGCACGAACGCCGATGCCGAGATCGAGCGCGGCTGCGCGACCTTCATCCGCGGCTTTCTCGACGGCGCTCGAACCGCCGCCGAGATGAGCTCGGCTCAGCCGTTCTTCTGCCTGCCGGAGACCGCCGATACGGACTTGGTGGTGCTCGCCTTCACGCGCCAGGTCGAGCGCCTGCCCAGGACCAGCATGGAGGACACCGCGGCGAACGTGCTGCGCAACGCCCTCTGGCTCGCCTTCCCCTGCGCCTCCACCCAATAGCCGACGAGATCGCTTCATCCTGATTGTCGTCATGCGTGCCCTGGCTTTGGGGTGCGCATTGTCCCTGTTCGACGTTGTGAGTTTCGGGTACAAATAAGGGCACAAGACCCACAATTCCGAACTTGTCACCATGACAAATCTGAACTGGCAGCCCGATCTCGCCCAGCAGCGCGGGCCTCTCTACCGCGCGATCGCCGATGCGCTCGCGAGCGACATTCGCGCCGGACGGCTCCCGGTCGGCACGCGATTGCCGACCCATCGCGATCTCGCCTGGAATCTCAAGGTCACCGTCGGCACCGTCACCCGTGCTTACGCGGAGGCGGAGCGCCGCGGCCTCATCTCCGGCGAGGTTGGGCGCGGCACCTACGTGCGCCCGACCAGCACCATCACCGACCCCGCCTTGCGGGGCGAGCCTCCCGGTCCGGATTTCGTCGACCTCAGCCTCAACCGGCCGCAGACCGGCGAGGAGCCGGCGTTGGTGGCGAAGGGCCTGCGCGAGATCGCGGAGAGTCCCGACCTCGAGGCGTTGCTGCAGTATCAGCCCCACGCGGGGCGCGCGGTGGATCGCGCCGCGGGCGCGCGCTGGATCGCCCGCAGCGGCGTCCAGACCAGCCCGTCGCAAGTGCTGGTGACCCAGAGCGGGCAGAACGCCGTCGCCTCCGTCCTTTCGGCGGTGACGCAGCCCGGCGACACCGTGGCGGTGGAAAGCCTGACCTATCCCGGCGTGCGCTCGGCGGCGAGCCTGCTGAGCCTCCGCTTGGCGCCCGTCGCGATGGACGAGCAGGGCCTGCTGCCGGACGCCGTCGCGGCGCTCTGCCGAAGCGGCACCGTCAAGGCGCTCTACACGCTCCCCACCCTGCACAACCCGACCGCGACCGTGCTCTCGACCGAGCGGCGCCGCGCGCTCGCGGAGATCGCGCGCACTCACGGCGTGGCGCTGGTCGAGGACGACGTCTACGGCTTCCTCTTGAAGGAGGCGCCGCCGCCGCTGGCGAGCTTCGCGCCCGAGCGCAGCTTCTACATCACCTCGACCTCGAAGAGCCTCGCACCGGGACTTCGCATCGGTTACGTCCACGTCCCCGACGAGGCCGTCGATCGTGTCGCCGCTGCGCTGCGGGCCACGATCTACATGGCGACGCCGCTGATGGCGGCGCTTGCCACGCGCTGGATCGAGGACGGCACCGCCGACCGGCTCGTAGAGCAGAAGCGAGCGGAGATCGTCGCGCGTCAGAAACTCACCCGCGAAAGGCTCAAGGACTCCCGGCTCACCGGAGATCCCGCGGCCCCGCACCTCCTGCTGTGGCTGCCGGAGGGCTGGCGCGCCGAGGCCTTCGAGGCCGCCGCTCGCCGCGAGGGCGTCGGCGTTACCGCCGCCACCGCCTTCTGGCTCGGCCGCAGCAATCCGCCGAACGCCGTGCGCCTCTGCCTCGGCACGCCCGTTCGGCGCGCCGAGGTCGTGCGCGGCCTCGAGCGCATCGCGGCGTTGCTCAAGCGTCCGCCGCAAGCGGACTTGTCGGTGATCTGATGACGGCCCGCTATCTCGAGGATTTTTCTCCCGGCCAGATCTACGGCTCCGACCGACTCACGATCGACGCCGAGCGCATCAAGAGCTTCGCCGCCGAGTTCGATCCGCAGCCCTTCCACCTGGACGATGCGGCCGCGCGCGACACGATCTTCAAGGGGCTGGCCGCAAGCGGCTGGCACACGGCGGCGCTCACCATGCGGCTCCTGGTCGAGGGCGAGCTCAATCCGGCGGGCGGCATCGTCGGCGCGGGATTCGACGAGTTCCGCTGGCCGCGACCCGTGCGTCCCGGCGACGAGCTCCGGGTCGAGAGCGAGATCCTGGAGGTTCGGCCCTCGAAATCGCGGTCCGATCAAGGCATCGTCAAGGTGCGCACGACCACGCTCAACCAGAGCGGCGAGGCCGTGCAAATCAACGTCGGGAACCTGATCGTGCCCCGCCGGCCCACGTAGAAATCAAGCCGGCAGCGTCACCTCGAGCAGCGACAAATCATCCGTGCAGTCGCCGAGCGCGTGCGGCAGTCCCGCGGGGATGGTGACGGCGTCTCCGGCCGCCAAGCGGTGCGTGCCCTCGCAGGCGAGTGTCGCGCTGCCATCGAGCACAAAGAAGAATTCAAACTCGCGATCGTGGGTTGCCCGCGGCGTCTCCGAGGCGCTCTTGGGCCGCACCACGCGGGCGCCGGCGAGCCTGCCCGTCGCCTCGCCCATACCGGTGTCGCGGCACTCGAAGCCAGGGACGCGCCAGGGCTGCCAGCGGGCCTTGGCCGCGACGTGCCACAAGAAGCGCTGGCCGCCGAAATCGCGCTGCGCGTCGACGCGCGCGGTCGGCAGCGTGAGGACGTTGTCCGCGAAGGTCTCGTGCACCGCGGGGCACGCGATCTCGATCACCTCGAGGCCGGGCGAGCTCTCGAGCACGCGGTGCCGGATCTCCGGCGGCTGCAGCACGCAATCGCCGGCTTGCATGACGAAGGGCGGGCCCTGGTCCTCGTAGACGAGCCGCACCCAGCCCGTCCGGCAGAAGATCATCTGGAAGCGGATCTTGTGGAAGTGCACGTAGTCCGGCACCGGGCCGCCCGAGGGAATACGGATGTGCGAGGCAATGAAGCGCCCGCCGAGCCGGCCCGGGATGAGATCGCGGTAGAGCATACCCGCGCGGCCCGCGTCCCAGGCGCCCTCGCCGCCCATGCGCGAGAGCACGAACTCCGGCTTGAGCGACGGCACCACGACCGTGGTCTCCGCCTCCACCAGCTCGATCTGCGTGCCATTGGGGGAAATGAGCATGCGCTCGCCGCCCGCGACGGCATCGAGCGCCCGGCAGAGCAGGCGGATGCGCCCCGGCGCGACCTGCCCGCCCCGCTCGAGACGGAGCCGCAGCCCGTGCCCCGCGAGCACCGCCACCGCCGGCGCATCCGCCGGAAAGATCGCCTGTAGCTGAAAGCCGAGCCGATCCCGGAAGAACGCGAGCGTGGCTTCGAGCTCGGCGCAAGGCAACACGACCTCGGCGCCGGTGATCTGTTGCTTGTCGATCGCGATCATGCGGGGGACGATAGCACACCGAGAGACCATGGCGAGATTGGTCGCCCGCAGATAAGCTGGAGCGGAATGATGCGTCCTTCGACGCGCTCGCCTGTGGCTTCGCTTGCTCAGGATGAGGTCTATGGGAGTGGCAAAAAGAATAGCCCTCATCCTGAGCAAGCGAAGCGCGTCGAAGGACGCACCTGGCTGGTCCCAACGGACCGAAAGCGGTGGCTCATGACATTCATCGCGCGCACTCTTGCAGGGGCGATCGGCGCCCTCGCAACCCTCGCTACCGTACCCGCGCGGGCGGCGGATCGATTCGTGATCGACCTCACTTACGACTCCCTGATGGATATGGTGCGCCCGGAAGTTCGCCCGAACATCCGCGTGCACCACAACCTGCACGTCACGGTGGCGCGCAACAGCGGCCTCTCGGAGCAGCGCAACCGCAGCACCAAGCAATACTACGACCAGAACGCGATGGCGCAGGTGCTCGACAGCACCGGCGACGACACGACCTACGCATCCTGGCGCACGGCGCCCAATGGCACGCTCGAGCGCGAGCAGAATGATCCGCAGAGCACGCGCACCATGACGGTGACGCTGCTCCCCGACAAAACCTGCCGCCTCGACGTCGTCGATCACCTCAAGCCCGGCTTTACCGAATACGAATTCCTCCGTATTTCCAGCCACACCATGGGGTTCTTCTCGAGCTACCACGTGGTGAGTACGAGCTGCAAGATTCGCCCGGCGCCTTAGCCCCTCGCCCTTCTCGAGCTCAGCCCGCGCCCCACTTGTCCAGGCAGACCGTGTGCGCGTGGTCGAGGGGGCCGTGGCCTTGGCCGTAGCCGGGCGCGCTCGCGAGCGCCGCGACGAGGTAGCGGCGGGCGCGCTCGATGGCCGGGCGCGTCGCCATGCCCTGCGCGAGCCCCGTGGCGATGGCGGAGGCGAGCGTGCAGCCGGTGCCGTGAGTGTGCCGCGTCTCGATGCGCGGGCTCGAGAGGATGAAGCCGCCCTCCTCCGTAACGACGAGGTCGCAGACGGTCTTGCTGTCGAGATGGCCGCCCTTGACCACCGCAACCTTGGCGCCGAGCGTCAACAGCATCTCGGCGGCGCGGCGCATATCATCGACGTCGCGCACGGTCATGCCGGTGAGCGCCTCGGCCTCCGGCACGTTGGGCGTCACCACCGTCGCGCGCACGAAAAGCGTGCGCTTCAGCGCATCGACGGCGTCGCGGTCGAGCAGCCGCTCGCCGCTCGAGGACACCATGATGGGATCGACCACCACGGGCAGGTGCGGCGCCAGCGCGTCCAGCGCCTCGACCAGCGTATCGATCACCTCCGCGCTGCGCAGCATGCCGGTCTTGACGCAGTCCGCGCCGATGTCGGCGAGCACCACGTCGATCTGCTGGCGCACGAAGCTCGCCTCGACCGGCACGATGCCGAAGACGCCCAGCGTATTCTGCGCGGTGAGCGCCGTCACCGCGGTGGCGGCGAAGCCCCCGAGCGCCGTCACCGTCTTGATGTCGGCCTGGATGCCGGCGCCGCCGCCGGAATCGGAGCCCGCGACGATGAGGACGCGGCCGTTCACTCCGCGGCCCTTTGGCCGGAGCCGCTCGCGGCGCGGACGGCGGCGGCGACTGCGTCGACCACGGATCCGACCAGCGCCTCGTCCTCGCTTTCGGCCATGATGCGGATCAGCGGCTCGGTGCCGGACTTGCGCACCAGCAGCCGGCCGCGCTCGCCCAGGCGACGCTCGCCGTCGGCGATCGCGCGCTTGACCGAGGCATGGTTGATGACGTTCGCATCGGCGACGCCGACGTTGAGGAGCCGCTGCGGCACGGGCTTGAACACGCCGCAAACCTGGCTCGCGGGCGCGCCGGTCTCGACGATGGCGGCGAGGACCTGAAGCGCCGCGATGAGCCCGTCGCCGGTGGTGGAGTGCTCGCTCAGGATGATGTGCCCGGACTGCTCGCCGCCGAGATTGCAACCGCGCTTGCGCATCTCCTCGGCGACGTACCGGTCGCCCACCGTCGTGCGCGCGAGCTCGAGACCGAGGGTCTTCAAGTGACGCTCGAGCCCGAGGTTGGACATGACGGTCGCCACCACCGCGCCACCCGCGAGCCGGCCGGCGCGGTGCCAGCGGCCCGCGATCAGCGCCATCAGCTGATCGCCGTCGAGGAGCTCGCCGCGCTCGTCGGCGATCAAGAGCCGGTCGGCGTCGCCGTCGAGGGCGATGCCGAGGTCGGCGCCGTGCGCGGTCACCGCGTGGCGCATCGCGGCGGTCGCCGTGGTGCCGCAATCCTTGTTGATGTTGAAGCCGTCGGGCGCCACGCCCAAGGAAATCACCTCGGCGCCGAGCTCCCAGAGCACGGTCGGCGCCACCTTGTAGGCGGCGCCGTGCGCGCAATCGAGCACGATCCTCAGGCCGTCCAGTCGCAGCCGCTTGGGGAAGCTCGCCTTGACGAACTCGATGTAGCGGCCGCCGGCATCGTCGAGGCGCTTGGCACGGCCGAGACCCGCCGGCGCCACCCGGTCGATCGCGCCCGACGCGACCAGTGCCTCGATCTCCGTCTCGATGTGGTCGGAGAGCTTGTAGCCGTCGGCGCCGAACAGCTTGATCCCGTTGTCCTCGTAGGGATTGTGCGAGGCGGAGACCACGACGCCAAGATCGGCGCGCAGCGAGCGCGTCAGCATGGCGATCGCGGGCGTCGGCAGCGGCCCTACCAGCACCACGTCCATGCCCCGCGCCACGAAGCCCGCGGTGAGCGCGGGCTCGAGCATATAACCGGAAAGGCGCGTGTCCTTGCCGATCACGACCAGATGGCGGTGGTCGCCGCGGCGCAGCACTTGGCCCGCGGCCATGGCGACCCGCAGCGCGGTCTCCGGCGTCATCGGCTCGCTGTTCGCCTTGCCGCGAATGCCGTCGGTGCCAAAGAGCTGTCGCGTCATTCGCCGCCTCGTCCCCAATCCCGCATCAGCCGCCTTATACCCCAAGCTATGCCGGCCGCGGTCAACAAACCGCTAAGAGACAGCGTCGTTGCCGTAGCGAATCGAGACAATGAAGCCCTCTTCCCCCAAGGGCGCAGAGAGGAGCTTCAGAGGACGGGAGCTCGCGAGAACGGCGTGGCGCTCAGCCGCCACCGCCAGGTTGCGGCTCAGGCTCGAAGCCGCCGGCGGGCTTGCCGGTGGGCGGGACGGAGGAGCGCGGCCGCGGCGTCTGCCGCTGCGGCTCCTCGGCGGGTCCGCCGGTGTCGCGCACGATCTTCTCGCCGCGGATCACGCGCTTGATCTCGTCGACGCTGAGCGTCTCGAATTCCAGGAGGCCCTTGGCGAGCGCGTGGAGTTCCTCCATGTGCACGGTCAGGATCTGGCGCGCCTTGCGCTCGCCGTCCTCGACCACGCGGCGGATCTCCTCGTCGATCAGCTTTGCCGTCGCGTCGGACATGTTCTTGCGCTGGGTCACGGAGTGACCGAGGAACACTTCTTCCTCGTTCTCGCTGTAGCGCAGCGGTCCGAGCTTGTCGGAGAAGCCGAACTCCGTGACCATCCGGCGCGCAAGACTGGTGGCGCGGCGGATGTCGTCGGAGGCGCCGGTGGTCACCTTCTCGGTGCCGAAGATCAGCTCCTCCGCGACGCGGCCGCCGAACAGGCCCGCGATCCGCGCCTCGAGCTCGAATTTCGAGTGCGAGTACTTGTCCTGCTCCGGCAGGAACATGGTGACGCCGAGCGCCCGTCCGCGCGGGATGATCGTCACCTTGTGCAGGGGCTCGTGGCCCTCGGTATAGAGCATGACCAGCGCGTGGCCGCCCTCGTGATAGGCCGTGTTCCTCTTCTCGTCGTCGGACATCACCATGGAGCGCCGCTCGGCGCCCATCAACACCTTGTCCTTGGCGAGCTCGAACTCGGACATGGAGACGGAGCGCTTGCCCTTGCGCGCTGCCATCAGCGCGGCCTCGTTGACGAGGTTCGCGAGGTCGGCGCCGGAGAAGCCCGGCGTGCCGCGGGCGATGGTGCGCGGGTCGACGTCGGAGGCGAGCGGCACCTTGCGCATGTGCACCTTGAGGATCTTCTCGCGGCCGACGATGTCGGGGTTCGGCACCAC
>Ga0209415_10001077_pt1 | contig 51931 bp, 46 predicted proteins | sample PeaSoiSIISIP2007_FD_187696 | JGI IMG/M metagenome (GOLD analysis project Ga0209415, IMG submission 187696) | Peat soil microbial communities from Weissenstadt, Germany - SII-SIP-2007 (SPAdes) (version 2) | ecosystem: Environmental > Terrestrial > Soil > Wetlands > Peat | place: Germany... | reverse complement strand
CCCGCCGCGACTGGCGGGCGGGATGGGAGGGCTGGGTGTACGTCGACGGCGTGGCCGACGACAACGCGGTCCGCGCCCGCCTGCGCGAGCGCTCGCCGCGCAGCGCCGCGGGCCCCATCGGCCTGGCCGCCTACGACATGGGGCGGCTGCTGGGCGAAGCGTTGGCCCGCGCCGCCCACCTCACGCGCGACGGCGTGCGCGACGGGCTCGAACGCGTGAAGCAGCTGCCCGCGGCGAGCGGGCGGGACGGGACCACCATGGGGTTCGGCCACTACGACCACGGCGCGCTCAAGGGCCGGTACCTCGTGCTGCGTCGCTGGGAGCAGGGCAAGACCGTCCAGGTCGAGGGCTGACCCGGCTCAGGGGTCGGCCCGCCTCATGACGTGGGTGTGATGGCGGGGTAGCCGAAGCGACCACGGGGCTCGGAGCCGAGCGCGGACCCCGGTGTGCAAGGTCAGGGGTTCGAGCCCAGTTCTCCGCACGATGGAGTGAGGTGACGAGTGGGCGATGCGAGGTGCTCGCCGGGAGTGGTCAGGACCTCCTTCCCGATCCTGACGCTCGTGCTCCTGGCGGTGGCTCTGGTTGTTCGAGGTCCACGTCGGGGCGCTCCGCGGGGTCGCGTCTGTCGACGGGTTGCCCCGCCCTCGCGCCGAGGAGTCAACTGGCACCAAACGGGGAGGAAGCGTCTCCCTACAACCTCGCGAGCTCGTCGTACTGCGCGAACACGAGCTCTGGGGCTCCTGCCAGCCGACTGTTGACATACCGGGAGCTACGCCGAGAGGATGCGTAAAGTGGCCAGTGCCCGCTGCAGGTCGGCGGGTGCCATACCCTCCCAGGCGACGTCGCCATCGTCGGCGAGCCGGCCGGCTACGAGGCCGGAGAGCAGAGCCGTGTCGGCCTCAGACAGAGCCGACACCAAGGCGAGTGGATCCTCGATGATCGCAGCCAGGCCGACGAGATCCTGCACATGGCGCGGTTGGCGCGCCGTTCGGGGATCGACAGCGGCATGGGCCTTGACGTTCAGGGCGCCGGGCACCAGCGGGACTCGCACCTTGACGTCGTGGGAATCTTCGGCGTACGTCAGGCACACCGGCTCGGCCGTCTCGAGTGCCCGCCTGCCTCCGGGGATGGCCAGACTCCGGACGCCCTCGACCGCGTCCAGGTCCGCCGGTGTGGCATCGTCGGGGCACAGCACGTCGATCTGGGCTCTCCCGCTCACGAACGTGCAACGGGCACATCACCGCGATTCCAGGCGTCTTCAGGGGTCTCGTAGCCGAGGCTCCGCAGTGCCCCGACCACTCGGGACAGAGATGTCGGGTCCGTACAGACATCGACGAGCACGTCGGCGTCCTTGGTCTGCTCGGCACGAGGAATCGGCCTGCCGATGGACCGGGCGGCGATGAGCACCATCAAGCCGCCGACCACGCACCACTGGTCCGCTGGCGCCTGCCCCGAGAGCAGCGACAGGGCGCGCAACGCCTCGTGATGGCGCGGGAGGAGATCGGCCCTGAGGTCGATCTCACGCATCGAAGCGGACCCCGATCAGCCGGTCCAGCAGCGCGTCGGCCGCCCGGTCCTGTCGGTCGGCGAGATCCAGCCATGCCACCCACGGCCCGGCGAGGCGCGAATCGTCGTCGAAGGGCCAGGCGGCGTCCTCGACCACATGGAGATGCAGGTTGGCGCCTTCGACGACTTCCGTGGCCACGTACTCCTCGAGGAACGCCTCGAGCTGCCCGGCTCGAACGTAGGCGTCGAATTCTTCGCCAGAGTCGACGGGTGCGCCGAAAGCCGAAGCGGCTTCCCGGCCGCCGAGCACCAGCCGTGCATCGTCGCGCAGGCGCGCCAGCATCCCGGGGTGGACGTAGAACTCCCGGTGTCGGGCCCGGGCGCGCAGCCGGCGTCGCGTCCAGTCCAGTTCCACATCCTTCGAGGGACCCGCAGCCAGCAACTTCCAAGCCGACAGCTGGGCGAGCGGTCGTCCCGGCGCCCGCCACCGGGTGTGCTCCGCTCGGCGGACCGCAACCGCCGGGACGACCCACTGCCGGCCTACCCGCTCGCCGGCAAGCTGGCCGGCGAGGACCAGGGCATCGACGCGACGGCGCGAGACCCCGAGGCGCTCAGCCGCCTCCGTCAAGGTGAGCAGGTTCCCCGGCATGGCTTTTATTGTACCAGAAGTGGAATAATAAACCGCTAGCCGGCTCTGGACTGGGCCTTTTCGGGCTCTGCCGACGACCCGGTGGCGATGGCTGCGGCTTCTGGGCTCGTGATGGCTGCGGCTTCTGGGTCGGCGGCCTGAAGGGGCGGCCATCACACCCACGTCATAAAGGGGGGTCGGAGAGGACCAGGGCGAGGGCGAAGCCGTCGTACCCCTTCACCCCCACGGTCTGGATGGCGGTGGCGCTCACCCGGGGCTCGGACCCCATGAGGGCGTTGAGGCGTCGCACACCGCCGACCGCGGGGTCGGTGCTGTCGGGGTCCACCACGTTGCCGTTGCGCACCACGTTGTCCACCACGATGACGCTGCCGCGTCGCGTCATGCGCAACCCCCAGGTGAAGTAGTCGGCGTTGCTCTGCTTGTCGGCGTCGATGAAGACGAGGTCGAAGGGGCCGGCCCCCTCGGCGGCCAGCTGCGGGAGGGTGTCGAGCGCCGCGCCCAGGCGCACGTCGACGACGTCGGCCAGCCCGGCGCGCGCGATGTTGTCCCGGGCCACGCGTGCGTGGTCGGGGTCCACCTCTAACGTGACGACCCGGCCGCCCGCGGGCAGGGCCCGGGCCAGCCAGATGGTGCTGTAGCCGCCCAGGGTGCCGATCTCGAGCACGGTCGTGGCCCGCAGTGCCAGGGCCAGCAGGTGCAGGAGCTTGCCCTGGGGCGGCGACACGTTGATGGGCGGGAGCCCCGCCCGGGCGCTCGCCGCCAGCGCCTCTTCGAGGACGGGGTCGCTCGCCCCCAGTGCCTCGGTGACGTAGCGGTCGACCTCGGTCCAACGCTCGCGGATCTGGTCGTCGGTCATGGGGTCGCTCCTCGGCACTCGGTGGGCGGCCCCATGATGGCTCCCGGCCATACTGAACCGGTGAGCGACGGGGCAGCCGCACGACAGCCGGAGCCGGACCCGGCGCGCCGCCTGCTCGTCTTCGTGAGCGCCGTGGTGCTCGTCGACATGGTCTTCTACACCGCCCTCACGCCGCTGCTGCCCCACTACGTGCACCGCTTCGGCCTGTCCAAGGCGGCCGCCGGCCTCCTCGTGGCCGCGTACCCGGCGGGGACGCTCGTCGGGGCCCTGCCGAGCGGGATGATCGCCTCGCGCCTCGGGGTCCGTCCCGCCGTGCTGTGCGGCCTGGTCGGGATGAGCGGGGCCACCTTCGTCTTCGGCTTCGGCTCCTCCTTTGCCGTCCTCGACGCCGCCCGGCTCGTCCAGGGCTTCGCCGGCGCCTGCATGTGGGCGGGAGGCCTCGCCTGGCTGGCCGGCGCCACCTCGGCGCAGCGGCGCGGGGCGGCCATCGGCACGGCCTTCGGCTCGGCCGTCGGCGGCGCCCTCGTCGGCCCGGTCATCGGTGCCGCCGCCAGCCGGGTGGGCACGGGACCGGCGTTCACCGCCGCCGGGGTGGCCGGCGTGTGCCTCGTCGTGGCCAGCGCCTTCGTGACCCCGCCGCTCGCCGGCGAACCCCAGCGCCTGCGCAGCGCGCTGCCGGCGCTGCGTGACGGGGGCATTGCCGGCGGGCTGTGGCTCACGTGCCTGGCCGGGCTGTCGTTCGGGGTCGTCGACGTGCTCGCCCCGTTGCGTCTCAGCCGCCTGGGGGCGGGCGGCGTGATCATCGGCGCCACCTTCCTCGGGGCGGCCGCCGTGGAGACCGTCCTGTCCCCGGTGCTCGGCCACCTGTCGGACCGGCGCGGACGCCTGGTCCCGGTGCGCGTCGCCCTGGCGGCGGGCGTGGCCGTGAGCATCCTGGCCTTCGTCCTCCAGCCGCTGTGGGTCCTGGTGGCCTTCTTCGTGATCGGGCTGCCCGCCTTCGGTGCGCTGTTCGTCCCGGCGAGCGCCCTGGTGAGCGACGGCGCCGACCGCCGGAACCTGCACCAGGGACTGGGCTTCGGCCTGGTGAACCTGGCGTGGGCCGTCGGGCAGGCGACGGCGGCGGCGACGAGCGGGGCCCTGGCCCAGGCCACCGCCGACGCCGTCCCCTATCTGCTGCTGGCCGGGGTGTTCGTGGGGACGGCGCTGCTGTTCGGCGCGCCGGGGCGGCGCGTGGCGGGCCGGCTGGGCGTGTGGTCGCCCACCGTCCCGCCGGCGACGTAGGGGCGGGGTCGACGTGCGCCGACCGACGTGGGCCCGGATCACGCGCACCGATCTCCGGCGCTGGCGCGCCGTGGTGTGGCGGACGCTGCAGGAGTCGGCGTCGGACCGCATCACCACGAGCGCGGCCAGCCTGGCGTTTCACTGGTTCCTCGCCATCTTCCCCGCGGCCGTGGCCGCCATCGGGATCGTGGGGCTCGTGGGCCTCTCCCCGGCCGAGCTCCAGAGCGTCCTGCACGGCATCGGCGTGCTGTTCCCGGTGCAGATGTCGCAGGCCATCGACCAGGCGCTCAAGAACCCCATCGGCGGGGCGGGCGGCGCCGTCGAGGTGGTCGTGGGCCTGGCCGTCGCCCTGTGGAGCCTGGTGGAGGCCATGGCGTCGTTGCAGGTCGGGCTGGACGTGGCCTACGAGGTCGACCGGGACCGGGGATTCGTCGGACGGCGGGTGATGGCCCTCCCCCTGATCGCGCTGACCGTGGTCCTCGGGGGCGCGGCGTCGGTGCTGCTCGTGTTGGGCGACCCCGTGCGCTCGCTCCTGCCGTCGTCGCTGGCCATCGCCCGGTCGACCTTCGACGGCACCTGGATCGTGATCCGGTGGCTCGGGGCGCTCGCCCTCGTCATCTTGTTGCTGTGCGCGTACTACACCCTCGGGCCCAACCTCGACCGGCCCCGCCACCGCTGGTTCAGCGTGGGTGCCGTGGTGGCCGCCGCGGGCTGGCTCGGCGCATCGGCCGCCTTCTCCTTCTATCTCGACCACTTCGGCCACGAGTCGCGCACCTACGGGGCGTTCGCCGGTGTGGCCGCCCTCTTGCTGTGGCTGTTCCTCACGGCCGTGGCCGTGCTGCTCGGCGGGGAGCTCAACTGCGAGCTGGCCCGCCCCACCACGTGATCCCGGAGCGCGCCGGACACGTGAACCGTGCCCGGCGGGCACGGTTCACGTGGCGAGCGCCGGCGGCTCCCCGTGCTGCTGGATGTAGATCGTGATCCGCCCGATGCGCCCGTCGTCGCCCAGGTCGAACACGAGGGCCTCGTTGGTGTCGAGCGGGGCGCCGGCGATCTCGACCGTCTCGCACAGCTCCACGAGCACCGTCGGCCCGGCGCCCACCACGCGCTGGACGTGCATGGCGTAGCCGGGAAGCGAGGGCATGAGCTTCGACAGGTACGCCACGTAACGGTCCCGGGGCGTGTAGGTGTCCCCGAAAGGGCCGACGCGCACGACGTCCTCCGCCAGGCAGGCGGCCACGGCGTCGAAGTCGTGGGCCACCAGGCGCTCGAGGTAGCGCTGCACGGTGCTCGTGTGCCTGTCCATGTCGTCTCCGCTCGGTCGGGTCATCGGTAGTAGATGTCCAGCTCGGTGATGGCGCCGTCGGCGCCCACGCGAAAGATGTCGCAGGCGTGCACCACGTCGTCGTCCGAACCCAGGGGGCTTCTCCCCTCGAAGGCCACGGCGCACACCGCACCCTCCTCGGCACTGGCCGTCGCCGTGATCGACGTGGCGAAGGCGAAGACGACGTCGCGGTAGAACGCCACGATGGCCTCCCTCCCGCCGAACGTCCCCGACGGGTGACGCAGGACGGCATCGGGGGAGAACAGCGAGCCCATGAGGGCGAGGTCGGCGCCGTTCACGGCCTCGAAGTAGCGCTCGGCGGCCTCCCGGGGTCCAGACACGCCGCCGCCTCGATCGGGGCGGCCTCAGGCCCCGGCCACGGCGTCCGCCGTGCGCCGCCGGAAGGTCACGGGCATGTGCTTGACCCCGGCGTGCTTGTTGGTCCGGAAGCGCTCGATGGGGCCGTCCGGTCGCAGCTCGTCGAACCGGGCCAGCAGCTCCTCGAGCATGATGCGGATCTCGAGGCGCGCCAGGGTGGCGCCCAGGCAGAAGTGGCTGCGGTACCCGAAGGCCAGATGGGGGTTCGGCGTGCGCCGCACGTCGAACACGAACGGGTCGTCGAACACGTCCTCGTCCCGGTTGGCCGACGCCCACCACAGCGTGACCTTGTCGCCGCCACGGATGGCCGTCGCGCCAAGCTCGGCGTCGCGTGTGGCGGTCCGTCGGTTGTACAGCGTGGGGCTCGACCACCGCAGGATCTCCTCCACCGCCCCTGGGATGAGCGACGGGTGGCACCGCAGGAGCTCCCACTGTTCGGGGTGGGCGATCAGGGCGGCCGTGCCGAGGGCGATGGCGTTGCGGGTGGTCTCGCTGCCGGCGGCGATGAGCAGGTTGAAGAACATGAGGAGCTCGAGCTCGCTCAAGGGCGCGGGCTCGCCGTCGTCACCCTCGACCGTGGCGCCGGCGACGGTGGCCAGGAGGTCACCGCCGCCCTCGGCGCGCTTGCGGGCGATGAGCTCGGTGCCGTAGGCGGCCATGGCGGCCGCCGCCTGCTCGGAGCCGACGCTCCGGGTGCCCGGTTCGCGGTCCTCGTAGGTGATGGTGGCGGTGCTCCACGCCAGCAGGTCGTGGCGATCGTGGTCGGGGACACCCATCAGCATGGCCGTCGCCTGCAGCGGCAGCTCCACCGCCACCTCCCGCAGGAAATCGCAGCGACCCCGGCCGGCCACCGCCTCGAGGATCCCCGCGGCGCGCGCCCGGAGCTCGCCCTCGAGCTCGGCCAGCGCCCGGGGCGCCACCGCCGGGGTCACGAGGCGGCGGATCCGCTGATGGCGCGGGTCGTCCATCATGTTGAGCAGCACCCCGGCGGCGAAACCCGCGGGCAGGTCCTCGATCAGCGTGCCCCCGCCGGGTGCGCCGGGTGCCCCCTGCGACGAGAAGGTCTCGGCGTCGCCCACCGCCTCCAGGATCTCGGCCTGCCGGCTGAGCACCCAGAAGCCGGTGGCGTCGGGGGTGTGGGGCGTCGGCGGGTGCCACCACACCGGTGCTTCGCGGCGCAAGAAGGCGAACTCCTCGTCGGGGAACCCGGCGGCGAACCGCTCCAGATCGGTGACGTCAATGTCGTCGAACCGCACGAGGGTGCCACCTCCGCGCCGGACCCGGCGTCCATTGCAGCACACCTGGGGGTCGGCCATCGCGGGCGCCGCGCCGCGACATGCGCCGCCCCGCCGTGGCCGGTGCGCACACAGCGCCGCCTCGTGCGCGTCATCGGTCCTGTCCGCGTTCCCTGCCAGATTCGTCGGACCAGATTCGTCGGACCAGAGTCGTCGGCCCAGATCCTCGGAATCGACGATGGGGGCCGACACCCGGTCGCGTACCTCCGCACCCCTCACCATCACGCGTCGTCGGGGTCGATGGCCGTCGGCGGGACCGTCGCCACCATCACGGCCGCGCCCGGGGGCCGCCGAGTGGCGCCCTAGGCGTCGGGCGCGCTGGCGGCCCGGTAGCTGAGCACCTCGACCCGCTCGAGGGTCACCAGGCCGTCCTCGATCATCTCGTCGAGCGCCGGCAGCACGCGGTCGATGTGCTCGCGCGTGTCCACCACCTCGATGATCAGCGGAAGGTCCTCGGACAGCCGCAGGATCCGGGTGGTGTGGAGGTGGCTCTTGGCCCCGTAGCCCTCGATGGCCCGGATGACCGTGGCCCCGGCGATGCCCTCCGAGCGCAGGTGGTGGACGATGGCCTGGTACAGCGGCCGCCCGTGCCAGGTGTCGGACTCCCCGATGAAGATGCGCAGCAGCGCGCCCTCTCCCTGCAGCCGTACGGCGGCCTCCCCCTCGTGTGCGTGCACGCCCTTCTTCACCGTGTCCTCCCCGACTGTGTCCTCCCCGACCGTGTCCTGGCCGACCCCGTCCTCCCCGACCCCGTCCTCCCCGACCGTGTCCTGGCCGACCGTGTCCTGGCGCCGTGGCCCCCGGCGCCCGGTCGGGCCCGGCGCCGCGTCACAGGGCCTTCCCCAAGGCGATCCCCAGCCAGGCGGCGCCGATCCCCACCGCCACCGACGAGGCGGCGTTCACGAACGCCAGCCCGACGGCCCCGTCCTGGCCGAGGCGCACGGTCTCGTAGGTGAAGGTGGAGAACGTCGTGTACGCGCCGATGAACCCGACGGTGAGCGCCACGCGCAGGGTCGTGTTCACCATCAGGCGCTCGGTGAGGACCGTGGTGAGCAGGCCCAGGACGAAGCAGCCGGAGATGTTCACCACCCACGTGCCCCACGGGAACGACCCGCCGGTCGCCCGGCTCACGACGCCGTCGAGCCAGTAGCGCGACGCCGCCCCGAAGAACCCGGCCACTCCCACCCAGATCGCACGCATCACCAGCTCCTTGCTCGCCCGACGGTGCAGGTAGGAGCTATCAGCAGCAGGCTGCGGTTCACGGCGAGCCCCATCGCCGGTGACCGATCATAGGCAGCCCCCCCCGGGCGCCCCGGGACCGGGGGGCGCCCCGGCACCCGAGGCGGGCGCCCCCGCTCGACACGAGAACGCAGGCGCCCAAAGTGGGGCCGTTGGCCTCTCCCGGTGGCCTGGCGCAGGGCGGAGGATGGAACCGTGCTCGGCCAGGCGCTCGACATCTTCCGGATGCGGCAGTACTTCGACGTCGCCGTGCGCGCCCGCCAGGTGGCCGCCGGGGTCCGCGAGGATGCCGGGTTCGTCGACCTCGTGCGCCGCTCGATGCTGCCGCTGCCCTTCGACCGCACCCAGCAGCCCGACCCCCACCCCTTCCCGCCGCTGCACCGGCGCCCCCTGCACACCCTCGACGAGCGGCGCATCGGGGTGCTCGCCACCGGGGGCAGCGGGGCCCTGGCCTCGGTCGTCGGGGTTGCCCGGGCGTTCGAGGAGTCCGAGGTTCGCCCGGCGATCTACTCGCTGTGCTCGGGGTCGGCGATCTTCGGGTTCCCGCTCGCCGCCGGCCTGCCGGCCGACGAGGTGGCACGCTTCACGATCTCCCTGCGCCCGCGCGACTACGTCGACCTCGACTGGGCCAAGCTCGCCGCCCTGGTCCCGTCGATGGCCCGAGGGTTCGCCGGCCTGCTGCACGGCGAGCGGCTGGAGCAGACCTACCGGGGCCTGCTCGGGGACATGCGGCTCAAGGACCTCCCCATCCCGGCGTACGCGCCGATCTGGAACATCGAGGAGAACCGCGTGGCGTACATCGGCCCGCGTACCCAACCGGAGATGACCGTGGCCCGGGCGGTGCGCATGGCCGTGGCCCTGCCGCTGTTCTTCGACCCGGTGCTCCTCGACGGCGGGTCGTGGTGCGACGGCGGGATCGTCGACATCTTCCCCGTCACCCCGGTGCTCGACATCGAGGAGCCCTGCGACGAGGTGATCGCCGTCAACGGCTTCTACCCGCCGGGGTTCGCCGGGGAGGACGCCACGGGCTGGCGCGAGCGGCGGGTGTCGATCCTCCACGTGGCCTCCCAGGTGCGCACCTCCCAGCAGGCGCAGCTCGCCCGCGAGAACCTGGCCCGCCTGCGCCGGGCCACCGAGGTGCACCTCCTCGAGCCGGTCCCCTACGAGGTGGTCATGGGCATCGGCTTCTACCGGCAGTTCCTGAGCACCGCCGACTGGCCGGGCTTCATGCGGGTCGGCCGCCACGACGCCTTGCGGGTGCTGCGGCGGGCCACGGCCACGGAGCTGGCGCGTGACGAGGACGACCACGCCAGCGTGCGCGCCGTGACCCGCACCGGGTGATGCCCACCGGGTGAACGGGGGGCGCCTGTCCGTGTCGCTCAGGCCCGCACCACCAGGCGCAACCCGCCGTCGATGGCGTCGCGTTCGAGGAGCTCACCGTGGCGCGCGTGCCACGTCCCGTCTCGCAGGTCGGCCTCCAGCTGCTCCATGCGCCGCGCCACGAGGTCGTCGTCGAGCAGGGCGATGCCCGACATGCACGAGCGGACGACCGGGTCGAGGTAGGCCTCGGGGCGACGCCAGTAGGCCCAGTTGAAGCCGTCGACGCAATCGGCGGGGATCCACACGGTCTCCACCCGCGTGGCCCCGATGACCTGCGCCACCGCCTCGGGCGAGGGGGGGTTCGACGACGCCAGCGCGGGCGACTCGGGCAGGTACTCGGTGAACAGCCACAGCGCGCCGTGCACCACCGGGTCGAAGGTGAGCACCACCACCCGCCGGGCGACGCGGCCCATCTCCCGGAGCCCGGCCGTGACGTCGGCCCAGTGGTGGATGCTCAGGACCGTCATGGCGGCGTCGAAGGCGCCGTCGGCCAACGGCAGGCGCTCGGCCACGGCGCGCAGGGCGCCGGGGGCGCCCGGGGGGCGTTGCGTCACCATGACCTCAGAGGGCTCGACGGCGACCACCCGTCGGTCCGGGGGCTCGTAGGAGCCGGTCCCCGCGCCCACGTCCACGACGGTGCGGGCGTCGCCCAGGGCCTCTGCCAGCTGGGCGGCGATCCGGGGGTCGGGGCGGCGGTGCCGGGAGTACGCCCGGCCGATGTCGTCGTACCTGGGGGGACCGGTGCCCACGCTCGCCACACCACCTCCGGACCGGCCCGCGCCGGCCCTGGGAAATACTAGAACGCGTTTTAGTTCAGGGCCGGGGAGCGGGGCCCGACCGCAGCGGGCCGTCGGTGGGCACCGCGCGCTGCGGGCCGGGACCTCCCGGGGCCGCCGGTGCCGGGGTGGCGGGCGTCGAGGTGGCCACCGGCGGGTCGGTGGCGGGCGGCGACACGGGCCCGGGCTGCCCGGCGGCCCGTGGGATCCCGGTCACGGTGACGGCCACGAAGGCGACGATGACGCAGGCGGCCAGGGTGCTCCAGCGCCACGCCGCCGCCGGTCGCCCCGGGCGCCGCTGCCGGCGCCCGGACGGTGGCCGGGGTCCGGTGGCGGGGGTGCTCGGGGTCCCCCCCGGCCTCGAGGCCGGCCGGCCGCCGGCGGCGGGGGCCACGAGCTCCTCGCTCGGGACCAGCAGGCGGACCGGCCACCCGTCGACGATGGCGTCCACCGAGGTGGCCGGGCGCCCGTCGGGCGTGTGGCCGCAGGCAGCGGTGGTGAACCCGGCGATCGAGGACCACAGCCAGCGACGTTCGATGGTCGGGATGGCGGTCAGGCTCAGGGTCCAACCCGCCCGGTCGATGTCGAGATGGAAGCTGCCGAGCTCCCGGGGGGACCGTCCGTCGGTGCTCCCCTCGACGATCCACACGCCCTGCAGGCACGCCCCGGGGCGCAGCCCCGAGAGCCCCGCTGACCGGCCGGGAGGACGGGGCGCCGGCGGGGTTCCCGGGCGCGCCGCGGCCGGTGACAACCGCGTATGACGCCGGTGCGACCACATACAGTCACCATCCCTGGCTCTCGCGCCCTGGGACGCCGGCGACTGCCCCCCTCGGATGAAACTTTCACAGCCCCAGTAGAGCCGAATACTACTCCCCGCGGTGGAGTTCGCGCAGCAGGAGACTACAAAAAGTAGGGAGTTCCGGGGTCATCCGGGCCCCAGGACGTCGCCGCCGCCCCGGAGGTGTCGGCTCACGTCTCCCACCAGATCGGTCGTGAACCGACGCTCGACGAAGCGCCATCCGCCGTCGCGCCGGGCGAAGCGGTCCCGGTAGCGGCCGGCCACGATGGGCTGCAGCGGGAGGTCGGGCAGGGCCTGGAAGACGGTGACGTACGAGCGGGCCTCGGCGCCGTGTCCGTCGCCGTCGACCTCGATGTGCACGTTCGTGGTGACGTGCTTGGTGCGCGGCGTGCCGTCGTCGTAGACGCGCACCAGGGACCGGAACACCGTGCCGATGGCGTCGCGACCGGTGACGACGGCGTCGCCGTCACCGCCGAAGGTGGCCTCGGCGAGGAGGTCGGCGAGGCCCTCGAAGTCGCCGGCGTCGACCAGCTCCGCGTAGGCGGCGATGAGGTTCTCGATGGCCCGAACGGCACCCGGCGTCGCGGAATCGGTCATTCGGGCGACGGTAGCCTGCGCCGGGAGAGGAGGGCGACGACCCGTGGCGTACACCCGAAGTGACGACGCGTTCTCCTCGGGCGGCGTGCGCTGTGCGGCGTGGGTCTACCGCCCCGAGGGCGCGGGGCCCCACCCGTGCGTGGTGATGGCGCACGGGTTCGCCGGGACACGCCGGTCGGGCCTGGACCCCTTTCGCCGCCCACTTCGCCGCCAACGGCCTGGCCGCGTTCGTCTTCGACTACCGCCGCTTCGGCGACAGCGACGGCCAGCCCCGTCAGCTCATCTCGATCCGGTCGCAGCTCGACGACTGGCGCAGCGCATTGGCGGCGGCCCGGGCGACCGCCGGGATCGACCCTTCCCGGATGGCGCTGTGGGGCACGTCGTTCAGCGGCGGACACGTGCTGCGGCTCGGGGCCGAGGACCCCACGGTGCGCGCCGTGGTGGCGCAGGTCCCCTTCACCGACGGGTTCGCCACCCTGGCCGCGCTGCGGCCCGCGCCCGTCCAGCAACTGCGCCTCACGTGGGCCGGCCTGCGTGACGCGGCGCGGGCGCTCGGCGGGCGGCCGCCGTTGTACGTCCCCGCCGTCGGGCCGCCGCGGCCCCTGGCGGCGATGACCACACCCGACGCCGAGCCGGGCTACCGGGCCATCGCGCCGCCCGACTGGGACGACCGCTACGGCGCGCGCGGCTCGCTCGGGCTCGTCTGGTATCGGCCGCGCCGCGCCGCGCCGCGGATGCGGTGCCCCGTGCTGTTCTGCGTGGCCGACGACGACCGCATCACCCCGCCCGCCCCCGCGCTGGCCGCCGCGGCGCGCACGCCGGTGGCCGAGCTGCGGCGGTACCCCGGCGGACACTTCGAGCCCTACGTCCCCCCGCTGTTCGACCGCGTGGTGGCCGACGAGACCGAGTTCCTCGTCCGACACCTCGGGGGGTGACCCGGGACGCGGACCCCACACCGCACACGCCCGCCGGTGTGAGGGGCGAGGTGAGCAGGCGCAGCCACCGCTGTTCGGACACGGACACGAGGCTCCGAGGTGCCGGGGTGGGGAGCCACCATCCGACCTCGCTCCGACCGTGGTGATGGGAAGGTCGCTCGAGTGACATCGGAGCGGCCCGTCGTCGTCGACTACCGCCGTGACTGGCCCGAACGCGCGGCGAACCTCATCGGCGTGCTGGCCGACAGCGTTGGCCGCCTCGCGCCACGAATCGAGCACATCGGAAGGACGGCGATCCCCGGCATGGCCGCCAAGGATGTCCTCGACCTCCAGGCGAGCGTGGCCGATCTTGACGGCGCGGCGCGCACGCTCGACGCTCCGCTGGCGGCACTGGGGTTCCGGCGTCCGATCCACGAGGCGGACCACGTCCCGGCCGGGCGCAGCGACCCGCCCGCCCGCTGGGCGAAGCGCCTGTGGCTGCGCCGAGGCCATCGCGAGGGCGACGTGAACCTCCACGTCCGGCTCACCGGCTCCGCCAACGAGCGGGTGGCCCTGTTGTTCAGGGACTGGTTCCGCGCCCACCCCGACGCCGTTCCGGCGTACGCCGCATTCAAGTTGGCCCTCGCCCAGGCCACCCCTGACTTCGACAGCTATACCGGAGCCAAGGACCCGGTCGTCGATCTGGTGATCGTCGTCGCCGAGGCGTGGGCCACCTCGCTGGGTTGGCAACCCTGACTCGATGTTCGTGTCCAGCCGATGCACGCACGTTCGAGAACGCGCGTCACCGACGCTTCGTCCGGCGGTGCCGGCGGTGCTGGGGTGCACCGCGCCGAGCTTGCGACCCCACGAGCCCGGTCTCTCAGAGGCGGCTCCGACCGTTCGCCGCCCGGGTCGTGAGCGAAGCGGACCAAGTCGGGGACTGACACACTTGTGTGCACAGGACCACAGGAGGAAACCATGACCACTCCCATGCCTCCCCCCCCGGCTGCTCTGCCCGAACCTCCTCCGGCCTCGGGGCATCCCGTCCAGCTATCCATCGAGCACGCCGACACGTACTCACGAGGCTTGGCCGTGCTGGGGATCCCGCTGTTGTACGGCCGCGTCATCGCCCTCATCCCGGTGTTCATCGTGTTGCTCGTGGTCGGCATAGCGGCGTTCGTCGCCGCGTTGGTGCTGCAATTCGTCGTCCTGTTCACCGGCAAGTACCCCGAGGGTGGGCACACCTTTGTCAGCGGCTATCTCCGGTTGGCCGTCCGAGCGAGCGCATGGGTGTTCGGTCTGACCGACAGGTACCCCGGGTTCAGCACGCAGGCCGCACCAGCGGGAGGCTCGTCACCCCACACCGTTGAGCTGTCCATCGAGCACGCACACGAGTATTCGAGGGGCCTGGCGTTCCTCGGGTGCATCGTGTTCATCGGTCGGCTGATCGCCCTCGTCCCCGTCCTGTTCGTCCTCTACTTCTTGCGGATTGCCGCATTCATCGTGGCGTGGGTCATGCAATTCGCCGTGCTCTTCACCGGCACGTACCCCGAGGGTGCCCACCGATTCGTCTGCGGCTACCTGCGGTTGAGCATCCGGAACGAGGCGTGGCTGCTCGGCCTGACCGACACGTACCCCGGGTTCAGCCTCCAGCCCTGAGAGATGCGGTGGCGACGCGTCACGGCAGCTCCATCCGGATGATGACCACGAACCACGGGCGCTCGAGTTCCCGTGCCCGCGACGCACGGAGCGCTGCCGGTCAGGCGAGGGGCGCGGCGTCTGCGGCGTGCCATTTGTCACCGTCTCCCGATCGGCGTTCTCGCCCATCCGCAGCGTGGGGCGTGCGCGGACTGGTCCGACGCAGCCGCGCGCCACGACCCGATCCCCTGGGGAGGATCCACGTTCTTGTGACCCGTTGTCGCGTGTGACCCGTTGTCGCGTGTGACCCGTTGTCGCGTGTGACCCGTGTCGCGTGGGCGACCGCTCGTGGCCCCGGGGGGAGTCCGGTGCCGCCGAGAGCGTGACGCGCTGCGCCCGCCGGGGGATTGCCCGCGGGCGGCGCGCTTCGCGGCTACGCCGGATTCCAGCTGCCGTTCCAGATCCAGGTGGTCGCCGGCGGCGCCGGGGCGGCTGCGTCGCCGTACCCCCCGTACAGCAGGTCCTCCTTCTTGGTCCGGTGATAGGCCAGGCCGGCCCCGAAGGTCGCCGGGGGCGTCGTGGTACACGTGGTGCAGGCCTGGGTCCACTTCGACCCGTTCCACGTCCAGGTGTCGCCGAGCAGCTGGTCGGTGTTGACGTTGGTGCCCGTCGTCCCGCTCATGCCGCCGAACAGCATCGCCCCCGTGGCACCCGAGGCGCCGGCGGCGAATTGCCGGGCCGTAAGCGCGGTGGGCGCCGCGGCCTTCTTCGCCCACGTCCAGGCTCCGGAGGTGGTGTTCTCGGTCAACGTCCAGGTGTCGTTCTTCAGTGCCAGGCAGCTGGAGCTGCACGACGAGGTGGCGTTGTCCCCCCCGAACAACACGTCGGCGTTGTGCACGCCGTCGTAGGCCAGGACCGCCCCGTAGCGCGCCGGGGGGGCGCCGGTGGGTGCGAGCTCGGACCACGTCCCGTTCCACAGCCACGTGTCCCCGAGCGCCACGGGCTGGCCGGCCTGGTCGGCGGGCACCAGGTTCTCCCCTCCGAAGAGCACCAGCCCGAGGTTGTGCGGGGCTTCGTCGGCGGACCCCCCGTAGCGCGCCGGCGGGCCTCCCGTGCAGGCGGTGGTGCAGCCGGACCCGTCCACCTGCGTCCAGGTGCCGGTGTTGGTGGCTGCCTTGTACGACAGCTCCCAGGTGTCGTCGAGCGCCTCGGGCTGCTGCGAGCCACTGGGGAGGTACTCGCCGCCGAAGAGGACCACGTCCCCACTCGTCGGATCGAACCCGAGCGTGGCCCCCACCCGGGCGAGCGGCGAGGACCCGCTGATCGTCACCGGATCCCACGTGTCCGTGGTGGTGTCGAAGACGTCCGTGGCCCCCGAGACGAGCCCCGATGCGGTGCAGCATCCGCCGAACGAGATCGCCGACTGGGCCGCCGAATTGGCGTCGTAGGCCATGGCCGATCCCGTGAGCGGCGACAGGGTCGTACACGCCTTGGGGAGGGTGCCCTGCAAGACGGCGTTCAGGAAGTCCAGCATCGGGCCGGCCACGACGTCGGAATAGGTGAGTGCGTGCTGGTCACCGGGGAGGGCCACGAACTCGGTGGGCGTGTCCGACCCGGTCGTCGAGCACTGCTGGTTGAGCAGCTGGGCCATGTCGGTCGCCTGCGCCAGCGGGATCTCCTCGTCGCTGCTGTTGGCGAGCAGGAACGGGGGTGCGGGGACGGACGGGCTCAGGGAGGCGGTGGGCGACGCATCGGCGTACAGCGTGGCGGGCGACACCGGCGTCGTGCCGTTCGTGTAGTACAGCGTGCACGATCCCGTGGTGCTGTCGTAGCACTTGAGGTACTGCTCGATCGTCTTGCCCGGCGAGCCCGACCCGCACGCCGACGAGCTGGTGCACCCCATGGCGGCCAGGTCTGCGGGCCCCGACTGGCTCATCACGCCGAGCAGCCCGTCCTCGATGCCCATGGCGTTCTCACCGGCGAGGTCCGCCAGGTTCCCCCCCGCCGAGGTCCCGAGCACGAACAGCTTGCTCGTGTCCAGGTTGGAGACGTTGGCCTTGACGTAGGCGATGGCGTCGTTGATGTCCTGCAGGTTCTCGGGGAAGCTCCCCTTGCCGTTCACGCTCAGGGCGTAGTCGACCGAGAAGGCGTCGAACCCGTTCTCCGCCAGGCAGTCGCCGATGGTGGTCAACGAGTCCCCCGCCTCGGACGTGAAGTTCCCCTTGGCCCATCCTCCACCGTGCACGAGGATCACGCCGGGGACCTTCGTCTGCACGCCGCTGGGTTGGTACTCGTCGAGGTCCAGCGCCTGACCGTTGGCCGACCCCGCATAGTTGGCCACGAACGTCTCGGCGACCGTGTACGTGCTCGTCGGACACGAGATCGACGACGCCGCCGCCCGACGCCCATGGCGCGCCGCCGCTGCCGTCGTCGACGTCCGACGCGCATGGCGCGCCGGGGATGACGCCGCCGGAGAGGCGGCGACGCCGACCATCACGGCGGCGGCCAGCACGGCGACCACCGATGCCGTGGTGACGCGGGCTCGGCCGCCTCGAGGTGCGACGTTCCTCGGTCGTTCCATCTGTCTCGACCCCCTGCTCCCGGGCATCGGACGCGACGCCACGGTCCGGCGCGAAGCGTAACGTGCGGCGCGGCGTCGAGTCGCATCGATCGCCACCGCCACGATGGTTTCGGCCGAGGAACTCAGGTTCCTTCAGGACCCGGGCGGCGTGTGCCGCGTCCCCGGTGACGGCGCGCCCGCTCAGGCGGGAAGGTCCATCAACTCGATGCGCACCCCGTCGGGGTCGGTGCAGTACAGGAAGTCGAGTCCCGTCCCCACGGGGCCGAAGGTCGTGCGCGTCCGTCGGATGACCGATCCCCCGAGCGCCGTGATGGCCGAGGCCACCTCCTCGACGTCGTCGACGCGCATCGACAGGTGCGTGAGCCCGAGTTGGTTCATCGGTCGCCGGACGGGCTCGCCGACATGACCGGGAGAGGCGAAGCACAGCAACTCGATCGACATGCCGTCACGGCGCAAGAAGCGCGACTCGAGCGCCACCGGGTGCAGTTCCATCAGCTCACCGAACTCGTCACCCACGGTGTGCGACTGCACGACCTCGAAGCCGAGCCCCTCGCAGTAGAAGCGCAGGGACCGGTCGAGGTCCGAGACGCAGATGCCGACATGCGAGAACGTGACGCCCACTGCCCACCCCTCCCCCGGTGCGGCGCGCCGCCGCCGGACCCCTCGTGCCCCCAGAGTGTGGACGACGCGTGCCGGGTGCGCCCAGTTCCAGGCGCACGGCCACGGTCGGCGTCGGAGGCACAGGGGGCGTCGGCGTGGCCTGCCCCTAACCTCTGCTCGTGGACGAGGACCGACCGCCCCCCACCACCGGGGTCGCCGAGTTCGTGCTCCCCCGCGTCCCGGCGTCGGCCGGAGCCCTCGTCCGCGACCGGGCGGGCCGGCTACTCGTGCTCAAGCCGACGTACAAGGCGGGATGGACGATCCCCGGCGGCCAGATGGAGGCGGACGGCGAGACCCCGTGGGAGGCCTGTCGGCGCGAGGTGCAGGAGGAGACGGGCCTCGAGGTTCGAAGCGGCCGGCTGGTGGTGGTGGACTTCCTGCGCCCCCGGCCCGCCCGGCCGGGGGGGATCCGCTTCCTGTTCGACTGCGGGGAGGTCGACGACGCCCGGGCCCGGACCGTCGTGCTCCAGGCGCAGGAGATCTCCGAGTACCGCTTCGCCCCCCTCGAGCACGCCCTGGAACTGCTGAGCGGGCCGGTGCGCCGCCGGGTGCGGGCCGCCCTCGACGGGTCGGGCGTCGTGTACCTCGAGGACGGCAGGCCGGTGCGCGACCCTACGATCTAACCTGCCGGGACCCCGGCGCCCAGCGAGAAGGAGCCATTGCCTTGAGTTCGCCCGAGATGCCCTCTCTGGAGATCCCCGAGGAAGTCCTGGCCGCCGTGCCCGAGTTCGCCGGCGGCGAGGAGCCCGTCGTCATCGTCGACTTCCAGGGCATCGTGCTCGGGCTGAACAAGGCGGCCGAGGAGCTGTTCAAGATGCAGAGCGAGGACATCGCCGGGGAGTTCGTGGAGATGCTGGTGCCCAGCAAGAAGCGCTGGGGACACCAGGCCTACCGCCGCGGGTACCTGGCCGAGCCGAGCGACCGGGAGATGGACCCGGGCCTGTACCCCGAGGCGGAGTCGGCCGAGGGCGACATCATCCCCGTGCGGGGGCGGCTGCAGCCCGTGCGCGTCGACGGGAAGCTCTTCGTCGCCGCCCACCTCACGCCCGACGACCGCCCCCGTCCCGAGTGACAGGGGCGGGGGCTCACCCCCGCAGGACGCGCCCCGGAGCGGCGTCGAGCCCCTCGGGAAGCGGCGCACCGTCGGCCCTGATGGGCACGCCGTTCACGAGCACGTGGGTCATCCCCACCGGGGCGTCCGCCGTGAGCCGCTCGCCGTCGGCCGGGAAGTCGACCACCCGGCGCAGCGGTCCCGGGGCCACGGTGGCGGGGTCGAACACGCACAGGTCGGCCGCCTTGCCCACCTCGACGGTTCCCCGGTCGGCCAGGCCGTAGACGCCGGCGGGCTCGCCGGTGAGCTTGTGCACGGCGCGCTCGATCGACATCACGGCGCGCTCTCGCACCCAGGTGCCGAGGAGGTCGGTGGCGAAGCAGGCATCGCACAGCTGGGACACGTGGGCGCCCGAGTCGGCCAGGCCCAGCAGGACGTTGTCGCGCGGCAGCAGCCAGGCGATGCCCTCGGGGTCGTTGTTGGCCAGCACGGACCAGAAGCGGGCCTTCAAGTCGTCGTCGAGCGAGATGTCGAGCACCACGTCGAGCGGCGTGCCGCCGCGCTCCTCGGCCAGCTCCACCACGCCCCGGCCGGCGAGCTCGGGGTGCGACGGCGACTCGGCCACCGAGACCGCCGGCCAGTTGAAGGGCAGGCCGCCCACGGCGCCCGAGAGCTCCTCCCACGTCGCCGCCCGCCAGGACGGGTCCCGGTAGGCGGCGGTGCGCTGGTCGAAGCTCATGCCCATGAGGGCGGCGAAGCTCGGCCGGGCGTTGAGGGTGAAGGGCTCGGCCAGGTTCATCTGGAACACGAGGGGGCGACACGACACCTGGGGCCACACCTCGATGCCCTCGGCCCGGGCGGCGTCGTTCTGCGCCACCACCTTCTCGTGGTAGGGGTAGCCCAGCACCGTGAGCAGGGCCGTCCACGTGATCGGCCGGCCCACCTGGCGCTGGATGGCGAACAGCTCGCGGTTGGGGATGACGCCGCCGGGGAGCAACGCCACCACCCCCCGGCCGGCGTCGCGCACCGGGACGAGCAGGGCGCGCAGCTCGTCGAGGTCGCCCACGCGCGAGGGCACCGGGCGCCCCCCGTCCCCGTTGTGGGTGGGCGACGCGCTCGAGGCGAACCCCATGGCCCCGCCCGCCATGGACTCGGCCACGACCCCCTGCATGCGCGTGATCTCGTCGGCCGTGGCCGGGCGCTCGTAGGCGTCCTCGCCCATCACGTACAGGCGCACGGCGGTGTGGCCGACGTAGCAGCCGAAGTTGAGCGCCGTGCCCCGCCGGGCCACGGCATCGAGATACTGGGGGAAGGTCTCGAACTCGTCCCACGGCACCCCGACCGACAGCGTGTCGAAGCTCATGTCCTCCACGTGCTGCAGGGTGCGGGCCAACAGCGCCACCAGCTCGTGGCGGATGGGGGCGATGGAGAACCCGCAGTTCCCGGCCACGACGGTGGTCACGCCGTGGAACGCCGAAGGCGTGAGCCACGGGTCCCAGAACACCTGGGCGTCGTAGTGGGTGTGGATGTCGATGAACCCGGGCGCCACCACCTGGCCGCCGGCGTCGAGGACCCGGTCCCCCTCCAGCCCGTCGCCCACCCCCACGATGCGCCCGCCCGCCACGGCCACGTCCGCCGGCCGGCCCGGTGCGCCGGTCCCGTCGACGAGCGTCCCTCCCCGGATCACGATCTCGCCGTCCACGGCCGCCTCCTCGCCCTCCGGACGGCGCGCCCCGGTGGTCGGCCGTCGGCCCGCGGTCCCTCCCCCGCATCGTCGCAGACCGCCGGCGGTGGCGCTGGCGCACCCGGGCGCCCGCCCCTCCCCGGCGCGCCGCGACCGGCCGCGGGCGGGAGGTGGAGGAGGCCGCACCCGGGGTGCGCGGGCCGCTCCTGGCCCGCGGCGACCGGTCGCGCCGGCACCCCCCGGACGCGGCTTGCACAATGGGCGGCGTCGCCGTGACCGGGGCCCGGACCCGGGGCGAGCGGCGCGATCCGACGACGAGAGCGGAGGTGGCGGCGGTGGTCTACGAAGCGGCGGGTGACCGGTACTCGACCATGCAGTACCGACGGTGCGGACGCAGCGGCCTCGAGCTGCCCGCGGTCTCCCTCGGCCTGTGGCAGAACTTCGGCGACGACCGGCCGCGCCACACCGGTCGCCAGATCCTGCGCCGGGCGTTCGACCTGGGGGTGACGCACTTCGACCTGGCCAACAACTACGGACCCCCCTACGGGTCGGCCGAGGCGCACTTCGGCGACGTCCTGGGCGGCGACTTCGCCCCCTACCGCGACGAGCTCGTGATCTCCACCAAGGCCGGGTACGACATGTGGCCCGGCCCGTACGGCGAATGGGGCTCTCGCAAGTACCTTCTCGCCAGCCTCGACCAGAGCCTGCGCCGGATGGGGCTCGACTACGTCGACATCTTCTATTCGCACCGGTTCGACCCCGGCACTCCCCTGGAGGAGACCATGGGGGCCCTGGCCACCGCCGTCCACCAGGGCAAGGCGCTCTATGTGGGCATCTCCTCCTACTCCGCCCCGCGCACCAGGGAGGCGGCGCGGATCCTGCGGGATCTCGGGATCCCCCTCCTCATCCACCAGCCGTCGTATTCGATGCTGAACCGCTGGGTGGAAGGGGGGCTGCTGTCCACGCTCGAGGAGGAGGGGATCGGCTGCATCGCCTTCTCGCCGCTCGCCCAGGGGTTGCTCACCGACCGGTATCTCGACGGCGTGCCCGAGGGCTCCCGGGCGCAGGGGCAGGGCTCCCTGCGCCCCGAGATGCTCAGCCCGCAGAACCTGGACCGGGTGCGGGCCCTGCACGGCATCGCCCGGGAACGAGGCCAGACCCTGGCGCAGATGGCCCTGGCGTGGACCCTGCGCCACCCGGCGGTCACCTCCACGCTGATCGGGGCGAGCAGCGTGGGGCAGCTCGAGCAGAACATCGCCGCCCTCGACACGCCCACGTTCTCGCCCGAGGAGCTGCGCCGCATCGACGAGCACGCCGTCGACGGGGGCATCAACTTGTGGGAGGCGTCGAGTTCGGCCTGAGCCTCGCCCCCGCACGGGCGACGGCGAGATGTGACATGGGGATCAGCCGTCATGAAGCGACCCGTCACCAGCCAGGTCCTCGCGTGCCCCAGCCATGACACCCGGCGGGCGAGTCGCTCGACCGGGGCGCGGAGATCGTCGCGTCGTGGCGGGTCCTCCGGCCACGTGCACACGAACCGGCATCCATGGCGGGCCGGCGGGCGGCGGCGCGACATCGCCGCCCGGGCATCGGCCCTCGAACGTGAGGTCGGGCCCGGGTTGGCGCGCCCCTGAGCCACGGCGACCGGTGGTGGGTGTGCCCGCATGCCGCACGCTCGATGTCCCCGCCGCCAACGGAGGGCGCCGGATCAGCGGCGGGCGAGCACCTCGGCGTGCAGCACGGCGAAGTACCCGTCGGGCTCGGTGGCCCAGTGGCGCCACGCGTCGGCCATGGCCGCCAGCTCGTCGGCATCGGCGTAGCCGTAGGCGATGGCCTGGTCGGCGAAGCGCGAGCGCTGCACCCGGTCGGCCCACAGCCCGCCCCACCAGGCGCGGCTGTCGGGATCGGCGAACGTCCACGTGGAGCTGCCGGCGGTGACGTCGCTGAACCCCGCCGCCTGCACCCAGCCCAGCAGACAGCGACCGGCGTCGGCCTGCCCGCCGTTGCGGGCGGTCACCCGGTGGTACAGCTCCATCCACCGGTCGAGGGCCGGGGTGTCGGGTGCCCACACGAAGGCCCCGTAGTCGCTGTCGCGCACCGCCAGCGTCCCCCCGGGCCGCAGGACCCGGCGCATCTGCGCCAGGGCGGCCACCGGGTCGGCCAGGTGCTGCAGGACCTGGTGGGCGTGCACCACGTCGAACGAGGCGTCATCGAACGCCAGTGCGTACACGTCGCCGGCCTCGAAGCGCACGTTCCCGGCGGGCGCCGCCGTCGCCAGCGCCCGGGCCTCGGCCACGATCTCGGCCGCGGCGTCGATCCCCACCACCCGCCCCGGCGCCACCCGGGATGCCAGGTCGACGGTGATCGTCCCCGGCCCGCACCCCACGTCGAGGAGATCCTGACCCGGCCGCAGCGACCCGAGCAGGTACCCGGCGGAATTCTCGGCCGTCCTCCAGCGGTGGCTGCGCAGGACCGATTCGTGGTGCCCGTGGGTGTAGGTGTCGGCCATCGTCCACCATTGTGCTCCGGCCGGCTCGGGCCTGCGCCCAGCGCGGTGATCGGCGCGCCGCTATCGTGACGCCGACCAGGGGGAGGAGCACGATGCGGGGAGCCCGTCGCAGGATCCGCACCTTGGTGGCCGCCGTCATGGCCGCCGGCCTCGGGGTCGGTGCGTGTTCGAACTCGGTGACCCCCCCGAGCACCGGCGGCACGGGGGCACCGGGCGTCACCGACACCTCGATCACGGTGGGCAGCATCGCCAACGTGACCGGCCCCCTGTCGGCCGACTTCGCCCCGATCGTGAACGGCGTCGAGGCCTACTTCTCCATGGTGAACGCGCAGGGGGGCGTGTCCGGGCGCAAGCTCCGGCTGGGCTTCCAGACCGACGACCAGGGCAGCTCGTCGGCCGACCTGACCGCGGCGCAGAAGCTGGTCGAGCAGGACCACGTCTTCGCCGTGGTGGGCGTGGGCACCCCGTTCTTCGGCGGGGCGCGCTACCTGGCCCAGCAGGGTGTCCCCACGTTCGGGTACCAGGTCTCCACCGACTGGAGCAGCGGGCCCAGCCTCTTCGGCACCTACGGGTCCCTGCTCGACTACTCGGCGGGCGAAGCCGGCTTCGCGTACTTCGCCAAGCACGTGGGCGCCAAGTCGGTGGGGATCGTCTCGTACTCGGTCCCGCAGTCGGCCGCCGCCTGCCAGGCCATCTCCAACGCCATGCACACCTACGGGGTCACGGTGGGGTACCAGGACCTCGCCTTCCCGTTCGGCTCGGACCCCACCGCCGACGTGCTGCAGATGAAGGCGCATGACGTGGACACGCTGTACACGTGTCTGGACGTGACCGGGAACATCGCCTTCAGCCGGGCCATCCAGCAGAACGGCCTGACCATGCGCCAGCTGTGGCTGAACGGGTACGACCGCCCCACGCTGCACCAGTACGCGTCGCTCATGAGCGGGGTGTACTTCTCGCTCCAGCACGTGCCCTTCGAGGCGGCGACGGCCTTCCCCGGCGTGTACCCGGGCATGGAGACGTACCTCAGCATGATGCAGAAGTACCAGCCCTCCGCCGTCTACGACGAGGTGGCCCTCGACGGCTGGGTGTCGGCAGCCCTGTTCGTCTCTGGCCTGCGCGCCGTGGGGCGCCACGTGACGCAGGCCAAAGTGGTGGCCGCCATCAACAAGGAGACGGCCTTCACCGGCGGGGGCCTGACCACGCCCGTCGACTGGACGAAATCGCACACCACGGCGGTGCCGCCGTTCTGCAGCGCAACGGTCATGGTGCAAGACGACCAGTTCGTCCCCGTCGTCTCGCCGCTCGGCGGGGTGTTCGTCTGCTTCCAACAAGACAGCGACCTCCCCGTGCCGGGCAAGCCGGGAACGCCGGGTACGTAGGACGGGTACGTAGGACGGCCCCGCGGGCCGGCCCCGTACGCTGAGGCCATGGTGGCGTCGGACCCACGCCCGGGTGCCCGTGGCGTCGAGCGGGTGGCGCTCGAGCACGGCGTGGTCATCCGGTCCGCCACGGTGGACGACGTGGCCGTGCTGGTGGCGTTGCTGCGCGCCGGGACCCTCGGCATGCGCGAGGACGACACCGACCTCACCGCCTACGAGGACGCGCTGCGCGAGATCACGGCATCGACGCACGGCGACGTGCTCGTGGCGCAGCTCGCCGGCCGCGTCGTCGGATTCTGCCAACTGATCATCTTCCGTCACCTCCAAGCCTGCGGCGGCCTGTGCGCGGAGATCGAGTCGCTGCATGTCGACGAGCCGTCGCGTTCAGGTGGCATCGGAGGCGCGCTGCTCGAGGCCGCGGTGGCGCGCGCGTCGGCCGCCGGCTGTTACCGCGTGCAGCTGACGAGCAACACGCAGCGGACGCGTGCGCACCGCTTCTATCTCCGCCACGGTTTCGCACAGAGCCACGAAGGCTTCAAGCGTCACTTGCGTTGACCTCGCCGTGCACCGTTTCCGGCGCCCCGCTGCGGCCGTGCGGCCCGGCAGGCGGGCGCACCGGGGGGCGGCGACCGGTGCCCGGGCCCAGAAAAAAGCCCAGAAGTATACGCCGAGTACCGCTCCGCGCCACCATTCCCTCCGGATCGGCATCGGGCGGTCCCCGGGTGCGCGACCCGGTCGGGACGGTCCGCGTCCCCCGATCGCGGGGTTACGCGCGCGCACGGGCCCGATGGAGCACAATGGGGGCCATGAACAAACGTGAGCTAGCAAAGTCGGTTGCCGTTCAGGCAGACGTGGAACTCCGGACCGTGTCGGGTGTGCTCGACGCCTTCACCGATGTCGTCACCGCGGTGGTGTCGAAAGGTGAGCCCGTCGCCATCGCCGGGTTCGCCAAATTCGTGAAGGTCGACCGTCCCGCCCGGATGGGTCGCAATCCGGCCACCGGCGAGGCCATCCGGATCAAGGCCTCCAAGAAGGCGCGCATCACGCCGGTGAAGGCGTTCAAGGAGGCGGTCCTCGCCCCCGCCGGCGCCCCCAAGCTGAAGCGGGGGGCGTGGCCGTTGAGCGACGAGGCCGTGCGCGTCGCCGGCAAGGCGCCGTCGGCGACGCCGGCCCGTGCCACGAAGGCCGTCACGAAGACCCGGAAGGCCCCTGCCCGCAAGGCACCGGCCAAGCGGGCCCCCGCCCGCAAGGCACCGGCCAAGCGGGCCCCGGCGCGCGGCACCACCGCCCGCAAGACGACGGCCCGCAAGACGACGGCCCGGAAGACCACCGCCCGCAAGACGACGGCCCGCAAGCGCTGAGCGGCGGGCCGGGTACCCCGGTCCGCGCCGGCATCGATGTGGACCGAGCCTGCCGGGTCACCCGGCAGGCTCGGTTTTTTCGTGGCGTCCCTCCCGTCCTGGGCCCTCCCGTCCTAGGCGGCGCGCGGTGACCCCGGCGCCACCTTCGGCCACCCGAGCTGGCGCTCGGCCACGAGGGCCAGCTCGAGCAGGAGGGGCTCACGGTGGTGGGCGGCGAGGACCTGCAGCCCCACCGGCAGCCCGTCGACCAGGCCGGCGGGGATGCTCATGGCCGGGCTCCCGTTGAGGTTCGAGGGGGCGGTGAGGGCGGCGTTGTTCATGATGGCGCGCGAGAACCCCACCTCGTGGATGAGGTCGCGGCCCGGGATGGTGGAGGGCGGCGGCCCCTCGGCGACGAAGGCCACGTCGGGGTTGGTCGATGCCATGACGAAGTCGGCGGCGTCGAAGAGGTCGGCCATGGCCTCGTTCAGCTGCCGGCGATACGCCTCGATCGACGCCGCCCGCTCGAGCGTGAAGCGGGTGCGGGCGCTGTCGAGGCCCATGCGCATCTCCGGTGACAGCTCCTCGATGCGATCGGGGTAGGCGTCGCCCAGATCGGCCACGAAGGCGACCTGCCCGGCCATGGCCCACTGCCCCCGCAGCGGCGGCAGCGCGGCGGTGACCGGCACCACGCGCAGCCCGGCGGCGGTGGCGAGCTCGTGCGCCCGGGCGGCCACGAGGTCGGCGACCTCGCCGCGCACCTGGGCCGTGCCGAGGTCGGGGAGGATGGCCACGGTCCGCCCGGCGAGGTCGTGGGACCCGAGCCCGGCCTCCCAGCCTCCGACGGGCGGCAGGCTCAACGGGTCACGGCCGTCGTAGCCGTTGCAGGCGTCGAAGAAGCGGGCCGTGTCGCGCACCGAGCGGCTGAGGCACCCGAGCACGCTCGTGAGCGGCTCGATGCCGGCGCTCGGGCCCTTGGGGATCCGCCCGTAGGTGGCCTTCAACCCGAACAGCCCGGTGAACCCGGCGGGAATGCGGATGGACCCTCCCCCGTCGCTGCCCGTGGCCATGGGCAGGAGCCCGCCCGCCACCGCCGCGGCCGTCCCCCCCGAGGAGCCCCCCGGCGTGCGCGAGGGGTCCCACGGGTTGCGGGTGGTGCCATGCAGCGTCGTGGACGTGCAGTTGATGCCGCCGAACTCGCTCGCCGTGGTCTGGGCGGCCAGCACGGCGCCCGTGCGGCGCAACCGGGCGATCGAGGTCTGGTCCTCGTGCGCCATGCGGTCCTTGAAGATCACGGACGCCTCGGTGTAGGGCCAGTGCCGGACCCGCTCCAGCTCCTTCACGCCGAAGGGCACCCCGCCGAAGGGCAGGGTCGTGTCGGCTTGCCGGGCGTCGTGGCGCGCCCGGTCGAAGTCGGTGTGGCTGCAGGCGTTGAGCACCGAGCGCCCGATGGCGTCGATGCACGCGTCGAGGGCCTCGAGGGGCGAGATCCGTCGCGCCCGGAAGGCATCGACGAGGCTGCAGGCGTCGTCCATCCACAGGTCGGTCACCGGCCCGACGGTACTCCTCGGACCCCGTGGCCGCCCTGGCCGTGGCGAGGGGGGTGCCGGGGCCCTCGCCTAGTCTCTCGCCATGACCGGGGGCGTCCGGACGATCGTGGCCTCGGAGCTCGAGGACTGGCTCCGGTGCACGGGGGTGGGCTTCTTCGTCGACTTCGCCGAGGGCTACGCCGACTACTTCGCCGGCGACGTCGACCTGGCCCGCACCTGGGGCGCCGTCGACGACGGCCGTGTCGTGGGCACCCTGCGCTCGTTCCCCACCCACCTGACGGTCCCCGGCCCCGCCCCGGTGGCGGCCGCCGCCCTGACCAATGTCACGGTGGCGCCGACGCATCGGCGCCGGGGCCTGCTCACCGAGATGATCACCGCCGACTTGCGGGCGAGCGCCGAGCGCGGCGAGCCGCTCGGCATCCTCATCGCCTCGGAGTACCCCATCTACGGCCGCTTCGGCTACGGCGCGGCGGCCGACATGGCGTCCTACAGCATCGACACCCGGTCCACGCGCTTTCGCCGGCCGCCGGTCGGCCACGTGGAGCTCGTGGACCGGGCCACCTTGCGCCACGAGGCCCCCGCCCTCTACGACCGCTTCCACGACCGCCAGCCGGGGTCGATCGACCGCTCGCCTCGGTGGTGGGACCGCGCGCTGCACCAGGTGGAGGTCCCCGGCGCCGACGCCCCCAAGGGCTACGCCGCCCTGTACCGGTCGCCGCAGGGCGAGCCCGAGGGCTACGTGCGCTACCAGGCCAAGCAGCGGTGGGACGACATGCGCCCCAACGGGTTGCTCACCGTCGACGAGCTCCTGGCCACCACGAGCGACGCCTACCGGGCGCTGTGGCAGTTCTGCTGCCAGGTCGACCTGGTGAGCTGCGTGGAGGCGGGGAACCGCTCGGTCGACGAGGCCCTGCCGTGGCTCTTGGAGGACGCCCGCACCGTGCGCCAGAGCGGCCGGTTCGATTTCTTGTGGGTCCGCATCCTCGACGTCGGCGCGGCGCTGACCGCCCGGCGCTACGGGGCCGAGGGCCGGATCGTGATCGAGGTCGTGGACCCGCTCGGACCCGCCGCTGGTCGCTACGCCCTCGACGTCGGGCCCGACGGCGCCTCGTGCACACCGAGCGAGCACAGCGCCGAGCTCACCGTGCCGGTGGCCTCGCTCGGTTCGCTGTTCCTCGGCGGGGTGGCCGCCGCCACCCTGCACGGCGCGGGCCGCATCGACGAGCACCGGCCCGGGGCGCTCGAACGGGCCGGGGCGGTGTTCCGAAGCGGCCCCACGCCGTGGTGCTCCACCTGGTTCTGAGCACCGGCGGCGGGCCGCCGCCCGCCCGACGGGGCCTGGCCCGTCAGGGACCGGCCAGGCCGAGCAGCTCGATCACGCCGTGGTCGCGCCCGGCGGTGTAGCCGCCGTCGACGACCAGGGCATGGCCCGTGATGAACGACGCCTCCGAGGACAGCAAGAACGCCACCGCCGAGGCAATCTCTTCGGGGTGCCCGAAGCGCTTGAGCTTGTGCTCCTTGATCATGTCGAGGCGGATCTCGGCCATGCCCTCCATGGCGAAGATCCCGTCGCGCGTCATGGGCGTGTCGATGAACCCCGGGCACACGGTGTTGACCCGGATCCCGCGCCCGGCGTAGTCGATGGCCATGTTCTTCGTGAGGATGACGACCCCGCCCTTCGACGCGCTGTAGGCGCTGCCCCCCGCCGTCCCCTCGATGCCCTCGATGCTGGCGATGGTCACGATGGCCCCCCGCTGACCCTCGAGCGGGGTCTGCTCGAGCATCTGGGCGAGCACGTGCTTCGCCGTGAGGAAGGTGCCGAACAAGTTGGTCCCCACCACCCGGTTCCATTCGGCGGCGTCGACCATGTGCACGGGGCCGCCCCCCGCCACCCCGGCGGCGTTCACCAGGCCGTCCACCCGCCCGAAGCGCGCCACGGTCTCGCCCACCAGGTGGGCCACGGACGCCTCGTCGGTGACATCGGCCGGCGTGAAGGCCCACGAGGCGCTGCCCGTGGGGCTCGCCGGGGCGTCGGCGCCGGGCCCGATGTCCGCCCCCATGACCGAGGCGCCCTCCTCGAGCAGCCGGGCGGCCGACGCCTGCCCGATGCCCGATGCCGCTCCCGTGACGATGACGTTCTTGCCCGCCAGGCCGCGCATAGGTCCCCCTGAGGCTCAGGCCGCCAGTTGTCGGGCGGTGGGCGGGATGATAGGACGCCTCCACCTCCACGGCGCCGCCGGACCGGCGCCCCCCGACAGCGAAGGACGTGATCGTGCAATTCGCGCTCTTCTACGAGATCCCCGTGCCCACGCCGTGGGAGCCCGACAGCGAGCACCGGGCGTACAAGGACGTCCTCGAGCAGGCGCTCGCCGGCGAGCGCTACGGGTGGGACGCCTTCTGGACGGTGGAGCACCACTTCCTGTCGGAATTCTCGCACTGCTCGAACCCCGAGGTCCTCTACGGCGCCATCGCCGCCCAGACCGAGCGCATGCGCATCGGCTACGGGGTGCGCCTCATGCCCCAGCCCTACAACCACCCGGTGCGCACGGCGGAGTCGGTGGCCGTGCTCGACCTCATCTCCGACGGCCGGGTCGACTTCGGGACGGGCCGCTCGTCGACGCGCGCCGAGCTCGAGGGGTTCGGCGTGGACCCGGCCGAGACCCGGGCCATGTGGCAGGAGGCCATCGGCCACGTGGTGGGGTGCTGGACCAACGACGAGTACGAGTTCGCCGGGCGCTACTGGACCATGCCCCGGCGCCGCATCCACCCGAAGCCCCTGCAGAAGCCCCATCCCCCCATCTGGGGCGCCACGAGCAGCGAGGACGGCCACCGGCAGGTGGGGGGCCTCGGCCTCGGCCTGTGCTCGTTCGCCGTGGGCGTCTCCCCCGCCGAGGTCAAGGCCAAGGTCGACATCTACCGCCAGGCGGTGGCCCAGTGCCGCCAGCCGCTGGGGGCCTTCGTCAACGACCGGGCGGCGACGTTCACCATGGCGCTGTGCGCGCCCGACCGGGCGTGGGCCCTCGACGCCGCGCGCCCGTCGTTCGAGTGGTACCCGAAGACCGGGGCCCGCCAGATCGCCTCGATGACGGACTGGATGACCGAACGGCACCAGGACCTGGGGTCCTACGCGTACGCCGCCGACATGAAGAAGATCGACGACGAGGGGGCCCTGGACCTGCTGTCGCTCGAGTACCTCGTGGAGGCCAACGCCTGCGTGGTCGGGACCCCCGAGGACTGCGTGCAGACGTGCCGGCTGTACGAGGAGGCGGGCATCGACCTCCTGCTGTGCCTGGTGAACCCGTGGAAGGTCCCCCACGAGACCGTCATGCAGACCATCGAGCTCATGGGGACGCACGTGATCCCCGAGTTCCACCGCTAGGCCGCACCCGCCGGCCGCTGCGGTCGACAGCCGGCGACCGACACCCGACCACCAGAGGAGCGAACGTGCACAGCGATCCGGCGCCGGGACCGGGGCGGCGCGACGCGCCCGCCGGCCCGGGCCTCGACCCCGCGCTCGCCCGGGCGCTCGCCGCCTTCCCCGGTGGCGTGGATCCCGGCGCCAACCTGCTCGACCCGAACGTGATCCGCCTGCTGCGCTCCACCAGGGGCCTGCTCGAGGTCACCGGCGGGACCATGCCGAGCGACGACCGCGTGGTGATCGAGGACCGCGACATCGACGTGGGCCGGCCCCAGGGTGCGCTGCGGGTGCGGGTGTACGCCCCGAGGGACCGCCGCCCCCCGGGGCCGGCGGTGGTGTTCTTCCACGGGGGCGCCTTCGTCCTCGGCGACGTCTACGCCGAGGAGCACCGCTGCCTGCGCTACGCCGCCGACGCCGGATGCGTCGTGGTCTCCGTCGGGTACCGGCTGGCGCCCGAAGACCCCTTTCCGGCGGGATTCGACGACTGCTTCGCCGCCCTGGAGTGGACCGTGGCCCACGCCGGCGAGCTGGCCGTGGACCCGCGGCGCGTGGCCGTGGCCGGCAACAGCGCCGGCGGGGCGCTCGCCGCCGCGGTGGCGCTGAAGGCCCGGGACCGGGGGGGCCCGACGCTCGCCCTGCAGGTCCTCGTGTACCCCGTGCTCGACGACGCCATGGACACGCCCTCGATGCGGGCGTTCGAGGCCACGCCGCTGTGGACCCGCACGGCCAACGCCCACATGTGGCAGCACTACCTCGGCCCCGCCGACGGACGGGGCGAGGTCTCCCCCTACGCCGCCCCGGCGCGTGCCGCGGAGGTGTCGGGACTCGCCCCGGCGTACGTGATGACGGCGGAACTCGACCCGCTGCGCGACGAGGGCATCGGCTACGCCCAGCGCCTCATGGCGGCGGGCGTGGCCGTCGAGGTGCACAGCTTCGCCGGCGCCTGCCACGGCTTCGACTCGCTCGCCTGGGGCTCGGCCATCGGCCGGCGCGCCCTGGACGAGCAGGTGGACGTCCTGGTGCGCGGGCTCGCCGTCAGGCCTTGAGGCGGGCGGGCCCCGGTGTCGACACGAGCTCGTCGAGCAACGCCCGCGTCGAGCTCGCCACCTGGTCGACGGCACGCTCGAACGCCTCCCGGTTGGCCTGGGAGGGGGCGCGGTAGCCGCTCACCTTCCGGACGTACTGCAAGGCGGCGGCCCGGACCTCGTCGTCGGAGGTGGGCTCGGGTCGCCGCAGGGTCACGATGCTCCGGCACATGCCCCCACCTTGCCACCGATGCCTGGCCACCGCCGGCGCGGTCCCCGCACGGCGCGGTCCCCGCACGGCGCGAGGAGGGGCAGCCGCCGGCGCGCCAGGCGCCGGCGTTCCGCCTGGCGTGCCTGGCGGTGCCGGCCATCTCGCGGGTGGGCTGGGACTTCTCACGGACCGTGGCGCGAGGCGCGGGAATCGGCGGCGCGGCGGGGCCAAGACTCAAGGCTTGCGGGCGGTCCGCCGATGTCATGTCTGTGACAGCGGCCACCCCCCCGGGGCCACAGTGATCCCCCGTCCCGACCTGGGGCTCGACGGCGAGCCCGAGCTCGTCTTCCAACCGGCGGTCGACCTGGCCACCGGTCGGCTCCTCGGCTTCGAGGCGCTGCTGCGGTGGAACGACCCCGAGCTCGGGCCCATCTCGCCCAGTGTCCTGATCCCGTGGGCCGAGGCCAACGGCCACATGATCGCCCTCAACGCCTGGGTGCTGTCCGAGGCGTGCTCGCTGGCCGCCCGGTGGAAGTCCGACCTCCAGTTGGCGGTCAACTGCTCGGTGTTCCAGCTCCGCCAGCGCGAGGCGGCGGCGGCGGCCGCCGCCGCCCTCGAGGACTCGGGTCTCAATCCCGACCGCCTGACCATCGAGATCACCGAGACGACGGTGTCCGACGACGTGGCGGCCGACGAGCTCCACGCCATGTCCCGCCTCGGGATCCAGCTCACCGTGGACGACATCGGGTCGGACTGGTCGACGCTCGAGAACCTCCAGCAGTTCTCCATCAACACCATGAAGATCGACGGCTCCCTGATCGAAGGGCTCGAGCACGTCGGCGGCGTGAACCGGGCCATCGTCGAGACCATCGTCCGGGTGAGCCACTCGCTCGGCATCTGCACCGTGGCCGAGGGCGTCGAGACCGAGGGCCAGGTGGCCATCCTGCGCGAGCTCGGCGCGGACGTCGGCCAGGGGTACTTCTTCGCCGCCCCCCTCGGCGGTGACGAGGCCCAGGAGCTCACCGAGCGCGAGCCGCCCCCCGTCTTCTACCTGGGCGCCCAGCCCGTGGTGGAGGAGGCCCCCGACGACCACGCCATGGCGCTGGCCGAGATCGACCTGGACGGCGTCGACTTCGACGCGCTGCTGGCCGAGGCGGGCGAGGAGGCCGGAACCGTCACGGGCAGCGTCGACGGCGGCACCGAGGCGTCGGCCGCCGACGGGGAGGCGGTGTCCCCCAAGAAGGAGCGGGCCGACGCCAAGGCCAAGCGCAAGCGCGCCGCCGAGGTCGCGGTCGACGGCGCCGCCGAGGAGGAAACCGACGCCGATGGCGCCGACGACGACGCGCCGCCCGTCGAGGGCTCGCCCCTCGTGAGCCGTCGCGGCAAGCTGCTCACAGGATTCCGTCGGGGGCGGCCCTCGTAGGTCGGCGCCATGCGGCGCGCCCCGACGCGCGCCGACCCTGGTGCGATACGGTCCCCGCCGTGGCCGACGAGGTGACCTGGGGAATCGTGGACCCCGCGGTGCTCCGCCGGATCGTCGTGGTGTCCCCGCACTTCGACGACGCCGTGCTCGGCGCCGCCCATCTCCTGTCCAGCTACCCCGGCGCCACGGTGGTCACCGTCCTCGGGGGGCGACCCCCCACCTACCCGCCCGAGCCGACGTCGTGGGATGCGTGCGGGGGCTTCCGCGCCGGCGACGACGTGGTGGCGGCGCGCCGCGAGGAGGACCGGGCGGCCATGGCCTGCCTCGACGCGTCGACGGTGTGGCTCGAGTTCCCCGACCACCAGTACCTCACCAAGCAGCAGCGACCGCTGCCGGCCGACGTGGGCCCGGCGCTGCAGGAGGCCATCGTCGACGCCGCCCCGAGCGCCGTCTTCCTCCCCTTCGGGCTGGCCAACCCCGACCACGCCCTGACCCACGACGCCGGACTCCTCGTCCTGGGCGCGCTGGCCGACACCCCGGCACCACCGGCATGGTTCTGCTACGAGGACGCCGGGTACAAGCACATCCCCGGCATCCTCGCCTGGCGGGTGGCCACGTTGTTCAAGAGCGGCCTGTGGCCCACCCCGGCCGTGGTCCCCGTCGAGCCGGACATGGCCCGCAAGCGCGCGGCGATCGAGCTCTACAAGAGCCAGGTCCCGCCCTTGCAGCGAGACCACGCGCTCGACGAGCGCCTGGCGGCCAACGTGCCCGAGCAGTACTGGCGCCTCGACGCCCCCCCTCGGGGATGGGAACGGCTGACGGACACGGTGTGAGCGCTGCCACGGGCCGACCCGGTGAGACGGTGCACCGGTGAGACGGTGCACCGGTGAGACGGTGCACCGGTGAGACGGTGTACGGGTGTGCCGCGGTGACCGGGGCGAGACGCGGTGACGGTGTGACGACAGGAACGGAGTGACCACATGAAGGGCCTGCTCTACGGCGTCCGGCCCGAGCCCTGGACGGCCCCGGACGAGACCAACCCGCTGCTCGTGGGGCTGGCCCGCTCGCCGATGAAGCTCATGGACCTCGACGACCCGCACCCGACGCGACCGGGGTGGGTCATGGCCAAGACCCGCATGACGGGCATCTGCGGCTCGGAGTCCAAGCAGGTCTTCATGGACTTCGGCGAGGGCAACACCGACAGCCCGCTCGGCAACCTGTTCACGTTCCCCACGATCCTGGGCCATGAGGTGGTGGCCGACGTGGCCGAGGTGGCGCCCGACGTGGAGGGCCTGGCGCCGGGCACGCGTGTCGTGCTCAACCCCTGGCTCTCGTGCGGGCCCCGGGGCGTCGACCCGCCGTGCCCGGCGTGCCAGGCCGGCGACTACAGCCTGTGCTGGCACTTTACCGCCGGCCCGCTGGCGGCGGGGATCCACACCGGCACGTGCCGGGACGCCACCGGCGGCTTCGCCGACTACCTGCCCGCCCACCACTCGATGCTCATCCCGGTCCCCGACGGCGTGCCCGACGAGCTGGCCGTGTTCGCCGACCCCTTCGCCGTCTCCCTGCACTCGGTGACCCGCCATCCGCCCCCCCCGGGGGGCCGGGCCCTCGTCTACGGGGGCGGGGCACTCGGCACCACGGCGACGGCCATCCTGCGGGCCCTGCACCCTGACGTCGAGGTGATGGTGGTGGCCCGCTTCCCCGCCCAGGCCGAGCTGGCCCGGCGCCTGGGGGCCACGGTCGTCGCCCCCGAGCCGCGCCTGGCGCTCATCGAGCAGGCGGCGGCCTGGTCGGGCGGCGTGCTCCAGCCCGTGCGCGAGGGCCTGCCCATGGCCCACCCCGGGGGCATCGACGTCGTCTACGACACCATCGGGAAGCCCGAGACCTTCGAGGTCGGCGTGCGCCTGCTGCGCGCCCGGGGCACGCTCGTGAAGAGCGGCGTGCACGCGCCCGGCCGCTGGGAGTACTCCCCGCTGTACTTCAAGGAGATCACCTGGGTGGGGTCCAACGCCTTCGGCGTGGAGGAGGTCGAGGGCGTGCGCATGCACGGCATCGCCCACTACCTGCGCATGGTGGCCGACGGGCGCGTCGACCTCACGGGCATGCTGACCCACGTGTTCCGGCTCGAGGACTGGCACGAGGCGTTCGCCGTGCTGGCGACCCAGGAGGACAGCGGCGCCATCAAGGTGGCGTTCGACTTCCGCTGAGCTCGCCCGGCGTGGCGGCCCGGCGTCCGCTCAGGTGACGCCGCCCGCCTGGCAGTCGGCGTCCGCCTGCTCGAACAGGTGCTGGACCCGCGCGCTCTGGGCGGCGGAGTCGTTGGTCGAGATGATCTCCGAGTACCCGCTCGGCCCGACGGCGCCCAGCATGTCGTCGGCCACGCACCGGCCCAGGACGAAGTCCCCCGACTGGGTGGTGAGCACGGCGTCGATGATCTGGGCGCGGCCGACGAGCACGTCGAAGGCCGAAGGGTTCGAAGACGGCGGGGCCGGTGCCGAGGGACCCGGGTCGCACGACCGCAGGTCGACGGTCCTGCCCGTCATGGTGACCGACGCCCCGCGCACGGTGGGCGCCCACGCCGCCGTGGCCTGGTCGAGGGCGGTCGCCTCCGCCGGGGTGGCCAGGCGCGTGGCGATGGCCACGCACGTCTGGCCCCGGTGTGCGTAGACGACGGAGTTGTCGCCCTGCCACCCATGGACCGCCGTCCACGCCCGCTGGTAGCCGAGGGGCCCCCCGAGGACCTCGAACATGGCGAACTGGCCGAAGGGCGTGGCGGGGATCGTCACGCGGGCGCCGGCGGGCACCGCCGGCGCGGCCACGGGCGCGGGGGTCCACCCCGTGGGGTACGCGCCGGGGTCCAGGATCTGCGCCTCGGACACCGGCGGGTCGGCGAACGCCGCGTCGATGGCGGAGGTGCCGCCCTGGCTGTCGAGGCTGTCGACGAAGGTCGGCCCGAAGGCGTAGGGGAACTCCTGGATGTCGCTCAGGATCTGCGGCAGGTCCGACGCCGGGCCGGCGCTCGAGCCGGCCTCGAACTGGTTCGCCTCCTGCTGGTACTCCTGCTGCTCGGCGGGCGACAACGACTGTTCGTATGCGTTCTGCGTCCGCACGGCGTCGCCCTCGATCAGGGCCGTGAGCGCATCCTCGGTGCCGTTGGGGGCGCGCTGTTCCAGGCTGGTCAAGTCGAAGTGCTGGTCCTGGAGGGCGTGCGTCAGCTCATGGGCCAGGGTCACCTGCACGTAGGGCGTCAGTGTCGATCCCCGGACGAAGACCGTCTTCTTGGTGTCGACGTAAAGCCCGACCACGTCGGCCTGGTCGAGCGTGGTGGAGGCGGCCGCCAGGTCGAGGGTGCCGTGCACCAGGCCCAGGGCGCGCAGCATGCCCACGGTGGCGTCCTGCTCGGCGGTCTGCGACGACGTGGGGGCGGGGGTGGCCACCGCCTTGTCGAACTGGGCGTCGGACAGGAACTCGACCTTGACCGGGTGCTCGAAGGGGAGCCCCCGCTCCTTCTCGACGAAGTGCACGATGGGCACGATGCGCGGGTCCCAGGTGGCGGGCCATGCCGGGCTGCCGGTCCCGACGACGACGGCGAGCGTCCCGGCGACGACGCCGACGGCCGCCAGGACCGCGAGCCCCACGCGCCACCGGCGGCGTCGCCCCAGGCGCAGGGAGGTCCCGGTCCCGGCGCGGGCCACGAAGTCCGCCGGCCCCACCTCCCACGACGGCACCGATCCCGGTCCGGGGTCCCACAACGAGAGCCCACCCCCGCCGGGCGCCGGCGGGGGGAAGGCAGCGGGCCGGGCGCCGGGAGGCGGGGGGGGCACGAGCACCCGGGGCGGGGGCGGCACGAGCACCCGGGGCGGGGGCGGCTGCGACGCCACCGCCGGTGCGCCGGGCATCGGCCCCCCCGCGACCAACGTCGGGGGCGGCGGAGAGGGCGGCGGGGGCGGCCGGTACGACGGGTGCAGCTCGGGGGGGTACCAGTGGCCGTCGGACGCCATCCACCAGCCCGGACCCTCGGGGGCGTCGCGCACCGCGTCGGTCACGGGGTCGGCCTCGGGTTCGGGGCCGACGCCCGGGGCGCGCCGAGCGGGCGAGGGCAGCAGGGTCCCACGGTGGCCACATCGACGTCCGCCACGCCAACCTTGAGGCCGCCGCCCACAACAAGGCCGGCGACGCTCCCGACGCCGGCGGGGGTGGCGACGTGCCCGTGGGCCGGCGACGCCCGGGGCCGGCGTCACCGGTGCCGCGCCCCCGTACGCTGAGCCCCGCCGCCGCGGCGACAGACGGGAGCACCGATCGTCATGAGGGAACTCACCGATGAGCTCGACCAGTTCATCATCGACGACAGCGACGAGGAGCCCATCTTGTGCTGGCGCGACGGCACCGAGGTGGACACCTGGAAGGAGGGCTATCCCTACGACACCCGCATGAAGCGCGACGAGTACGAGCTCGAGAAGCGCCGCCTGCAGATCGAGCTGCTGAAGCTCCAGAACTGGAGCAAGGACGTGGGCGCTCGGGTGCTGCTGCTGTTCGAGGGACGCGACGCCGCGGGCAAGGGCGGCACCATCAAGCGGTTCATGGAGCACCTCAACCCCCGCGGCGCGCGCGTGGTCGCCCTGGAGAAGCCCGACCGGCGCGAGCAGACGCAGTGGTACTTCCAGCGCTACATCGTCCACCTGCCCGCCGCCGGCGAGATCGTGATGTTCGACCGGTCGTGGTACAACCGGGCCGGGGTGGAGCGGGTCATGGGCTACTGCAGCGACGACCAGTACCGCGAGTTCCTGCACCAGGCGCCGTTGTTCGAGCACATGCTGGTGCGCGACCAGATCCGGCTGTTCAAGTTCTGGTTCTCGGTGTCACGCGGCGAGCAGCACACCCGCTTCCTCATCCGGCGCATCGACCCCGTCCGGCGGTGGAAGCTCTCGCCCACCGACATGGCGTCGCTGGCGCGCTGGGACGACTACACCGAGGCCAAGGAGCAGATGTTCGCCGCCACCGACACCGAGCTCGCGCCGTGGACGGTGGTGAAGAGCAACGACAAGCGCCGCGGACGGCTCAACGCCATGCGCCACGTGCTGGCGGCCATCGACTACGAGGGGAAGGACCCCGACGTGGTGGGGACCCCCGACCCGCTGATCGTGGGGCACGCGGCGTCGGTCTTCGAGATCGGCGAGCACCGCCACGGGGGGCCGCCCGCGCCCTGAGCGGGGCTCACCACGGGGGCGGCGCCACGTAGCTGGGATCGAGCGCCTCGATCGAGGGCGCTCCCACCAGCCGCAGCGTGCGGTCGATGTCCTCGCGCAGCACGGCCAGCACCCGCGCCACGCCGGGTTCGCCCGCGGCGGCCAGCCCGTAGGCCCACGGCCGCCCGATCATGGCCGCCCGGGCGCCGAGGGCGACGGCCCGCACGACGTCGGCGCCCCGGCGGAAGCCGCCGTCGACGAGGACCTCGACCTGGTCGCCCACGGCCGCGAGCACGTCGATCAGGGCGGGCAGCCCGGCGGGCACGCCGTCGAGCTGCCGGCCCCCGTGGTTGGAGACGATGATCGCCGCCGCCCCGACGTCGACGGCGCGCCGGGCGTCGTCGGCGGTGAGGATCCCCTTGCACACGACGGGGCCGCCGAACTGGTCGCGCAGCCATCCGAAGTCCTCCCACCGCGGGGGCTCGCAGATCCAGTACAGCAGGGCCTCGGCCTCGCTCAGGGTGCGGCCGTCGACCACCAGGCCGGTGGCGTTGGCCATCTGGAGCCGGAACCCGTCGCGCGCCACGTCGAGCAGCCACCACGGATGGGCGAGGGCCTGCGGCGCCATCCTCGTCACCGTGGCCCGGTCCAGGGTCAGCGGGGGCGCCAGCCCGTAGCGGTGGTCGCGCTCGCGGTTGCCCGGTGTCTGGGTGTCGAGGGTGACCACCAGCGCGCCGTACCCGGCGTGGCGCGCCCGCGCCACCAGCTGCTCGGCGCCGGCCCGGCCCCCGAGGAAGTAGAGCTGGAACCACAGGGGCCCCGACGCCGCCGCCGCCACCTCCTCGAGGCTGTGGCCCGACATCGAGCTCGAGGTGAAGATCGTCCCCGCGCCGCCGGCGGCGCGTGCCGCGCCCACGTCGCCGGACGGCTCCATCATCCGGGTGAACCCCACGGGGCTCACGAGCAACGGCATCGACACGGGCGTGCCGAGCACCGTGGTGGTCAGCGCCGGCCCCGGAACGCCCGCCGTGACCCCCAGGCGCGGCACGAAGCCGACCGCCTCGATGGCCTCGCGGTTGGCGGCCAGGGTGCGCTCTTCACCCGCCGCGCCGTCGATGTAGTCGAACACCGCCGGGGGCACGCGTCGGCGGGCGAGGCGCCGGGCGTCGGCCACCGTGTGCAGCCGGGCCAGTGTGCGGTCCCGGTGGACCCCCGACAGCGAACGCCTGGGGGGACCGGCCACGAACGCCACAGTACGCAACGTCGACGGCTCGAGCCCGTCCCCTCCCCGGCGGTGCCCCGGGCGGCGTGGGCCGCTGTCGTCCGGGCCCGCGCGACGACGGACAGGGGCGGGCGCCGCACTCCAGCGCCGCCCGGCGACGGGTCTCAGCCGGCGGGGCGCGCCCGCACGGGGCTCGGCGGCTGCGACACGGTGACGGCCGCCGCCTCGCGCACGGCGCGCAGCCGCCGGTGTGACTCCTGGGCGGCGACGGGGTCGAGTGCGGGAAGGCCGAACCCGGTGTAGAGCACCCGGCGCTCGCCATCGACCGGGGGCTGGGCCATGTGCAAGGTGCAGCTCAGGTGCACGGTGACGTCGCCCGTGGCGGTGGGCAGGTCGACCACGGGCAGGTCGTTGTCCTTCTTCAACAGCGCCGGCCACACGAGGGCCCGGTGGCTGCCCGCCACCACGCGCAGCTGCCCGGAGACGGCGTCGGCCCCCGTGACCGAGATGCCCATGGTGAGCGAGCAGCAGTCGTAGCTGTGGCGGCCGAGCGAGCAGTCCTTGTGCCACGGGACGTCGGAGATGCCCTCGGTCACGGCGATGGGCTTCACGAGCGCCTCGACGGCGTTGGCCGTCATCGTCCCCGCGTGGTGCCCGTCACCGGGGAGGGCGGCGAGCCGGGCCAGGCGACCGTCGCCCACCAGCGCGGCGACGGTGGCGGACTGGGATTCGAATCCCTGCATGCGCACCAGGCGGTCGTCCCCGTCGGCCGTGCGGGCCCACCACGAGCGGCCGTCGCCCCGTGCGTAGGACGGCGCCGCCTCGTCCATGTCGGCGGAGACCGCGGCCATCTCGTCCTCGGTGAACACCCCGGCCACGTGCAGGAACCCGGCCTCCTCGAGGAAGGCGCGCATGTCCTCGTCAGCGTCGGCCCACGTAAAGGCGTGCCCCAGCTCCAGGGACGCGCCGTCGGGAGCGGTGAACGTCATCCCCCCACCGGTGTGCGGGGCCACACCGTCGAGCGCCCCGCGCCACAGCAGCCACCAGTCGAGGAGCATCTCGAGGCGCCCCTCGAGGTCCAAGGTGCCGCTCGAGAACCAGCCCATGGGCGTCGCCTGGTCGGTGACCACGTCGGTGAGCTGGTCGGGACTGAGACGCAGGCGCGCCCCGGTCGGGGCCGCGCCCCGCCGCACCCTGACGGCGCCGTCCTCGGCCGCCACGCTCCACAGCGCCCCGTCGACGTCCACCGTCAACGGCGGCGGGGACAGCTGCCGCACGGCGTCGGCCATGAGGCCGCGCGTGCCGGCCACGGCGGCGGGGAGCTGCTCGTCGAAGAACGCCGCCGCGTCCACCTGCTCGACGGCCCCGTCCACCCGGGTACGCACATCCACGCTCATCGCCGTCGACCTCCCCCTGGCTCGTGGCCCGTCCGCCGCCCGATGCTCCGATCGATGCCCCGGGCGCCACCGGACCCCTCCGAACACTACGGGCTCGGCCGGCGAGCAGCCCTCCCCGCGTCCCGGGAGGCGGCGTCACGGGCGCGGCACCGGCCGGTTGGATCTCCCGCTGTCGGCGGGTCGCCCCGCTCAGGCCGCAGCGGCCTCCGCGCGCCCCGGCGCGGCGCCGGCGTCCGCCGATTCCTGGCCGTCGCTCAGGGCGGCGCCGAGCACGTCGGCCACGGACTGGGCCAGGTGGAACGTCATCTGCTCGCGCACCGCGTCGGGCACGTCCTCCAGGTCGGGCCCGTTGCGGGCCGGCAGCACGACGTCGGTCAGCCCGGCGCGGTGGGCGGCCAGCACCTTCTGCTTGACACCCCCGATGGGCAGCACCCGGCCCTGCAGGGTGACCTCGCCGGTCATCCCCACCGTGGGCCGCACCGGCACGCCGCGCAGCAAGCTCACGAGCGCGCTGGTCATGGTGACGCCGGCCGAGGGGCCGTCCTTGGGCACGGCCCCGGCAGGGACGTGCAGGTGGAAGCGCCGTCCGGTGAACGCACCCGGGTCGATGCCGAGCTCCCCGGCGTGCGAGCGCACGTAGGAGAGGGCGATCTCCGCCGACTCCTTCATGACGTCGCCCAGCTGCCCGGTGAGCGTCAGCCCCTCGGTGCCGTCCATGACCGTCGCCTCCACGTACAAGACGTCGCCCCCGGTGCCCGTGACCGCCAGGCCCGTGGCCACGCCGGGCACGCTCGTGCGCTCGGCGGACTCGAAGAAGAAGCGCGGGCGCCCGAGCCACCCCCGCACGTCCTCGGCGTCGACGGCCTCCGGCGCCTCGGCGGCGCCCGACGCCAGCTTGGTGGCCACCTTGCGCAGCAGCCGGCCGAGCTCGCGCTCGAGGTTCCGCACGCCCGCCTCCCGGGTGTAGTCGACCGAGATCGAGCGCAACGCCTCGTCGGTCACCTCCACCTCGTCCGGCCGCAGCGCGGCGCGTTCCAGCTGGCGCCGCAGCAGGTGGTGCCGGGCGATGGCCACCTTCTCGTCCTCCGTGTAGCCGTCGAGCCGGATCACCTCCATGCGGTCGAGCAGGGGGCCCGGGACGGTCTCGGCCACGTTGGCCGTGGCGATGAACAGGACCTTCGACAGGTCGAGCTCCACCTCCAGGTAGTGGTCGCGAAACGTGTGGTTCTGCGCCGGGTCGAGCACCTCGAGCAGCGCCGAGGACGGGTCCCCGCGGTAGTCGGCCCCGAGCTTGTCCACCTCGTCGAGCACGATGACGGGGTTCATGGTCCCCGCCTCGCGCAGGGCCCGGGCCAGGCGTCCGGGCTGGGCGCCCACGTAGGTGCGCCGGTGCCCACGGATCTCCGCCTCGTCACGCACCCCGCCGAGCGCCACGCGCACGAACTCCCGCCCGAGGGCGCGCGCCACCGACTCGCCGAGCGACGTCTTGCCCACGCCCGGGGGCCCGACGAGCGCCAGGATGGCACCGCTGCCGCGCGGCCCCACGGAGCTGAGCCCTCGCTCGGCGCGCAGCTTGCGCACCGCCAGGTGCTCGAGGATGCGCTCCTTCACGTCCTTCAGCCCTTCGTGGTCCTCGTCGAGGATCCGGCTGGCGGCCTCCACGTCCAGGTTGTCCTCGGACTGGACACCCCACGGGAGCTCGAGGATGGTGTCGAGCCACGTGCGGATCCACCCGTGCTCGGGGCTCTGCTCGCTCGTGCGCTCGAGTTTGTCCACCTCGCGCAGGACCGCCGTGCGCACGGCGTCGGGGAGGTCGCGCGCCTCGACCTTGGCCCGGTAGTCGTCCACCGTGCCCTCGTCCGCGGTGCCGTCGAGCTCGTTGAGCTCCTTGCGGATGGCCTCGAGCTGGCGACGCAGGAGGAACTCGCGCTGGGTTTTCTCCATGCCCTCCTCGACGTCGGTCTTGATCTGCTCGCGCAGCGCCAGGTCGGCAAGCGTCTCGCGGGCCCAGGCGAGGACCAACCGCAGCCGGGCCTCGAGGTCGACGGTCTCCAGGACCTCCACCTTCTGGGCCAAGGACAGGTCGGGTGAGTACCCCGACAGGTCGGCGATCTGGGATGCGTCGGTCACCTCGCGCAGGCGCTCGGCCATCCGGCGCGCCCCGCGCGTGAGCAGGATGTTCTCGAGCACGGCGCGGTACTCGCGGGCGAGCTCGAGCGCGCTCGGCGTCTCGGGCCCTTCGGGCACGCGCTCCACCTGGACCCACAGGGCCTGGCCGGTGCCGGGGACGCCCGTGCCGATGGTGGCCCGGCGGGTCCCGCTCACCACCATGGCCAGGGGGCCGCCGGGGAGCTCGCCCATCTCGAGGATCTTCGCCACGACGCCCACCGAGGCGTAGCGCCCGTCGATCCGGGGCACGAGCACCAGCTCCCCGCCCACCGAGCCGGCGGCGTCGGCGGCGGCCTTGGCGTCGTCGGTCTCGAGGGCCATGGTGAACACCATCCCGGGCAGCACCACGCCCGAGGTCAGGGGCAGCAACGGCAACGTCTGGTTCAGCTCGGCCATATCCTCAGGTTCCTCTCCCGCACACGGCGACCATCCCGGTCGTTGTGAGTACAACCATCGACAGGGTACCGGGATTCCCCGGCGACCCGGCCCCCCACGGCGCCGGGGCGCCCGAGGGTCCGCGAGAGGGAACGTGAGAGGAAACGCGAGAGGGAGCGCGATAGGGAGATGGTGTAATGACCACGATGCCCGCGACACCAGCAGCGCCCGGGGGCGACCCGACCCCCCCGACCCCCCCGACCGCCCCGGCCCCCCCGACCCCCGGGGCCCTCCCCGGCCCCGGGCTGGCCGGGTTCCACCCCGCCGTGGCCACGTGGTTCGCCCGGCGCTTCCCCGAGGGACCGACGGCGCCCCAGCAGCGGGGGTGGCCCCTCATCGCCGGGGGTGGCGACACCCTCATCGCCGCCCCCACCGGCTCGGGCAAGACGCTTGCCGGCTTCCTGGTGGCCATCGACGCCGTGTACCGGGCCCACGCGGCGGGCGAGGACGTGGGCGGCACGCGCGTGGCCTACGTCTCGCCCCTGAAGGCCCTCGCCGTGGACATCCACCAGAACCTCGAACGCCCCCTGGCGGAGATCGCCGAGGTGGCCCGCGAGCTCGGCCTGTCCGTGCCGCCGCTCACCGTGGCGGTGCGCACCGGCGACACCACGCCCGGGGCGCGCGCGGCGATGCTCAAGGAGCCGCCCACCTTCGTCGTCACCACCCCCGAGAGCCTCTACCTCCTCGTGACCGCCCAACGCAGCCGCGCCGTGCTCGGGCGGGTGTCGACCGTGATCGTGGACGAGATCCACGCGCTGGCGCGCGACAAGCGGGGGTCGCACCTGGCACTGACCCTCGAGCGCCTCGACCACCTCCAGCTCGGTGCCCGGCCCCAGCGCATCGGGCTGTCGGCCACCCAGCGCCCCATCGAGCACACGGCGCGCCTGCTCACCGGCGTGGGCGCAGGCCGCGGCGCGTCGATCGTCGACTGCGGGCACGCGCGCGACCTGCAGGTGCGCATCGAGCTGCCCGACACGGAGCTGGCGGCGGTGGCCTCGACCGAGCAGTTCCACGAGGTCGTCGACCGCATCGCCGCCCACGTGGCGGACCACCGCACGACCCTGGTGTTCGTCAACACCCGCCGGATGTCCGAGCGCCTGGCGCACCTGCTCGGCGAGCGCCTGGGCCCCGACCAGGTGGCCGCGCACCACGGGAGCCTGTCGAAGGACAGGCGCCAGCGCGTCGAGACGCGCCTGCGCGCCGGCGACCTGCGGGCGCTCGTGGCCACGGCGTCCCTGGAGCTCGGCATCGACATCGGCCCGGTGGAGCTCGTGTGCCAGGTGGGCTCGCCGCGCAGCATCGCCACGTTCCTCCAGCGCGTGGGACGGTCCAACCACTCCCGCAGCGGCACCCCCGAAGGCATCCTCTACCCCATGACGCGCGACGAGCTGGTGGAGTGCGCCGCGCTGCTCGGCGCCGTGCGCGCCGGGCGCCTGGACGCCACCCACGCCCCCGTCGCCCCCCTCGACATCCTCGCCCAGCAGATCGTGGCCGAGGTCGCCGGGGCCGAGGAGTGGGGCGAGGACGCGTTGTTCGCCCTGGTGCGCGGAGCCGCCCCCTACGCCGGGCTCGAGCGGGCCGACTTCGACGCCGTGCTCGAGCTGACGTCGGAGGGGATCACCACCGGCCGGGGAAAGCGCATGGCCTACGTGCACCGCGACCGCGTGCACGGGGTCCTGCGGCCCCGGCGCGGCGCCCGCCTCGCCGCCCTCACCAGTGGCGGGGCCATCGCCGAAGTGGGCGACTACCGCGTGCTGGCCGAGCCCGACGACATGGCGGTGGGGACGGTCAACGAGGACTTTGCCATCGAGTCCATGGCCGGCGACGTGTTCCTCCTCGGGACGCACTCGTGGCGTATCCGGCGCGTCACCCAGGGCGAGGTGCGTGTCACCGACGCCGAGGGGGCGCACCCCACCATCCCGTTCTGGGTCGGGGAGGCCCCGAGCCGGACCGAGGAGCTGTCGGCCGAGGTGTCCGAGCTGCGGCGCGCCGTGGGCGAGCTCCTGGCCGACGCCGGCGGCGACGTCGCCGCCTCGCCCAGCCACGACGCCGCCCGGCACCACGTCACCGCCGTCTGCGGGCTCGATGCCGGCGCCGCCGACCAGCTGGTGGCGTACCTGGCGGCCGCCCTCGGCGGTCTCGGCGTGCTCCCCACGCAGCACGACGTCGTGTTCGAGCGCTTCTTCGACGAGGCCGGGGGCATGCAGCTCGTGGTCCACGCGCCGTTCGGGGGGCGCATCAACAAGGCCTTCGGCCTGGCGCTGCGCAAGCGGTTCTGCGCCACGTTCGACTTCGAGCTGCAGGCGGCGGCCACCGACGACGCCGTGGTGCTCTCGCTCGGGCCCCAGCACAGCTTCCCGCTCGACAGCGCCCCGCGCCTGCTGCGCTCGGAGACGGCGGAGTCCGTGCTGCGCCAGGCGCTGCTGGCATCGCCCATGTTCGCCTCGCGCTGGCGCTGGAACCTCAATCGCTCCTTGGCGGTGCTGCGCTTTCGCGGGGGCAAGAAGAACCCGCTCCCCATCCAGCGCATGGAGGCCGACGACCTCATGGCGGCGGTGTTCCCGGCCCTGGCCGCCTGCCAGGAGAACGCGCCGGGCGGCCCGGTGGAGATCCCCGACCACGTGCTCGTGCGCCAGACGGTGCACGACTGCCTGCACGAGGCCATGGACGTGGACGGCCTGGTCGAGCTGGTGGACCGCATGCAGCGCGGCGGCGTGCGGGTGCACTTCGTGGAGTCGTCGGAGCCCTCGGTGCTGTCGCACGAGATCCTCAACGGCAAGCCCTACACGTTCCTCGACGACGCCCCCCTCGAGGAGCGGCGCACGCGCGCCGTGCAGCTGCGGCGCGGCCTGCCGCTGCATGCCGAGGCGCTCGGCCGGCTCGACGCCGCCGCCGTCGAACGCGTGCGCGCCGAGGCCGCCCCCGACGTCCGCGGCCCCGAAGACCTCCACGACCTGTTGTGCTGCGCCATCGTGTGGCGCCCGGAGCAGGCGCTCGGTGCGTGGTTCGACGAGCTCGCCGCCCTGGGCCGGGCCACGACGGTGGTGGCGCCCGACGACGGGCGCACCGGCGGGCTGTGGTGCGCCGCGGAGCGCCGGCTGACGGTCCAGGCGCTGTTCCCCGGCGCCGCCTTCCGGCCCGACCACCCCCTCCCCGACGCCCTCGCCGGGGGCCAGGGACCCGACCCCGACGTGGCCGCGGCGGACGCGGTGCGCGGCCATCTCGACGTGTCGGGGCCGGTGACCGTCGCCCAGCTGGCGGCGCGCACCGGGCTCCCCGCCACGCGCGTCGAGGTGGGGCTGGGCCGCCTCGAGGCGGAGGGATTCGCCCTGCGCGGCCGCTTCGACCCCGCCACGCCCGGCGCCGGGGAGGAGGTCCCCGGCGCCCAGGACGCCACCGGCGGGGACGAGCAGTGGTGCGCGCGGCGTCTGCTCGCCCGCGTGCACGCCTACACCCAGCACCGGCTGCGGCGCGAGATCGAGCCCGTCTCGGCCCAGGAGTTCATGCGCTTCCTGTTGCGCTGGCAGCACGTGGCCCCGGAGACCCAGCGCCAGGGCCGGGCCGGCGTGCTGGCAGTGGTGGACCAGCTCCAGGGCTTCGAGATCCCCGCCGGCGCCTGGGAGGAGGCCATCCTCCCCGCCCGCGTCGAGGGCTACCAGCAGCGCTGGCTCGAAGACCTGTGCCTGTCGGGCGAGCTGGTCTGGGGGCGCCTGACGCTGCGCCCCCCCGACGCCGAGGACGCGCCCCGGCGCGGCTCGGCCACGCCGTCGCGCGCCACGCCGGTGACGTTCGCCCTGCGCGAGGACCTGCCGTGGCTCCTGCGCGCCGCACGCGGTGACGCCGCGCCGGGCGAGCCCGCCCACGGGGCGGCGCGCGAGGTGCTCGACGCGCTGCGCGCCGGCGGGGCGATGTTCCACGCCGAGCTGCGCGGCGCCACCGGGCGTTTGCCCGTCGAGGTGGAAGAGGGGCTGTGGGACCTCGTGGCGCGCGGCATGGTCACCGCCGACGGGTTCCAGGCCGTGCGCTCCCTGCTGTCCGCCCGCGAGGCGTGGAAGCGCCGCCACCGCCACGAGCAGCGCCTGCGCCTCGGCGCCCGCCGGGCGCCCACGTGGCGCGAGGGCGGGGAAGGCCGCTGGGCCCTGTTGCCCTCGCCGCCGGCGCAGCACGACGCCGACACCCTGGCCGAGCAGGTGGCCGGCCAGCTGCTGGCGCGGTGGGGGGTCGTGTTCTGGGATGTGTGCGCCCGGGAGAACCTGGCGCTGCCATGGCGCGACGTCGTGTGGGCGCTGCGACGCCTCGAGGCCCGGGGCCTCGTGCGCGGGGGGCGGTTCGTGAGCGGCTTCGCCGGCGAGCAGTACGCCATGCCCGAAGCGGTGGAGGACCTGCGGCGCGTGCGGCGCAGCGAACGCCGGGGCGAGCTCGTGCGGATCAGTGCCGCCGACCCGCTCAACCTGGTGGGCATCGTCCTGCCCGGTCCGAGGGTCACGGCGGTGCGCACCAACGCCGTGACCTACCGCGACGGGGCGGTGGTGGGCGACGCCCCCGGCGACCGGGCCGCCTCGCCCGGCGCCCGGCGCCCGCTGTACCCGGCGCGACCGGCTCGGCCGAGCTCAGCCTGAGCGCACCCACCCTGCGCAGGAGGGCCGGACGCCGGCCCGAGGGCGCACCTCAGCGCGCCGGCGAGCCCGGTGCCAACCCGTCGAGCACGGCGTGGACGGCCAGAGTCCACCGCCGCTCGATCGAGGCGCGGGAGGTGCCGAGCCAGCCGGCGTGCTCCTGCGCGGCGAGCCCCTGCACCACGGCGAGGAGCACGTGGCCGATGTCGGTCTCGTCGCCCGCCAGGTGGCCGTGGGCGACGCACCGGCGCACGCCGTCGACGATGTGTTCTCGAACCGCCGCCCCCGCCCGGCGTTCTTCGGGACTGGGGTCGAATTCGGCGAACGGCCGCGAGAACATGAGCTCCCCGAGCTCTGCGTTGTCGCGCACGAACCCGCGAATGGCCTGGATCGTCCGCACGAGGTCGGCGCGCGGATCGTCGGACGTCTCGAGGCGACCGAGCACGCGACCCAGCGTGCGGAAGCCCTCGAAGAACACGGCGCGCACGAGTCCGGCCTTGTCGCCGAACAGCTCGTAGACGGCGGGGGTGGAGGTGTTCGCCTCCCGGGCGACGGTGCGCGTCGTGAAGCCGGCCACGCCCTCGCGCGCCAAGGTCGCCACCGCGACGTCCACGACGCGGTCTTTGAGCTCCCGGGTCCGTTGCTTGGCTCGCGGCACGGTAGGTGCGCCGGGCCCTACGCCGCCCGGCGCCGCGCGCGCCTGTGGGCCACGGCGCGCCGCGTGGTCACGCCGGACGTGCGTCGTGCCCGTCGCGCCACGAACCCGGCCACCACGCCGTGCCTACGCGGGGGCGCGGAGTTCCGCGTTGTCGGCCTCGATGGCGGATCGCAGCGCCTCGAGCGTCTGCGCCCGGGCACGCAGCTTGGTGGCGCCGTGGGCGCGCATGTCCAGCTGCGCCAGCTGCCCGGCGACACTGCGGGCGACGTCGGGCACGTCGGCGGGCGGCACTACGCGGTCGAGGAAGCCCGCGGCCATGGCGTCTTGCGGCGCGTAGACCTCGGCGAGGCCCACGGCACGGGTGAAGTGCGCCGGCGCCAGACGCTGGCGGCAGATCTCGACGGCGGCCCTGGGCATCGTGAGGCCGATGGCCACCTCGTTCGCCGTGATCCGGTAGGGGCCGTCGGCACCCACCCGGTAGTCGCCGCAGAGCACGAGGAACACGCCCATGGCGATGGCGTGCCCCGGCACGGCGATGACCACGGGCGTCGGGAACGACAGGACGCGCTGCGCCAGCGCGAATCCCGCCTCGAGCATGGACAGCGCGTCGGGGCCGCCGGCCCGGAGCACCGAGAGGTCGAATCCGGCCGAGAAGATCCCCTCGCGCCCCATGAGCACGACCACGGCGCCGTCGGCCTGGGCCCGGTCGAACGCCGAGCCGAGCTGCGTGAGCATGTCGAGCGACAGGGCGTTGACCTTGCCGTCGTCCATCGTGATCGCGGCCACCGGGCCCTCGTCGATCCGGTAGGTGACGAGCGTCGCCATGCGGGACCTCCCCTTCCTGGCGGGCGACCGGGAGCATCGTCGCCGGCCCGTGGACGGGGACGATAGCAGCGTTTCGTAACGTTGTCCCGATTGCTGGCCACCCCGAGCGCCGCCGGTCGGTGCCGGGGATCCCGTCCCCCGGCACCGCGCCAGCGGCGCGTGGGCGATCAGCGGAAGTGCCGGTCGAGCTCGTTGGCGTAGCGCGTGCCGAGGGTGGCGCCGTGCTCGGCGATCCACGCCGACAGCTCGACGGTGCCGGTGGCCGGCGCGTCGGAGTCGGCGAGGCCCTCGGCCATGGACCGGTACTCCTCGGTCGTGAGCACCACGTCGCGCAGCACGGCGCCGAGCACGCTGGACATGCCGAGCAGGACCGGCGCCGGGACCCGCACGACGCGCGCCCGGCTGCCCACGGCGGTGCGTATCTGGCCGACGAGGTCCACGAACGTGGGGCGTTGCGGGCCCACGGCGTCGACCACGCGATCCTCTGGCCACGCCGCGGCCTCGAGAGCCAGCCGGGCCAGGTCGTCGACGTGGACGGGGCGCACCCGGTAGGTGCCTCGGCCGCCCACGGCGAAGACGGGCAGCCGTCGCAGCAGCCACGCGATGTTGTTGAGCAGCACGCCGTCGTCGTCGAAGAGCACCGACGGCCGCAGCACCGCGTACGCGATGCCCGATTCGGCCAGTGCACGCTCCACGAGGGCCTTGCCGCGGAAGTACGGGTAGGGCGAGGCCGCGCTCGGGTGGAGGATCGAGACGTGGACGATCTTGCGCACACGGGCCCGGCGCGCCGCGTGGAAGAGGGTGCGGGAATTCTCCACCGCCAGGGAATGGTCGACGCCGCCGCGGGCGAAGCGGACCCAGTAGGTGTTGTAGAGGGTCGTCGCCCCCTCGAGCGAGGCGGCCAGCGCCGACGGGTCGTCGAAGTCGAGGGGACACACCTCCACGTCGCGCTGGTCACGCCCACGTTCGGGATGCCCGGTCAGCGTCCGCACGCGTCGCCCGCGGGTCTGCAGGTGGCGGGCGATGGCCCGGCCCGAGTAGCTGAAGGCGCCGGTGACCACGTCGAGGCCGGTGTCGGCGCCGGTTGCGGGCACGGGGGCGACAACCGGATCGGATCGTGTGGGGCTCATGGGTCCTCCTCCGCGGGCACGGTGGCCGCGCCCATTCGTGCCGGCGACGCGCCGGCGATCACGTCGGCCACGGCGGCCAGCTGCCGCGCCCGGTCGAACAGGGCGAGTGCGGGTGCCCGGTCCCCGTCGAGGTGCGACAGCAGCTCGAGGCCCAGGTACAGCGCGACCACGGCATGGGCGATCTCGCCCGGCGCCACCGACCCCGCCAGCGGCGAGTCGCCGAAGGCCGATGCGAGCGCCGAGGAGGCGAACTCGGTCCACGGCGCCACCCGGCGCCTGACCTCGGCACCCAGTCCCGGCGTCGACGCCGACCCGGCGATCATCTCCACCAGCAGCGCGGCGTCGCCGGTGTCGAGGTCCTCGCGAAACACCCGGGCGGCCAGTTCCACCAGGGCACTCGGACGCCGCACGTCGGCCATCGCCTCCTCGTAGCGCTGCCGGCGATCGGCGCTCACCTCGTCGAGGGCGGCCAGCAGCAGGGCCGTCACCGAACCGAAGTGGTAGAACACCAGGCCCTGGTTGCAGCCCGCCCGGGCGGCCACCGTGCGCGCCGTGGCCGCCGCGAACCCCTCGTGGCGCAGGACGTCCACCGCCGCCTCGACCAGGGCACGGCGGGTGTCGCGGGAACGGGCCGTTGGCCGGCTGGCGCTGCCCGATCTCGCCATCCACCTGCTCCTTCCCGGTGCCCGGCGGGTCGCCCGTCCACCGCCGGCGGGGGCACCCCGGTGCGTGGTGTGGGCACCGTGTTGAGCGACCGTGTTGAGCGACCGTGTTGAGCACTCGCTTTGAGCACTCGCTTTGAGCACTCGCTTTGAGCACTCGCT
>Ga0209415_10001076_pt1 | contig 51941 bp, 48 predicted proteins | sample PeaSoiSIISIP2007_FD_187696 | JGI IMG/M metagenome (GOLD analysis project Ga0209415, IMG submission 187696) | Peat soil microbial communities from Weissenstadt, Germany - SII-SIP-2007 (SPAdes) (version 2) | ecosystem: Environmental > Terrestrial > Soil > Wetlands > Peat | place: Germany... | reverse complement strand
GGGCCGATGGCGCTCGCCGAGTTCAAGCGCGTCATCGACATCAACCTGATCGGCAGCTTCAACCTGATGCGGCTCGCGGCCGCGGACATGATGACGCTCGATGCGCTCGACGAGGGCGAGCGCGGCGTCATTATCTCCACCGCCTCGGTCGCGGCCTACGAGGGCCAGATCGGGCAGGCGGCCTATGCGGCGTCCAAGGGCGGCATCGTCGCGCTGACGCTCCCGGCCGCGCGCGAGTTCGCCCGCGCCGGCATCCGCGTCAACGCCATCGCGCCCGGCCTCTTCCGCACGCCGCTCTTATCGGCCCTGCCGCAGGCCGCGCAGGACAGCCTGGGCGCCAGCATCCCGTTCCCCGCGCGGCTCGGTCGGCCCGAGGAATATGCCCAGCTCGTCCTCGCCATCATCGCCAACCCGATGCTCAACGGCGAGACCATCCGCCTCGACGGCGCGCTCAGGATGGCGCCGCGCTGAGCGCTATGATTTCTTATCGCGGGCGGGAGCGATCGCGTCGATGGCGTGGGCGAGCTTGATATCGCGCTGGCTCAAGCCTCCCGCGTCGTGGGTCGAGAGCACGATCTCGACCCGGTTGTAGACGTTGAACCATTCCGGATGATGGTCCATCTTCTCGGCCAGGAGCGCCACCTGGCTCATGAAGCCCCAGGCCTCGCCGAAGGTGCCGAAGTGAAAGACCTTGCGGATCGCATCGCGATCCTCGACCTCGGTCCAGTCCCGCAATTCCCGCACCGCCTCGTTGCGCGCCGCGCCGGCCAAGCGCTCGACCATGATCGCCCTCCGCCCGAAGTTCCGGGGCTTCAAGTGGCGGATCGCGCCGCCGAGGTCAAGCCATGAGCGCGCCGCCCGCGCTCCCGCCCACGCTCGCCGATCTCGAGGCGATGGCGAAGGTCGCGCTCGAATCGATCCCGGCCGAGCTCAAACGCCATCTCGGCCCGGTGGTGGTCCGGGTCGAGGATTTTCCCGACGCCGAGACCGAGGCGGAGATGGAACTCGAAAGCCCGTTCGACATCTTGGGCCTCTATCGCGGCGTGGCGCTGCCGCGGAAATCGGTGAGCGACCCGCGGCCCAACATCGACATGATCTTCCTCTACCGCCGCCCGATCCTGGATTACTGGTGCGACACGGAAGAGCCGCTCCCGGCCATCGTGCGCCACGTGATGATCCACGAGATCGGCCACCATTTCGGCTTCAGCGACGACGACATGGAGCGGATCGAGCAGGACGGATGAGCGCGGCGACGCGGCGGCGCAGCTCCGGCAAAAGTTCGGTCTCGAACCACGCGTTCTTCTTCTCCCACGCCGTGGTGCGCCAGCTCGGGTGCGGCAGCGGCAAATGTGCCGGCAGGAAGGCGCGCCATTCCGCCACCGTGTCGGTCATGCTTTGCCGCCGCGCCAGGTAGTAGTCGATGGCGTAGGACCCGACCAGCAGGGTGAGCTCGACGCGCGGCAGCCGCTCCAGCACGCGTGCGTGCCAGCGCGGCGCGCATTCGGGGCGCGGCGGCTGGTCGCCGCCCTGCGGCAGGCGGCCGGGATAGCACAGCCCCATCGGCATGATCGCGACCCTGCTCTCGTCGTAGAACGTGTCGCGGTCGATCCCGAGCCATTGCCGCAGCCGGTCGCCGCTGCGGTCGTTGAAGGAGAGCCCGGTCTCGTGGACGCGCGTGCCGGGCGCCTGGCTCACGATCAGGAGGCGCGCCGAGGCGCGGCCGCGCAACACCGGCCGCGGCCCCAGCGGCAGATGCGCCGCGCACAAGGTGCAGGCGCGGGCCTCGACGATGACGCGCGCGAGCGCCGCTTCGTGATCCATGGGCGGCGTTATAAGCAGGAATCGGTAAGCGACGCCACAGAGGCCTCGGTGGCACTCCCGCCGAATCTCTGCTAAGGCGCGCCGTTTAAGCCCAAGAAGGACCGGCCATGAGGAAACTCGACGTCTTCCCCCACATCTTCCCCAAATCCTATTTCGACAAGATGGTCGAGGTCATTCCCAACAAGGCGGCGGTGCGGCGCTGGACCGCGATCCCGGTGCTCTACGATCTCGACGCGCGGCTCCGCATGATGAAGGAGTTCGGCGACTATCAGCAGATCCTCACCCTCTCGATGCCGGCCGTGGAGTTCGTCGCGCCGGCCGAGACCTCGCCCGCGCTGGCGCGCCTCGCCAACGACGGCATGCACGACATCTGCGCCAGGCATCCCAACGAGTTCCCCGGCTTCGTCGCGTCGGTGCCGATGAACAACGTCAAGGCGACGCTCGACGAGATGACGCGCGCCATCGAGAAGCTGGGCGCGCGCGGCATCCAGATCTTCACCAACGTCAACGGCCGCCCGCTCGACGATCCCGAATTCACCCCGATCTTCGAGAAGATGGCGTCCTACGACCTGCCGGTGTGGATGCACCCGACGCGGCCCGCGGGCTTCGCCGACTATCCCGGCGAGAAGCAGTCGAAATTCGACATCTGGTGGGTGTTCGGCTGGCCCTATGAAACGAGCGCGGCGATGGCGCGCATGGTGTTCTCGGGCTTCTTCGACCGCTGGCCGAACCTCAAGATCATCACTCATCATCTGGGCGCGATGGCGCCGTTCCTCGAGGCGCGCATCCGGTTGGGGCTCGAGCAGCTCGGCTCGCGCGAGGCGGCCGAGCCGCATTACGCCAAGCTGGTCGCCGACATGAAGGCCAAGGGCCGCAGCCCGGTCGACTACTTCAAGATGTTCTACGCCGATACCGCGATCAACGGCTGGGCGCCGGGCATCAAGCTCGGCCTCGAGTTCTTCGGCTGCGACCACGTCATGTTCGGCACCGATTGCCCGTTCGATCCCGAGGGCGGCCCGCTCTTCATCCGCGAATTGATCAAGGCGATCGACAGCCTCGACCTCTCCGAGGAAGAGCGCGACAAGATCTATCACGCGAATACCGAGCGGTATCTGAAGCTCAAGCGGTAGCGAAGCAATCCCCGCCGCGCATCTTCACCTGGGCGCCGCCGCGATCTTGCCGCCACCGCCCGCGGCCGTGCATTTCGGCGGCCATGTCGTCCGCCTGACTCGGCCCATGCGCCTTTAGGCGCGTGGCGACATGGCGTATGTCCGCTCACCCCGGCAAAACGGACGCGCCCGCCGCATGAATGGAATGCCGAGAATCGCCTTGAGCAGACCTTGGCTCAAAGTGCGATGAATGACAGCTCTGCGCCCACGTCGGTCACCGGCGTAGTAAAGTCGACTTCCCGAAAGCGGACAAAGCATCCCGTGGCCTCGTCGGCCGGGATGGGTGGAAACCCGCCGTTCATTCGCACCGGTTTGAACGGCGAGGTCGTGCCATTTGCGTCGATTTGGCGATGACCGCGGCAAGCCTGGTATTGGACTGAAGGCCGACACGGCGCCGACGAATGCGATGGTCTCAAAGGTGCCCGTTTCGGAAGTCGCGCAACCTAGTCGATCACCTCGTCAACTCGAAGCAGCAGCCCAAGACTCAGCATTGCCCACGGCCGTCTTGCCTTTCATGGGGTTCCTCCGACCACGCCGGCGACCGGATGCGGCGCCGGCGCGATCTCTTCGGGCGCACCCTTGCGGAAATGCGGCTGCGTCTTGAGGATGAGGAGCGCCACGGTGCCGAGCAGCACCGGCGCCCCCGCGAGATAGCACATGGCCGACGGCGTCCAATGCATCTGCAAGAGGAAGCCACCCGCCAGCGGTGCCAGAAACGCGCCACCGCGCCCGCCGATCGCATAGGCATAGCCGACGCCGGTCGAGCGCACCGCCGCCGGATAGGAATTGGCGGCGAGCGCCATCAGCGCGTTGCCGCTGCCGCCGGCGGTCCCGCCTTGCAGCGTGATCGCGCAGAGGAGGAGCCAGAACGGGGCCGTCAAGGTCGCGCCGATCGCCCACATCGAGAGCGCGATGACGATGAAGGTCCAGGGGAGCACGCGGTAATAGCCGACCTTGTCGACGGCGCGGCCGATCAGAATCCCGCACACGATGCTGCCGATGTTCCAGAACGCCAGCGACGTGCCGAGCTGCGTCGTGGAGCCTGTCGTCATCTTGATCATCGTCGGCACCCACGACAAGAAGAACACCAGGATGCCGTAATCGAGGAAGAAGAGGAACCAGAGCAGGATCGTGCCGAGCGCGCGCCCTTCGGTAAAAAGATGTTTCAAGGGCACGCCCGGCAGCTTCTCCTCCGAGGTATAGAGGATGGCGTTGGGCGGAAGGTTGGGCGCGATCTTCCGTGCGATCTTGTTGAGGCGCTCCTGATCGGTGCCGCGTGCGCCCAGGAACACGATCGATTCGGGCAGGAACAGCGCGAGCACCACCATCAGCACGAGGGGCACCACGCCCGCGGCGATGAAGAGCGCAGGCCAGCCGCCGAGCGGCAGCAAGTATACCGCGCTGAACCCAGCGCCCATGCCGCCCACCGGCAGCGCGGTCCAGATCCAGGTCGGGATCGAGGCCTTGAACCGCTTGGGCGCATGCTCCGATCCGAGCGCGAGCGCCGCCGGCCCGATGCCGCCCAGGCCGATCCCCGCCAGCACGCGCAGCGTCACGAGCGCCGGCACTGTCGTTGCGAAGGCGGTCCAGAGCGAGAACAAGCCGAAGACGACGCAGCATAGGACCATGAGCCACTTGCGCCCGATCCAGTCCGACGCCGGCGCCAGGAAGAGGGCTCCCAGCGCCACCCCCACCTGGCCCGCGGTGATGACGACGCCTAAGGTCGCCGGTTCCAGCTTCAGCGTCTCGCGGATGCCTGCGGCCGCCACGCCGATGATCTGCACATCGTAGCCATCGATCGCGATCGCAAAGCAGCAGAGGATGAAGGTCAAGATCTGATAGCTGCCATAGGGGCTCTCGTCGATAAGGGCCCGCGTGTCGATGTGCGTGCGTGCCATGGTGCCTCCCCGTGCGTTCCCGGAACCGCTCTTGTTAGAGGGCCGTTTGGCTGAGAGGATTTCACCGATCGGCGCACGACGCAACAGGCGAGGGTATCCCTGGGCTATCGTCTGGGGGTTCCCATCAAGCCTGAAGAGGTTCGCGAGCAAACGGGCCCCCAATTCTAGCCGCCACGATGGCTGGCGAGCCGCGAACTCATGACCGTCCGCATCCGCTGCACGATTAAAGATGAAAAGGTACAATTGCTGAACGAGCGAGACAAGCGGGTCAACTTCTCACGCCGCGGGAGGTGGCCGATTTTGGGTGCGGCCCGCTTGCGCGACGCGCGACGCAGACGCCGACATGACGCTGCCCGAAGGCGGCTTCGGGTCAGGTCACGCCGGCAACCGGTCGATGGACGGCAGCGGGGGTCGGAAGCTACCGACCCAGATTTGATAGTGCGTGTCCGCTTCCCCTTACGTCGCTACCCGAAGCAGACCGTCCGCTTCCGGCCAATTTCGGTTATTCCCGACAGGATGCACGAATGACCGGTGTTGGCACAACTCAGACCTTACCCGACCTCGCGCTCACGTCCACGCAGAGCGGCAAAGCGGACATCGGACCAAGCGAGGCGCCTCACCTCATCGCCGCCGCGATGTTCCCGCCATCGACCGTGGTCACGTCGCCTGTCGTCTTGAGCGCGAGCGCGTGGTGAAGGAACGCCTGCGCCACGTCCTCGGCCGTCACCTCGCGGCCCAAGAGGTTCCCGGCCATGTAATCGGCCGCGCTCAGCCCCCGCGCCTTGGAGCGCGAGGCGATCATCGCGTCGGTCAGCAGCCCGCTGCGCACCCGGTCGGCATTGACGGCGTTGGCGCGGATGCCGGCGCCGCCATACTCGAGCGCGTATTGCCGCGCCAGGAACAAGGTCGCGGCCTTCGGTAATCCATAGGGGCCGAAATCGGGCCCGGGATTGACCGCCTGCTTCGAGGTGTTGAACAAGAGCGCGCCGCCCGTCCCCTGCGCCAGCATCACCCGAACCGCCGCCTGCGCCATGCGCTGATGCGCGAAGAAGTTGAGCTCGAAGCTCTGGCGCAGCACGCTCTCCGCCACCTCGCCGATGCGGCCCTGCCATGCCGCGCCGGCGTTGGAAACCAGGATATCCACGCCGCCGAAGCGCTCGACGATGCGGTCGAACGCGGCGCGCACCGATGCCTCGTCGCACACGTCGCAGCCGAGCGCGAGCGTGAAGCCGCCGATGCTCTTGGCGCGGGCGCGCGCGGCCTCTTCGTCGAGATCGAGGATGGCGACTTCCGCCCCCTCGGCCTTGAACAGCTTCGCGGTGGCCGCGCCGATGGCGCCGGCACCGCCGGTGATGATCGCGACCTGGCCCTGGAGCGGTTTCGGCTGCGCGGCGCCGAGCTTTGCCTGCTCGAGCGACCAGTATTCCATGTCGAAGAGTTCCGCCGGCGTCAGCGACTCGAAGCGGCCGATCGCCTCGGCGCCGGCGATGGTCTCGATCGCGTTCTCGGCGATGTCGGCGGCGATCGCCGCGTCCTTCTTGGTGCGGCCCAGCCCGAAGAGGCCGAGCCCCGGCACCAATATCACGCGCGGCAGCGGATCGAGCATGCGCTTCGCGGGGTTTTGCGTCGCGTTGTGGCGCGCGAAATAGGCTTCGTAGTCGGCGATGAACCGGGCGGCGGCGGCACGGGCTTCGCGCGCGAAATCCTCGATCCGTCCCGCCTCGGGCGGCGGCACCAGCAGCGGAAAATTCTTGGTGCGGATGGTGTGGTCGGGCGTCACCACCCCGGCGCCGGAATAGCGCTCGAGCTCGGCGCCGTTGACGTAATCGAGAATTTCGGGGCCGGAGCGGAACTCCATGATGAGGCGCAGGAAGGCGCCCTCGACCTTCGCGTCCTTCTGGCTGCACGCGCCGCGCAGCACCGGCGCGATCTCGGCGACTTGCGCGACATGCGCCGGCAAGGCTCGCGCCACGAACACGACGTTGCGCCGGCGCGCCAAGCGCTCCTCGGCCAGGCTCACCAGTTGGATCATGCGCTCGTAGGATTCGCGCGCGCTGGCGCCGAAGGTGAAGATGCCGTGCTTCAACAGCACCAGCCCCTCGACCGCGGGATCGGCCTCGTAGATCTCGGCCGCCTTCTTGGCCAGGAGAAAGCCGGGCGGGATGTAGGGGACGAGCCCGATGCGGGCACCGTAAAGCTCGGCGCAGCGTTCCGCGCCGTCATGCTGGTCGGCGATGCTGAGCACCGCGGTCGCGTGGGTGTGGTCCACGTATTTGTGCGGCAGGAAGGCGTGCAGCAGCGTCTCGACCGATGGGTTGGGCGCCATCGGGTCGAGCAGATTGGCGCGCTGGACCCGCACCATGTCCTCGTCGCTGAGCCGGTCCAGCCTGCGCAATTTGCGCAGCGGCCCGAGCCTGACGGCGGGAAGGCCGGGCGGCTCGATCTCGGCCATGTCCCAGCCGCTCCCCTTGACGCACAGCACCTCGGCCTCCTCGCCGAGGAGATCGGGGAGATCGGTCTTGAGCGAGCTGTTGCCGCCGCCATGCAGCACCAGCCGCTTGTCGCGCCCCAAGAGCCGCGCGCTGTAGACGCGCAGCGCCATCTCGCGCCCAATGCCCGCCGCCCCGTACTGCGCGACCATCGCCTCGGCCGCGTCGTCCCGCCAAACGCTTTCCATCAAAAGCATCATAATGCGTACGAACCGCCCCGCCATTTATTTTGGCGACTCGTCCGGCTACCATCGCTCGCGCAACGCTGGAGACGGCCATGACCGAGCCACAGAGCCGCGGCGTCTACGCCGCGGTCCTCACGCCGCTGACCGAGAGTTTCGAGCCCGACCTCGCGCGCTTCGTCGCGCATTGCCATTGGCTGCTCGCGAACGGATGCGACGGGCTCGCGCCCCTCGGCACGACGGGCGAGGCCAACTCGCTGTCGGTGGCGCAGCGCCTGGCGATGGTGGAGGCGGCCGCGCGCGGCGGCGTGCCGATGGCGAAATGCATCGTCGGAACCGGATCCTGCGCGCTTGCCGACGCGGTGACCATGACCCGGTCGGTGGCGGCGGCGGGCGCCGGCGGCGCGCTGCTGCTGCCGCCGTTCTATTACAAGAACCCGAGCGAGGACGGGCTCTTCGCGTTCTTCTCCGAGGTGATCCAGCGCGTCGGCGACCCCGCCCTCAAGCTCTATCTCTATCATTTCCCGCAGCTCTCAACGGTGCCGATCACCCTGCCGCTGGTCGCGCGCCTGAAGCGCGCCTATGGCGACACGATCGCCGGGCTCAAGGACAGCTCGGGCGACTGGGAATGCTCGGCCGCCTTCCTGCGTGAGTTCCCCGGCTTCGGCGTGTTCTCGGGAAGCGAGGAGTTCCTGCTGCCCAACCTGCGTGCTGGAGGGGTCGGTTGCATTTCGGCCTCGACTAACGTCACGGCGCCGCTGGCGCGGCCCGTCTATCTCGCCTGGCGCGGCAACGAGGCCGACGGCCTTCAGCACAGCCTTACCGCGGTGCGGTTGGTGCTGCAATCGTACCCGCTCCAGGCCGCCTTGAAAGAAGTGATGGCGCGTGTGACCGGCGACCGCTCCTGGCGCGTCCTGCTGCCCCCCAATCGGCCCCTGACCGCGGCCGAGGGCGCCGCGCTGGCCGACCGGCTCGAGGCGCTGCCGCAGATGCGGCCGATCCTGCGCCGCGCGGCCTGAGCGGCGGCGGCCAAGGGTTAGAAATCCCCTAAAATTCGGCCATTCACTTAGCGGTTTCGTAACCGGTCCGGCTCTTTAATGCCGGCATGGATGGCGTGGGAGTCGGAGCGGGCGACGAGATGCGGCAGCTAAGTCCCCAGGAGTTGCGACAGGTGCTGCAGCTGCATCGACGCTATCTCGCAGAGAAGCGGGACGGGCGCCGCGCCGTGCTCGCCTATTACGACCTGTCGGGCGCCGATCTCTCGGGCCAGGATCTCTCGGGCGCGGACCTCACTGGCGCGCGGCTCCATCGCACCATCCTCAGCAACGCGCGCCTCGAGAACACGAATTTTTTCGGCGCCGATCTGCGCGTCGCCAATCTCAACAACGCCGATCTATCGGGCGCCGATCTGCGCGGCAGTTGCCTGCGCGGCGCCCAGCTCAATCGCGCTAAGCTGCCACGCGCCGATCTGCGCAAGGCGCTGGTCATGCGCTTCAATGACGACGGCAGCCCCCGCACCAAGGTCATGGAGCCCACCCGCACCGATCTGTCGTCGGTCGAGGCGCGCGACGCCGATCTCTCCGGCGCCAAGCTCTCCGAGGCCTCCTGTGTGCGCGCCAACCTGACAGATGCCATCCTGCGCGACGTGGATTTCTGCGGCGCCGATTTGCGCAACGCCGACATCACCGGCGCCGTCCTCGAGCGGGCCGATCTCTCGGGCGCCAACCTCAACGGCGCGACGCTGCGCGGTGCGGTGCTGAGCGACGCGAAGCTCACCGGCGCGGAGCTGACCAACGTCGACATCAGTGGTGCGATCATCGATCCGCGGCTGCTGCAGGAGGCCAAGTGCCTGCAGCTCACGGGCGGCGACCTGAAGCAGATCACGCTCGACGATCTGCGCGAGGTGCTGCGTCTGCACGCGCTGTGGCTCGACACCAAGGGCAGCAACGGGCGCCGCGCCATTCTCGCCGAATTCGATCTCACCGGGCGCGACCTGCGCACCGCCAATCTCGCGCTCGCCAATCTCGGCCGCGCGGTGCTGCGCGGCGCGGATTTGTCGCGGGCTTCGCTCGCGATGTGCGATCTCTCGCTCGCCGATTTGCGCGATGCGCAACTCGATCGCGCCGATCTGCGCGGCGCCAAGCTGGTGCGTGCGCATCTCGCCGGCGCCTCGCTGGTGCGCGCCAATCTCTCGCCGCTCGACAATGTCGGCGACGGCAAGTTCGACTTTCCCGCCAATCTCGAGGGCGCGAAATTGGGCGGCGCCAATCTCGAGAACGCGCGCCTCAGCCAGGCGAGGCTTGCCGGCGCCGATCTCAGCCGCTCCAACCTCGACCAAGCCGATCTGAGCCAGGCCGATCTTCATGGTGCCAATCTGAGTGATGCGCTGTCGTCGGGGGCCAATTTCTTCGGCGCCGCGTTGAGCGACGTCCGCGGCTACGCGCCCAATTCTTCAGCCAACCAGCGCGCCTGACCCGTACGCCAAGTCGCACTCAGTGCAGGCTCGGACCCTTGAGGAAACGGCCCCGGTCGGCCGACTTCACCTCGATCTCCACCGTCCGCCCGTCGCGATAAACCAGCATCGGCACCTTGGTGCCGGCCGGCCCGCAGCGCCAGATGCCGCGATAGAGCGAGGCCAAGTCCTTGATCTCGTCGCCGCCCACCGACAGCAGAATGTCGCCCATCTTCAAGCCGGCGCGACGGCCGGGGCCGGTATTGGCGAGCCCGGCGACCACGATCTTGTCCTCGACCTCGGTGGCGTAGAGCCCGATCCACGGCCGCGGCGGATGGTTCGGCCGACCGATCGTCAGCAGGTCGTTGAGGATAGGCGGCAGCAGGTCGATCGGCACGATCATGTTGAGATGCTCGGGCGGTCCCTGCTCGCGCGCTTGCTGGAGATGGAGTGAGCCGATACCGACCAGCGAACCGTCGCTGGCAATGAGCGCCGCGCCGCCCCAGTTGGGATGGGCTGGGCTGGTGAAGATCGCCTCGTCGAGGAGGTATTCCCAATACCCTGCGAATTCCTGCTTGGCCGCGATCCGTCCCGAGACCGCGTGCTGGCGTCCGCCGCCGCCCGCGACGATGACGCGGTCACCGACCCGCACCCGCGCCGAGCGCCCCATCGGCAGCGCCGGCAGATCGAGCTTGCCCAGCGCCTGCACGAGGCCGAACCCGGTCTCCTGGTCGTAGGCGAGGACGTGCCCCGGCACGGCGCGCCCGTCATTGGTGTTGAGCCAGATCGTGTCGGCTTCGGTGATGAGATAGCCAATTGTGAGGACGAGCCCGTCGCTGCGGATCACCACTGCGTTGCCGCCGCGCTCGGTGCCGAGGGTGCCGGCGGTGAAGGCGTCAGGCGGGATAGCCGCCCTGAGTGTCAGCACCGACGACAGCGCGCGCTCGAGGTCGAACGGCCAGTCCTCGGCTTTGGGCTGGGCGTGCGCCGGAATCTCCCACTCGCTCGAGGACGGCATTAGGCACTCCCATGGCCGGGGGCGCGGATTGTTGCGCCCGGCGGCCCCTTATCCTAGCCGCGCCCCGCGCCGTGTGGCTAGTGGTCTCCCGGCCCGCAGCGCCCTTATCATGGCGAGCGGCCCATCGGCCGGGAGGTACGATACGCGAGCGTTTCGTCGAGGTGCCGACGCAAGGCGCTGCGATGAAGACCTTCCTTACCCAGCCGGAGCAGGAGGGACCCCATCACGCGGTCGTCCTCTACATGGACGCGTGGGGCCTGCGCGAGGAGCTGTTCGACCTAGCGCGGCGGGTGGCCGTGTGGGGTATTGCTGCGCCGTGCCGGACTTCTATCACCGGCTCGGTCGGGGCGTGCGAACCTCGTTCCGCGACGCCGCACAGCGCATGATCTCGCTCCACCATCTCGACCCGGCGGCGCAGGAAGAGGTGCTGAAGCCGATGCGCAGCCAGACCGACGCCCAGGTGGTCGAGGACACAGGCGCCCTCATCCGCTTCCTTGGTGCCGACGCGGTCGCGTGCAGCGGCGCCATGGGCGCCATCGGCTTATGCACGGGCGGACGGCACGTGATGCAGGTCGCGGGCCATCATCCCGCGAATTTCGTCGCCTCGGCCTGTCTCCACGGCATGCGGCTCGTTGGCGATGACGCGGACTCGCCGCATCGTCTCGCCGACCGGTTCCGCGGCGAGCTCTATTGCGGCTTCGGCGAGAAAGACCACTGCACCCCACCGCCGCTGGTGGCGGGGCTCGCCGAGGCACTAAGAGACCATGCCGTCGCTTACCGCTTCGCAGTTCATCGCGCAGCCGAGCGCGGCCACGCGCTCCCCGACCGCGACATTTACGACAAGCAGGCGGCCAATCGCGACTGGGGGTTGATCTTTGCCATGTTCCGCCGCCAGTTGCGGCCGTGAGCGCCTAGTCGCGCTCGTCGGCGACCGGGCGGCGTAGCGCCTTGGCTCGGCTCTGGATGACCTTTGTGGCCTGGCGGCGGGCACGCGCTGCCTTGGTCGGGCGTGTCGGCCGGCGTACCTTGTGCGCCACCGCGGCGCGACGGATGAGGTCGAGGAGACGCTCGAGCGCGTCCTCGCGGTTGCGCTCGCGCATGCGGAACCGGGCCGCGGTAATGACAATGACCCCGTTGCGCGTCACCCGCCGCCCAGCGAGCCGCTTGAGGCGGGCGCGGATCTCGTCGTCGAGCGCCGGCGAGCGGTCGATCGAAAAGCGCAGCTGGACCGCGGTCGCGACCTTGTTAACGTTCTGCCCGCCCGGGCCGCCGGCGCGGATGAAATGCTCCTCGATCTCGCGCTCGTCGAGCGCGATCCCCGGCGTGACCTCGATCATGGCGCGATTTCAGCGCAAGCAAAGAGCGCGGGCAAATGAAGTTTGGCGCGGTTGCGCTTGCGCATTGGCCGCCGCCGGTGCATAGGAGTGCGAGCGAGGGACTTGCCGGTGGTGACGCGATGAAGGACATTCCGTTGGGTCATGCCAACACCATGGAATTCGTGCCGGAGGAGCGCCATACCGCTGCGGTGGTGGGCAACGCGGAAGTCGTCAGTACGCCGTCGCTCATCGGCTTTCTCGAGCAGACGAGCCACCGCGCCATCCTGCCCTTCGTCGAGGAGGGCGAGGTCTCGGTCGGAACCCGGGTCGAGGTTGATCATCTTGCCGCCGCCTTTCTCGGCCGCCCCATCGTCGCCACGTCGAAGGTCGCGACGGTCGATGGACGACGCATCACTTTCGAGGTCGAGGCCCGCCAGGGGGAGAAGCTCGTGATGAAGGGCCGGCATGGCCGCGCCATCGTCAGCCGTGACCGGCTTCTCGGCAGGAAATCCTGAGCGGCGGCGGGCGGCGCGACCCTCATGCCTCTCGATCCTGACGTCACGCCGGGCGTCGCCGTCGTCGAGCTTTCGGTAGTAGTGCCGAGCTTTAACGAGCGCGATAATGTTGAGCCGCTGATCGCCCGCCTCGCTGCCTGCCTCGAGGGCGTCGCCTGGGAAGTGATCTATGTCGACGACGACTCGCCCGACGGCACGGCCGCTGCCGTGAAGGCGATCGCGCGGCGCGACCCGCGCGTGCGTTGCCTCCATCGCATCGGCCGGCGCGGGCTCTCGACCGCGGTGATCGAGGGCATCCAGGCATCGAGCGCGCCCCACATCGCCGTGATCGACGCCGATCTCCAGCACGACGAGACCCTGCTGCCGCGCATGCTCGAGGCGCTCAAGAGCGAGGGGCTCGATATCGTGGTCGGTTCGCGCTACGCCGCGGGCGGCGATGTCGGCGACTGGGACAGCAACCGCGTCGCAATGAGCGGATTAGCGACCGCGCTGGCGCGCCTCGTAGTTTCGGCCCAGCTGACCGATCCGATGAGCGGCTTCTTCGCGATGACGCGGCCGGCCTTCGACGGCGCGGTACGGCGGCTCTCCGGCCAGGGCTTCAAAATCCTGCTCGATCTATTCGCCTCGAGCCCGACGCCCTATCGCTTCAAGGAGTTGCCTTACAGCTTCCGTCCGCGCGTCCACGGCGAGAGCAAGCTCGACACGCTGGTGGCATGGGAATATCTCATGCTGCTGTTCGACAAGCTGTTCGGCCGCTTCCTGCCGACCCGCTTCGTCCTGTTCGGCGCGGTGGGTGCAACCGGCGTCCTCGTTCATCTCGCGACTTTGCGGCTGATGCTGACGGAGTTCTCGTTCCCGGAAGCGCAGGCGACTGCCACCATCGTCGCGATGACCAGCAATTTCGCCCTCAACAATCTGCTCACATATCGCGACAAGCGGCTGCGCGGGGTGCGCTTCATCACGGGACTGGCGTCGTTCTATGCCGTGTGCGCGATCGGCGCCGTCGCCAATGTCGGCATCGCATCGGCGGCGTTCGAGCGGCATTATTCGTGGTGGCTTGCGGGCCTCGCCGGCGCTGCCGTCGGCGTGGTGTGGAACTACGCCGTGTCGTCGGTGTTCACGTGGCGATGAGACAGTGGATTGGCGCGATCGCCGTCCTAGTCCTGGTACTCGCCGCCGCGCCGGCTTGGGCCGATGGCGTACTCGCGACGCTCACCGTGCTGGGGCCGCGCGGCGCGGTGGCGCGCGCAGTAGTCGACGGCACTGCCTGTCCGGCGATCGAAATCGATGGCAAGCGCGCGGCGATGAATGTACGCATCATGGGTGACTCACGATTTCCGCTCATTTGCGACGCCGCCCTTCCGGCCGGCGCGGCCAAGGCGCGGATCGGCGATAGGGACCTGCCGGTGCCGAAGCGGGAGGTTCGCCGCATCGCGCTTTTCGGCGACAGCGGTTGCCGTGTCGATGGCCATGAGTTTCAGCCCTGCAACGATCCCGCGCAGTGGCCGTTCGCGCGCACCAGCGCCAGCGCGGCCGCGCTCCAGCCGGACCTCGTCATCCATGTCGGCGACTATCTCTATCGCGAGCGCCCGTGCCCGCCGGTGAAGCCGGGCTGCTCCGGCACGCCTTCGGGCGACGATTGGCCGGCTTGGCAGGCCGATTTCTTCGCTCCCGCCGCCACCCTGCTGGCGGCGGCGCCTTGGGTCATGGTGCGCGGCAACCACGAGAATTGCGAGCGCGCCGGCGACGGGTTCTTCCGGCTTCTCGATCCGCGGCCCTACCCGATCAAATGCCCCCGCATCAGCCCGGTCTATCGGGTCGAGGCCAAGCCGCTCGCGCTCTACGTGCTCGATTCGGGCGAGGCCAACGACACCGAGACGCCGGCGCCGCTGGTCGCGCGATATCGCCGCGAGTTCGCGTCGATCCACGCGCCGCAGGGGGCATGGCTCCTCAGCCATCGGCCGGTCTGGGCCACCGTGAGCATCGGCAACATGCTCGGCGTCACCGTCGTCGTGAACGACAACGCGACCTTGGAGGCGGCGTCGGCCAACAAGCTACCCACCGGCATCGCGCTCGTCCTCTCGGGCCACATCCATCGCTTCGAGGCGCTGAGCTTCACGGACCGCCGACCGCCGCAACTCGTCCTGGGCACGGCGGGAAGCTCCCTCGACCGCGGCGCCGACGTCGAGGTCACCGGGCACGAGATCGGCGGCACCACCATCGCCTATGGCCGCACCTTGCAGGCCTTCGGCGTCACCACCATGGAGCGTAGCGGCGCGGGATGGGCGGCGACGCTGCACGACGAGGACGGCAATCCTCGCTTCACCTGCACCATTACTGGGCCGGAAATCGCCTGCGCCCCTTGAGCTACCAGCCTTCGAGCCGGAACGGAACCAGTTCGGCGTGCTGCTCGCTCAATTCCCGGTACTGGCCGCGATAATAGAGGAGCGGCAGGGGCACCGCGTCCGCGGCCGTTTCCATGTGAATGACGCGGCCCAGCAGAATCCGGTGGTCGCCGCCGTCGTGGCGGGCATAGGTCTCGCATTCGAAGGCGGCGAGGTTGGGGTGGATGACGGGCGCCAGCGTGCCGCTGCGATGGTGGCCGGCCTGCCACTTGGCGAGGTCGCTCTTAGCGAACGCCGCCGAGACATGGCGCTGGTCCTCGCGCAGGAGGCTCACCGCGAAATGGTCCGCGCGCTCGAAGATCGCGAAGCTGGCGATGCTCCGGGCGAGCGCGACCATGATGAGCGGCGGGTCGAGCGAGATCGACGTGAAGGAATTGACGGTGAGGCCGCCGACGCTGCCGTCCTCGAGCATCGCGGTCACCACCGCGATCCCGGTCGGGAACAGGCCGAGCGCGTCGCGGAACTGGCGGGCGCTGAAACTCATGGCGTCGGCACCGGCGAAGGCGTCATCCTCGCTCCCCTGTCGCGGCCCGGCTCGGGCGGCTCGGCCGTTTGGGCAGACACTCCCATTGCCGTGCGCGCTAATCAATAGCTTGCCGTGAAGGTGTGACATGCGGGTGATGGAGATCAAGGACGATTGGGGCCTCGACCATGTGAGTCCGGGGACGCGGCCCGATCCGGAGCCGGGTCCGGGCCAGGTGCTGGTGCGGATGGCGGCCGCCTCGGTCAATTTCCGCGACGCGGTGGTGCTGCGGCGCGGCTATGGCAGGCTTTCGGGCACCTTGCCGCTGATCGTGCTGTCGGATGGCGCCGGCCGCGTCGCGGCGCTGGGGTCGGGCGCGCGCCGCTTCGGCATAGGCGACCTCGTCTGCCCCATCATCATGCCGGGCTGGCACGCCGGCCCCTTGCGCCAGGAGCATCGCGAGGCGCTGCTCGGCGGCCCGCGCGACGGCGTCATGCGCGAGCTGATGGCGGTGGACGAGGCCGATCTGGTCAAGGCGCCGTCCTTCTATAGCGCGGCGCAGGCGTCGACGCTGCCTTGCGCCGCGGTCACGGCGTGGAGCGCGATCGTCGGCGCGGGGTTGAAGCCGGGCGCGGTTGTGGTGACGCAGGGGACAGGCGGCGTGTCGCTGTTCGCGCTGCAATTTGCGCGCATGCTCGGAGCATTGACCATCGTCACCTCGAGGAGTGCGGAGAAACTCGTGCGCGCGGTGGCGCTGGGTGCCGATCACGGCATCGACTATCGCGCCGAGCCGGAATGGAGCCGCGCAGTGCGCAAGCTTGCGCCCGAGGGCGCCGACCTGGTGATCGACGTGGGCGGCGCGCAAACGCTGGCGCAGTCGCTGCGCGCTGTGCGGGTCGGCGGCACGGTCGCGCTCATCGGCGTGCTGTCGGGCGCGCTGGCCGAGCTCGATCTCGGCCGCGTCGTGACCCAAAGCGTGCGGCTCCAAGGCGTGACCTTGGGGCCCCGCGATCTGTTCGAGGACATGGTCCGCGCGATCGAGCTGCAACGCGTGGCGCCCGCCATCGACGACCATGCATGGCGCTTCGAGGACGCGGGCGCCGCCATCGCCGCGATCGAGCAGGGCAAGCATTTCGGCAAGATTTGCGTCGCGTTTTGAGCGCGGGAGCAGCCCCTACACCGAGAAATACTTCGCCTGCGGGTGCGTCACGACGATGGCGGAGGTCGATTGCTCGGGCTCGAGCTGGTCTTCCTCGCTCATGCCGAGGCCGATGCGCTCGGCGCCCAGGAGCTTGAGCAGCGGGCGCTGGTCGGCGAGGTTGGGGCAGGCCGGATAGCCGAAGGAATAGCGGCTGCCGCGATAGGATTGGGTCGCGAGCGCGTCGACGTCCGGCGTCTCCGCCTCGGCGAATCCCAGCTCGGCGCGGATGCGGAGATGGACCCACTCGGCAAGCGCCTCGGCCATCTCGACCGAGAGGCCGTGCAGATAGAGATAGTCGCGGTAGCGGTCGGCGGCGAACCATTGCCGCGCGACCTCGGACGCCTTCTGCCCGACCGTCACCGCCTGCACGCCGATCACGTCGCGCTCCGGCGCGCCGACATCGCGGAAGAAATCGGCGATGCACAGGCCGCCGTCCTTGCCCTGGCGCGGGAAGGTGATGCGCGCCAGCTCGCGCTTGCCGTCGTCGGCGAAGAGGATCACGTCGTCGCCTTCCGATGCGCACGGCCAATACCCATAGACCGCCTGCGGCTGAAGAATGTCCTCGGCCACGGCGCGCTCGATGAGGTCGTCGAGGATGGGCCGCAACTCGGACTTGGCCCAGCATTTGTAGGCGTCGAGCGTGCGCCCGTCCTTGCGATAGCCCCAGTGGAATTGATAGAGCATGCGCTCGTTGAGGAACGGCATGAGCGTGCGCACCGGCAGCTTTTCGAGCACGCGCGGGCCCCAGAAGGGCGGCTTCGGCACGCTCACGCTGCGCGCGAGTTCCGAGCGGCGCAGCCTGATCTCCTCGGTATCGACCGGGCGGGGCGCCGCGGGGCAGGTGGCGCGGCCCAATTTGCGCGTGCGGTTGGCGGGCTTGGCCTTGTTCTTGGCCCGCATCTCGGTGGCATGCGCGGCGAAGCCGCCGCTCGCGATCTTGTCCATCAGGCCCAAGCCGTCGAAGGCGTCGCGGGCATAGGCCACCGCGCCGGCGCCATAGGCGTCGCCGCAATCCTCCTCGACATAGCGCCGCGTCAGCGCGGCGCCGCCCAGCAGCACCGGCGTGGTGATCCCCTGCCGCGCCATCTCGGCCAGGTTCTCCCGCATCACGGTCGCGGATTTCACCAACAGGCCGGACATGCCGATCGCGTCGGCCTGGTGCTTCTCGGCCGCCTCGATGATGTTGGCGAGCGGCTGCTTGATGCCGAGATTGACCACCTCGTAGCCGTTGTTGGTGAGGATGATGTCGACCAGGTTCTTGCCGATGTCGTGGACGTCGCCGCGCACCGTGGCGAGGACGATGGTGCCGCGCTTGGGTCCGTCGACCTTTTCCATGAAGGGCTCGAGGAACGAAGCGGCCGCTTTCATCACCTCGGCCGAGCGCAGCACGAAGGGAAGCTGCATCTTGCCGGTGCCGAACAGGTCGCCCACCGTCTTCATGCCGTCCAATAGGAAGGTGTTGATGATGTCGAGCGGCTTCCAGGTCTCGAGCGCCAGCCTCAGATCGTCCTCGAGTCCCTGGCGGTCGCCGTCGACGATGCGCTGGGTCAGGCGCTCCTCGACCGCCTCGGCGCGCTTCGCCTTCTCGCGCTTCGTCCCCTGGCGGTTCTCGAACAGTGCGATGAAGGCCTGCAGCGGATCGTGGCCGGGCCGGCGCCGGTCGAAGATCAAATCCTCGGCCGCCCGTGCCTCGGCCGCGGGGATCTGGTGCAGCGGCACGATCTTCGAGACGTGCAGGATCGCCGAGGTGAGGCCGCGCTTCATGGCGTGCGCGAGATAGACCGAGTTCAACACGGCGCGCGCGGCGGGCGACAGCCCAAACGAGATGTTGGAAAGGCCAAGCACGATCTGGCAGTCCGGCAACTCACGGGCGATCGCCTCGATCCCGTCGAGCGTCTCGATGCCGAGGCGACGGTCGTCCTCGTTGCCGGTGCAGATGGTGAAGGTCAAGGGATCGATCAGCACGTCGGATTGCGGCAATCCGAACGTGTCGCAGGCGAAGGCGACGAGGCGCTTGGCGATCACGAGCTTGTGGGCGGCCTCTTTCGCCATCCCTTGCTCGTCGATGGTGAGCGCGATGACGGCGGCGCCGAAGCGGCGCGCCAGCTCCAGGCGCTTGCCCGCCGATCCCTCGCCATCCTCGAAGTGGATCGAGTTAATGACCGGCTTGCCGCCATAGAGCTCGAGCGCGGCCTGGAGCACCGGCAGCTCGGTCGAATCGATCACCATTGGCGCGGTGACGGCGCCGCGCAGATGACCCATCGCCGCGCGCATGTCGGCGACCTCGTCGCGTCCGACGAAGGCGGTGCAGAGATCGAGCGCGTGCGAGCCTTCGCGGCACTGCTCGCGCGCCACCTCGACCACGGCGTCCCAGTCGCCCTTCTCCTGCAGCTCGCGGAAGCGTTTGGAGCCGTTGGCGTTGCAGCGCTCGCCGATCGAGAGATAGGCGTTTTCCTGGCGCAATGGCACGTGCGAGAAGAGCGAGGCAAGGCCCGGGACCCACACGCTGCGCCGCCCCTTGGCGCGCGGGCGGAACCCGTCGGGCGCGATCCGCCGCAGCATGAGGTCGAGCGCGGCCACGTGCTGCCGCGTGGAGCCGCAGCAGCCGCCGATGAGATTGACGCCGGACTCGGCGACGAAGCGCTCCTGCCATTGCGCCAGCTCGTCGGGCGACAGCGGGTAGTGCGCATGGCCGTCGACCAGCTCCGGCAGGCCGGCGTTGGGCTGCACCGAGATGAGCCCGGTCCAGTTGTCGGCGAGCCAGCGCACGTGCTCGGCCATCTCCAAGGGGCCGGTGGCGCAGTTGATGCCGATGAGCGGCACGTCGAGCGCGCGCACCACGGTCGCGGCGGCGGCGATGTCGGCGCCCACCAGCAGCGTGCCGGTCTGCTCGACCGTGACCTGCACGAAGATCGGCTGCGGGCCGCGCGCGCGCTTGGCGCCGTTGACCGCGGCCTTGATCTGCAGCGGGTCCTGGCAGGTCTCGATCAGAATGGCGTCGGCGCCGCCGGCGACCAGGCCGCGGCATTGCTCGGCGAATGCGTCTTCGAGCGCCTGGTATTCGATATGGCCGAGCGAGGGAAGCCGCGTCCCCGGCCCGACCGCGCCCAGCACGAAGCGCGGGCGGCCGTCGCTCTTCACGGCATCGACCGCCTCGCGCGCGATCTCGGCGGCGCGGCGATTGAGCTCGAAGGCGCGGTCGCCGAGGCCCGCATCGGCCAGGGTGATGGGCGAGGCGCCGAAGCTGTTGGTCTCGACCGCGTCGGCGCCGGCGCGCAGATGGCCCAGATGGATGTCGCGCACCAACTCGGGACGGCTTAGGCACAAGACGTCGGTGTAGTTCTCCTGGCCGTGGAAATCGCGCTCGATGTCGAGCTTGAGCGCCTGCACCTCGGTGCCCATGGCGCCGTCGCACAAGAGCGTGCGCTCGGCCAGGATGTCGAGAATATGCGCCATGGGTTTATACGGCGGCGCGAAGCTTCGCTTCGGCGCGCACGCCGATCATGTGGCAGATGGCGACGATGAGATCGGCTCGGTTCAAGGTGTAGAAGTGGAACTCGTCGACCCCCTCGGCCTGGAGGCGGCGGCACTGCTCCGCGGCGATCGAGGCGGCGACCAGGCGGCGCGTGTCGGGATCGTCGTCGAGTCCGGCGAAGAGGTCCGGCATCCAGGCGGGCAGGCTCGCCCCGCATGCGGCCGCGAACTTCTTCACCTGGGCGAAATTCGTCACCGGCAGGATGCCGGGCACGATCGGCACCGCGATGCCGGCCGCGCGCGCGCGGTCGCGGAAGCGGAGATAGGTATCGGCGTCGAAGAACAGCTGGGTGATGGCGCGACGCGCGCCGGCGTCGATCTTGCGCTTCAGGTTGTCGAGATCGGCGGCTTGGCTCGCGGCCTCGGGATGGGTCTCAGGATAAGCCGCGACGCTGATCTCGAACGGCGCCACGCGCAAGAGGCCCGCGACGAGATCGGCGGCGTGGGCGTAGCCTTGCGGATGGGGCCGGTAGGCGCCCTCGCCGGCGGGCGGATCGCCGCGAAGCGCGACAAGATGGCGGACGCCCGACTCCCAATAGCTCCGCGCGACCGCGTCGACCTCGCCGCGCGAGGCGCCGACGCAGGTGAGATGCGCGGCGGCCTGCAGCGCGGTTGCCTTGCCGATGCGGCGCACGGTGGCGTGGATGCGCTCGCGCGTCGTGCCGCCGGCGCCGTAGGTGACGGAGACGAAGCGCGGCGCGAGCGGCGCCAAGCGCTGCACCGTCTGCCACAGCCGCTCTTCCATCTCCGCAGTCTTGGGCGGGAAGAACTCGAACGACACCGCGGGACGCCGCGCGCCCGAGGCGGCGAGCGGATCGGCGGCGAGAAGCGCGGCGGCGCCCATCACTCGGCCCCCACTTCGCCCAGCGCATGGTCGCGCTCGGCCGGCGGCGGCATGCGGCGCGCGAGCCATAGCGCGACGGTGAGCTTCTCGCCCGGGAGATGAATGGGCTCGGCCGGCTCCAGCCCCGCCTCGCGGCACCAGCCCATCACCTCGGCATCGGCGAAACCGAGCCGGCGATGGGCGTGCTCGTCGCGCAGGAACTCGAGCTCGTGGGGCGCGAAATCGGCGATGACGAGGCGCCCGCCGGGGCGCAGCACGCGCGCGGCCTCGGCGATGGCGCGCGCCGGGCGCTCGGCGTAATGCAGCACCTGGTGGATCACGACCGCGTCGCTGCACGCGCTCGGCAGCGGCAGCTGGTACATGTCGCCCTGGCGGATCGAGCAGTTGACGGCACCGGCGCGCTCAAGATTGGCGCGCGCGACGGCGAGCATCTCGCGCGAGCTGTCGATGCCGATGGCGCGCTCGACCCGGGGCGCCATCACCTCGAGGATGCGCCCGGTGCCGGTACCGATGTCGAGGAGATCGTCGATCGGTTCGTCGGCGAGCAACTGCGTCAGCGCCGCCTCGACTTCGCGCTCGTCGATATGGAGCGAGCGGATCTTGTCCCACTGCGCAGCGTTGGCGCGGAAATAGGATGCGGCCGCGGCGGCGCGCTGGCGCTTCACCTGGTCGAGCCGCTCGCGGTCGAGCGCCACCACCGGGTCCTCCGTCGGAATGAGTTCGGCGAGGCGGCGCGCAAGGTCGCTCGCCGGGCCGCCGCGCGACAAGCGGTAGAATGCCCAGTTCGCCTCGCGGAATCGGTCGAGCAGCCCGGCCTCGCACAGGAGCTTCAGGTGGCGCGAGACGCGCGGCTGGCTCTGGCCAAGGATTTCGGTGAGCTCGCTCACGGTCAGCTCGCCTTGGGCGCACAGCGCGAGGAGGCGCAGTCGAGTGGTCTCGGCCGCCGCGCGTAAACCGGAAAGAAGCTGCTCCATGATCCAAATCCCCATCGCGAGCGATTCATATAAGCATATCCTTATATTCCTGTATAGCGAAATTCGCATACGCCTGGGTCGCTTTGGCTTGCCCATTTTGCCCACCCATTTGCTAACGCCGAGTGTGGGATCGCCGTCGGGGGCGGGTTCGGGCGAAGATTGGTGGGAGGAGGAGCGGAAATCGTCGTGTTTCCGCGCTCCTTCCATTACCAGCTGGCAACGATTTTCTGCTACAAGGGAGGCTGCCGTTTCGCCTGGGGGAGACTATGCGAGTCCGGCCATTCCTGATCCTGTGCGCCCTTCTCATCGGCCTGGGCCCGGCCCGGGCTGCCCCGCCCGATGCCGCCCTCTTCATCGACCGCCTCGTCGCCGAAGCGCTCGATACGATCCGCGACAAAGACCTGCCCGACGCGGTGAAGACGCAGCGGCTCGATGCCCTGTTGAAGAGCAGTTTCGACATCCCGCGCATCTCGCGCTACGTGCTCGGCCGCTTCTGGAACGCGACCAGCGAGCCCGACCGCCGCACCTTCGCCGAGCTGTTCGAAAGCTGGGTGGTGCGGAGCTATGCCGGGCGGCTCTCTGAATATCGCGGCGAGGGCGTCAAGGTGGTCGGCGCGCGGCCCGAGGGCGACGGCGGCGCTGTCGTCTCGAGCGAGATTATCCACGAGTCGGGTCCGCCGACCAAGGTCGAGTGGCGAGTCGCGGGCAGCGGCAACGACTACAAGATCCTCGATGTCGATGTGGCCGGCGTGAGCATGGCGCTCACCGAACGCGAGGAGATCGCCGCCACCATCCAGCAGAACGGCGGCACGGTGGCGCAATTGAATCGCGTCCTCGCCCGAAAGCTCGGCATCCAGAACACCGCCGACGCCTCGCACTGAGGCCGCGGAAGATTTACGCGCGCGTCAGCGGCTTGTAGCGGATGCGGTGCGGCTGCAGCGATTCCGCGCCCAGGCGGCGCTTGCGGTCGGCTTCGTAGTCGGCGTAATTGCCCTCGAACCACACCACCTGGCTCATGCCCTCGAATGCAAGGATGTGGGTCGCGACCCGGTCCAGGAACCAGCGGTCGTGGCTGATGATGGCGGCGCAGCCCGCGAAATCGAGAAGTGCCTCCTCGAGCGCGCGCAAGGTGTCGACGTCGAGATCATTGGTCGGCTCGTCGAGCAGGAGCACGTTGGCGCCGAGCTTCAGCATTTTGGCGATGTGGACGCGGTTGCGCTCACCGCCCGAGAGCTGGCCCACTTTCTTCTGCTGATCGGAGCCGCGGAAGTTGAAGAGCGCGCAATAGGCCCGGCTCGGCATCTTGCGCCGTCCGAGATCGATCTCGTCGGCGCCGCCGGAAATCTCCTCCCACACGGTCTTCGTCGCGACCAGCGTGTCGCGCGACTGGTCGACATAGCCGAGCTTCACGGTGTCGCCGAAGCGGATGGTGCCGCTGTCGGGCTGCTCCTGGCCGGTGATCATGCGGAACAGCGTCGTCTTGCCGGCGCCGTTGGGGCCGATGATGCCGACGATGCCGCCGGCCGGCAGGCGGAACGACAAATCCTCGATCAGCAGCAGCTCGCCATAGCCCTTGGCGACGTGGAGCGCCTCGATCACGAGATCGCCGAGCCGCGGCCCCGGCGGCAGCACGATCTGCACGGTGTCGGGCGCCTTCTCGCGGCTGGCGGCGACCAGGCTCTCGAAGGCGGAGATGCGCGCCTTGCTCTTGGCTTGGCGCGCGCGCGGGCTCTCGCGGATCCACTCGAGCTCGTGCGCCAGCGAGCGCTGGCGCGCCGCCTCCTGCTTGCCCTCCTGTTCGAGCCGCTGCTGCTTTTGCTCGAGCCACGACGAATAATTGCCTTCCCACGGAATGCCGCGGCCGCGATCCAATTCGAGAATCCAGCCCGCCACCTCGTCGAGGAAATAGCGGTCGTGGGTCACGGTTACGACCGTGCCGGGATATTCGGCGAGGAAGCGCTGCAGCCACGCCACCGATTCGGCGTCGAGGTGATTGGTGGGCTCGTCGAGCAGCAGGAGGTCGGGCTTCTGCAGCAGGAGCCGCGCCAGCGCCACGCGCCGACGCTCGCCGCCGGACAAGGTTTCGACCTTGGCATCGCCGGCGGGACAGCGCAGCGCGTCCATCGCGATCTCGACGGTGCGGTCGAGCTCCCAGCCATTGACGCGGTCGATCTTCTCCTGGAGATCGCCCTGCAGGACGATGAGGTCGTTCATCTCTTCGTCGGAGAGCGGCTCGGCGAAGCGCGCGCTCACCGCCTCGAACTGTTCCAGCAGGCCGGTGATCTCGGCCAGCCCCTCGGCGACGTTGCCGGCCACGTCCTTGGCGGGGTCGAGCTGCGGCTCCTGCGCCAGGTAGCCGACCTTGACCCCGTCCGCCGCCCACGCTTCACCGACGAAATCCTTGTCGTCGCCGGCCATGATGCGCAGGAGCGTGGATTTTCCGGCCCCGTTGGCGCCGAGCACGCCGATCTTCGCCCCGGGCAGGAACGAGAGATAGATGTCCTTCAGGACCTCGCGCCCACCCGGATAGGTCTTGCCGAGGCCCTTCATCACGTAAATGTATTGATATGCGGGCATCGGCCGTTCCTAGCGCGGAGGGCGCGACGCGGCAACCGGGGCTCGGTCGACGCGGCTTTAGACGCCTCTTAAAGTTTTGATTATTAAGCCAGAATTCTCGAACGATGGATTATACAGGTGACGTCGGGCGGCTTTTGCGGTCGACGTTTCTTAACGCTTGCATGGCTCGATACTTCGTAGCATTCTCGTTTTGTACTCACATCATCGGGTGGTCGCCCATGACCAGTGCCGCTGTCGTCAAACTGCGTCGCGACGTCGACGCCGTCATGGCCTGCGCTGACAATCTGGCATTCATGCGGCCGTTGCCAAAAGCGTCGATGCAACTGATCGTGACCTCGCCGCCCTACAACATCGGCAAGGCCTACGAGAAGCGTTCCGGCCTCGACGCCTACGTCCAACAACAGGCTCAAGTGATTTCCGAGTGCGTGCGGCTCCTGCATCCGCGCGGCTCTCTGTGCTGGCAGGTCGGCAACCACGTTCAGGGCGGTGAGATATTTCCCCTCGACACGGTGCTTTATCCGATTTTTCGCGAGCACGGTCTGCACCTGAGAAATCGCGTGATCTGGCACTTTGAACACGGATTGCACTGCTCGAAGCGGCTCTCCGGCCGATACGAGTCCATCATGTGGTTCACGAAGGCCGAGGATTATGTGTTCAATCTCGATGCCATCCGCGTACCGTCTAAATATCCCGGCAAAAAATATTTCAAGGGACCGAAGGTCGGCCAGTTGTCGTGCAATCCCTTAGGCAAGAACCCTGGCGACGTTTGGATATTTCCCAACGTCAAAAACAACCACGTGGAAAAGACTATCCACCCGTGCCAATTTCCCGTCGAACTTGTCGAACGCCTCGTCCTATCTCTCACGAATCCCGGCGATGCCGTTTTCGATCCTTACATGGGCGTCGGCTCATCCGTAATCGCGGCGATCAAGCACGATCGCGTCGGCTACGGTTGCGATAATGCACCCGAATACGTCGATGTCGCTTGGCAGCGACTCCATGCCCTGCGCGCTGGCGTCCTCAGGACACGCCCCATGGACCGGCCCGTCTACGATCCGAGCAAGCCTTACGGCGGCCATCGGTGAGGGTAGTCACTTATTACTCGCACCTGAATGGCCTGGAGTTCCTTCAAGTCCATCAGCGCAAGTTGTGGGCTCAAATTCTTGACGTGATCAAGGGCGTTGATGCCGCTTCATGTCGGACGAAGGTTTCTAAAGAGGTGCGCACAAAGAACAAGCTCCTTTACTCGCCGATCGCGATGAACAAGGCCGTGAACGAGCGATTTCGTGGGCATGGATGGAGCGAAAGTCGAACGTCTTATTGGGTCACGTCCGATGCTCGGCTCATTCGCAAGACGATGCACATGCAAGCCGAACAGCAAAAGGCCGAGATCGAGGGCGCCGGCCTCAAGCCGATCTTTTCGTACAATCAAACGGATTTCGTGAAGCAGCGCATTGCCGTCGAAGTGCAATTCGGAAAATATGCGTTTGTCGCCTATGACCTGTTTGTGAAGCACATGGCATTCTTCGTGGGCGACGTGATCGATGTTGGGATTGAGATTCTGCCAATGAAGGAACTCCAACAGCAGATGTCGTCCGGTGTCGCTTATTATGAGGGTGAGCTCTACAACCTCATCCGCGAAGGACGCGGCGTGCCAGCGGTTCCTCTGATCCTCGTCGGAGTTGCGCCCTGAGTCGACCGAGGGTTGCGACGAGCAGACTCCCGCCCCCTATCACCCCGCCCCCATCTCTGCTACCACGCCGTCAACGCGGCACACCGCGAGCGGAGGCACGCCATGGTCGCTTCTTATCCGGAGATTTCGTTCCATATCGACGGCGCCTGGGCCAAGAGCGCGGGCGGGCGGATGGAGCTGGTGCTCAATCCCGCCACCGGCGAGGCAATCGGCCAGGTGCCCTATGCCAACCGCGCCGATCTCGACCGCGCGCTGGCCGCCGCGGCCAAGGGCTTCGCCGCCTGGCGCAAAGTCTCGGCGCACGAGCGCTACAAGCTCATGCGCAAGGCGGCCGACATTTTGCGCGCGAACGCGGAAGGCATCGCCGAGACCATGGTGCTGGAGCAGGGGAAGCCGCTGCTCGAGGCGCGGCTCGAGACGCTCGCTGGCGCCGACATCATCGACTGGTTCGCGGAAGAAGCGCGCCGCACCTATGGCCGCATCGTTCCGGCGCGCGCCGACGGGGTGCAGCAGCTCGTGGTCAAGGAGCCGGTCGGCCCGGTCGCCGCCTTCACGCCGTGGAACTTTCCGATCAATCAGGCGGTGCGCAAGATTTCCGGCGCCGTCGCCGCGGGCTGCTCAATCATCATCAAGGGGCCGGAGAACACGCCCGGCTCGGTTATGGGGCTGGTGCGCGCCTTCGTCGAGGCGGGATTGCCGGCGGGCGTCGTCAATCTCGTGTTCGGCGTGCCGGCGGAGATCTCGGAATATCTCATCCCGCATCCGGTAATCCGCAAGATCTCCTTCACCGGCTCGACCGCGGTCGGCAAGCATCTGGCGTCGCTCGCGGGCGCGCACATGAAGCGCGTCACCATGGAGCTGGGCGGCCACGCGCCGGCGATCGTGTTCGAGGACGCCGACCTCGACGGCGCGGCCAAGCTGCTCGCCGCCAACAAATACCGCAATGCCGGCCAAGTGTGCATCTCGCCGACGCGCTTCCTCATACAGGAGAGCGTCTATCGCCCGTTCCTCGAGAAGTTCATCGCCGCGTCCAAGGCGGTGAAGGTCGGCGACGGGCTCGACAAGGAAACGCGCATGGGTCCATTGGCGCACGCGCGCCGGGTCGAGGCGATGGATGCCTTCGTCGCCGACGCCGAAGGGAAGGGCGCGAAGATCGAGATGGGCGGCCACCGCATCGGCAACAAGGGCTTCTTCTACGAGCCCACGGTGATGACCGGCGTGCCGATGGACGCGCGCATCATGAACGAGGAGCCGTTCGGGCCGCTCGCGCCCATTCGCGCCTTCCGCGATTGGGACGAGGTGGTGAGCGAGGCCAATCGGCTGCCATACGGGCTCGCCGCCTATGCCTATACGCGCTCGGCCAAGACCGCGGCCAAGCTCGGCGAGGCGATCGAGAGCGGCATGGTGTCGATCAACCATCACGGGCTGGCGCTGCCCGAGACGCCGTTCGGCGGGGTCAAGGATTCGGGCTACGGCTCCGAAGGCGGCTCCGAGGCGATCGAGGCCTATCTCAACACCAAGTTCATCACCCACCAGACGGGGTTCTGAGCGTTCCGTGCTTGCGCAGGTAATGCCGTAGCTGGTGATAGCCCATGCCCAGCGCGGTCGCGGTGCGGCGCTGGTTCATGCCGTGCGAAGCAAGCGCCTCGCGCAAGAGCCGTGCCTCGAAATTCTTCACGCGATCGAGAAACGGCGCATCCGAATCACCCTCTCCACTTGAGAGAGAGGGAGGGACCCGCGCAGCGGGAAGATGAGGGGTCGTCGCCGGCCGCCACGGCGACGCGAACGGATCGAGGATGATGCGCTCGAGCGGCTGCGCCGGGTCTGCCGTGCGATAGAGGCTGCGCTCGACCGCGTTTTTCAATTCGCGCACGTTGCCGGGCCAGTCGTGAGCCATGAGCGCCGCCATCGCGACCGCGGAGAATCCGGCGAAACGGGGACGGCCGAGGCTGCGCGACATGGCGCGGGCAAAATGCTCGGCCAAGAGCGGGATATCCTCGCGTCGCGCCCGCAGCGGCGGCATCGTCACCACGTCGAAGGCGAGACGGTCGAGCAGGTCGCAGCGAAACCTTCCCTCGCGCGCCAGCGCCGGCAGGTCGAGGTTCGCCGCCGCGATCACGCGCACGTCGACGCTCAGCGTCTCGTTGCCGCCGACGCGCGTGAAGCTGCCGTACTCGATGACGCGCAGCACTTTCTCCTGCACCGCGAGCGAGGACGACGCGATCTCGTCGAGGAAGATCGTCCCGCCATCGGCGAGCTCGAAGCGCGACGGCCGGCGCCGCGTCGCGCCGGTGAATGACCCCGCCTCGTGGCCGAACAGCTCGCTGTCGAGCAGCGATTCGGCGAGCGCGGCGCAGTTCACGGTCAGGAACGGCTTGTCCCAGCGCGGCGAGAGATAAGTGAGCCGGGCCGCGATCAGCTCCTTGCCGGTACCGCGCTCGCCCACAACCAGTACCGGCCGGTCCAATGGCGCCAGCTGCGATACCTGCGCCAGCACCTCGCCGAACGCAGGCGCCGCGCCGACCAAGGGCGGGAGTTCGGGCGGCATAGTGGTGGAATTGGCCATACTATGAATAATATCGCCAGATATTGTGGCGATATTGACTACATCAGCGTTGTTTGGCCTGCAAGTTGGATTGGATTTTTATTCAAATTCAAGGCGTTGGCCGTCTCCGCCGAGGCTGGCACGGGGCATGCAGTGGGGGTCCCAGGCTTGGAGCCAGCACCGAGGACATCATGGGCATCTTTTCCCGCCTTGCCGACATCGTGAACTCCAACATCAACGCCATCCTCGACCGCGCCGAGGACCCGGAGAAGATCATCCGGCTCGTCATCCAGGAGATGGAGGACACGCTGGTCGAGGTGCGCTCGGCGGCAGTGCGCTCGATCGCCGAGAACAAGGAGATGGAGCGCCGCCTCGAGGCAATGCGCCGCGAGCACGACGACTGGCAGCGCCGCGCCGAGCTGGCTCTGACCCGCGGGCGCGAGGACCTCGCCAAGGGCGCGCTCACCGCCAAGACCCGGCTCGCCGAGGCGATCCAGCGCGAAGAGCGCCAGGCCCAGCTTCTCGCCGCCTCGCTCGAGCAGCAGAATTCCGACATCGCCAAGCTGCAAGCCAAGCTCGCCGACGCCAAGGCGCGCGAGAAATCTCTGGCCGCGCGGCACAAGACCGCCGCCTCGCGCATCCGCCTCCGCACCAGCCTCTATGACGAACGCATCACCGACGCGTTCGCGCGCTTCGATCAAGTCGAGCGCGCGCTCGACGAAGCCGAGGGCAAGGTCGAGGCGTTCGAGCTGGGCCGTCGTCCCGGCTTGGCTGACGATCTCGCCGGGCTCGAGAAGGATGTGCATGTCGAGGAGGAGCTGGCCGCGCTCAAGGCGCGCCTCGGCAACCGCCTGCGGCCCGAGCAAGGCAAGTGATCGGAGGTCTTGTCATGCATGCGGGCGCCTTCATCCTCGGCCTCGTATTCCTTACCATCGTCGCGCCCATCTGGATCGTCGCGCATTACCTCACGCGCTGGCGCAAGACCCGGCGGCTTTCGGCCGCGGACGAGGCGACCCTGGGCGACCTCAACGACGTCGCCCGCCGCATGGAGGGACGCATCTCGGCGCTGGAACGCGTGCTCGACGCCGAGACGCCCGGCTGGCGCACGCGCACGGGAGCTTGAGCCATGGCTGACTATGCCCGCTTCCGCCTCTATCGCGATCCGGCGCACGGCGCGCTCGCCGGCGTGTGCGCGGGGATCGCCAGTTATTTCGGGATCGAGCGGGTCGCCGTGCGGCTCGCCTTTGTCCTGGCGCTGATATTCTTCTTCGTGCCCGCCGTGTTGGGATATGTCGTGCTGGCGTTCGCGCTGCCCAAGCGGCCGCCGACGCTCTACGCGAGCGGCGAGGAGGAGGCGTTCTGGCGCTCGGTCGCCACCGCGCCTGATGACACGCTGGCCGGAATACGCCGCCGCTTCGGCGATCTCGAGGCACGGCTGAGGTTGATGGAAGGGCACGTCGTCACGCCCGACTTCGAGCTGAAGCGCAAGTTCCGCGATCTGTGAGGGAGCCTCCGATGGGACCCGTCGCATTGCTCCTCAATATCCTGTGGCTCGTCTGCGGCGGGCTGGTGATGGCATTGGGATGGGTCGTGGCGGCATTCGCCATGGCGCTCACCATCGTCGGATTGCCGTGGACGCGCGCGGCTTTTGGCATCGCGCGCTACGCGCTGTCGCCGTTCGGCCACCGCGCCGTATCGCGGGCCGAGTGGCGCGGGCGCGAGGATCTGGGCACCGGCGCGCTCGGAACGCTGGGCAATCTGATCTGGCTGGTGGTCGCCGGCTGGTGGCTGGCGCTCGGCCATCTGGTCGCGGCCGCCGTCCTCGCCGTCACCATCATCGGCGTCCCGTTCGCGTGGGCTCACCTGAAGCTCGCAGGATTGGCGCTGTGGCCAGTGGGCCGGATAATCGTACCGGCTGACGCGCTGCCGCCGGCCTACGCCCGCTATCGCTAGCGCCGCCGTTCCGTCGAAATGGGGCCGGCATGACCGATCCGATCGGCCTCGCGCGAACTGCCTTGGCGGCCTTCGCCAGCGGCGACACCAGCGCAGCGGAGCGCTTCATCGGCCCCGATTATGCGAATCTCGAAAGCACGGATCGCACCGGCTTACGCGGCCCGGCCGAGTTTAGGAAGACCATCGACTGGATTCATGAATCCTTCGCCGATCTTCGCTACGACGAGATCGCGATGCTGGCGGATGGCGAGCAGGTCGTCGCCTGGGTGGTGATGCACGGGACCCATGTCGCTCCGTTCCTGGGTCTCGCGCCCGAGGGGCGGACATTCGCGGTCGAGCAGGTCCATCTCTTTCGCATCGCGGACGGACGGCTCGCCGGTCACCGCGCCGTGCGCGACGATCTACGATTGCTCTTGAGCCTCGGCGCGCGCGTTACCCGTCGCGAGGGCACGGCGCTCAAAGTGCACCATCGCTAGCGTAGGGCGTCGAGCGCGAGATTCAGCTTCAGCACGTTGACGCGCGGCTCGCCGAGCACCCCAAGGGTTCTCGGCGTCGTGTTATCGCTCACGAGTTGGCGCACGCGGTCCTCGGCGAGGTTGCGCGCCTTGGCGACGCGCGGCACCTGGAACAGCGCGCCCGCCGGCGTGATGTCGGGGTCGAGCCCGCTCGCCGAGGTCGTGACCAGATCGACCGGCACTTTGACGGCCGGGTTCTCGGCCGCGAGCTTGCCGGCATCGTCCTTGACGCGGTCGATGAGCGGCTGGGCCGTTGGCGCGAGATTGGAGCCGACCGAGTTGTCGGCGGCATAAGGCACCGGGATGGTCTTGGTCGCGTCCTTGGGATCGGGCTCGGTGGTCGCCGAGGGACGGCCATGGAAATACTTGTCGTCGGCGAAGTTCTGGCCGATCAGCTCGGAGCCGATCACCTTGCCGTCCTGCTCGATCAGGCTGCCGTTCGCCTGGTGGGGAAAGAAGATTTGGGCGAGGCCGGTCATGCCGAGCGGATAGGCGAGGCCGGTGATGATGGTCATCACGACAATCATCATTATGGCGGGGCGGATTTGGCGAAGCATGGCGGTCCCTCCTTAAGCGAGACCAATTGCGGTGACGGCGAGGTCGATGAGCTTGATGCCGATGAACGGCACGGCGATGCCGCCGAGGCCATAGATCAGCAGGTTGCGCCGCAGAATGCTGGCGGCACCGGTCGGCCGGTAGGTCACGCCGCGCAACGACAGCGGTATTAGCGCGACGATGATGAGCGCGTTGAAGATGATCGCCGACAGGATCGCGCTCTCCGGATTGTGCAGATGCATCACGTTCAGAACCGCGAGCTGCGGATAGAACGCGATGAACATCGCCGGGATGATGGCGAAATACTTGGCAACGTCGTTGGCGATCGAGAACGTCGTCAGCGCGCCGCGCGTCATCAGGAGCTGCTTGCCGATCGCGACGATCTCGATGAGCTTGGTCGGATCGCTGTCGAGATCGACCATGTTGCCGGCCTCGCGCGCGGCCATCGTGCCGGTGTTCATAGCGACGCCGACATCGGCCTGCGCCAGAGCCGGCGCGTCGTTGGTGCCGTCGCCGCACATGGCGACGAGCTTACCCTTCCCTTGCTCGTCGCGGATGAGCGCGAGCTTCTGCTCCGGCGTCGCCTGCGCCAGGAAGTCGTCGACGCCCGATTCGGCGGCGATCGCTGCGGCGGTCAGCGGATTGTCGCCGGTGATCATTACCGTGCGGATGCCCATCTGGCGCAATTCGGCGAAGCGCTCGCGGATGCCGCCCTTGACGATGTCCTTCAGATGGACGACGCCGAGGATGCGGCCATCCTTCGCCACCGCGAGCGGCGTGCCGCCGGCGTGCGCGATGCGCTCGACGATCGGCATGAGCTGCGGCGGCGTCGACTGGCTCTGCCCGACATGGGCAATGATCGCCTCGACCGCGCCCTTGCGGATGGTGTGGCCCTCGACATCGACGCCGCTCATCCGCGTCTGCGCCGAGAACGGAATGAACTGCGCATTGAGCGGCGCCATCTCGCGACCGCGTAGCCCGTATTTCTCCTTCGCGAGCACCACGATCGAGCGGCCCTCCGGCGTCTCGTCGGAGAGCGAGGAAAGCTGCGCCGCGTCGGCCAGTTCGCGGTCGTTCACGCCGGGGAGCGGGATGAACTCGGTCGCCTGGCGGTTGCCGAGCGTGATGGTGCCGGTCTTGTCGAGCAGCAGCGTGTCGACGTCGCCCGCCGCCTCGACCGCGCGGCCCGACATGGCGAGCACATTGAAGCGCACCAGCCGGTCCATGCCGGCGATGCCGATCGCCGAGAGCAGCGCGCCGATGGTCGTCGGGATCAAGGTCACGAAGAGGGCGATCAGCACCACGACCGACACCGCGCCGCCGGCGTAGGCGGCAAAGCTCGGGATGGTGACCGTGGCGAAGACGAAGATGATCGTCATGCCCGCCAGCAGGATGTTGAGCGCGATCTCGTTGGGCGTCTTCTGCCGCACCGCGCCCTCGACCAGCGCGATCATGCGGTCGAGGAAGGTCGAGCCCTGCGCCGCCGTGATGCGCACTTTGAGCGAGTCCGAGGTGACGCGTGTGCCGCCCGTGACCGCCGAGCGGTCGCCGCCGCTCTCGCGGATGACGGGCGCGGATTCGCCGGTGATGGCGGATTCGTCGACCGACGCAACACCTTCGATCACCTCGCCGTCGCTGGGGATGATGTCGCCCGTCTCGACCAGCACGAGATCGCCCTGCCTGAGCGAGGATGCCGCGACGGACTCGTATTTCACGGTATCGGCGCGGGGTATGCGCTTGGCCTTGGTCTCGGTGCGGGTCCGGCGCAGGGTGGCGGCCTGTGCCTTGCCGCGCCCTTCCGCCACTGCCTCGGCGAAGTTGGCGAACAACACCGTGAACCACAGCCAGATCGTGATCTGGCCGGAGAACAGCGCATGCATGCCGACGATCGTGCCGCCGCCGGTAATGAGGTCGCGTAGGAAGAAGATCGTGGTCAGGACCGACACGATCTCGACGCAGAACATGACCGGGTTCTTGACCAGCGTGCGCGGGTCGAGCTTCACGAACGAGGCCGAGATCGCCGGCACCAGCAGAGCGCTGTCGAACAGCGACACCGGCGTGCGGTCGCGCTTGAAGAGTCCGGCCGGAGGCGCGCCGGGGAGGGTGGGGGAAATGTTCGTCATGGTGGATGTCCCTTGGGAGTCCGGTTTGCTCAAGGTCCGGGATAGAGGGTGCCGGAAGTCATCGCGACCTGCTCGACTACGGGACCGAGCGCCACGGCCGGGAAATAAGTGAGCCCGCCCATGATCAGGATCACGCCGACCAGCAGACCCACGAAGAGCGGGCTGTGCGTCGGGAAGGTCCCTGCCGACGGCGCCAGCACCTTCTTCTGCGCCAGCGACCCGGCGACGGCCAGGAGCGGGATCACGAAGATGAACCGGCCCATCAGCATCGCGCCGGCAATCGTCGTGTTGTAGAAGAGCGTGTTGGCCGAGATGCCGGCGAACGCGCTGCCGTTGTTGCCCGTGCCCGACGTGTAGGCGTAGAGAATTTCGCTGAACCCGTGCGGGCCGGTATTGGCGATGCCGGCGATCCCCGCGGGCAGCACCGTCGCCAGAGCGGTCCAACCTAGGATCGAGAGCGGCAGCGAGAGGAGCGCGAGGATGGTCATCTTGACCTCCCTCGACTCGAGCTTCTTGCCGAGATATTCGGGCGTGCGTCCCACCATCAATCCGGCGACGAACATGGCGACGATGGCGAAGGCGAGGACGCCGTAGAGGCCCGAGCCGACGCCGCCGAAGATCACTTCGCCGAGCTGGATGTCGACGAGCGGTACCATCCCGCCCAGCGGCATGAAGCTGTCATGCATCGAGTTGACCGCGCCGCACGAGGTATCGGTGGTGATGGTTGCGAACATCGCCGACTCGACGATGCCGAACCGGACCTCCTTGCCTTCCATGTTGCCGCCGGCCTGGAGCGCGCTCTGCGTGCTGTCGACGTTGAGGGCGGCAAAAGCCGGATTGGCATGCGATTCGGCCCAATAGGCGGTCGTCACGCCGGCCAGAAACAGCAGCCCCATGGCGGCGAAGACGGCCCAGCCCTGCCTCTCGTCCTTCACCATGCGGCCCAGAACATTGGTGAGGCCCGCGCCGATCGAGAAGATCAGGATGTACTGAACGAAGTTCGTCAGCGGAGTCGGGTTCTCGTAAGGATGCGCCGAGTTGGCGTTGAAGAAGCCGCCGCCGTTGGTGCCAAGCTCCTTGATCACTTCCTGCGATGCGACCGGGCCTTGCGCGATCGTCTGCTTGACCCCCTCGAGCGTCGTCGCATCGACATAGGCGCCGAGATTCTGCGGCATGCCCTGCCACACGAAAAACAGCCCGACCACAACCGAAATCGGCAACAGCACGTAGAGGGTGGCGCGGGTGAGGTCGACCCAGAAATTGCCGATCGCCTTGGCCTCGCGCCGCACGAAGCCGCGGATGAGCGCGAGGGCGAGCGCGATGCCCGTTGCCGCCGAGACGAAATTGTGCACCGCCAGCCCAGCCATCTGCACGAGGTAGCTCATGGTCGTCTCGGGCACGTAGGACTGCCAGTTCGTATTGGTGACGAAGCTCACGGATGTGTTGAACGCGCTGCTCTCCTCGACCGCGGTCTGGCCCTGCGGATTGAACGGCAGGTACCCTTGCAGCCGCTGCAACGCGTAGAGCGAGGCGAATCCCGCGACGCTGAAGAACAGCATCGCCACCGCGTAGGTGAGCCAATGCTGCTCCTCCTTCTCGTCGACGCCGCAGCACCAATAGACCGCGCGCTCGACGGGCCGAAGCACGGGGTGGAGGAAGGTCCGCTCGCCGGCGAACACGCGCGTCATATAGCCGCCGAACGGCTTGCAGAGCGCGATGACGATCACGCTGAAAAGCGCGATCTGGACCCAACCGTTGCTGGTCATGGGGAGCTCCTAGAACCGCTCGGGCTTGATGAGCGCATAGACGAGATAGACCATGATGACGACGGTCACGATCCCGCCGAGGACGTAATCGAGCAGCATGGCAGCCTCACATTCTGTCGCAGGCGAGGACGTAGAGGACGGCAACGACGAAGAAGCCGATGCCGGCCGCTACCAGGATCGAGTCGAGCATGGGATGCCCCTCTTGCGTGACCGTTCATTGTGCGTTGCAGCGAAGATGGAAGCTGCCGCGTATAAATTCGACGCTGTCCGGGTGCCGGTTTTATATAAAGAGCATATAGATTCGGGCATTTGCCGGACAGAACCGAGGCAATCTGCGCCAGGGCGAAGGCCCCGGCCTTGATGCAGATCAAGTATGCAGTCGATGCATCTCGGCGGGGCCGCTAGCCGTCCAGCGCCACCAGGAACCGCAATAGCGCAACGATGCCAAGCAGCCCCGCGACGATGATCGCGAGGTCGCGGAGAAAAACAGGCATCCTCGCCGCGTTCAACGGCGCGGTGTCCGGGCCGCCGCGGTTGGGTTTGTTCAGGCGCATCGGATTGGGATTCACGCTGGCGCGCGCCGAATCAGCCGGAAATACCGGCGATCAGGACATGGAGAAGCGCCGCGATCCCGAGGATGCCGGCGACGATCATCGCCATGTCGTAGACAAGCTGGGTCCAGTCATCGTGTGACTCCCGGGCAATGCGCCGGATGCGGTGCTGTGCGTGGCGGCGGCTGCGCTGCTTCTCCGCCCAGTACGTCACCCAGCCGTCGAGACCATCCTCACGCACGTTGCCGCTCCTTTCCCAGCCGCCTTCGGCCGCGGAAAATGAGCCACAATCGCGTATAAAATCGAGAGAACAAGGACGCCCGCTTTATATAAGGCACATATACGAGGGCCGGCGATCAGCCGGTTCCCGAGACCGCGAGGGCCAGGCTTGCCGCCGCGGCGATGGCCAAAAGCACATTCACGGTCGCCGCGATCTCGTGAAGTATTTCAGAAAGTGGAGGGAAGCCGTCGCTCGGCGCGGTCCTCACCGGCGCTCTGTCGCAGCAACCGCCTAGGCGTTTCACGGATCGGCCTCCCTCGGATCCCGCTCAGTCCGGTTCGGCCGTCGCCAGCGCCCCGGGCCGCCCTGGAGCGCCGCTCAGCTTGTCCTGGCCGAGATAGAGCAGGATCGGCGCGGCGATAAAGATCGACGACGAGGTGCCGACGATGATGCCGAAGATGATCGTGATGGCGAAGTCGCGGATCGACCCGCCGCCGATCACCGCAAGCGGGAGGATCGACAGCAGCACGGTCAGCGAGGTCGCCACGGTGCGGCCGAGCGTCTGGTTGATGCTGAGATCGATGAGCTCGCGCAGCTTCATGCTGCGATGCTTGCGCACATTCTCGCGGACCCGGTCATAGACCACGACCTTGTCCGTCACCGAATAGCCGATGAGCGTCAAGATCGCCGCCACTGTGTTGAGATCGAACTGCAATTGGGTGAGCGCCAAAAAACCCACGGTTTTCGTGACATCGAGCAGCAGCGTCACGACGACCCCCACGCCGTATTGCCAATCGAACCGGAACCAGACATAGACCAAGACCGCGGCGAACGCCGCCGCGGTCGCCAACAGGCCGTGGCGGAACAATTCTTCGCTGACCCGCGCGCCGACGACCTCGTAGTCGCGGACCTCGCTGCCGGGAAAGCGGCTCGCCAGCATGGCTTGGATGTTGCGCCGGGCGGCTTCGCCCGGCGCGCTCCCGCCGAGGGTCACGCGGACGTCGCGGGGCGAGCCGAAACCTTGCAGCTTCACCTCGCCGAGCTGAAGCCCTTCGAACGCGCTGCGCAATGAAGCGAGATCGGCGGGGCCGGCGGTTCGCAGCTCGACCACGGTGCCGCCGCGATAATCGATGCCGTAATTGACGCCGGGCCAGAAGAACAGGATCACGGACGCGATGCTCAGCACCGCCGAGACGAGGGGCCCGGCAAGCCGTCCGCGCATGAAGCGGATATGCGTGTTGTCGGGAACGAGACGCAGCAGGCGCATGGCCGGACTCCAGTCAGGCGTTGACGTCGCGGCGACGCTCGTCGTCCGCGACGAACGAGATGGAACGCAGGCGCCGCAGCCAGCGCACGATCGCCACCGGCACGATCACGATCGTCAGCACGACGAAGAACCCTTCCACGGGCGTGCTGTGCGTCCAGGCATAGTCCTGCTGGCGCCACATCGCGCCTGTAGCCGCGCCCTCGCCGGCGTCATGGGCATTCGCGAATTCCAGCGCCATAATCCCAGCTCCTCACCCACACAAAGACATCACGCGGACAGCGCTCCGCACGAGACCGTGAGGGCCGACGAGACCGAGCTGCGCGAGCGCTTTTCGCACCGAAGCCCGCGTCGACTCGCCGGGTTCGCACAGCGGCAGTCGAACTTCGGGGCTCATGCGGCCCATCAGGCCCAAGGCCCATTTCACCGGGACGGGATTGCTCTCGGCGAAGAGCGCCGCCACCAGCGGCCGCAGCTTCCGTTCGATCAGGCGGGCCTCGACCTGCTCGCCGCAAGCGCTGGCAAGGTAGAGCCGGTTGCACAGTTTCGGCGCCACGTTCGAGAGCACCGAGATGCAGCCGTCGCCGCCAAGCGCCAGGAAATCCAGAGCCGTCCCATCGTCGCCGCTCAGCAGCCGAAACCCCTCGCCGAGCATGCGCCGCAAATTGCCGGGCCGGGCAAGGTCGCCGGTGGCGTCCTTGAGTCCGACGATGCGCGGCAGCTCCGCGAGGCGGCCGATCGTATCGAGCGCGAGCGTGCATCCCGTGCGAGCGGGAACGTCATAGAGGAGGATGGGCAAGTCGGTCGCATCATGGATCGCGCGAAAATGACGGAACAGCCCTTCCTGTGACGGTTTGTTGTAGTAGGGCGTGACCGCGAGCAGGCCCCCGGCGCCGGCCTTTTGGGCGTCGCGCGCGATCTCGATGGCATGCAAGGTCGAATTGGAGCCCGCGCCGGCGATCACCGGGACCTGCCCCTCCGCGACCTCCAATGCCAAGGCGACGAGCCGATTCTGCTCGTCTCTTGTTAGCGTCGGGGCTTCGCCGGTCGTGCCGTTGACGACGACGGCAGATATGCCCTGCTCGATCTGCCAGTGGCAGAACGCCGCGAAAGCGTCGGCGTCGATGCGCCCGTCCTCGAAGGGGGTGGGAAGCGCGCTCGCGTATCCGCACAGCGTCGTGAGGTCTGCGGTCTTCATGGCGGTCTCCCTTAGGCGGCGTGCCGCAGAGACGCGGCCCCCTTGTGGGCGCACCAAACGGTGCCGACGTCACCGCGCCCGGCGATGCGCTCGACCGCCGTGAAACCTCCGTCCATGAGAACGCGCCGTAGGCGCCGTTCGTCGAAGGGGGAGCATGTCCGGGCACAGGTCATGACAAGGATGCCGCGCGGGCGAAGATCGCGTCCCAGCCGCGCCAGGACGCAGCTGAGTCCGGCTTCGCTCTTCACGTCGGGGGCGACGAGGACATCGGCCGGTGGGGCCGGTATGTGCGGGCCGTGCTCCGCCGACCGGCAGAGAACATTGGAGAACCCGCGCCGGATGAACTCGACCAGGACCTCGACATGGTCGGTGCCGGCGATCGTCACGTGGTCCGCGGGCCGGGCGCCCGAGGCCGTGACAACCTCCTGGGCGAGCGCCCGCTCGAGACTTCGCGGTTCGGTATTGGCGGTATTCATTATCTCCGACCCCGGTCAGCGCCGACCGTGCTTTGTTGAGGACGGAGAACACGTACTCCCGACCGCATAGTGATTCGATGGCGGCAGGAGGGGGTCAAAATATAGAGGCCATATAGGGCACAGCCGCCGCGTCCCGGCGCGTCGCCACCTCCGTCACAAAACTGTCGTGTCGCGCGGCTAGGCTCCCGCCGCGGAGCGGGAGAGGTGGAAGAAAATGAGATTGGCTCGGTTGGCGATCGTGGCAGTTGCGGCGCTATGCGCGGCGGGCGCCTCGGCGGCGGAGGCGCCGCACAATGTCGTGCTGTTCATCCCGGACGGGCTGCGCGCCCTATCGGTCGACAAGGCGAACGCGCCGGCGATGGCGGCGGTGCGGGACGAGGGCGTGGATTTCCGCAACAGCCACTCGATCTTTCCGACCTTCACCACGGCGAACGCCTCGGCGATGGCGACCGGCCATTTCCTCGGCGACACCGGCGATTTCAGCAACACGATCTATACCGGGTTTCCGGTCGCGGCCAGCGGCGGGTCGGTGAACGCGGGGCTCGAGAGCGATCCCGTCCTGGGCGAAGTCGACGCCCATTTCGGCGGCGATTATCTCGACGAGACGACCGTACTCGCCGCGGCGCGCGCGCAAGGCTTCGGCACCGCCGCTATCGGCAAGCTCGGGCCCGCGCTTATCTTCGATCACACCGCGCGCGACGGCGCCGCGACCTTCATTATCGACGACGCCACCGGAAGCCCTGCCGGGATCCCGCTCGCCCCTGATCTGGCCGCCGCGCTCTCGTCCGCAAACCTGCCGCTCGTCGCGCCGCCGCGCGGTGAGAACGGCAAGGCCGGCGACGCCACCCATCCCGGAACCCTGGTCGCGAACGTGACGCAGCAGGACTATTTCGTCGCCGCTGCGACCAAGGCGGTGCTGCCGCTGTTGAAGGCGCGGGGCAAGCCGTTCCTCATGGTGTTCTGGTCACGCGATCCCGACGGCACGCAGCATAATCAGGGCGACAGCCTGGGCTCGCTCACGCCTGGCATCAATGGGCCGACCTCGCGCGCGGCGATCAAGAACGCCGACGACGATCTCGCCCGCATCGAGGCGGCGCTCAATGATCTCGGGCTTGCCGCCGATACCGACATCCTTGTCGCCGCCGACCACGGGTTTTCCACCATCTCCAAGGAGAGCCGTACCAGCCCGGCCGCGCGCGCGGTCCATGTCGGCGTGCCCAAGGGCGAGCTGCCTGCTGGCTTCCTCGCGCTCGACCTCGCCGCCGCGCTCGGCAAGCCGCTGTTCGATCCCTTCGCCAAAAACGCGCCGATCGCCGAGGAGCATGCGCCCGTGTTCGGCAGCGCCTTGATCGGCGCCGATCCCGCGCATCCCGACGTGGTGGTCGCGGCCAATGGCGGCTCCGATCTCGTCTATCTGCCGCGCCACGACAAGGCGCTTGCCGGGCGCGTCATCGCCGCGCTGCTGCGGCAAGACTATGTGAGCGGCCTCTTCGTCGACGACGGGCTCGGCCGCTTCGCCGGGACCCTGCCCTTGAGCGCCATCGCTCTCGCGGGGCGCGCGGTCACGCCGGTGCCGTCGATCGTGGTGAATTTCCGCAGCTTCACCACCGGCTGTGCGGAGGCCACGCTGTGCACCGCGCTTGTCACCGACGCAAGCCTGCAGCAGGGCCAGGGCTACCACGGTTCGTTCAGCCGCGCCGAGACGATGAATTTCATGGCCGCCATCGGGCCCGACTTCAAGCATCGCTTCGGCGATCCGGCGCCGGTGAGCAATGCTGATTTCGGCCGCACCATCGCGCACATCATGGGTCTCGCGATCAAGCCGCACGGGCATCTCGTCGGCCGCGTCCTGGCCGAGGCGATGCCGGGCGGCGCGGTGCCGCGGTTCCAGCGGCGCACGCTTGCGTCATCGCCCGCCGTCGGCGGCCTCAAGACCGTGCTCGATTACCAGGCGGTCGGCGCGACGCGCTATTTCGACGCCGCCGGCTTCCCCGGCCGCACCGCCGGGCTCGGCGCGGCGGTGGCGGGGAAGTGAGGCGCGCTATCCCTGCGGCTTCTTGTAGACCGCGGCGGCCGCCGCGGCGCTGACATAGAAGTCGCGCACGTCGTCGCGCACCGCCTCGGCGTCGCGTTCCTCGGGCGGGCCAAAGCCGGCGCCGCCGCTGCGCTCGAAGCGGATGACGTCGCCGGCCTTGAGCGCCCGCGTCTCGATGGGGCCCAGCTCCTCGCGGTCGGCGCGGCCAGGATTGAGGATGACGCGCGAGGCGCGCGGGCTGAGGCCGCCATTCTGGCCCCAGGCGGTGAAGCGGTGATTGGCCGAGCGCACGGTAAGGGTGCTGTCTTCAAGCATCTCGAACTCGCGCGCGTAACCCATGCCGCCGCGAAAGCGTCCCGCGCCGGCGGAATCTTGCACCAGTTCGAAGGCGCGAACGCGCAGGGGATATTCGCTCTCGATGATCTCCACAGGCGCGCCGGGGGTGAAGTGGCACATCGCCATGACGATGGGTGTGCCGTCATGCGTGCTGGTGCCGCCGAGCGAGGTGTTGAGCAGTTCGTAGAGCACCGCCGGCTTGCCGGTGCGCGCTTTGCGATAGCCGATCGAGACCGCGCCCGAGCCCAATCCCGACGGCGCCACCGCGCGCGCCGCGTCGAGCTGGCCCAAGGCCGCGAGCACGACGTTGTACGCAAGATGAGCGGTTGGGAAATAATGATTTACGGTGGCGGGATGGCGCGGGCTGACGACGAGGCCCTCGGGGATGACGAAGTCGACGGCGTCGGTGAGGCCGTGATTGACCGCGATGGCCGGGTCGATGGTGGCGAGGAGGGCGAGGAGCGACACCGCCTTGGCCGTCGAGCTGACAAGGTTGACCGGCCCCAAGGTTTGCGGCGACGAGCCGGAGAAGTCGAGGGTGAGACGGTCGCCGGCCTTGGTCGCGCGCACATGGATGCGCACCGGCTTGTCCTTGACCGCGCCGTCATGGTCGAGGAAGCCCTCGGCCTCGGCGCTGCCGTCGGGCCAGAGGGCGAGCTCGGTCCGGACCCGCCGCGCCGCGAGGTCCATCAGGCTCGCCATCACCGCGAGCACGGTGCCGTGCCCGTATTCGTCGCAGAGCCGCGCGAGGCGCTCGACGCCCACGCGCGTCGCGCCCACCTGCGCCCGAAGATCGCCGAGCAAGATCTCGGGGATGCGCGAGTTGTTGGCGATGATCGCCTCGACCGCCTCGTCGATCCCGGCTTCGGTCTGGAAGCGCACCGGCGGCAGCAGCAGCCCGTCATGGAAGATCTCGCGCGACGCCGCCCCCGACGAGCCCGGCACCAGCCCGCCGATATCGGCCTTGTGCGCGACGCTGACGCCGAAGCCGATCAAGCGCCCGTCGTGGAAGCCCGGCGTCACCGCCACCATGTCGGGCGCGTGCGAGCTGCCTGCCAGGTAGGGATCGTTGGTGATGAAGCTCTCGCCCGGCTTGAGGCCGGCCGCCGGATAGCGCCGCAGCACCGCCTGGACCGCGAGCCGGTACTGCATGAAGTGGTACTGGATGCCGCCGCCCACCAGCACGACGCGGCCCTCGGCGTCGGTGAGGCCGGCCGTGCCGTCGCGCGATTCGCGCAGGATCGGCGAATAGCCGCTGTGATAGAGCGCGTATTCCATGGTGGCGGCGGTCTCGCGCAGCCGGCTCGCCACCACTTCGGTCGTGACGGGGTCGATGGTCATGGGGTCAGATTTCCCAGCCGGAAAAGGCACCATGATCGTGCAGCGTTCCGGCGCAAAATCAATAGATTGATCTTGGGTAACGCGGGCGAGTCGGCTAATTAGGCCCGATGCCCTTGTTCAACCCCAAAACTCTTGAGGCCGCGCTGCAAGCGTTCGACTTCGCGCCGAGCGACGCGCAACGAAGCGCTGCCATTCATTGGGCCAAGCTGATGCGTGACGAATTTCTGCTGAGCCAGAAAGAAACCGCGTTAGAGGCCGATTTCAACCGCTATGTCGTGCAAGACGTGTTGGGGTATCATTCTTTTGATACCGCTGGAACCGCCACTGTCTCGGTGAAGCAAGCCGTCGGTCCCGGCGAGGTCGATCTTGCGCTCGGCCACTTCTCGGACGGTCGCACGGAGATTTTGGCGCCTTTCGAGCTGAAAGGTCCTTCCCTCAAAAACCTCGACGCGATCATGCCCGGGCGCGCCAAGACGCCCGTTCAGCAAGCGTGGGAGTATGCAAACGACGCTGTAGGAGCGCAATGGGTCGTCGTCTCTAACCAGCGTGAACTGCGCCTTTATGCGGTCGGGCGGGGCAGGCGCGATTACGAGTCTTTCGATCTTAGTCGCCTCGACGATACCGGCGCGCTCAAACGCTTCGTGTTGCTATTGGGGGCCGCGAATTTGCTGGGTGGCGAAACGCGGAAACTGCTCGAGCGCAGCTTGCGCGAAGACAAGGACATAACGAACAAGTTCTACAAGGACTACCGCGAGCTTCGCGACAATCTGTTGCAGTTCATACGGGCGCAGCACACCGAAATTCCGGCGGAAGACGCCATCGGCTTAGCGCAGAAAATCCTCGACCGCGTGATCTTCATCGCGTTCGCCGAAGACACGGTTTTATTGCCCGATGACAGCATTCGAAACGCCGTAACATTCGAGGACCCTTACGGCGAGCCCAAGCCGAAATGGGAATATCTCAAGCGCCTGTTCGATGCGGTGGATCGCGGCAATCCACGACTGAACATCCCCCCTTATAATGGCGGGCTATTCGCGTCCGATCCGCGACTCGATGCGCTCGCCATTCCGGATCACATCACCGATCAGTTCGGCGGCATCGCAGGATACGATTTCCAAAGCCAGGTCTCGGTCACGATCCTCGGCCATATCTTCGAGCAGTCGATTAGCGACATCGAGCAAAAGCATGCCGAAGTACGAGGCGAAGCCCCGCCTAAAACGTCGAAGCGCAAGCGCGAAGGCGTCGTTTACACACCGGGCTTCGTCACGCGCTTCATCGTAGAGCACACCATCGGCGAGCATCTTCGCGAACGCTTTCACGCGCTGCTGGCGGAACATGCAAATGGCGAGGTTGCTTCGGGTGCGATTCGCTGGCGCGGCAAGAACGCGGAAGTGACTTTCTGGCGAGCGTATCTCGATGGCATCACCAGCCTTCGGGTTCTCGATCCTGCCTGTGGCTCCGGCGCGTTCCTGATCGCGGCTTTCGACTATCTGAAGGCCGAACAGACCCGCGTGCGCGAGAGGCTCAGCGAGTTGGAGCCTGGCCTCCTCGTCTATTCGGGAGCGGACGCCGACGTCGAGATCATCACGCGCAATCTCTACGGCGTGGACGTGAACGCGGAGTCGGTCGAAATCACAAAGCTTTCGCTCTGGCTCAAAACGGCGAAACGGGGCCGCCAGCTCGAATCGCTCGACGAGACGATCTGCTGGGGCAACAGCTTGATCGAGGATTCCGATTTTCACCGCCGTGCCTTCGAATGGAGGTCGGCGTTTCCCCAAATCTTCGCTTCCGGCGGCTTCGATATCGTCATCGGCAATCCGCCTTACGTGCGGATGGAGCTGATCAAGCCATTCAAGCCCTACCTCGAAAAGCGCTACGAAGTTGTGGCGGACCGTGCCGATCTATACGCGTATTTTTTCGAGCTCGGCGTGCGGTTGCTCAAGCCCGGCGGCAGGCTGGGCTATATTTCGTCCTCGACCTTTTTCCGCACCGGTTCGGGCGAGGCGCTACGGCGCTATCTGACGGATAAGGCCGAGATCGAGGCCGTCGTCGATTTCGGAGATTTGCAAATTTTCGGAGGCGTGACGACCTATCCGGCGATCGTCACGCTTCGGCGGGTAAATGGGCGCTCCGGCGACGACGACTTGCGGTTCTTGAAGCCAAATAACCTGCCGGACGATCTGACAAAAGCGTTTGTGACGTCGTCTCAACCGATGCCGCGTGCGCGATTGGATGCCGGCTCGTGGCGGTTCGAGGGCGGCAGCCTTGACGCGATCCGCACGAAGATGGCAGCAGGCCGTAAGACATTGGCGGAGGTGTATGGATCGCCGCTCTACGGAATTAAGACCGGATTCAATCAAGCGTTCGTGCTGAGTCGCGAACGGCGCGACGCGTTGATCGCGCGCGACGCGCGCTCTGCCGATCTTTTGAAGCCATTTCTGATAGGCGAAAATCTAAAGCGATGGCACGTGGAAAGCGACGATCTTTGGCTGGTCTACACCCCGAAAAATCGCATCGACATCGAGGAATATCCGGCAATCCGCGATCATCTCGTGCCGTTCCGCGAAGCGCTGGAAAGACGCGCGACAAAGCAGAATTGGTGGGAACTTCAACAAGCCCAGGCAGCATATGAGGATTTCTTCACACATCCAAACGTGGTCTGGAGAGATATCTCCAAGGGGCCTACTTTTTCGTTCCTGGAGACGCCCCACTATCTCGATTGCACGACGTTTTTCTGGCCGATAGCGCCAAAATCGCTTGTGGCATTTCTCGGGTCGAAATCGTTCTGGTACCAATTGGCAGGGCTCACACCCATCGCGAGCGGAGACTACTGCAGGCTGAAAGCGCAATATTTTAGCCAAATTACATGGGTCGACACATCTTCATTCGAGAAGCAAGTCGATGAGATTCAGGATGCGGCCGAGAAACGCGCTGTTCATAGCTCGGCATTCGTTCGCAGATGTTACGACTTTGCAAATAGCCGCGCTGTACGAAACAAGGGGAAGCTTGAGCGGTGGTTCACGTTGGACGTTTCTGCGTTTCGGACAATGATCAAGGATGTGTTCGGAAGTGAAATATCCGTCTCGGAACGCGACGAGTGGGAGCGGTATTTCAACGCCCGCAAAATGGAAGTCGAGTCGCTCTCCGCGCGTATCGCCGACGCGGAAGCCGAGATCAACGACCGCGTCTACCGCCTGTTCGATCTTGATCGCGACGAGGTAGCGCTCATCGAGGAAGAAATCGCAGGCCAGTATTGAACCAATTGGGGCGTAGGTTTGTGATTCCCTATTGGCTGGCGTTCTTCAGATCGCCTCGATCGCGATTATGCCGAAGGGATCGACCGTCGCCGCGTGGCCGCTCAAAACCAAGGTCGTGGCGTCGAACTGCTCGATCACGGCGGGGCCGATCACGCGGTCGCCGGGCTTGAGCTTCGCCCGGTCGTAGATGCGCGCGGTGAACGATCCGTCGCTCTCGATGTCGTAAAGCCGGCGCTCGCCGGTGAGCGCGCGCGCGGCGTTGCCGTCGCCGGGATCGAGCCGCGGGAGCTCGAGCTGCGGCACGTCGATCTCGGATTGGAGGCGGAAGGTCACGATCTCGGCGTCCTCGCGCGGCGCCGACTGGCCGTAGACGCGGCCGTGCAGCGCGTCGAAGTCGCGCTTCAGCGCCGCCTTGTCGTCATCGCTCGCGAGGCCCGGCTTGCATTCGACCGCCAGCGTGTAGCCCTGATGCGGATAGCGCAGATCGACGAGGCGCGTGAGCCGCACCTGGTCCGGCGCGAAGCCTTCCTCTTGCGCCTCTGCCAGCGCGTCGCGCTCGAGCGCGGCGAAGAGTTCCTGCATGCGCGCGGCGGGAAAGCGGCTCAGAACGCCGACCTCGGAGCGCAGATACGAATGCCGCACCGCGGTTTGCAGCATGCCCATGGCGCAGTTGATGCCGGGATAAGGCGGCACCAGCACGGTCGGGATGCCGACGCTCCTGGCCAGGTAAGCCGCGTGCAGCGGCCCCGCGCCGCCGAACGCCACCAGCGCGAATTTGCGCGGGTCCTGGCCTTGCTCTTGCAGCGCGAGGCGCAAATCCACCGCCATCTGGGTGTTGACGATGCGCAGGATGCCCTTGGCCGCGCCGACGGCATCGAGGCCCAAAGGCTTGCCGATGCGCTCGTCGAGCGCGCGCCGCGCCGCCCCTTCGTCGAGCCGCATGCTGCCGGCGAGCAATGTCTCCGAGGACAGCGCGCCCAGCACCAGATTCGCGTCGGTCACGGTCGGCTCGGTCCCGCCCTTGCCATAGCACGCGGGGCCCGGCTCGGCGCCCGCGCTCCTCGGTCCGACTTTCAGGAGCCCGTCCTTGCCGATGGCGGCGATGGTGCCGCCGCCGGCGCCGAGCGTGCGCACTTTCAGCATCGGTGTGCCGATGTCCTGGCCGGCGATCTCGCCCTCGGTGGTCTCGAGCACGCGCCCGTCGGCGATGACGCTGATGTCGGTGCTGGTGCCGCCCATGTCGAAGGTCACGACGTTGCGCCGCTGCGCCAGCGCGGCGAGCGCCGTCCCCGCCACCACGCCCGCCGCCGGCCCCGACAGCAGGGTCTGGTTGGGGTGGCGCGCGCCGATGGAGATGCGCATCAAGCCGCCGTTCGACTGCATGAGAAAGAGCTGCGGCGAGGTAATGCCGGCCTCCTTGAGCCGCGCCTCGAGCCGCACCAGGTAGCGCTCGATCCGCGGCCCGACATAGGCGTCGATCACGGTGGTCGAAAGCCGCGGATATTCGCGAATGACCGGCAGCACCGTGGATGACAATGACAAGCGGCAGCCCGGCGCCTCCTCGGCGACGATGCGCGCGGCGGCGCGCTCGTGCGCGGGATTGAGGAACGAGAACAGGAAGCACACCGCGATCGCCTCGACCCCCTGGTCCTTGAGGCGCCGCACCGACCGGCGCAGGCCGGCCTCGTCGATCGGCGTCAGCACCTCGCCGCGATAATCGAGCCGCTCGTCCACTTCCTCGGTCAGGCGCTGCGGCACCAGGAGCGGCGGCTTGCGGTAATGCGTGTCGAGGAGATCGGCGCCCTTGGGCTGCGACCAGCCGCGCGCCTCATAGACGGCGCGGAAGCCCTTGGTGATGAGAAGTCCGACCTTGGCGCCCTCGCCCTCGAGCAGCGCGTTGGTCGCGACCGTGGTGCCGTGGACCAGCAGCGTCACCTCGCCGGGCGCGACGCCGGTCGCGAACAGCCGGTCGAGCGCGCGCCGCACCGCCTCGGACGGATCGCCCCCGCTCGACGGCACCTTGGCGAGGCGCATCTGGCGCGTCTCGCGCTCCACCGCGATCAGATCGGTGAAGGTGCCGCCGGTATCGATGCCGACCATCCATTGGGGCACGGGTTCCTGCCTCGCCTCCGCATGAGCCTCGGTCGTGTCCACACGATGTGCGCCGGCTCATCGCGCGATCGAAGTCTGCTATGGGCGGGCAGGCGACTCAATACCGATGCGTGGCCGCAGCGCCGTCCTGCATGCGATCCTCGCGGGCGAGCGCGAGATTCGTTATCCTTGGCGAGCGGTCCTGGTCATCGGCAACAGCAAAAAAGAAGCGGCCCAAGACCAGCCGCAAGCGATCAGGGGAGGAACGGAGATGCAAGGCAGGATGACAATTGCCGCGGCGTTGCGCGCTGTCGCGACCGCGTTCGCCGCCGTCGCTCTGTGTTGGTCGGCGGCGGCGCCGGCGGCGGAGCCGATCAAGCTCGGCTTCAGCATGGCCTTGACCGGGGGCGTCGCCTTGGCCGGCAAGCAGGTTCTGGCCGCGCTGCAGATCTGGCGCGACGATGTCAACGAGAAAGGCGGGCTCCTCGGCCGGCCGGTCGAGCTGGTTTTCTACGACGACCAGAGCAACCCCTCCAACGTGCCGCCGATCTACACGAAGCTCATCGAGATCGACAAGGTCGACCTGGTGATCGGCCCCTACGCGACCAATATGGTGGCGCCGGCGATACCCGTGGTGATGTCGCACAACATGACGACGGTCGGCATCCAGGCCAACGCGGCCAACAGCGAGTTCCACTACAACCGCTATTTCTCGATCCTCGGCGCAGGACCGGAGCCGCAGAAGGCGTTCTCGACCGGCTTTTTCGAGTTGGCGATGTCGCACAAGGAGGACCTGCACACGATCGCGCTCATCGGCGCGGACGCGGAGTTCTCGCAGAACGCCCTCCAGGGCGCCCGCGAGAACCTCAAGACCTATCCCTTCAAGCCGGTGTTCGACCGGAACTATCCGCCCACCACCACCGACTACGCGCCGATCGTGCGCGCCGTTCAGGCGGCCAATCCCGACATCGTCTACGTCGCCGCCTATCCGCCCGATTCGGTCGGCATCATCCGCGCCGCCAACGAGATCGGCCTGGTGCCCAAGCTGTTCGGCGGCACCTTCATCGGGCTGCTCGTCACCCAGTTGCAGGAGCAACTTGGACCGTTGATGAACGGCCTCATCACCACCGCCGGGACGCCGCCCTCGCTCATGCGCAAGTTCCCCGGGGGCACGCAGCTCCAGAGCCGCTACCAGGCGCTGGCGGCCACCCAGGGCCTCGATCCGCTCGGCTACAACTACCCGCCCGCCGGCTACGCCTCGGCGCAGGTGCTGGCGGCCGGCGTCGAGGGCGCGAAGAGCCTGGATCAGGACAAGATCGCGGCCTATATCCGCGGCCACACCATTTCGACGGTGCTGGGCGACATCACGTTCGGCAAGGACGGCGAATGGGCCAAAACGCGCTTCTACTTCGCGCAGTTCCAGCACGTCGCCAGCGGCGATCTCGACCAGTTCCGCGACGCCGTGCATGAGCCCGTGCTGTGGCCCCCGGAATTCAAGACCGGGGAGCTGATCTACCCCTACGGCGCGGCGCGGAAATAGGCGGCGCGACCTACTTCACCAGCTCGCCGATCGGGCGCACGCGGATGCCGATGATCGCGGTGGTCGCGGCCACCAGCATGATCGCCGCCGCCAGCTCCAAGGGCGCCACGAACGCGCCGGTGGCCTGGGCGATGACGCCGCTGACGAAGGGCGAGATGGTGGCGCCGACGATGCCGCAGAAATTCATCAGCCCGCTGAGCGAGCCGCTCTGGTGCGGCGCGATGTCGGTGCACATGGTCCAATAGGGCTGCACGTAGAACGACAGGCCGGCATTGGCGATGATGATCATGGTGACCGCCAGGGCCGCGGATTCGGCGTTGGCGGCGGTCAGCGTGCAGGACGCGTAGATCAAGGCGCCCAGGCCGATGAAGATCTTGCGGTGGACCGCGCCCTTGTGCCAGCCGCGCGCGGAGAGCCAGTCCATCATCCAGCCGGTGGCGTTCGAGGCCACGAAGGCCACGAGATAGGGATAGGCCGCCAGCACGCTCGCCTGCGCCAGCGAGAAGTGCCGGTACTGCGTCAGGTATTGCGGCAGCCAGGTGAGGAAGATGTACTGGCAATAAGGCAGCGCGAAATAGCCGATATAGAGCGGCCACAGCGCCTTGGTGGTGATGAGCTTGCGGTACGGCACGGACGGATGCGCGGCGCGCGCCCGGGCCTCCTCGCTCTGGGCATGGATTCCGGTCGGCGCCGGATCGGCGTAGCGCCGCGCATAGAGCCACCACAGGGCGGCGAAGACGATGCCGACCAGGCCGAACACGATGAAGATCATCGCCGGCGACCGCGTGGCGGCGAGGAGCGCGCCGGCGAAGAACACCCCCACCGCGGGGCCGAGCTGAGCGCCCGACTGCATGAACGCGCTGAACCGGCCGCGCCGCGCGTTGTTCGGGATGGCGCGGGCGACGGCCGAGGCGCTGGCGGGAATGTAGGGCGCCTCGAACAGGCCCATCAGGACACGGAACGAGGCCGTGACCCACAGGACCCCGGGCGCCAGCGGCGTCAGCAGCACCGCCACCGACCAGCCCGTCATCGTCCCCGACAAGGTGCGCCGCGCGCCGAAGCGGTCGGCGATCCAGCCGCCCGCCGGCTGCATCACCATATAGCCCAGCGAGAACGCGCTGAGCATCAGGCCGATGGTCGAGGGCGCCCAGTGATAGTCCTTGGCCCACACCACCGCGGCGACGCTGAAATTGCTGCGGTCGGCCCACAGCAGGACATTGCCGAGGAAGAACACCGTGACGAAGATCGGCCAGTTGATCGGGCGCGTGGGCGCGCTGGAAGCGGTGCCGGCGCCGATTTCGATGCTCGCCTTCATGGTCGTCCTCCCGCCTGCCGCGGTCTTGTCCCGCCGGGAAGCGGGCCTCCGCGAGCGATTATGAGCACGAGCCCGGCCGGGGCGGAAGAGGCGAGGCAGCAACCTGCCACACGCTTACGTCCCTCCCCGCGCGAAGCGGGGAGTGGGACGTGAGCGGCAATTCCAGTTGCAGGAGGCACGCCGCCCCGCGACTCGCGACCTTCTCAAGGGGCGCGAGGCGCGGCGGCGGCGGCGATCAGATCGCTTCCTTGAGATCCTTGGCGGCGCGGAAGGCGACCTTCTTGCTGGCCTTGATCTTGATCGCCTCGC
>Ga0209415_10001075_pt1 | contig 51942 bp, 47 predicted proteins | sample PeaSoiSIISIP2007_FD_187696 | JGI IMG/M metagenome (GOLD analysis project Ga0209415, IMG submission 187696) | Peat soil microbial communities from Weissenstadt, Germany - SII-SIP-2007 (SPAdes) (version 2) | ecosystem: Environmental > Terrestrial > Soil > Wetlands > Peat | place: Germany... | reverse complement strand
TGGACTGTATGGCCGTGGTGTGGCGAATGACGGCTGCGGTGCGCAACCACGCGGTGCAGCGATCCGTGATGCGAATGACGCGAGCGGGGCGGGGCGAAGTCCGTCTTTATGGGCGGAGGTGCCGGCACCTCTGCGTATTTCAGATCGGGGAAATACTTGTCTTCGTCCTGATGAATCTGGAGGGCGGCGAGGAACTCAGAATAGTAATTGCGGGCGGCGAAACCGAAATGCGGTCCGTTGTAGCTGCGGACAATCCGATCATAATCGCCGCCATATTCGGAGGCCGCCGCTGAGGTGCCGCCGGTGCCATAATTGTAGGCCGTAATCGCGAGCGGCCAACTGCCGAGCGCGTCGTAATTGGAACGTAAGAGTTCGGCGGCAGCGCGCGTTTCGGTCGTTGGATTGAAGCGGTCGTCATGATACCGCGAGATCCGCATGTACTCCTTGCCGGTACCGCGGGTAAATTGCCAGATGCCAACCGCACCGGCGCTTGATTTGGCGCGGCTGTAAAAGCCCGATTCGACCGTCGCCAGGGTGACGAGTTCCGGCGGGAGACCGGCGCCGCTGAAGATGCGTTCCATCGTCGGCCGGTAGTACTTGCTCCGCAACAGGCCTTCCCGAAACTGCTCGCGCAAGCCCTCCTGAACGCGTAGATTCTGCGCCGCAGCGGTATATGCCGCCGGCGACTGACCCTTGAACATGTCGGCGATGCGCTGTTCTTCGGAGTTGGCCGGCTGCTGACCGGTGGCAAGTCGGTCAAGGAGAGAGGTGTATTTGTTCTTGAGATAGTCGTTAATATCGGCGATTTCGCCGCGGCTCGGATCGCCGTCTCCAGGCAGATGCATTACTTGATATACGCGGTCCACCTGGTCGCGGTCATGAACGATGAAGTCCCGTTCGCCGTAAGTGGCGAAGGCGTCGACCCAGAACTTGACGTTGGGTTCGATTACGGGCGGGCGTGGAAACGGGAGTTCGGAGCCGGCGAATGCCGGTGAATGGTTAGCGGAAAGCAGGAGCAAGCAAATCAGACCACCGGCGAGTATTCGCTCGGCAAATCGAATCAGTTTTGAGTCTGCGCGCAGCACATTCCCCTCCCCCAGTCTCGCCCAACCTTCACCAGATCTGAAGATCGCACAAAGAGCGCATGGAAACTCCCGCCAAACGGTACCATTAAGAGGAGTAGATACTTGGCAATGCATAGTCAATGCCTTTGGCGAATCGCCGTAGATGAAATTTGGCCAAATTATCTGTTAAATTCCCCTGATTGCTCACGCCCGTCCCACCGTCTGATGCGCGATTCATGGGTCGCCGCTCCAACCACTGCCTAGAGTTGCGCCGATGACATCACAGTGTGCCCGTGACCGATTATTGACGCGAATTCTAGGGCGTCACATTGCGACGCTTCACGACTGGCCGTTCATTTCGAGTCATTGGCGGTAGGCGCGATGCACGTCGTAGCACGTCTAAGCGTCAGTGCTTGCCAAACTCAAGTGATCCGCCACACATGGGGGGTTGACGTTTATGCTGGAGTCTAGTAAGAAATTGAGAGTCATTCTCAATCTCAAAACCGCAGGAGCTACCGATGCCCCGCAGGACATTAATCAAATCAACTCTTACCGCCGCCGCACTCAGCCTGATTGCCCTGTGCGCGCCGTCGTTCGCCGCCGCCACCGATCCCACGGAGATCCGTTTCGAGAACCATCAATTCAACCCGCAAACTTTGACCGTGCCGGCCGGGCAGGCGCTGAGTATCAAGGTCGTTAACGCCAGCAATGAAACGATCGAGTTCGAAAGTTTCAAGCTGAACCGCGAGAAGGCGGTTTCGCCGGGCGAATCGATCACCGTGGGACTCCCAGCACTGAGTACCGGGAGTTACGATTTCTACGACGATTTCCATCAAGACGTACCCGATGGAAGCATCGTCGCCAAATAGCGGCCGGCCTTTAGTTCAGCAAATACGTTTTGTTTCGGAAGCCTGCAGTGATGATCGCCGTGTTGTCAGTGGCGGCGTTCATGGTCGCGCAGCTAAAACCGGTGCGGCTGACAAACCCTTCACCGAAGGGCGAACTCTCAGCGCCACCCGAGATCGATGCGGTACTCAGGCGCGCTTGCTACGACTGTCATTCCGATCAGACGCGATGGCCCTGGTACAGCCGCGTCGCGCCGTTCTCCTGGGCGGTCGCTCATGATGTGAATCTGGCACGGAGGGAAGTCAATTTTTCGGAGTGGGGCGAATATTACCCTGCAACGCGAAAGCGAAAGCTCGAGTGGATGGAGCGGGCGTTACTTGAAGAGGTCATGCCGCCCTGGTCGTATCGGCTGATTCATCCCGGCGCTCGATTGAGCGACGACGATCGCGTGCGACTGGAGCGATGGATCGAGACAGAGCTTGACGTGCCCGCGAACGGCCCCTCGGCCAAATGAGGACGTCAACAAGATGAAGTTACATTTGCGTTTGCTGGCGATGAGTACTTTGGTGGTCGCGTCGCTGCTCATCGCGCATAGTGCTGCCGCTCAAATCGATCCATGGGAGTTTGAAGTATATCCCTACGCGACCGAGTCTCGGGGGATGATCGAAATCGAATCCGACAACGCAGTGATCGCAAACGGCCACAGCCAGGGTGGCAACGGCACCGCGGCAGGAACCTTCAGAAGCCAGAGCATGTGGTACAGCGGCGAGGAATTGACCTACGGCCTCACCGACCGCATCGAGACCGCCGCCTACCTCAGTCTCGCAGAGCCAAGCGGACATGGTTTATGGTGGGCGGGCGACAAGCTTCGGTTGCGCGGAAGACTCTTCGACGAGGAGGTGCTGCCCGTCAATCTGGGATGGTACACGGAGCTGGAATGGCACAAGACGCCGCAGTTCGACAATGCGGACCTGGAACTCGAAGTGAAGCCCATCATTGAGAAGGATTTCGGACGGCTATCCTTCATGTTGAATCCGGTTTTCGAGAAGGTGCTGGTGGGCGGCGGCCATAACCAGGGGTTCGAGTTCGGCTATCGCAACGGCGCCTACTATCGCTGGATGCGCTATCTATCCCCGGGCGTGGAGTTCTATGGCGGCATCGGTCTGATCGATGACAACGACCCGCTGCGCCAGCAGCAGCATTACATCTTCCCGGTGGTGTGGGGCCAGCTGCCACATGGAATCGAGTACAACGTTGGGCCGGGCTTTGGGCTCACCGCCGGCTCTGACCACGTAATCGTGAAATTCAACCTTGAGTTGGAACGCTTTGTCGGCGCAATCTTCGGTCCGTCCTCCGAGCACGGCTGGTTTTTCTAAGGTTACGCGATCCGCTCGCAAATGGTTCGCGCTCTCCTTGATCACGGAACTTGGCCGCTTGCCCGAGCATCGCGAGCGTCCACCATGATGAGATTTTAGAGGGCGCAGCCCGCATCTTAACCATGGAAGTCTGAAACCTCTTGAGGCTTTAGTGAAAATCATAGTTTTGAGTTCTCCAGCAATCTTTTAGAATCCAAATCTTCACAAACTCTCACTGTCGAAGCGCACGGGCGCGACAGAGTGTATTGAGCGAGCTTTGCCCACGCAGATAAGCTCAGGTCATCGTGGCCGCCAACGAAATCGAAATCGTTCCGATTACGCATCCACTCGCGGCGATCGTCACAGTTCCCGGCTCCAAGAGCATCACGAATCGCGCGCTGCTGCTGGCGGCGATGGCGCACGGCCGCTCGATAATCGAATCGGTCCTGATCAGCGACGACACGCGCCGGATGGCGGCGGCGCTATCGACATTGGGTTTCGCGGTCGAAGTTGACGAGGCGGCGCGGCGAATCACGGTTGAGGGACGCGGCGGCGAGATTCCGGCGACGACGGCGAATCTCGACGCCGGCGGCGCCGGCACGGCGATGCGGTTCCTCGCGGGATTCCTCACGCTCGGGCGCGGACGCTACCGGCTCGACGGTAATGCCCGCATGCGCGAGCGGCCGATCGGCGCGCTGATCGACGCGATGCGCGCGCTCGGCGTCGAGGTCGCGAGCGAACTCGGCAACGGCTGTCCGCCAATCGTTATCGATACGACCTCGCGCCCCTTTGCGGGCGGCGCCGTTTCGATCGACGCCAGCGTCTCTTCGCAATTCGTTTCGGCGCTGCTGATGCCGGCGCCGCTGTGGCGCGACGGTCTCAGGCTCACGGCTACCGGCGACGCCGCGCGCCCGTTTATCGCGATGACCCTCAGCTTGATGGAGCTGTGGGGTGCGTCCACTTCGATGACCGACGACCTCGGCGACCTAATCATGGTGCCGGGCGGGCAGCATTATCGCGCGATGAATTTCACTGTCGAGCCCGACGCCACCGCAGCGAGTTATTTCGCGGCGGCGGCAGCGCTAATCGGCGGGACGGTGACCATTCCGGGTATTACCAAAACGTCAGTCCAGGGTGACGCGCGCTTTCTCGAGATTCTCGAACAAATGGGTGCTCGCGTGACGTGGCATGCTGACGCGGTCGAGATCAGGGGGACCGGCAAGCTGCGGGGCGTAGATGTCGCGATGAATGCGATGCCGGACGTGGTGCCGACGCTCGCCGCGCTTGCGCCGTTCGCCGATTCGCCGACGCGAATTCGCCAAGTCGGCTTCATTCGCCATCACGAGAGCGATCGCATCGGCGCACTCGCGACCGAGTTGCGGCGACTCGGCGCTGCGGTGCAGGAGTTTGACGACGGCCTCGAGATAGCGCCATCGGTGATGCATGCGGCGGCGATCGAGACCTACGACGACCATCGCATCGCGATGGCGTTCGCGGTGGTTGGCTTGAAGACCGCGGGCGTGCGCATCAGGAATCCCGGCTGCGTGGCGAAGACCTATCCCGAATTTTTCGACGATTTAGCACGACTGCGGGAAGCTTGAGGGCGGACGTTCGGTCGGTGTGCAACGCAATCGCTTGCCGTGGTTGCGGCGCTTGCGGTCGCGACCGAAATTTTTAAGGATGGCAGACGCGCATAACACGCGGCTCTTCCCGGAAGATAAGGAGACGGCGATGCAACTTGATCCGCAAATGAAGGCACTCCTGGACCAGGCCGCTGCGGCTGGAGGAAAGCCCTTCCACGCCGGAACGCCGCAGGAAGCGCGGGCCGGTATCAACGCGTTAATCTCGCTGGTGGCAGGGCCACCCGAGCATGTGGCCAAGGTCGAGGACCGCAAAATTCCGGGGCCGGGCGGAGAGATTCCCGTCAGGATTTACACGCCAGCGGGCGGTGCGCCGATGGGCGCGCTGGTCTATTTTCACGGCGGCGGATGGGTCGGCGGCGACATCGCGTCGCATGACGTGCTATGCCGATCGCTCGCGAACGGCGCCGGGTGCGTGACGATTTCGGTGGACTATCGGCTGGCGCCGGAGCACAAGTTCCCTGCCGCGGCGGAAGATAGCTACGCGGCGACCAAGTGGGTCGCCGACAATGCGGCAACACTTGGCGTTGACGCGAAGCGAATCGCGGTCGGTGGGGACAGCGCCGGCGGTAATCTGGCGGCGGTGGTCGCGCAAATGGCGCGCGATCGCAACGGCCCGCACGTCGCATTTCAACTTTTGATTTATCCCGCCACGGACTGGGCTCACGAGAGCGCCTCGCAGCGGGAGTTCGTCGAGGACGGCTATATTCTTTCGCGCGCCGACATGGTGTGGTTTTACGGCCATTACATGAAGGCAGATAGCGACCGCACGAATCCCTACTTAAGTCCGGCGTGTGCGAAAAGTCTTGCGGGACTGCCGGCGGCATACCTGATGACTTGCGAGGTTGACCCGTTGCGCGACGAGGGCGAGGCGTATGCGGACGCGCTGCGCAAGGCGGGCGTCAAGGTCAAGTCGAAGCGCTACCCGGGCGTGTGCCACGGCTTCGTGATGATGCCGGGAGTGATCGACGCGGCGAAGGTCGGCATCGCGGAGTGTTGCGCGGAGTTGCGCCAGGCGATCGGGCGCTAGCGAGCGCGCTACATCGATGTGAGTGACGAAAATCTCGAGCTGCGGATCCTGGGCGTGGACCCGGGCGAGGAAATCGGCGGGGCGCTCAAGCTCACGATTCGGACCAGCCGCGGTGAGATACCGGTAATCCTGCACGCGCCGGAATCCACCACGCGGGCGGTGGTTTGCATTAGCGGTGCGATCGGCGGCTTCGACGGGCCGGCGAAGCTCTACGAGCGCCTCGGACTAGAACTGCCGGGCAAGGGCATCACGGTCGCGCGCATGAACTACCGCGCGCCCAACGATTTCAACGAATGCCTGCTCGACACGCTCGCGGCGTTGGCCTTTCTCAAGGCGACCGGGCATGAGCGCGCGGCCATCATCGGACATTCGTTCGGCGGCGCGGTCGCGATCAACGCGGGCACGCTCAGCCCGATCGCGGTGTCGGTCATCGCGATTTCGAGCCAACTCGCGGGAGCGCATGTGGTCGCCGATCTCAAGCCCAAGCCGCTGCTGCTGATTCACGGGACCGCAGACAACATTCTGTCGCATCGGAGCTCCGAGCTTATCTATGAGCGTGCGGAGGAGCCGAAGAAACTGATGCTGTTCGAGGGCGCGGACCATCGCTTGAGCGGCAAGGGCGACGAACTTTTCGCGCTGGTCGATGAATGGCTCGTGACGAGGATTTGAACGCAAGCGATTACGTCGGCAGCGTCATCGAAGTTCCTCAGACGCGCAGATCATATGGACGCGGCACCGTCGCGCCTATACGCTCGGAAAGCGAATCGCCGCACAATTGAAATAGCGAACGGGCGCATTCGCGGACGAAACTTAATTCGATGAAGATTCCAGTTGCAGTAGTGGGAGCCACCGGCATCGCCGGGCAGCAGGTACTGGCCGCGCTCGACGGCCATCCGTATTTCGAGATCGCCGCACTCGCGGCCTCCGAGCGATCGGCGAGCAAGAGTTTCGCGGAGGCGATCACGGATGCTGAGAGCGGCATGCGCCGCTGGTACGTCGATGGCGGCGAGCCGCCGAGCGCCGCCCTCGCGCTCGAGGTGCAGGACGCTAAATCAATGCGCCTCGACGGCATCGGCGTGGTTTTCGCGGCGGTCGAATCAGAAGCGGCACGCGAACTCGAACCGCTCTACGCCAGGCACGTTCCGACTATCAGCACCGCGCGTCCGTTTCGCATGGAGCCCGACGTGCCGCTGGTGATCCCGGGCGTTAATCTCGATCACCTGGCGATCGTGAAAGAGCAGCGGCGCCGCGGATGGAAAGGCTATATCGCGACGCTGCCGAACTGCACCGCAACGGGGCTGGCGGTGACGCTCAAGGCGCTCGATCAACGCTTCGGCGTCGAAGCGACGATCGTCACCACGATGCAGGGAATCTCGGGCGCCGGACGCGACTTGCCCGCACTCGACATCGTCGAGAACATCGTGCCGTACATTCCGCGTGAAGAAGAACGCGTGACGATCGAGACACGCAAAATTCTCGGCCGCATGGGCGAAGGTGCGATCACGGAATTGGCGGTGAGAATCGGCGCGACCTGCACGCGTGCGTCGGTGCTTGCGGGTCATACCGAGGCGGTAACGGTCGCGCTCAAGCGTGCGGCATCGGTCGAGGAGGTCATCGCGGCGATGGAGGAATTCGGCCGTGAGTTCACGTCGATCGGCCTGCCGACCGCGCCGAAAAAGATGATCACGGTGCATCGCAATCCGATGCGCCCGCAGCCGCGGCTCGATCGCGACGCCGATCGCGGCATGACGACTTCGGTCGGGCGCGTGCGCACCGACGAAGTGTTGCCCAACGGGATCAAGTACCTGCTGGTTAGCCACAACGCCGCGATGGGTGCGGGGCGCGGTGCCGTGCTGCTCGCGGAGTATCTGAAGCACACCGGCTACCTCGGCTGATTGTTTTCTCGCGCTGATGCCGGGCGTGACTATCTCGCATTAACCTGGTGCGTGGACGGTGCGACCATGAAACTTGCAAGGTTGCGGATCATGTATGCGTCGCACCGGTCGCGAGAGCGAGGAAGTCAGCGAGATGCATCACGCGGATTTTCGTCCCACGCCGCCGCAGTTCCGCGGCGATCTGCATCTCGCATCCCGGATTTCCGAGGATGACGTAATCCGTGCCGGTCGCGACGACGTTGTCGGCCTTGCGTCGCGCCAGTTCGCCCGCCATCGCCCGCTCGGTCAGGTTGTAACTGCCCGCTGAGCCGCAACAGAGGTCCGCTTCCGCCAATTCGATCAGCTCGACGCCCGGAATCGAGCGCAGCATCTCGCGCGGCGCTTCGCGGATGCCGAGCCCGTGAGCCAGATGACACGAGTCGTGATAGGTGACGCGCGCACGGAACTCGCGCGTGAAGCGTGACCTGCGCGCGAGCATTAGCGAACTCAAATCCGCGACCCGCGCAGCGCATTCGCGGGCGTCGTCCGCAAATGCGGGATCGTCCTTGAGCAGGTCGCCATATGCGGCGAAGACCGCTGCGCATCCCGAAGCCGCCGAGAGGATCTTTTCGGCGCCGCACTTTTTGAATTCGCGCAGATTGGTGCGCGCAAATTCACGCGCCCGCTCGACGTTGCCGTTGTGCAGGTCCAACGCCCCGCAGCAAACCGTCTGCTCAAGTTTCGTGACGCGATAGCCCGCCGCCGTCAGCGCACCTTCGGTGTTCCAATTCTCCGAGTCGGTCAGCACCTGCGCGACGCATCCGTGATGCACGACGGCGCTCGGCGCGTCATTCGGGATCTCTTGCGGGATGTCTTGCGGCGCGAGGGACGGCCAGGCCGCGACGCTGCGGTCCATGCGCTCGTCACGCGGCGGCAGCAGATCGAGCCAATCGCGGAGGGCACCCGGTGCGAGCTTGTTCAGCACCAGCCGCAGTCCCAATCGATCGGCCAGCCGGAGTGGGGCGAGCAGCACGCGCAATCGCGAGGGATAAGGAAAGATCGTGTTGATCGCCCAATTGCGCACGCGCTCGACCAGGCCGCGTCGGTAATTACGCTCGACGTAAACGCGCGTCTGCTCGATCAATTTTCCGTAATGCACGCCGGAGGGACACGCGGTCTCGCAGCCGCGGCACTCGAGGCAAAGATCGAGATGGCGCACGGCGTCGGCGTCGAGTTCGAGCGTGCCGTCGGCGAGCGCCTTCATCAGATAGATGCGCCCACGTGGCGAATCCATCTCAGCGCGCGTCAGCACGTAAGTCGGGCACGCCTCCAGGCACAACCCGCAATGCACGCAATCGAGCAGCAGGTTGTAGTCCACGACATCGCGGCGCGGCAGTGCAATCGCCGGCGCAGTTACAGATGGCGCCGACGCGAGCGATTTCGGCGCCGACGCGGTGCCGGTGACAAGATCCGATTTCAGGGTCGTCGCCATTGCGGGAAAATCAGAGTCCTCCGACGAAACATCCGGGATTGAACATTCCACGCGGGTCGAAGGCCGCTTTGAGCCGGTGCATCAACTCGAGCGCGGGCTTCGGTGGATCGTCGAACATGCGCACGCTGTTGTGAAATTCGTCGGCCACGCGGAGCACGCGCAGATGTCCACGCCCGCCGTGAGCGATTTCGCGCCAGCGCGTGACCGTCCACTGCAAGTCCTCCGCGCCGGCTATGCTGGCAAGAGAAATTTGCGCGACGCCGCATCCCGCATGAGCGCGATATTCGGCGCGGCATTGAAGCAGACACGGCGCGAGTTCTGCAGGCGGCACTGCGATTTGCGCGACCAGCGGCGCGTCATGCGCATCGAAATCGCGCAGGCGTTCGTTGGCCGCGGACGCTTCCGCATCGACGGCGAGATCGCTTTGTGGGCCGAGGATCTCCTTCACTTGGGTCTGCAAAAATGCGACTTCATGGGCATTTCCGCCGAATCCCGCGATTACGTGCGGCGATCCGCTGAAACCGAGAGTGCTCGCAACCGCCTCGCTAACGACCTCCAGATGAATCAGCGGGATCGCGTCGTGCAGCCGCGTCGCCGCGGCGAAGGCGGTCTCCGCGTCGCGAAAGGCCGCGCTCGCAATCGTATAGCGTGCGGGAATCGGGCGGACCTTGAAGGTCGTCTCCGTGATAATTCCGAGCGTGCCAAATGAACCAGTCATCACCTTCATCAAATCATAGCCGGCGACATTTTTGACCACTCGGCCACCACCATGGATCAGGCGCGCTTCGTGGCCGACGAAGCGTACGCCGATCAGCAGGTCGCGGACGGTGCCCTCCGACAACCGCAACGGGCCTGCGTGAGCGGCGGCGACGAGTGCGCCGAGCGTGACGCGATCGGGATGCGGGGGATCGACAGGAAGGCGTTGCGCGCGCGCGCTGATGAGGTCGTTGAGTGCCCCGAGCGTGAGGCCGGCCTCCGCGATAACGGTCATATCGTCGGGCTCGTAGGCGATCACACGATTCATCCGCGTCAGCGAAATGCCGATGGCTACCGGCGTCGGACGAATCTGCGCGAGCGTGCGCGCGGCGCCCATCGGCGCGAGCGCGATTGAGTCGGCCTCACATTTGCGAACGAGCTCCGTGACTTCATCGGCGTCGCGCGGCTCCGCGACGATCGACGCGGCGCGCGACTCATGTTCCCGCGGTGCGCGCACGTGCGCATCGCCGACGATCGCACCGAATTGGCGCGCGAGTTCCGAAGAATCGCGAACCTTCATCGGTGGTGGAGCATCAAAGCGCGACCTGCCGGCGTGGCGCCGCAACTTCGACGCAGGCGCCCGGCACCGGAATGATTTTGTTAGGATTGGCGAGTTGATCGGGATCGAAGACCCGGCGCAATTCGCTCATAACGATCAGATCGTCGGGCGAAAAAATGAGTGGCATCTCGGCCATTTTTTCGACGCCGATTCCATGCTCGCCGGTGAGGCTCCCACCCATCTCGACGCACGCCTTAAGGATGTCGCGGCCGGCTTCGATCGCGCGATTGGTCTCGTCGGCGTCGCGCTCATCGTAGAGCACGATCGGATGGATATTGCCGTCGCCGGCATGGAACACATTGCCGATCCGCAGGTTGCGGCGGTGGCTGATTTCGATGATCGCGCGCAGTATGTCGGGCAGCCGCGTACGTGGAACCACGCCATCCTGCGTGGCGTAATTGGGCGCGAGGCGCCCGACCGCGCCGAACGCGCGTTTGCGCGCCTTCCACAGGATCGTGCGTTCGGCCTCGTCACGGGCGAGGCGAACCTCGTTGGCGCCGGCGGCGCGCACCAGTTCGGTGACAATGCGTGCGTGATCGTCGAGGCCGGCGGCGATGCCGTCGAGCTCGATGATGAGGACGGCGCCGGCATCCTCGGGCAATCCGGCATGAAACGCGGCTTCGACCGCGCGGATGATCATTTGATCCATCATCTCGATCGCACCCGGAATGATTCCCGCCGCAATAATGGCGGAGACGGCGCGCGTCGCATTGTCAACGTCGGCGAAGATCGCGAGCAGCGTTCGATGTCCCTCGGGTTCGCGGGTGAGCTTCAGCATTGCGCGCGTGACGATTCCAGTGGTGCCTTCCGAGCCGACGATCGCTCCAACCAGGTCGTAGCCGCAACATTCCTCGGTCGCGCCGCCGAGTTCAACGATCTCGCCGTCGGGCAGAACGATCTCGACGCCGAGCACATGATTGGTCGTAACGCCGTATTTGAGCGTGTGGGGGCCGCCGGAATTTTCCGCGATATTGCCGCCGATCGTGCATGCGACCTGCGACGAAGGATCGGGCGCATAGACCATCCCGCGCGCCTTCACTGCGTTGGTAACGTGAAGATTGACAACGCCGCTTTCGACGTCGATGCGCCGGCTCGCGTAATCAACTTGTACGATGCGGTTCATCCGCGAAGTGCAAATCATCACCGGCGCCCCCAGCGGCAGACATCCGCCGGAGAGGCCGGTGCCCGCGCCGCGCGGCACGAAGGCGATGCTACGGCGATGTAGCAGCTTGAGGATCGCGCTGACTTCGGCGGTGTTGCGCGGCCGCAGCAGAATCTCGGGAGAGCTTTTTTCCATCGTCCAGCCGTCGCATTCGTAAACCTTGAGCTCGGTCGCGCGCAGGACCATACCGTCGTCGCCGATCATCTCGCGCAATTCGGCGATCAGGCTCGCGTCAACCGGACTATGGCTGGCATTCGTCACGGCGCGGAGTGTAGCACGGATGCCAAAAACGTCGAGGAGACGGATAGAATTTGGGTCTGTTTCGTGTATTTGCCAGACGGAACGTTGGGCGGGTTGGCGGAAAAGATGGAGCCGATTCTGCGCGCCGCTTTCCTCTGCGGCGGCGAATTGAAACATAGCACATTCGGACGGCAGGCCCAAAATTTATTTTGCCGCGGACCGGGTTCTTCCTTCAGCCGTTCACATCGAGCCTGTTCACATTGAGCATCAACCGTTCATAATGTAGCGCTGAATTACCGGACGGCCGCGCCCAGGCACGTGGCGAGGCGAGCGGCAAATTGAGCCGTGTGGCGCGCGGTGGTTTTAGGTGTGTGCGCTGGCCGAGAAAACGACCGATAGGGACCGCGCCGGGGCCGCGTTGGCGCGCCGACATTGAGTCGTGCTTTGTACGTGACGAATTGAGGTGTGCGATGGCTGAGAAGGCGACCGCGGAAAATCCCGAATTAGTGATTTCGTATCCCGAACTGCAACCGCATACGCGGGTGCTGATGGGGCCGGGGCCCTCGAACGTCAACTCGCGCGTGATGCGGGCGATGGCGGCGCCGATCGTCGGCCATCTCGACCCGGACTTCGTGCGTGTAATGGATGACCTCAAGAAGCTGCTGCGCACGGTTTTTCGCACCGCCAACGAAATCACCTTTCCGGTTTCGGGCACCGGTTCGGCCGGGATGGAAACCGCGCTGATGAATCTGCTCGAGGACGGCGATGACGTCGTGATCGGCGTCAACGGCGTGTTCGGCGAGCGGATGGCGGATGCGGCGAGCCGGCTCGGCGCGCGAGTCCATAAGGTGGAAGCCGAGTGGGGCCGGGTGATCGAGCCGGAACGAATCGAGGCCGCGCTCAAGGCCGCCGGTAAGCCCAAGCTGCTCGGTATCGTGCACGCGGAAACCTCCACCGGCGTATTGCAGCCGGTCGAGACACTCGGCGCGATGGCGCATCGGCACGGCGCGTTGATGTTGCTCGACGCGGTGACCTCGCTCGCGTGCGTGCCGGTTGAAATCGACCGCTGGGAAGTCGATGCCTGCTATAGCTGCACCCAAAAGGGGATCAGCGCGCCGCCGGGGCTCGCGCCCGTGACCTTCAGCGAGCGCGCGCTGCAGACCGTCCGCAGCCGCAAAAGCAAATGCCGGTCATGGTACTTCGATCTCGCGATGATCGAGCGCTATTGGGGCGCCGAGCGCCTGTACCATCATACGGCGCCGATCACGATGAACTACGCGCTCTACGAGGCGCTGCGAATCGTGGTCGAGGAAGGACTCGAAGCGCGCTTCCGACGCCATCGTGAGAACGCCGCCGCGCTGCAAGCGGGACTTAGCGCACTTGGTCTCGAACCGGCGGCGCAAGAAGGCCATCGATTGCCGCAACTCGCGGTGGTGAAGATCCCGGACGGAATCGACGACGCCAAAGTGCGCGGCGAACTGCTGCGCAACTTCAACGTGGAAATCGCGGGCGGCCTGGGTCCGTTCAAGGGCAAGGTCTGGCGTATCGGCACGCTCGGCGAGTCCTCGCGACGCGAACACGTCACGCTCGTGCTGGGCGCGCTCGAAACGATTCTGTCGTCGATGGGCGTGGAACTCGCGCGTGGCGCGGCGCTGGCGGCAGCGGATCGAGCGTACCGGATGATAGGAAGTTGATGAGGAACGCAGAACTATAGTTTTTTTCTGAAACCGAATCGTAACGCACCTCGCAGACTCGTTAGCTCGGCTCGCAAGCTCGCCTAGTGATGAGGTTTCAGACTTCCCATTGGTAAGAAGCGGGCTTGGTCATACGCTCGCGATGGTCGGGTGGACGGCTGAGCTTTCGAAGACCTTCCGCCCGGAAATGCTTGAACAGTCGTTCCTTTAACACCCAGAGCCGGCGTCCCGCATTGCGCTACAACAACAGCGATTTCGCTTAGCCCTTGTTGTACTGGTCGTGGTGGCGCCACCAGTAGCCTGTCTCGTTGCGCCCCCTGGGCGCGCGATCGAGCCACTGGTAGGCGCCCCAGAGGCCGTCCAGTCCGCGCGCATAGGTGGAATAGGCGTGATAGACGACGCCGTCCTCGAGCACGAAAGCGCTCATGCCCGGCCTCTCGCGCGCGTACGTGGCCACGTCGGTGCCGGTCATTGCGGCGCCCTTAGGGGGTCCTTCGGGTGTTCTGCGCGAGGGTATCTCGCCGCCGCGTGACTGTAACGCCGGCTGGCGCCGGTAGTTGTATTCGACGGTCCCCTCGCGCTGTTGCTCCTCGGTGAGCGAGACATTGAAGTCGAAATTGAAGTCCCCGCCGATCGAGGACGCCCACGGGAAGCTCCAACCCATCCGCTGCTTGTATGCCTGCAGCTTCGCGAGTGGCGCCCGCGACACCGCCAAAAGCGTGACGTCGTGGTTCGCCAGATGAACGACGAAACCGTCGAACCCGTCCGCGATCGCCGAACAGGATGGACACCCCGCCGTGTAGTCGGGCCCGAACATGAAGTGATAGACGAGGAGCTGCGAGCGCCCTCGGAAGAGGTCTGCCAGCGAGGCGCCCCCCTCGTCAGTCTCGAATCGATACTGCTTGTCGATCCGCACCCACGGCAGCTCCTGCCGCCGCCGCGCCAGCTCGTCGCTGCGCCGCGTCAGCTCTTTCTCCGCCTTGAGCAGTTCGAGCCGCGCTGCCAGCCACTCGTCACGTGTCCCGGTGATGTGCTTCGTCATCGCTCTCTCCTTCTTGTTGTTATATCCGTGGGCGTCAGCCCACGCGTTTTGATCCCGCGGAGCCTGCACCCGGTGGTTTCCGTCAGGCCGGCAGCCGCCGGTCGTATTCCTTGCGCAGGCGGCTCAAGCCGTCCCAGAAGGGCGCCGGCTCCTTGCCGCTCGCGCGGGCGACCAGAACGTCGAGGTGCGCGTGCCAGCCGGCTCCGACGCCTAGCAGGTTTGCGCGGTCGGGCAGGCGCCGATGGATCACGGTGAGCATCACCTGGTCGCCCTGTGGGTCCAGCTCAAAGGAAACGCCGCCGCTGCCCTCCCACGCGATGGAGAGCTTGCGGGGCGGATCGAGCTCGGTGATACGGCTCTGCATCCGGCGCTCGCCGGAGGAGCCAGGCGGCCGCTCGCCGGGCGGGTTGGTCAGTTCGTCGTTGCGCCAGACGAACTCGACCGGCGCGCCGACCTTCATCTCCATATGGCCCGCTGCCAGCCACTTCTGGCGCAGGTCGCTCTCGGTGAGAAACGCCCAGATGCGCTCGATGGGGCCCGGCAGCAGGCGTTGGATCTTCAGCGTGGCAGGCTCGGTCAGCACGCCATAGGCGTCCGGGATTGCGCGCTCGTTCATAGGTCATCTCCTTTCCTTAGGGGTGGGCGATTGACGTTCGTCCTCCTTGCGGAGGAGCCGTTCGAGCGCGTCCAGACGCTCGGTCCAGAAGCGCTCGTAGAAGCTCAGCCACTGGTGGGCGCTGGCGAGCGGTCCGGGGTCGAGGCGGCACAGATGGGTGCGGCCGCGCACCTCGCGATGGATCAGGCCGGCGTTCTCCAGCGCCTTGATGTGCTTCGAGGCGGCCGCGAGCGAAATAGCGAAGGGCTGCGCAAGCTCGCCTACCGTTCGCTCGCCCCGCGCGAGTTCGCGAAGCATCCGCCGGCGGGTGACGTCGCCGAGCGCATGAAAGACGGAATTCAGCTGAGCCGGCCGTCGTTCAACCATGTGGTTGAATATAGGTGACCGTTTCTAGATAGTCAACCGATGGGTTGAATGTCTGGCGGTCGTGTAGTTGCCGCAGTGGCTAGTGAGCGACGGTCGTGGATCATGCAAGCGGCGATCTATCAAATCGATCCGCCAAATCGATCAGCAGACCGTGGCGGTTCTGCGCCTGATCGAATCAGAACGGTTTCACCAGGGCGAGCACCAGAATCAGAAGGAGTAGCAGGCTGAAGATGCCGTGAAGGATGGTGAACTCGCGGCGCGTAGCGCTGCCCGGATCGCTCTCGAGTGCGATCACCCGCCAATACAGCCGAACGTGGAAAACCAGCAGGACGAGAACCAGGGCGATCTTCGCATGCATCCAGCCCTGTAACATCACGCGCGGATCGAGCAAGACCATGAAGATGCCGAAGATGACGGTGACGATCGCGCCGATGTTCGAGCTGACGTGAAACAGGCGCCGCCCGATGACGATTATCCGTTCGCGAGCCGCGCCGACCTCGTCGGGCAGCAGCGCCATCATCGAGCTGATGACGAGCAGACTGCCCATCCAAAGGATCACACCGAAGATGTGGAAAACGAGCACCCAGTTGTACGTAACGATCTCTCCTCTATGTGCTCAGGTATCACGCGCCCGCCCTCCGCGTCATCGCCGACGCACCCAGCGAGACCAGTATCCGCTCAGACTTCTTGGGCTGCGTTCCGCGTCATCATCAGCGCGCCAAGCGCGACTAGTCCGGCGCCGATGTAAGCCGCAGGCGGCCCAAATCTCTGATAAGCGAAGCCGGCGGCGATCGGTCCGAAAATTCGGGCGAGCGACAACGCCGATTGATTGATGCCGAGAACTTCTCCCTGCAGCCGACGTTCGGTGCGCTTCGAGATTAGGCTGGCGACGGAAGGACTTGCAAAGCCGTAACCGATCGCGACCATCGCGAGCAGGACGAAAAGTACCGCGTGCGACGACACGGACGCCATCGGCGCGAGCCCGATCGCGAGCGCGATCATGCCGCCGCGAATCAGCGTCAACTCTCCCGTGCGCTTGACTACCTTGCCGAGCAGATAACCCTGAACCAGCGCCTGGAGGAGCCCGGCATACGCGAGTAATCCGCCGACGCCCGACGGTCCGTAGCCGAAGCGCGCAAAGACCATGATGGCGAAGGTGGCTTCAAACGCGGCCATCGCGAACGTGGCGAGAAAAGCGATCGTGAAGAGTTCGGTCAAATGATGACGGAGCAATTGCTGCGGCAGTCGGATGACGGGTCGGGCGAGATGCGCGAACTCAAGCCGCGCCTGCGGATCCGGATGATGCGATTCCGGCAAGCGTATCGCGGCGAAGATGAGGTTGGCGAAGGTCAGTGCAGCGGCGAAAAATACCGGCGTGCGCAGGCTCGCATGGCCGAGCAATCCGCCGAGCGCGGGACCGAGGACGAAGCCGAGACCGAAGGCCGCGCCAATCATGCCCATCCCATGGGCGCGATTGGATTCGTCGGTGGTGTCGGCGACGTAAGCTTGCGCGGTCGAAACCGTCGCGGCGCACGCGCCGTGTACCGCGCGCGAAAACAGCAGCATCGCAAACGACGAGGCGAAGCCATAAATCGTATAACTGGCGGCCGATCCGAGCAGTCCGAGCACGATGATCGGACGGCGGCCGACGTGATCGGAAATACGGCCGAGCACCGGCGCGAACAACAACTGCATCATCGAGTAGATCGAAAGCACGAGGCCGATGCCGAACGCACCAACATGCATCCGCTCGGCGTACAGCGGCAGAAACGGGATGACGATGCCGAAGCCGAGCAGGTCGATGGCGACCGTCAGGAACAGCACCAACAATGCGGCGCGGCGCTGGTCCGTCGGCGGCGCTTCGGTCACAGGTTCAACACTAGGCATTGATTTGAATCGCGGGTTGAAACAAATCTTAAGCGAGTGCGGTAGTCAAGCCGGGGAGCGTGGGGGAAGGTAGGGAAAGGGAGTTGATGAGGAACGCAGAACCTTTATTTTTCACTGAAACCTCAGTGAGGTTTCAGACTTCCCATTTGTAAGAGCGGTCTTGGCTATCATGATTTGCGAGCAGCCCAAAAGGCTTGACCTGATTTTTCGGACTGCTCGCGATGCTCGGCGAAGCGGGTAAGTCCTGCGCGAAAACTTTGTCACGATAAGTGTTCACGGGATAGCTTGATCGCGCGGCCGGCCGCACTATGCGCTGCGCGAGGACGCTTAGTTCAGCGGCGGAGAGTGACAGAATGAGTGTTGTGAAAAGTGGCAATAGAAATGAGCGGGAGAATAAATCGGAATGTCATCTTCGTTTGAAGCGGAACTGAAGCGCAAGACGGTTGACGCGGAAGAAGCGGCGGCGCTGGTGAAGTCGGGCCAGTGGATCGACTACGGCTTCGGCGTCGGGCAGCCGGACGTTTTCGATCGGGCGCTCGCCGTGCGTATCCCGCTGCTAACCGGCGTGAAGATTCGCGGGACGCTCGCGCTCAAGCCGCGTGCCGCGATCGAGGCCGATCCCGAAGCGCGTCACGCCGCATACTTTTCGTGGTATTTCTCGGGCCTCGAGCGCAAGCTCCACGATCGCGAACTATGCAGCCATATCCCGATGAACTTCGGCGAGTCGCCCGACTACTATCGGCGTTTCGTTGACGTCGATGTCGCGATTATCAAAACCGCGCCGATGGATGAGCACGGCTTTTTCAACTTCGGCGGATCGGTGTCGTATCTCAAGGCGGTGACCGAAAAGGCGCGCATGGTGATCGTCGAAACCGACGCGGCGATGCCATACGTGTTCGGAGTCGAGAACGCGGTGCATATCGGCGATGTCGATTTCGTGATCGAGGGCGACACGGAAACACTGCCGGAGTTGAAGAATTCGCCGGCGGGACCGATCGAGCGGAAGATCGCGCAGACGATCGCGGCGGAGATCGACGATGGCGCGTGCCTGCAGATCGGTATCGGCGCGATGCCCAACGCGGTGTGCGAACTGCTGCTCGATTCGCCGATCAAGGATCTCGGCGTACATACCGAGATGTTCGTTGACTCGCTGATGAAGCTTTACCAAGCGGGCAAAGTGACCGGAGCGCACAAGACGCTCGATCGCTACCAGATGGCGTATTGCTTCGCCGCGGGATCATCGGAGATGTACGCGTTTCTCGATCGCAATCCGGCCTGCTTTGCGGGGCCGGTGGATTACACCAATCTGCCGCATCGGATCATGCAGAACGAACGCGTAGTGGCGATCTGCAACGCTGCGCAAATCGATCTCACGGGACAGGTGTGCGCGGAATCAGCGGGCGTGCGTCAGATCAGCGGCACCGGCGGCCAGCTACAATTCATGCGCGGGGCGTATGCTTCGCGCGGCGGCAAGGCGTTTCTGTGCATGGCTTCGACGTACGAACGCGAGGGTCGCCGCGAAAGCCGGATCGTCGCGCGCATCGCGGAGTCGAATATCATCACGACGCCGCGCACCGATGTGATGTACGTCGTCACCGAATACGGCATCACGAATCTCAAGGGCAAATCAGTTCCGGAACGGGTGCGCGCATTAATCGCGCTGGCGCATCCCGATTTTCGCGACGAGCTCGAGCGCACCGCGCGCGCGTATCATTTGATCCCGAGGCGCGTCATTTAGTTAATGTACAGAATGATTGGAACATCTACTTATTGATTTTCATTATGGTCGGGATGGGGGAAGCGATAGACCAATTCATCGGCGCGCGCGTAGCCGAGTTCGCGGCGAATCAGGCGTTGCAGATAGGCGTCGTCGGATTGCAGACGCTGCGTGCGTTCGGCAAGTTCGCTGTTTTCTGCGATCAGGCGATCGCGCACGACTGCCAGGCGCGTCCCATGTTCACGCAGCAAGGCGAGGTCGCGCGGACCCATCGGGGCGACCCAGCAACTGATCATCAGCATCACGAGCAGGGCGCCGAGGACCAGGTTGAGCCACACCCGGCGAAGGAGAATGGTTAGCTTGGCCATCGCTGAGATCGTAAGTGAAGAGCTATTCGCAATTCAAGAGCGCTAATGACTGAACATCATTCTAAACTGGGAAAGCGCCCAATTCGTCGAATGAACTATGAATATAAAATTTGTTTATAAAAAACTTGCGAAGTGCTTGCTTAACGCATAACGGGTTTCTATAATGCTGTACAGGATAGGCACGGAACCGAAAAAAGTTTTGCGCTTGTCCAGCAGCAGCGACCGCAGAGGAGGATACTCTATGCCGATGAAGAAGAAGCCCGGTACGAAAGCAGCCAAATCCAAACCGAAGCTGAAGAGCACCATGGCAAAGAAGAAGGCGACCAAGAAGCCCGTCAAAAAGAAGTAAGCAAACGAATTTACCCTCCGGGGTGCATTACCCGGAGGCTCACAACCGATGCCGGGCTTGCTGCTGCGATGAGCCGGGGCTCAATGCCTCGTTAAACGGAAGGGGCCCCCTTGAAAGAGGGGGCCTTTTCTTATGCGGCGAACACAATGGACTCCGTGATCGGACGATTTCCCGCGCAGATAGAACGGCCGGCGCCGATCAAGTTCGGGTCGCCGATCGTGCTGGTGCCGGAACTGTTCACCACTCGAATTCATCTGGCGGCGTTAACGGGATTTCTCGCGAACAACGGCTGGGAAGTGTACGCGCCGGATTTTCGTGCGGTCGCCGGAAGCGGTGGCAGGCGCGCACTCGCGCGACTCGATTTTCACGGAGCGGCGGCGCTGGTAGAGGAGGCAATCGCGGCTATCGGCCGTGAGGTGATCGTGATCGGGCATGGGATCGGCGGACTGACGGCGCTGGCGATGGCAGAGCGTCCGCACGTGCGCGCGGCGATCGCGCTCGCGCCGGCGCTGCCGGGATTTCCGTCACCGCTGTTGCTGCGCCCGGCGACCTTCCTCGCACTTTTGTTGCGCCGTCCGCTGGCGCCGCCGAGGGGACGCGGGCTTAAGAGTTTTATCGCCAACGTGGAAACCTTTCAGCGCCAAGGTCTAATCGATGCGCTGGTGCCGGACGCCGCGCGGGTTGCGCTGGAGTGCGCACGCGGCCGGATGCGCCTCGCGCGGTTTGGCGAGGCAGCGCCGCGGCTGATCATCGTAGGCGACGCGGATCCGTTCGCACCAATCCAGCGGGCGAGTCTGCTCGCGGGCGAAATCGGTGCACGACTGGTGACGCTGGCGGGCCGCGGCCATTGGATAATCGGAGGGCGCGCGATCGATCTCGTGGTCAGCGAAACGGAGCGTTTCCTGATGCGCACGCTCGGTGCCGAGCTGATGAGCAACTAGCGAGCAGCCCAGAGCGAATTGCGCCGCGCGCGGGCATTTGTTAAATAAAGCTATGGCGCTACCGGATCGCAAATCCGGATCATATTCGGAACGTCCTCTCAGCCCGCGGCATCTCTGCGGGCTTTGTCGTATCAGGGAGAAATAAGATGCCGTACCGGGAGCTTCGCGACGGACTTACTTTTGACGACGTGCTCTTGCTGCCGCAGTTCTCCGATTTGCTGCCGTCGAACTGCGACGTTTCGACCGCGCTGAGCCAGCGGATTCGACTGCGGATCCCGTTGCTGGCGAGCCCGATGGACACGGTGACCGAGTCGCGCAGTGCGATCGTGATCGCGCAACTGGGCGGGCTCGGCTTTATCCATCGCAACCTGACGATCGAGCGGCAGGCTGCCGAAGTCGCAGCGGTCAAGAAGTTCGAGAGCGGGATGATCGCGGACCCGGTCACGGTGCATCCGGAACAGAAGATTGGCGAAGCGTTTGCGATTATGGAGCGCTTCGGGATTTCAGGACTGCCGGTGGTGGCGGACGAGCGGCTGGTGGGAATCCTGACGAATCGCGACTTGCGCTTCGAACGGCGGCTCGATCGGGAGGTGCGCGAGGTGATGACGAAGCAGGTGATCACGGCGCGGCCGGGCATCAGCCTGGAGGCGGCGAAGGAGATTCTGCAAGCCCATCGAATCGAGAAGTTGCCGCTGGTCGATGAGCAAAACCGGTTGCGCGGACTGATCACGGTCAAGGACATGGACAAGGCCACACGGCATCCGTATTCGAGCAAGGACGCGCGCGGACGGCTGCGCGTGGGCGCGGCGATCGGGGTCAGCCCGGAACGCGAGGAGCGGGCGGCGGCGTTGCAGCGGGCGGGCGTCGATGTGCTGTGCATCGACACCGCGCACGGCCATTCGCAGAACGTGATCGACGCGGTGCGCGCGACCAAGCGCGAATGCCCGGAGATCGATGTGGTGGCAGGCAGCGTCGCGACGTCGGAGGGAGCGAAGGCATTAATCGATGCGGGGGCCGATGCATTGCGGGTCGGGATGGGACCGGGATCGATTTGCACGACGCGCATGGTGGCGGGCGTCGGCGTGCCGCAGATTACCGCGATCATGGATTGCGTGGCGGTCGCAGAACCGCGCAAGGTGCCGGTGATTGCGGACGGCGGCATCCGCTTTTCAGGCGATATAACGAAGGCACTCGCGGCGGGCGCTTCGAGCGTGATGATCGGGTCGTTGTTCGCGGGTACCGAGGAGAGTCCGGGCGAGACGATTCTTTACCAGGGGCGGACCTACAAACTTTACCGCGGGATGGGCTCGCTCGGCGCGATGACCGAGCGCGTGCGCGATCGCTACGGCCAGCATGACGTCACCGATGGCAGCAAGCTGGTGCCGGAGGGAATCGAGGGCCGCGTACCGCATCGCGGACCGCTGGGGACCAATATCGAGCAACTGGTCGGCGGGCTGCAATCGGGCATGGGTTACATCGGTGCGGTGAACCTGCTCGAGTTGCGCAAGCGCGCGAAGTTCATCCGGGTGACCGATGCGGGTCAGCGCGAGAGTCACGTCCACGACGTGTTCATAACGAAGGAGGCGCCCAACTACCGGCCATAGAGGCGGCTCTCGCGGCTTTCATCAAAGGACATGACCGCGTCTCATTCGCAGGAGTGAGGCGCGGTTTTTCGTTTGCGTCGAACCAACTGCTGTGGAGCGAAAGCCCTTTGATCTCTTTTCCACATACCAGCGGCGGCAGACAGAGAACCGTATTTCTGATTTCCAGCCCAATCCGCTCATCGAGGTTCTTAAGCGTCCGATAGTCGCGATGATCGGCACCAATGAGTAGCGGTCGCTGCCTATGCTAATTACGGGCGCGGACTCGAACCGATCACAGTGACATGGCAGAATCTGTGCGTCACGCATCTCAGTTAACGACGGGTCATGTGGATGCAGCGGCGGGGACGTAGGAAGCGATGGCGCCTAAGAGAAAAATCCGCGTAGGAGTGTTGTTCGGCGGGCGATCGGGCGAGCATGAGATATCGCTGCGATCGGCGCTGGCCGTGATGTCCGCGATGAACCCGCGGCGCTACGAGATCGTGCCGATTGGAATCGGACGCGACGGACGTTGGTTTTTGCGCAGCGACGCGATCGCGATGCTGGAGCAGGCGGCGCCGAAGCTGCGGGCGCTCGGGCGCGGCGGTATGCCGGTGACTTTACTGCCCGAGCCGCAGGGACGCACGCTCGTGCGATCGCCCTCGCGCAACGGCGTTGCCCCGGTGGCGAAGGGGCGTAAGGCGGCGATGCCCGGTGCGCTCGACGTCGTTTTCCCGGTGCTGCATGGGACTTTCGGCGAGGATGGGACGGTGCAGGGATTGCTCGACCTGACCGGGATTCCATACGTCGGGGCTGGGGTGCTCGGGTCGGCGCTGGGGATGGACAAGGACGCACATAAGCGAATTCTGCGCGCCTCCGGAATTCCGGTCGTCCGTCATTTCGCTCTGACGCAAGCGGACGCCGACGACGATCCTCGAACGGCGCGGCGCATCGCCGACGAACTCGGCTACCCGGTTTTCGTCAAGCCCAACGCCTCGGGATCGTCAATCGGAATCAGCAAGGTCAAACATTCGCGCGCACTGGGAGCGGCGATCGCCGACGCCTTCCAATACGACCGCAAAATACTCATCGAAGCGTCATGCACGGGCCGCGAGTTCGAGTGCGCGGTGCTCGGCAACGATCGGCCCGAAGCGTCAACCGTGGGCGAGATCGTGATCAAGGGTCACGAGTTTTACAGCTACGAATCGAAATATGTTGATCCCGCCGGCGCCGAGGTGCGCATACCGGCGGAGATTCTGGCGATCGTCAGCGAGCGGATTCGCGAGATCTCGGTGGCGGCCTTCAAGGCGCTCTCGTTGCGTGGGATGGCGCGAGTGGATTTCCTGGCGCGCGCCGACCTCAGCGAGATCTTTGTTAACGAAGTAAACACGATTCCCGGCTTCACGGCGATCAGCATGTATCCGAAATTGTGGGAGGCGAGCGGGCTGGCGCTTCCACTGCTGATCGATCGGCTGATTGATTTGGCACTGGAAGACGCGCGCGATCGCGCGCGGCTCAAGTTCACTTATCAACCAAAGGCATAACCAATCGAGCGATGAACCGGCTGCTGATTGCAACCACCAATGCCGCGAAGCTAGCGGAGTATCGTGTGCTGCTGCGAGGATTCGACCTCGAAGTAGTGTCGCTGCGGGAAGTGGGGATCGACGCCGAAGCGCCCGAGGATGGCGTGAGCTTTGCCGCGAACGCGCTGATCAAGGCGCGGTTCTATTTCGATCGGGCAGGAATTGCGACGTTGGCCGACGATGGGGGACTGGAGGTCGATGCGCTCGGCGGCGCGCCGGGCGTGCATTCGCACCGTTGGCTCGGCGCGAACGCCGACGATCGGATGCTGGCCGAAGAAATCGTGCGGCGGATGGATGGAATCGAGCCGGCGCGCCGAACCGCGCGGCTGCGGGCGGCCTCGGCACTGATTTTTATGAACGACGGGACGCGGCGCGAAATCGTCATCGAGGCGACCTGCGAAGGAATCATCGCTGAACGCTGCTATCCGCAAATCCAGCCGGGGTTTCCATATCGCGCAGTCCTGATGATCCCCGAGCGCGGACGCTACCTGGCGGAACTCGGCGAAGATGAGGCGGCGCGTCTGAGCCAGCGGCGAATCGCCCTCGAGGGCCTGGCCGATGACCTCAGGCGAATCGCGGACAGTTGACGCCGGGAATGTCTCACGGCTACCGCAGGTCGTGCGAACGCAGTAGAATTTCGCCAATCGAGGCGCTTTCGTTCGCCGTGCGGAATGGCGATGCGCGCCACGGTCTGCGCAGATCGTTGAGAGGGGCGCGCACCCGCGCCATGACGGTTCGCTCGCGAGAATAATGCATCCGACGCCGCTACAAACGATGCTGGGTCTAGGTTCGCTGAGCCTCGACGCGCGGATGATTTTCGACGAACTCGTCGTCACTGGCCTGATTCTTCTCGCGTTTGTGAGCCGGCAGCGCTGGCCGATCCTCCCGGTAACCGGCATCGTAATGAGCGCGATTGGATTCGCGTTCGATCTGATTGCGACGCCGCCGATCGCCACGCACATGGGCTGGGCGCAGTGGTCGGGCGGTCTCGGCATCGTGCTGGCGTGCTGGGGCCTGATCCACTTGATGCTGGCGGCGGCCGACGCCGCGGCACATCGAACGCGCGCGCACTTTTCGACCATCTTCAAAGACATCCTGATGCTCACGTTGTGGGGCCTCATCCTGCTGGTAGTGTTGCGCCAGGATTTTACGGTTGATCTGACGCCGCTACTTGCGAGCACCGCGGTGGTGGCCGTGGTCGTCGGTCTGGCGCTGCAGGAGAGCCTCGGCAATATCTTCAGCGGACTCACGCTGCAACTCGGCAAGCCGTTCGCGCCGGGCGACTGGATACGCTCGGGAAACTCGGTTGGACGGGTACAGGGGATCGCATGGCGCTCGACGACGTTGATCACGCGCGCCAACGAGAAGCTCGAGATCCCGAACGCCCTGCTGGCGAAGGACGCGCTGGTGAATTATTCGATCGGCGCGGTCGCGGACGACGTCAAGATTGGGCTGAGCTATACGGCCCCGCCGAACTATGTCCGCGAGGTGATTCTGGAGACGCTGCGCAACATGCCCGGTGTTATGCAATATCCGCCGCCGGAGGTTTATACGTGGGAATTCGGCGACTCGGCGATCCACTATCGCGTGCGTTACTGGATGAGCGATTTCGCCGAGGCCGATCGTCTGCGCGATACGGTCTCGACCGGCCTCTGGTACGTGCTGCGGCGGAAGGCGATCGAAATTCCCTATCCGCAAATGGTGATCCAGGCCTCGCATGAACGGGCGGCCAATACAGAAGCAGCGGCCTTCGAGCAGGAGATCATGGGAGGATTGCGGCAAGTCGACTTCCTTCGCACCTTGCGCGATGAAGAATTGAAACTGCTGGTGCCAGGCGTGATCGTCCAGAAATTCGGCGTCGGCGAGTTGATCGTGCGGGAGGGCGACGATGGCGATTCGCTGTTTATCATTCGCGACGGCACGGTCGAGGTGGTCGCGGCGAAGAACGGCCGCGAGGTTCACATCACCGACCTGACGGCGCCCGCATTTTTCGGCGAGATGGCGTTGATGACCGGGGAGAAGCGCACCGCGACGATTCGCGCGCGCACTGACATCGAATTGTTGGAACTAAACCGCGACGCGTTCGGCGAACTCTTCAAGAACCATCCGGAAACCGCCGCTCAGATGGGGCAGGTGATGGCGCTGCGGATGAGCGAGCGGAGCGAACTGCTGAACGCGGCATCCAGCGGCGACGGTGCGCACAATCGCGCGAACTGGCTGATCAATAAGATTCGCGCGGCCTTCAACATGTCGGCGCCGCACTGAAGGCGATCGAATTGGCGCGAACCGCTACTTGGTATCGAACTCGAAGACCATCTCGTGCGGCAGCTTGCCGTCGGCCGTTTGCAGCCGTTCCAGGCACATTGCGATGACTCGATCGTCGGGACGATCCTTAAGCAGATCGCGCAGATCGCCTTCAGGCGAAAAGCCCATCCGCAGCAATTCGATCGCGCTGGCGAAACGCTGGTAGTAGGCGGGATCGACCCCATCCCCCTCGAACGCAACTACTTCGATCACCGGCACGAGTTGGTCTTTCCCCTTGACCTTGACCAGCCCGATTTCGCGCGTGATGAAGCCGGTGCCGGCTTCCTCGAGCGTCGGGCGATTGGCGAGGATGCCGACTTTGAATGGGCGCGTGAGGCCTTCCAGGCGTGACGCGAGGTTGACGGTATCGCCGATGACCGAGTAGTCGAAACGCTGCTCGCCGCCGAAATTGCCGACGACCGCGTCGCCGGTGCAAATGCCGATGCCGATTTTCACGTCGGCGAAACGTTCGTCGCGCTTCGCCAGCGCGGCGAGTTCCGCCATCATGCGGAGCGCACACTTCATCGCTTCGCGCGCCGGATTTTCGATCGCCAGCGGCGCACCCCAGAACGCCATGATGCCGTCGCCCATGAGCTTGTCCACCACGCCGCCACCCTCGAGGATCAGGTTCGTCATGACCGTCATGTAGGTGTTGAGAAGAGCGACCAGAGGCTCGGGATCGGTGCGCTCGGCGCGCGACGTGAAGTTGACGATATCGGAAAAGAGGATCGTTAAATGCCGGCGCTCGCCGCCGAGTTTGAGTCCGGTCGGATTATCGACGACCGAAGCAATGACGTCGGGATTGAGATAATGCTCGAAGACGTGGCGCAAGTGACGCTTCTCGGCGCCCTCCGCGAAATAGCGCCAGCTCATCACGAAAATATACGTGAGCGAGAGCACCAGCAACGGAAAAACGATGCCAAGGATCTCGCCGTCGGCGTTCAGCAGATGCAGCGCATAGAGAAAGTATCCGGAGCCAAGAATCACGGCGATAGTCGCGCCGTAAATCGCGGTCATGTAGGCGGCGACGAAACTGATGGTGATGCCGATGATGATGCCCGCCCATTCCTCTTCGCTCCACAAGGGTTGGTCATGCACCAGGAAATCGCCGAGCAGTACGTTGTCGGCGGCGTTGGCCTGGATTTCGACGCCCGGAAAATCGGCGCCAACCGGCGTGACAAAACGATCGCCAAGAGCGTGGGCGGTCAATCCAACCAGTACGATGCGGTCCTTCAGCGCGTCGGGAGGAACGCGGTGATTGATGATGTCGGAAATCGAAAACCATGGGATGGTGCCGGTGGGGCCGCGAAAATGCACCACCATCCGACCGAGCTCATCAACCGGAATCCGGTTGCCGCCGATGCTGATGCCGGACACGCCTTGCGCATCGAAGCGCAAGCCGATCGGAGTGTGATTTGAATAGGCGTCAACGATGGCGAGAAATAACGGCACACAATAGCGCTGGTTGAAGCGCACGACCGTCGGATATGAGCGGGCTTCGCCGTCCTTATCGAGGTCGATATTGACGTAAGCCACGCCCCGCGCGGCACTGTTGAGTACCGGAATTGGCGGCAGATAGCCGTCGGCTTTCATCGTCGTGTCATTGGCGCCGGCGGCCTTCATTACACGGTTGTAGAAGATTGGCCGGGGCTCGAGAAAGGTGCTGCGGAAGCCGATCAGGTCCTGAGCCTTGACCTGCTCGATCTCGAGACCGCTGAAGGCATAGCCGAGATAGGTCGAGCCCTGCGCGCGGATGGCATCGGCGAGCATAGTGTCGTTGCTTTGCGCAAGCATTGCGCGCACTGCGGAGTCGCCCCGGCCTTTAAGCTCACGCGAAATCTGTTCGCGTTGAAGGTCGGCTGAGTCGCGCTCGGGCAGCATCACGTCAAAGCCGACGACCGCCGCATGATAGTTGGTCAAGGCACGGACCAGTTGGGCCTGAACGTCGCGGCCCCACGGCCAGCGGCCCAGCTCCGCGATGCTCTTATCGTCAATGCGCGCAACGACGACAGCGCCGGAGGGAGGTTGGTACGTGCCCGGCCGATAGATTAGCCGATCGGAGGCGCTGAGTTCGATCGATTCAAGTCCGCCGTGACGATTCGCGAAGGTAAGGGCGGCGACCACGGTCAAGCCGATGCCGACGGTGACATACGCACTTTTCCAGAATTGCTTCCCGGTGGATTTCGCCATGGCAGAACCCAGAGCCTAGCGCGACTGGGCGGGAAATGTCAGCTACCCTCGCGCCGCATCGATGGCCATGGGTCTCGAAGCGTCAAGCGGGCGATCAGCTCCACTCGGCGAGCCAATTGATGGGTACAGCCTGCGAACCAGTCAGCGATTGGAAGGCTTCAACCCCTATTGCATCGGACTGACGGGAGGACCACTGGTGCCGCTGCCGAAGCCTCCGGTCGCACCGACTACGGTCACGGCGATGGCGCCTGCTCCGAGCGCTCCTAATGCACCGAGGGCCGCCGTACTTGCGAACGGGGTGGCGCCAAAAGTCGGAGCCAGACCGCAAGGTATGGTTACTTTCTGACCTTCCTTGACATCTACCGGAGGGGCACTCGGATTGGTCGGGTTGTAGACCTGGACGTCCCCTTGATAAACCGACACATGGCTGAATTCGGTGCAGCCCTTGTATTTGTCATCCTGTACGCCAGTATGGTGATCGACGTCGTAGCCGGTGCCCCGCGCGGAAGCGACCGCATTAGGAGTGTGGACCTCGTAATTCGGCGGCGTGCCGGGGGTCGATTTCACTAACGATCGGACCAATCCGTTGACCAATGAGAGCTTGGTACTGGCGCGAGTGCCGTCAGGGTTTAGGGTGTTTTCGTCGATCGTCAAGTCGCTGGAGTCTGTCACTTCGACCTGACTGCCGTCGGTAAGCGTGATGGTACGTTGCTGGCCGCTGCCGTGACGATCTTGTCGCCGACGTTGACCTTGGTGCCATAAGCCGCAGGAATCGTCGCGCCACTACGTTGGATAGTCGCGCTGCCAGAGATCGCCGAAATCGACCCGGCCGCCGTCTGTGCCCAAACCGAAGGGGCGGCGCCCGGCGCGATCAAGGCAAACAGCAGAATTGCGAGCGCAAAAAGAGAGGGGAAGATTGATTTTTGGTCGCTCACGATACTCCTACAGTTCAAAGCTATGGCAATCAATGCGGGGCGAAATCGAATTTCTTTCACCGACCCTGTCTATATTGCGCTATTTTGGATTCGCCCGAACATTGCCATATTGCATTATGCGATGCAAACCTGATCTCAGCGGTCTCAAACCTAGGCCACTCGCATGAGGCCGCGTTCGAGTTCGCGCAGATTCTCACATGAATCAGCGCCGAGCATTCCCGTGCATACTGGCGGATAGCACTGTCGCCGGTGTTCCATCGCAATTGCGGCTCGGGGATGAGCCAGAGCGTCGCACGGCTGAGACGCGCAAGGTCGCGCAGCAAATCGGCGCGGGCGGGACGCCGGTTATTGCGGCCGTCGCCCATAATCACGATAACCGTTGCGCGCGAGATCAAGGCGGCGCGGCGGTCCCATAGTTCCGACAGCACGCGCCCGAAGTCCGAGCGCGCGTAAAGATCGAGCGGCGGCGTCATGGCGAGATGCCCGTCCTCGAAACTGGCCTCCCCCAGCCGATCGATATAAACGAAGCTGCGCACACGACGGAAGCAGGTGGCCGCGCCGGCGACGATTTCGAGCATCAGGGTCGAGGCGTATTTCACCGATCCGGAGATGTCGGCGAGGATCAGCAAATCGATATGGCGCGGTCGGCACGCGCGAAAACGCAGATCGCCGAGCGCACCGCCATGCTGGAGTGAGGCGCGGATGGTGCGGCGAAAGTCGATGCGGCCGGCACTGGCGATGCGCAGTCGGCGCGACACGCGGACGCGGAAAGCGCCGCTTGAGTGCGGCGAGAGCGTCGCGCGCAGTCTCGAATTCGAGGTCGGAATAATTCGCAAACGGCATTCGCTCGATCATGCGTAAAGCGGCGGCGCGCCCCGCTTCGATCCCGGGCCCTTCGGCCTCCGCACGGGACTCCACATACCCGGCCGCGATGGTTTTCGCCAATGATTCGGAAGCACCACCCGATGCGTCATCATTGGGGTCAGCCGTCTCCCCGTTTGAGGTATCCCTGCTCTCGGATTCCTGCGGCGATGAAAGCGTCAGCGGCGAGTCGCGATCCCGCGGCGATGGCTTGCACGTGGGTGCGGCGCCAGCCGGTGCCTCGTCATCGTCACGCCGATCGCGCGGCGCGCTTAGGGCCGCGGATTCGCTCGGACCGCCGGAAGATCCATGCATGCCCGCACGTTCGCCTTTGCTGCGATGCGCCGCGGCGCCGTTTGCCGGTACACCGGCGAAACGTCGCGCGAAGGTCTCGTCGAAGATCGCGCGATCGGCTTCTTCCTTGATAATTGCGGTGGCGAGCGCCTCGCGCATCCGCGGGCGCTCGATCCCGGCGGCGGCAACGGCCCGCATCGCGTCGAGCGATTCGGCCACCGAGAAGACCGGCGGTGCGCAGCTCGCCGATGAATTCCAGGATAGCGTCACGCAGCGCGATCATCGTGGACGCGCGACCAGCGCGGCGACCTTCGCTTCGACCCGGGCGCGATCGTCTTCGTGCTTCAGCAGCACGCCGAGTGTTGCGCGAATCGCCGGGGTGTCGAGTTCCTTGACCCCGAGCCGCACCAGCGCACGTGTCCAATCGAGGGTCTCAGCGATCGAGGGCGGCTTGCGCAAGTCGAGCTTGCGCATCGCATTGACCATGCGGGCGGCTTCGTTGGCCAGGTGCGCATCAAGGCCCGGCACCTTGAGCTCGATGATGCGCCGCTCCTGCTCGATGCCGGGAAAATCGATGAACAGATGAAGGCATCGACGGCGCAACGCGTCTGACAGTTCGCGCGCACGGTTTGAAGTTAGAACCACGGCCGGCCGCTCATGCGCACGAACGGTGCCGAGCTCGGGCACGCTCACCTGGAAATCGGACAGCAGCTCCAGCAGAAAGGCTTCGAACTCCTCGTCGGCCTTGTCGATTTCATCGATCAGGAGAACGACCTTGCGCGGCGCCGAAATCGCGCGCAGCAGCGGCCGCTCGAGCAGGTACTCGCGCGAAAACAGATGCTCGGATAGTTCCTCCCAATGGAGTCCCTGATGCTCGTCGGCCTGCAATCGCAGCAACTGCTTCTGATAGTTCCATTCGTAGAGCGCGCGTGCCTCGTCGAGCCCCTCGTAGCATTGCAGGCGGATGAGTTCGGTGTGCAGAAGCTCGGCGATGACCTTCGCGACCTCGGTCTTCCCGGCACCGGCGGGCCCCTCGATCAGCAGCGGCTTGTCGAGGGCGAGCGCGAGGAAGACCGCCGTCTCGACGCGCTCATTGGTGATGTAGTGTGCGCGCCGCAGACCGTCGGCGACGAATTCCTGTGTCACGTCCATTGAGGATGAGCATTGCGAGCGCGCATGTCCCCGTCAATCGGCGATCGCCGTGCGCAGCAGTTTCGCGAGACGTTTGAAATCGCGCGCGTAACGGCGCTCAGTGTACGAGCCCCGGATGACATAGGCCGGATGGTACATCGGGAACAACAACCGATCGCCGATGCGAAGCGCAGACGCATCAACCGGTGAGAACGCCGCGGTGCGTCCGGCCAGCTCCCGCCATGCGATACGACCGAGAGCGACTATCAAGCGCGGCCGTGCGAGCACGAGCTCGGTCTCGAGGTGGCTGCGGCAGTTCGCGATTTCGTGCGCATCGGGGTCGCGATTACGCCCGCGGATATCGCGCGGATTGCAGCGGACCACATTGGTGATGAATACGCGTTGCAGGTCCGCGCGGCGAATCATCCGGCGCAGCAAATCGCCCGAGCGATCGCCGCTGAACGGAATCCCTGTGCGATCGCCGCCGAAACGGCCGGGCGCCAATCCGACGAATGCGATATTAGCGGGAACCTCGCCGTCGCCGGGGACGACCCGCGATCGCGATTCCACCAGTGCGGGGCAGCGGACGCATCCGAGCATCGCGCCACGGTAATCCGGCTGCGGCGTGGATGAGACGGTGGATTGGATGACGACGGTTGCGGGCATCGGAGCGCCCGTCACCTGGGCGGATTAGGTCAGGCGGCGGATGTGCCAAAGACTCGGCGCCCGAAGACTTTTCGCACTAGCGCGCGACGGATGGGGCCGCGAGGAACGTCGTGAAAACGCCGCCACATGCATCGTCCGCAGAGCAAGTAGAGTACTTCTTCAGGTAGGTCGGGCCACGCCACGCACCAGACCCCTTCGGCGACGCCGCAATGAGTACACGGATCGATTACGCGCGTCGCACCTGCGCCCGGTAGGGTGGATTCGATGATTCCCACGGCTAATAAATTCCTGCTCGGTCCGGCTACGGGAATCGCATAGTCCGCGAGCCAAGGCAAGCAGCGGGGTCGGCGCGCTAGCGGGTAGGTCGCGCGGCTAGAGCTGCTCCTTCTCCTCGACGGCGCGGAATTCCTCCTCGCTGAGCGCGCGCGCCTTGCGTTTGCCGTGAAGCTCGTACATCTCGAACAGCGATGACTTGTGCGGACGCACCTTGCCGAGCGGACACTTCGCCCATTCGTCGAGCGATTCGTCGCAATAGCCCATCCGGTTCTCGCCGCATTTCGGCTGCAGGAAGACCGCGATTTCGGGCAGGATTTTCTTGATCTCCGCGCGCATCAACGCGACCATCCGGCGGATTTCCCATTGCGCGCGTACGCACAGGCGCAGGTCGCAGATATGCAGCATCTCGGCGAAATTAACCATCACGTGGAAGTTGGTCGGCGCCGCGTTGGGTAGAATGAAGCGGGCGTCTTCGGCCGGAATCCCGGCCTTGAGAGCGCGCGCGTAAAGCTCCGACGTGTGCGCCAGCAGTTGCGAAAACTCGTCGTCGAGGCCCGCCCGCGACCATGATTCCGGCAGCACGAAGGCGAGCTTGTCCTGCTTGAATTTGACGTAGCGCTGGCTCTGCTGCTCGAAGCTGATCCCGATGCGATGGCGCACAAACTGATGCGAGAGCGATCGCGAGACACCCGAGATGCCAAACCAGAAGACCACCTGTTCGAGCGGTGAGGCATGGCCGGTCTTGAGGCGCTCGGTGATGAACTCGCGGATTTTATCGTGGCTGATTTTCTCGGCCTCGATCTTTTCCCAGATTTCGATCGGGGTGTCGGCCGAATAGCAGGTGCGAAACGCCGCGTAGAGTTTTTCGAGCGGCGCGCTCGCGTAGTCGATCAGCTTTACCTGCATTTTCGCCTGATTGTCCACCGATCTGCTCTCCTAAAGTCGTTGTCCTGTACGCATTGAATTGACGACAAAGCCCAAGTCCACCATTTGAATTGCCATTGCAATCTCCGAAACATCGAAGATCTCACACAATGTCCGAGAATCAGAAGTAGTGAAGGGAGATGCCGCCGCAATAATCATCGCCAGTTCAACCGGCGACTTCTCTTTTAGCTCTGAAGCGCAAAATGCTCCATTAGTGCAATAGAATGCGGTGTCATCGTCTATCGACGCACCGTCAATGAACGCACCGAATCTGCGTTCAAATGATTCTCGGACTATTCTGGTCGGCATGAGCAATTCCGCAGCGAAAACATTAGCCTCCTGCTCGGCGGGGGCGGTGTGACGGTTCTGGAGACCGTCGCCGGTCAATGGAGATTCTCGAAGGAGCTGCATTTTGGGGTGCAAAATCAGATGTCCGAGTTCGTGTGCACCAGTGAAGCGCCGAATTCGGTGCGGAAAGTTTGCCGCGACCTCTATTCTCTTGGCCACTCTGTCGAGCACGCCTACGACGTTTCTGCCGGAGAATGTTCCGATTTCTGTCGGCTCTTCAAAACTCCATTCGCTGAAAAGTTGCTCCACTATCCATCGTGGTTCGATGGGCAGAATATCCGCAACTTCTATTTTTTGGCGTACCCTTTCAGCCTTCCACGCACGAATAAGCAGGTTCCTCGCTTGATCGCGGATGTATCGTTCGCGTACCGGATTAATCGATCGACCAACCCGATCAGCTCTCGCACACGTCATGTTGCGATAATCGGACAGACTGGTAATTTTCTGAGCCATAGCAGTAGCGGAGTTAGTGCGCGTACATTTTCGGCTGATTCGCTACCCGTTTACCTGCCCCGCCCGTCCACCGCTGAATCGTAGCATTTCGACGATTCTCTATTTTGCGCATCGCGCGGACTCGCTAGCTCTGCTCGCAGGCTCGCCTGGTGTCACGCCTAACTTCTATCCTCTGGCGCCGTTCCGACCAACATCGTAAGTGATCGGCAATCCACTCTGTCCACAGGTAGGGCCGCTGCGGATTGCGTCGGGTTGTGCCGGCGTCGCAAGATCCGGCTCGCGATGCCGCCCGAACTCCAAAACTCCTATACCCGGCTACTACGCCCGCTGCTGTTCCGGCTCGATCCCGAGACCGCCCATCGATTGACGATAGCGGCGCTGAGCCTGATGCCGCTGAAGCGACCCGCGAGCGATCCGCCGGAGCTGGCGACTACGGTTTTCGGCGTCAGATTCGCCAATCCGGTCGGGTTGGCGGCCGGATTAGATAAGGACGCGCGAGCGATTCGCGCGTGGAATGCGCTCGGATTCGGCTTTGCCGAACTTGGGACCGTCACGCCGCGACCGCAGCCGGGTAACACGCAGCCGCGGATGTGGCGCTTGCCGGCGCATCGCGCGCTGATCAACCGGCTCGGCTTTCCGGGCGAAGGGATGGAGGCGGTCGCCGCACGTCTCTCGCGTCTTCCCAAGGACCGCCCTGCGATGCGCGTCGCGCTGAACTTCGGCCCCAACAAGGACACGCCGCCGGAGCGCGTCGCCGAGGACTACGCTGCGTTAACGCGCCGGCTCGCGCACTTCGCTGATATGATCGTGGTGAATCTCTCCTCACCCAATACACCGGGCCTGCGCGAATGGCAGGCGCCCGAACGGATGCGCGCGATTGTCGACGCGGTGCGTGCGGCGATGCCCTCAACGGTGCCTGCCGAGTCGCGCGCAATCACGCCCTCCAATCCGCCCCGCCCGCCCATCCTGGTGAAGATCGCACCCGATCTCAATTCATCGCAGATCAACGAAGTATGCGCGGCGGCGGTCGATCTCGCCATCGACGGCATCGTCGCGACCAACACCACGTTGATGCGCGAGGAGATCGGCGTCAGCGCGAGGTTCGCGGGTGGGCTCAGCGGCGCGCCGCTGCTGGTGCGATCGCGCGAGGTCGTCGCGCAGGTCTATCGCGAAACCAGCGGCCGCATGCCGATTATCGGGGTCGGCGGAATCGCCAGTGCCGACGATGCCTACGGCCATCTGTGCGCCGGTGCCAGCCTGGTCGAGTTTTACACCGGGATGATTTATCGCGGGCCGGGGCTGGCGCGCGAAATCAAGCGCGGCCTCGTACGCTTGCTCGCACGCGACGGATTTCGCTCTATTAGCGAAGCGGTCGGCAGCGCAGCGAGAAAATGAATTTCGCGGGCGCCGCCCTCCGCTGGAGGCGACATGGCTGTGGCAGAAAACACTGAATTTCTGGTTGACGCGCGATGGCTCGCGGAACATAGCAACGACCCCGACGTGATCCTCGTCGATACGCGCGCGCCGGCCGATTACTGGGCCGGTCATCTTGCCGGAGCGCGTCATTTCGATCCGTTCCCGTTTCATCATAGCGACACCTCGGAAGGCTCGTTGCGCGAGTTTCGCGGTCAGCTTGAATGGATCTTCTCGGCGCTTGGTATCAGCGCCAGCGCGACGGTGGTGTGTTACGAAAACGACTCGGGGATGCGCGCGACGCGGCTGGCGTGGGCGCTCGACTACATGGGCCATCCGGCGGTGCGCATTCTCGATGGCGGACTCAAAAACGCGGGCGACGAAAAACTCATCACCGCCTCAGCGCCGTATGCGCCGGTAAATTTCAAGGGCACCGTGCGCGAGGAGATCATCGCATCGAGCGGCTATATCGTCGAGAACCTCGGGCGCGCGGGCGTGCAAATCTTCGACGTCCGTTCCGACGAGGAATATTTCGGCGAGCGCGTTCGCTCGAAGCACGCCGGTGCCGTTCCCGGCGCGATCCATCGCGACTGGACGCACAGCGTGGCCGCCGACGGCCGCTTCAAGCCCGCCGCTCAATTGCGCGACGAATTCGCGCACCTCGGACTCGATCCGCAAAGCGAAATCATTCCGTATTGTCAGGGCGGCTATCGTTCCGCCAATGCCTACGTCGCGCTGCGAATCGCGGGCTATCCGCGGGTGCGCAACTATCTCGGCTCGTGGGGCGAATGGGGCAATCGCGATGAACTGCCGATTGAGCATCCAAGGCGCAAAGGGGGCGCCAGCTGATGGCCCGTACTTTTCTGCTGACAGGCTTCGCGCCCTTCGGCGGCGAGCGCACCAACCCCTCGTGGGAGGTCGCCTCGTGGCTCGACGGCAAGGAAATCGGCGGCGCGACAATTCATACGCTGGAGTTGCCAGTGAATTGCAAGCGGGCGGCGAAGATGATCACCGACGCGATCGCGCGCGCCAAGCCCGCAGCGGTGCTCGGACTGGGGCAAGCCGGCGGACGCTCGTCGCTGTCGATCGAACGGATAGCGGTAAACCTTGCCGACGAACACGCGAGCCGCGAATCCGGCGGTGGCGCGAATGCCAAGCCGGTAGTCGCGAACGGTCCCGACGCGTACTTCGCGCGCCTGCCACTCGCGCCGATGCTGCAAGCGCTCGGCCGTGCGGCGATTCCCGCCGCGATGTCGCTTAGCGCCGGCATTTACGTCTGCAATACCGTCATGTATGCGACGCTGCATGCATTGCGGCAGCGCCCGCAGGTGCCGGCCGGGTTCATCCATTTGCCCTACACGACGGCACAGGCGGCGCGACACGATGGCGCGCCGAGCATGTCCGTTGATCTGATGACCGCCGGCATCGAGATCGCGCTCGGGGTAATCGCGCGCATCAAGTAGCTGGGTTACTTGATTGCGACCACACTAGACGCAGCGCAGCGTAGTCGAGCTAAGGAGTATGCGACGTGCGCACCACGAGCGGAGCGAGCGATCAAGAATCGGGAACCGCCGAATGCCGTTGCTATTTTATAGCCACGGCATTCGGTGGCGACGCGATCCCGCCCCGCAGATGCAGCGGCACCGACACCATCATGAATTCCCAACGCCCGTCGGCGGCGCAATCGTCGGCCAGCTTGTCGAGCACGAACTGCTCGCCCAACGGCAGTCCGAGCAGCGACAGCGTGCGGTAATGGAGCGCGCCGTCGTCTTTGAAGTCCCACGGCCACGGCTCGACCGCTGGACAATCGGTGCCGATCGCGGCGACGTGGTTATCCCACAGCCAGGCCACCATCTCGCGGCTGTCGTCGAGGCCGCAGGCCTTCAGCTTGTCCATCGGCGCCATCGCCGTTTTGGCCGCGGATGTCGACGCCAGATACGCCCCCATCCAGCCGGTCCGCACCAGCATGATCGAGCCGGGCTTGAGTTCGGTCTTCTGCGCCTTGAGCGCCGCCTTGAGGTCGTCGAGGGGGTATTTTTCGTCGTTCAGCGGATTGACCGGCCGGCCCGCGTCGGTGCGATAGCGAAAGACGTCGATCAGTACCCCGCGCCCGACGAAGCGGTCGTTCCAGTTGTGGATGCCGAGCTTGTCCGAGCCCTTAATCGCGTCATTCTTGACGCCGTTGTAGAACGATTGCGCGCGCAGGTTGCCGACGTGGCCTAGCCCGTCCCACTGGCTGCCTTCCTGCGTGTTGTAGGAATCGAGCACGTCGTCGTAGCCGAGCAGGCCGAAGCTCTCGAAACTCTTCTTGGTGTGATGGACGGGGTCGCGCTGGAACAGCGGCGGACTCGCGTAGTTGATCGGCGTATCGAGACGGAAGACCTTGCCGTTGCGCACCAGCTTGGCTGCCTCGACGATACCTTCGGGCGTTAGGAAGTTGACGCATCCCACTTCGTCGTCGTCGCCGAAGACGCCCCAGTTCGAATCGGCGGGAGCGCCCGCTTTGACCGGTAATTGGGAAAACTTGGGAATTTTGGTGAAGTCGATTTTGGCCATGGCTCGCCCTCCGATAATGTTTGCGCGGGAAATCTGCGGCGCGCTATTCCTGCGTTCGATTTGAGCGGCCAGCACGCCATGCACGCGATGGTAATGTCAAGCGCGCGAGACAGTTCCACAAGACTGACGATCGTATAAACTCAGGCGCGATGATCCGTTCCGCAAACAAATCAGACGGCCGGCCATACTGCGAACCGACGGGGGGCGGAAGCCGCGATAGTATTCGACTCGCGTGGGTGCTGCGGCTGCTACCGACCCTCGCAACGTTGACGCTGTGCGGCGCACTCGCCGGTTCGTGCGGGCGTTCGCCCTATGCGATCGTCAACGGCTCGCCCACGCCGACAGCGACCATCACGACCTCACCAAGCGTGGGCAATTTTCTTTACAGCTCGAATTTCGCGGACGGCAAAGTCGGCGTATTCACGCGCAACGTCAGTACCGGCGTATTGGCGTTCGTCGGGCCGGCCGGCGCCGGATCGAACAAAGGGCCGATGGGGATCGCCAACGGACCGTCGGCGAAATTTCTCTACGTGGCAAATTCCGTGGACAACAATGTCCGCCAGTACAAGATCAATGCGACTACGGGGAAACTCGCAAAGATTGGCAGCGGCACCATCGCGGCGGGGAATTCACCGCAATGGATCGCCGTCACGCCCAATGCGCAGTTTGCCTTCGCGATCAACTCCGGCGACGGCACCATCACGCCTTACACGGTTGATGCGACGACCGGCGCATTGACCGCCAACGGCACGGCATTCTCGTCGGTGCAGCTCAAGAAGCCGGCGGCGGCTGTCGCCAGCAACAGTTGGTTGTACGTCACCGATGCCACCAAAGGCACGATCGTAAGCTTCCCGATTGGCGGGACGGGCACGCTCGGGCCTGGCACCTCGACGTCGATTAGCGGGAGCGCGGTGCCGGGGCCGGTTATCATGGATCCGACCGGGCAATTCGTTTACGCGACCGATCAAAATGCGGGTTTGGTTTACTATTTTACCGTCGGTACGGGCGTGCTCGCCCTCGCTGCGTCGCCCTATACAACTTCGACCGCCGGCGAGGCCGGATTGGCGTTCGCGACGACCTCTCTCGGAAATAAGTTCCTCTATGTCGCTAATCAATTGGCGGCGACACCCTCGATAACCGGCTTTCTGGTCAACGGAAATGGTTCGCTCAGTCTCCTGTCGGGCGCACCGTTCCCGGACATAAGCCTGGGTCAGCCGACCGGAGTCGCGGTCGACCCGACGGGCAGCTTTCTTTACGTGGCCAATCAGAGCAAGGGCACCATCTCGCAATTCACGATCGATCCAACAACGGGAGCGTTAAGCGCCGGCGCACCGATTTCGACTGAAAGCGCTTCGAGCGGTCCGCTTTTCCTGGCGCTCGGGCAGTAGCGCTCAAACCCTCACAGATTCTTGGGGGCGGGTGTTTCGCCTGGTGACACGGACGGCGAGCCTTCGGCGCCCGGCGGATTTACCGGCGTGCCTTCCGCTGCTGATGGGCTCGATACCGGCGAAGACGAAGCGGCCGGAGTCGGACTTTCGCCCGGCGTCGATGAGGCTGACGGTGAGACCGGAGCGGAAGGTGAGGCTTCGGCCGGAGACGAAGACGCTTCCGGCGATGGTGTTACTTCGGGCGTCGATGAGGCGCTCGGGTTGAACACCGTCGGCAGCGACGCGGGTGCGGCCGGTGTAACGCTCGGCTCAGCTTGCGGCGATGCGGTCGCGGTGGGCGATTCGGTCGCCGCAGAAGTGGGCAGCAGCGCCGTGCCGACGCCATAGTCGTACACTAGCTTGCCACCCAAACTGCCTTGGTAAAGCATGACGCCGCCGGCGACAACTGCGACCATCAGATAGATCGGGCGGGTACCGGCGATGAATGCGACGAATTGAATTCCGAGGCGCCACACCGCGAGTACAAGGAAGACCCACGGCAGCCAATGGCCCAACCACGCGTGCCGCTTGAGTACGTCGAGCGCGGGTTCCTTGACGTTCTCCCACACCCGGCCGGCTTCCCAACCGCCGGTCAGATTGGAGCCCCACGCGGCTGCCGTACCCAGAATCATGATCGTGAGCGCGGAGTAGCGCAGCCACATGCGCGTCGGCACGATGCTCGCGACCAAATCGACCAGGATTGCCACGATTATCAGTGCGACGGTGAAGTGATCGACGACCGGATGAAGTTGCCAGGCTTTGATCGTCTCGACGAGCGCTTGCATCTGAACTCCTGCTGGTAGTGCGACAATCGCGCCGCCGGAGAGCCGGGATCCAGCGCGGTTCCTTGCGCATCTTTATCGCAAACGACACCTGCGCAGGCAATCGCGTCTGCATCGGTTATTGTCCGGGAGTGAGGATGACCGTCGGCGCGCCCGAAGCCGGCTTGCGCACGAGGATCGTAATATCGCTGGTCGTCACCGGTCCCCAGATTTTGCCGCTGAGCACAAAGCGCATCACGTCGGAGATTGTCGCGACGCCGAAATCTGGTCTCCAATCTTCCGCATAATCGAAGTGGTAGGTGGCCGCCGGTTGGGGCTCGGGAGACATTGGCGTCGAGGTCGTAACGATCATTGTAGCAGCGTCGGCGGCGCGCACCGGACGCAGGGCGCGCAGATACCATCGGAGCGGCGCGGCGACTTCGCCGTCAAAGAAAACAGTCGCGGACACCGGCGTGATTCCGGCCGCCGCCTGATGCGCGTACAGCCGGGCCTGTTCGGTCGTTGCTTTTGCACCCCAAAACAGACTTGCGTGACGCGCCCATGGCGCTTCGCTGGCGTCCGGCACAGCGCAGAAAAAATTCGCGACCGCACCGACATAAAGGGTGATCGCCACGAGCACCGCCAGCGGCAGTAGGAGCAAACGCCAGGCCTCGCGATGATGGAGCCAGTCGATGCCGATCGCCCCGACTACCGCCACGGGTAGGAGAATCGCCACAATCGATTCGGTGGTGCGGCTCGGCGTCCACAGGAAAAACGCGGTACTCATCGCGGCCCAGATGAGGCACCACGTCGCGAAGCGCGAGCGGATGCGGGCGGTGATAATCGTGACCGCACCCACCAGTCCCGCGATTGCAATCATGAATTCGTAGAGTGTCATCACGGGCAGGTAAAAGCGCAGGCCCGCGATGAACCCGGGCTGATCCCTGATGCTCAACAAAACGCTCTCGCCGCGATCGAGGGCGGCGGAATCCCAGCCGCGCGGGACCATTAGTTGCGAAAGCGCGCAGGTGGTCGCCGTCATCACAATCACGATGACCAGGAGTTTGCTGTAGCGGTCGAACCATACGCGGATCGCGAGACCCCGGTTCTTTCCCGTGACGAATTCCCACAGGCCGAGCGGAATTAGCGCGGCGAGAAAGATCGCCCCGGTGGCGAGTCCGATCGGATTGGCGGCGATCATCAGGCCGGAAAATAAGCCGAGCGCCGCGGCGCGGCGAACGCTCGGCCGCGCGTGGAGCGCCATGAAGACCGCGATCGTGACTAACGCCATCGCCGCCGCGGGGAGCGCGGTCGCACTCGCACGCGAAAACCAGGTGACGCTCGGCGACAATGTGAGCATCGCGCCCAGCGCGAGTCCGCCGGCGCGGCCGACGTAGTGGCGCAGCTCGAACGCCATCGCGATCAGGAGCAATCCGCTGAGCGCGAAGACCAGTCGCGCGGTGAAATCGTTGGCGCCGCCAACAGCAAAGAATCCGGCCGTCAGCAGATGAATCCAGCCGGCGTACGACGGCCCGGGCGCGACGGCGAGATGCGCACCGGGGCTCACGAGGTCGTATGCATAGAGCGCGTGGCCGGCTTCGCTCGGAGTGAGCGGCCGTGCACCGAGCGCGAGTAACCGCGTCAGCGTCGCATACGCCGCGATTACTGCCCAGCCGAGATTCTCGAGCGTGACGACGTGGAGTGCGCGATCGAGGCGCTCGCGGCTGAGATTGCGCGCGGGCGCATCGGCAGTCTCGACCACCTCATGCTCATGATCGTCGCCGAGTTCGATGCCGAGACGCCAATCGTCGCCGTGCTCATCCTTTGGTGCGCTAGCCACCACCGGAATCGCTATTTGCCGCCGCTCTCCGTGTCAACCGCGAGTGGCCCGCGAGTTTCCACAGCGCGCATTTACGCAACAATCGTGTAACGAAGTACTCGCTGCGGGCGGCGGTGAAACTTGACGCGTTGCGGTATGAGGGCGGACTCAAAGCGGTTATTCTGGTGAATTCGGATCCTTCGATATGGCGACGCAACCCACCTCCGCAAAGCGCGCGACCGGCATCCTCGTATCGCTACTCATCGTGGCGATCGTGCTGGCGTTGTTCTTCGCCTATCGACGTACCGTGCATCTCCATCTTTTGCGCGGGCCGCAGCTTCACGTGTCGCTTCGGCAACTGCCGTACTATGCGTTCTGTTCGCTCTCTCGGATGACCGCGGCTTACGTACTGGCGCTGATTTTCTCTCTCGTCTATGGCCTTTTGGCGGCGCGCGGCCGGGCGTGGGAACGGGTGATGCTGCCCGCGATCGATATCGCGCAGTCGGTGCCGGTGGTCGGTTTTTTCCCCGCCGCTATTTATTTCTTCGTCGCGCTCGCCCATGGCAGCCGCTTTGGGGTCGAGATGGCGGCCGTGTTTCTCATTTTCACCAGCCAGGCGTGGAACATGGCGCTGGGCGTGTTCGAATCCGTGCGCACGCTGCCGACCGATTCGCTCGAGGCGCTCGATGCCTTCGGCGCCACCGGATGGTTGCGGTTGCGCCGGCTGCTGCTGCCGGCTTGCGTGCCGAAGCTGGTTTACAACTCGATCCTGTCGTGGGTGGCAGGATGGTACTACCTGATCGCGTGCGAGATTATCGCGGTTGGCCCGGCCCATTACGAATTGCCCGGACTCGGCAGTTATCTGATGAAGGCGGCCGACAAGGGTCGCACCGGCGAATTGATCGCAGGACTGTTAACGCTGCTCGCGATCATCGTGCTGATGGACGGCATCGTGTGGCAGCCATTATCCGAGTGGGCGGAGAAGTTTCGCTACGAATTCGCCGCCTCGAGCGAGCCGTTGCGAACATTCGGAGCGCTTAACGTGCTTGGATCGGTCGGCCCGGCGGTTCTGCAAATTTTTCGCGCGATGGGGCGGCCGATCATCCGCGGATTTCGCCGCGTGCTGGCGGCCACGCCGCCATTCGACCCGGCGAAATATCCAGCTCTCCAAAGCGGGTCGCGCTGGTTGCGGATTGGACTGGCGGCAGCGGCCATCTTCGTCGTGGCGATGGGCGTGATCAACGGCACGGTCGCGCTACTGCGAACGTTGATGGAACCGTGGCCGGCCGCAGTTCACCAAATTCCGCTCGCGACCGGGGCCTCGCTGCTGCGCTTGATCGCGGCTTATGCGCTCTCGCTCGCCTGGACGATTCCGTGCGCGATCGCGGCGAGCGAAAGCCCGCGCTTCGCGCGGCGGTTGGCGCCGTTTGCGGAAATCTTCGGTTCGATGCCGGCGACGGCGCTATTTCCGCTCATCGTGATTTTTGTCATCCGCGTCACCGGCGGTATGAATTTCGCCTCGATCCTGCTCATTTTGACCGGCATGCAATGGTACGTGCTCTTCAACCTGCTCGCCGGCGTCAGCCAGATTCCGGCCGACCTCAAAGAGGCGGCGCGCTCGTTCGGACTGAGCCGCGTCGCGACCTGGCGTCAGCTCACGCTGCCGGCCATCCTGCCGTCATTGATTACCGGCAGCATCACCGCGTGGGGTGGCGGCTGGAACGCGTTGATCCTCTCGGAATACTTCGTTTACCGCGGGACCACTTACAGGGTCTTCGGGCTCGGCGCTATGCTTGATGACGCGACCTATCAGACCGGTAACGGTTTAATGATTCTGCTGACGCTGCTATCGATGGTCTTAGTCGTGATAACCTTGAACCGGCTGGTCTGGCGGCGCCTGTACGACATCACTACGGATCGCTACCGAATCGACTACTAAAGGGGATAATGACTGCGATGTGTGAACTGGATCCACCCGACCCATGGCCCTGCTCGAACTTAAGCACATCTCGCAGAGTTTTCCGCACGCCAAGGGCACGCTGCCGGTTATCGAGGACCTCTCCTTCACCGTCGAAAAGGGTGAGTTTATCGCGATCGTTGGTCCCTCCGGCTGCGGCAAATCAACCATGCTGCGGATCATCAATGGGCTGATGGCGCCCACGTCCGGACAAGTGCTCTACAAGGGTCGTCAGGTTGACGGGATCAATCTGGAGTGCGCGCTAGTGTTTCAATCGTTTGCGCTGATGCCGTGGCTATCGGTCAAGGCCAACGTCGAACTCGGGCTTGAGGCGCGGGGCTTGGCCCCGGCCGAGCGCGAAAAGCGTGCCAGCGTCTATATCGACAAGGTCGGACTCGACGGCTTTGAGGAAGCCTATCCACGCGAACTGTCGGGCGGGATGAAGCAGCGCGTCGGACTCGCGCGGGCGTTGGCGGTGGAGCCGCAATTGCTCCTGATGGACGAGCCGTTTTCGGCCCTCGATGCGCTCACGGCGATTACGCTGCGCGAGGAATTGCTCGACATCTGGCAATCCGCCGACATGCCGGTCCATAACATCATCATGGTGACGCACATCATTGAGGAGGCGGTGGAACTGGCGGATCGAATCCTCGTGCTCTCGTCGGGACCGGGCCGCCTGGTCGCCGATTTGAAGGTCGAGTTGCCGCGTCCGCGCGATCGCCGCAAGGAAGGCTTCAACGCACTCACCGACAAGGTTTTCTCGCTCATCGAGGAGCGCGCGTGATGCCGGGCAGTGGCGTAAATCCGATTCCGGATTGCCAGATGACCTGGGTTTTCGGGCTGCTCGAGACGCTCGAAGATCGCGGCGGCCGGGACGACGGCTACAAGATCGCGCGCGACCTGCAATTCAAGTTCAGCGACTTGCTCAAGGTGATGAAGACCGCCGAAATTCTCGGCTTCGTCTCGACCCCTGCCGGCGATGTTGTGCTCGAACCGCTGGGCAAGCAATTTATCGAAAGCGACATGAACCAGCGCAAGCTGATGGTGCGCGAACAGCTCGAGCAGCACGGCCTCTTTGCCTATCTGGTGCGCCTGCTCCGCGCGCAGGAGGATCGATCGCTCACCAAAGAAGTCGTGCTGGAACACCTGGCGATGCTCCTGCCCAACGAACGGCCGGAGACGATGTTCTCGACCATCGTCAACTGGGGACGCTTTGCCGAGCTTTTCGGCTATAACAAGGACGAAGACCGCTTCTACCTCGACCAGGAATAACCGACCTGTTCCGGCAGGAAGCGAGCGGCCTCATAATCGGTAACTGGAGGACAGACTAATGGCAGTGCAAGCTGAAAAGGTAGTCTCGGATTTCTGCGGTGCGTGGTCAAAGCTCAACGTTGAGGAGATCATGAGCTTTTTCACCGACGACGCCGTCTATCACAACATCCCGATGCCCGTCGCCAAGGGCAAGGCCGTCATCCGCAAGACGATCGAGGGTCTGCTCAAAGGCACCGTCTCGATCAAGTTTGACATCGTACACACGGCCGCCGCCGGCAACATCGTGATGAACGAGCGGGTCGATTCGTTCGAGGCCAACGGCAAGCACGTCTCGCTGCCGGTGATGGGCGTGTTCGAAATCACCAACGACGGCAAGATCAAGGCGTGGCGCGACTATTTCGATCTCGAGTCCTACATGAAGCAGATCCGCTAGGACGGGCGATTTCAGGCCGGCGGTGCGGATAATCGCGGGGGCGTGCGTAGCGGGTCGCGGAGCAGATGAAGTAAGGCATGGCCGCGCAAGTCACCCACGCGATTATCGGCACCGCCGGCCATATCGATCACGGCAAGAGCGCGCTAGTCCGCGCGCTCACCGGTCAGGAGACCGACCGGCTCAAGGAAGAGCAGGAACGCGGCATCTCGATCGATCTCGGGTTCGCCTACTTCACGCTCGACGACGGCACTCGTGCCGGAGTAATTGACGTCCCCGGCCACGAGCGCTTTATCCGCAACATGCTCGCGGGCGCGCACGGGATGGACCTCGTGCTCTTCACGGTCGCGGCCGACGACGGCGTGATGCCGCAGAGCGAGGAGCACCTCGACATCCTCCACTTGCTCGGCGTGCGGCGCGGCATTTTTATCATCACCAAGGCCGACCTCGCCGACGATGTGCGGCTGGCCGAGGTTCGCGATGAAATCGAATTGCTCGCCGACGGCACCACGCTCGAGGGCTCGCCCGTAGTCGCGGTTTCGTCGCTCAGCGGTATGGGGCTCGATTTGCTGCGCAGCGAAATCGCGCGCCAACTCGACGGCTTCGAGGCGCGGCGTGCCACTGGGCTGTTTCGCTTGCCGCTCGATCGCGCCTTCGTCATCAAGGGCCACGGCACCGTGGTGACCGGCACCGCGATGGGCGCGGAAGTGCGCCTCGGGCAGAAGCTGCGGGTGCCGCCGGGTGGCGCCGAAGTTCGCGTGCGTTCGATCCAGGTTCACGGCGAAACCGTCGAGCACGCGGGCCTCTGCCAGCGGGTCGCGCTGAATCTGACCGGCGCCGAACGTATGGAACTGAAGCGCGGCGACGTGCTGGCCGACGACCGACTGGAATTGACCACTACGCGACTCGATGCCGTCCTAGAAATTCGGCCCGCCGCCAAACGTGCGCTCAAGAACAATCAGCGCGTGCGCTTTTACCTGGGGACCGCCGAGACTATCGGACGTGTGATCGTGATGGAGGAGCCGGGCGAGATTCCGCCCAAGCGGCGCGCGCTGGTCCAAATCGTTTTGAATGATCCGATGGTCGCCCTCGCCGGAGATCGCTTCGTCATCCGCGACGAGACCAATATCCGCACACTCGGTGGCGGGGTCGTGCTGAATCCGTTGGGACGGCGCGTGCGCAAGCCGCTCGAACTTTACCTGAAAAATCTCGGCGCTCTCGGCGGCCCCTTCGGACCGCTGGCGGTCGAGGCCATGCTCAGCCTGCAGGACAGCCTCGCGATGCCACCGGCGCGCCTCGCCCAACTCTTCAATACACCTCTGGCGGAAGTCGCGGCGGCGCTGAAGGACGCGCGCTTTATCCGGCTTTCGCTCGGCGACGAAGAGGGTTTCACCACGGCCTCGAAGTGGGAAGAAATCAAGCGGTTCACCACGGCCGCCCTCGCGACCCATCATCGCGATGAGCCGCTCGCGCCCGGTCTCGAGATGGAGGCGCTACGCGCGCGACTCCCCTACGACGTGGCGCCGCGAGCCTTTCGCGCGCTGGTTGATCGGATCTGCCGTGAAACCGGAATCGTGCGCGAGGAGAGCGCGTTGCGTCTCGCCGATCATCGCGTCCGGCTCGGCGGTGACGACGGCAAAATCGGTGCGCGCGTCGAAGCGCTGTTAAAGGAAGCGGGCTTCCAACCGCCGGATTTGAAGCAGTTGCTCGAGTCGCTCAAGCTGCCGGCGACGGAACTCGCGCGCGTCCGCACGCTGCTGACTGCGATGGAACGCGAGGGGCGCGTGGTTAAGGTCGCGACCGATCTCTATTTCGATCGCGGCGCGCTCGAAACCGCGCAGACCCGGCTGACCGAACGCCTCAAGGCCGACGGTGAGATCACCGCCGGGATCTATCGGGACATGCTCAACGCGTCGCGCAAATTCGCGATCGCGCTGCTCGATTACTTCGACCACGCCGGGCTGACCACGCGCGTCGGCGACCTCCGGAAATTACGGCCACATTGATCGACTGTAACGTGGCGTTGAGCTCCTCTCCGCGACCGGCAACGACTCCGCGCGAGGCGTTGTTGTGAGGGCCGACGATGCGGCGCTAGACTGATCCCCGATGTCCGACAAGGGAGACAACAACGCCACTCGGGGCGAGGTAATTCGCCTGACCGAGCGGTGCAAGGCCGCGGGTTGAGCCGGCAAGCTGGGTCCGGCGGACCTGGATTCCGTGCTCTCGAACCTTGACCTCGGGAGCCACCCCGAAGTGCTCGTCGGTATCGCTACCGGCGACGACGCCGGCGTGTATCTGCTGCGCGACGATCTCGCGATCGTCAACACCGTCGATTTTTTCACGCCGGTGGTCGACGACCCGTTTACCTACGGCCAGATTGCCGCGGCGAATGCGCTCTCGGACGTTTACGCGATGGGCGGGACGCCGAAAACCGCGCTCAATATAGTCTGCTGGCCTCAATCCGGATTGCCGTCGGCGATGCTCGGTGAGATTCTGCGCGGCGGTAGCGAGAAGGCGCGCGAAGCGGGTGTCGCGATCGTCGGTGGCCATAGTGTCGCCGATGAAGAGGTAAAGTACGGCATGGCGGTGACGGGCGTGATCGATCCGCGCCGCATTATTCGCAACGTCGGTGCGCGCGCCGGTGACGCTCTGCTGCTGAGCAAGCCCATCGGTACGGGCGTGCTGATGACCGCGCTCAAGCGTGCCCAGTTGCCCAAGGATCAGTACGATGCCGCTGTGCGCTGGATGTGCGAGCTCAACGCTGCGACCGCGCTCGCGATGCTCAAGTACGACGTCCACGCCGCCACCGACATCACCGGCTTCGGGTTCATCGGCCATGCCTCGAAGATGGCCGACGGCAGCGGCGTCACGCTGCGTATCGAGGAGTCCGACCTTCCGCTGATGGCGGGCGCGCTCGAATGCTGCCGCGCCGGGATGATTCCGGGCGGCGGCAAGCGCAATCGCGAATTCTATGCTCCCCGCGTGCGCATTGCCGACGAAGTTGCCGACGAAATCGGCGAACTGATTTTCGACCCCCAAACCTCCGGCGGCCTCTTGATCGCCTTGCCACCGGGCGACGCATTGAAGTTGCTTGCCGACCTTCAGGCGGCCGGCAACATGGACGCCGCGATCGTCGGGCGCGTCGATCCGCACAGCGAATTCCTCATCGAAGTCGTCTGATTACGAGCCGCCTCGACCGCCCGCCTCCTCGCTACGAGATGAACTCCTCGCTCCATTCGTCGATCAATCCGTAACCGACCGCTAGCAACGCAGGACCGATGAAGACGCCGATAAAGCCGAAGATGATCGCCCCGCCGAGTACGCCGAACATGACAATGAGAAACGGCGTGCCGCCGGTGCGCGCGATAATGATCGGCTTGAGCACGTTCTCCACCAGCGTACTGGTGATGAGCGACCACGCCACGATGAAAATAGCCCATCCGATTGCCCCCTGATGATAAAGCCATCCGGCGGCGGGCAGCCACAGCACCGTCGGTCCCATCGGGACAAACGACAGTACGAAAGTCGCGAAGCCGAGCAGGAATGCGCCGGGCACGCCAGCGATCCAGAAACCGATTCCGCCGCATACGCCCTGAATCAGCGAAGTGCCCAGGATGCCGTGGACGACGCCCGTCACTGTCGTGCGCGCCACCTCGAGCAAGTGCCGTCCGCGCTCCCCCGCCAGCCGACGGGACGCCGTTTCCAAACGTGCGGCGGCGGCCTCGCCGTCGCGGTACAGAAAGAAGCACACCACCAGGCTCAGGCTGATCTCCAAAACGCCGTGGCCGAGCGCCTTGCCGAGTTCCAGCGCGACGCTCTTCAGCGGACTGATCAGATCGTGCAGCAGCGCTTTCTGCGCCACCGGATCGCTCGCGAGGTGGTTCACATAATCCTGAATGTGCGAGCCGATAACCGGTATGTCGATGAGCCATTGGGGCGGCGCGGGCGGTCCCGTCGTGAAGAGGTGCCGGATCACCTCGATGACGTCGGCGACGTTACTCGCCAGGCTGCCGCCGACGATGATGAACGGCGCGACGACGATTGCCGCGAGCAGGAACGTCATCATTAGTGCCGCCAGTGAGGACCTGCCGCCGAACGCCAGCCGCAGCCGGCAAAATACTCCCCACGTCGAGAACGACAAGAGCATCGCCCACAAAATCGCCGATGAAAACGGCACCAGAATGAGCACGCATCCGATCAGCAGCAAGCCCATCGCAGCGATCGCAATCGCGGCTTGAATCGTCGCGCTATTCTTGCCTGCCCCGGTCCCTGAATCGGACTCGTCGGTCATTCTGATCCTCGCTCGCGTCAACAATCCCGCCATAATCTGTTCAGATTTGCCCGAAAGTATGAAGCGCTTGGTGATCGGGCCGGGAAGCGCAAATTCATCTAGCGCTATTTTGTGCGAATTATGGCAAAATTCGCTCGGGCACTTTCAAGGCCCGTGGTGCGGGGACGTCGATGGCGCAGGAAATCAAAACCAAAGCATTGGACCTGGCCCTCAGCCAGATCGAAAAACAATTCGGCAAAGGCTCGATCATGAAGCTCGGCGAGCAGGCGATCGCCGCCGATATTGCCGTGATACCAACCGGATCGCTAGGCCTCGATCTTGCCCTCGGCGTGGGCGGACTGCCGCGCGGCCGCGTCGTCGAGATTTACGGCCCCGAGTCCTCCGGCAAGACCACGCTTGCCCTTGAATGTATCGCCGAGGCGCAGAAGCGCGGCGGTACCTGCGCCTTCATCGATGCCGAGCACGCCCTCGACGCGGGCTACGCGCGCAAGCTCGGCGTCATCGTCGAGGACTTGCTCATCTCACAGCCCGACAACGGCGAGCAGGCGCTCGAAATCGCCGAGACCCTGGTGCAATCGGGCGCGATCGACGTCCTCGTCATCGACTCGGTGGCGGCCTTGGTGCCGCGCGCGGAAATCGAAGGCGAGATGGGCGAGCCGCAGATGGGCTTGCAAGCGCGGCTGATGTCACAGGCCCTGCGCAAGCTCACATCGATCATTTCGCGCTCGCGCACAGTGGTCGTTTTCATCAACCAGATTCGCATGAAGATCGGCGTGATGTTCGGTAATCCCGAAACCACCACCGGCGGCAACGCACTCAAGTTCTACTCCTCGGTGCGCATCGACATCCGCCGCATCGGCACCATCAAGAGTGGCACCGAAGTCATCGGCTCGCGGACCAAGGTGAAGGTGGTCAAGAACAAGGTCGCGCCGCCGTTTCGCGAGGCCGAGTTCGACATCCTCTACGGGTCCGGCATCTCCAAAGAGGGCGAGCTGGTGGACATGGCGTCCGAGCACAACATCATCGAAAAGCTCGGCGCATGGTACTCCTACGGAGGCGAGCGCATTGGACAGGGGCGCGAAAATGCGCGCGATCTGCTCAGGGCGAATCCACATATCGCCGACGAGATCGAGGACAAGTTGCGCGCCAAGCTCGCCGCCAAGCCCATTCCACTCGATAGCGTCGCTGCCGAAGGCCCCGACGAGGATCCCGAAGAGTTGCCGGCCGCGCCGCCCAAGCGCAAGGGCTGAGTGGCCGCATATCGTTTCGATTTCCCGGTTTCCATCTGTGATAGCGAAAGGGGAGAACCATGATCGTATCCCGCAGATTGTTTGCGGTGCTTACGCTGCTAACGCTTTCACTCTTCGCGGCGGCGGCCGCGAACGCTAAATCTTCGACCGTCAAACCAATTCCGCTGACGCTGCGGCGGGTCGCCACGGTGAACCTCGCGCAGGTCGCCGGCAATCCCGCCGC
>Ga0209415_10001074_pt1 | contig 51983 bp, 46 predicted proteins | sample PeaSoiSIISIP2007_FD_187696 | JGI IMG/M metagenome (GOLD analysis project Ga0209415, IMG submission 187696) | Peat soil microbial communities from Weissenstadt, Germany - SII-SIP-2007 (SPAdes) (version 2) | ecosystem: Environmental > Terrestrial > Soil > Wetlands > Peat | place: Germany... | reverse complement strand
ATCGAGGATTTCGCCGAGAGCTACGCGCGCGGCGAGACGCCGGTGCCCTGCATCCGCTGCAACGAGCGGGTGAAGTTCCGCGACCTCCTCGCCGTCGCCCAGGACCTGGGTGCCGATGCGCTGGCGACCGGCCACTACGTACGGCGCGTCATGGGACCGGACGGGCCGGAGCTGCATCGCGCCGCCGATCCCTTGCGCGACCAGAGCTATTTCCTGTTCGCGACCACGCGCGAGCAGCTCGATTTCTTGCGTTTCCCACTGGGCGGCCTGGCCAAGGACGAGACGCGGGCGATCGCGCGGCGCCTGGCGTTGCCGGTCGCGGCAAAGCCGGACAGCCAGGACATCTGCTTCGTGCCGACCGGCGACTACGCGGCGATGGTTCAGAGGCTCAAGCCCGGTGCCGCCGAGCCCGGCGAGGTCGTGGATCTCGCGGGTCGCGTGCTCGGGCGGCACGATGGCGTCGTCCACTTCACCGTGGGTCAGCGCAAGGGGCTGGGTATCGCCGGCGAGGAGCCGCTCTATGTACTGCGTCTCGAGCCCGAGCGACGGCGCGTGGTGGTGGGACCGCGCGTGGCATTGGGCGAGGCGCGCGTGCGTCTGGGCGACGTGAATTGGCTGGGCGCCCGCTTGCCCGGGACCGACGGCCTGCGGGTCGCGGTGAAGCTGCGCTCGGCGCAGCCGCCGCTGCCGGCGACGCTCTGCCTCGACGACGCCCGCGGCGGCGAGGTGGTGCTCGATGCGCCCGCGCCGGGCGTGGCGCCCGGCCAGGCCTGCGTCTGCTATGACGGGACGCGCGTGCTCGGCGGCGGTTGGATCCGGCGCAGTGCGGCACAGGGAGCCGCAACGGTCTCCGTGACGCCCGCCCGCGCCGGCACCGAGGCGGCGGTTCCTTGACGGGCCCGGCCCGATCTCCTATATGCGTGCGCTCCCGGTGGCGGGGTAGCTCAGTTGGTTAGAGCAGGGGAATCATAATCCCAAGGTCGGGGGTTCAAATCCCTCCCCCGCTACCAAATTTACCGCACCGACACATTCGTCGGTTTCGGCTTGTCACAGCTCGGAGCTTGTCGTGCCTCGGCTTACGGCTTATGCGGCTTTGCGATGGTGCAAAAGTGCTAGGCCGAGCAAACCAACTCCGAATACAGCAAGCGTGCCAGGCTCGGGAACTGATGACGGCGACGGCGTGTCCACTTCGCTGTTCACGGTAAAGCTGCTGACCAGCATTTCCTGGGCACTCGTGAAAGTACCAGCGTCTAGATCGAGGTAGATGTAGCTAATGTCGGTCGAGCCTAGCGCGGTGACGAACTGGCTCCATGTCTCTCCAGTGTTCGGCGTGCTCTGGCCGCCGAAGCCGTTCACGTACACCCGTAAGTCGGATGACGATGGATCGGCGTAATTTCCCGTGTTAGCGAATGTGTTGTTGGCGTTGGGGTTGGAAAAGCTGCCGCCGCCCAAAGGGGTTCCCCAATAGATGTAGGCGCCATTGTTGGGGTTAGCGGTAGTGTCGTACAAGCTGAAGCGGGGCGCACCGCCACCAAACGACCCGGTCGTCATGTCATATTCAGCGCTGAGGGTGAGCAGTTGGTTCAACGCCAACGTGCCGGTGATTTGCAGGTACAAACCCGAGGCACCGGTCGTCGTGTTGTTTGAAATCAGATCGAAGTTGCCGCCATTCACCGGGACGGTACCGCTGCAAGTGCTGAAAGTGGGGTCGCAGCTATAGGATCCAAACGCGTCGGCGGATGCTGGTCTGCTTGCACTACAGATCCCGAAGAGAGCCAAGAGAACCAGCGCAATTGATGTTGTGCGCATGATCAAATCCCTTTCAATAGGGGCGACATCAGGTGTGGCCCGAAGAAGGACGCGAGTAAGGCTACTCCAGTGATATGCGCCGTTTGCGGCGCATGAGCCCGAGCGCCAGCAAACCGAGACCGAGGACGCTGATGGTGCTGGGCTCGGGAACGGCGCCGGGCTCAAAATCGAACGTCGTGTTCGCACTGTTGATGCCGATAGTGAAGTTGTCCACGTAACCGTTGAATTGATCTGTGGCGCTGGCAAAGCCGACATCGAACCCGATAGCGCCCAACCCGCTGGTCGCGTCTTCGATCAGCGCGTTGGGGTAGCAGGCCTCGATGAACGCCAGCGACTGCACGCCGGTGCCTGGATTCGCATTGCATGGCAAAGCGCCGGTCTGGTTATCCCACCAGCCGCCCGTAAAAGCATTCCACGTCTGCCAGGTGTTCAGGGCGGTATCGCCCTGGTTTGGCAGGGAGGGATTGCCTGATGTTGGCGTCTGGTAGGGGGGCTCGAAGAACACGATGTCATCGGCCGGGCCAATGCCGGTCGTCGAAATAGTCAGTCGGAGATACGGGAACTGCTGCCCGTTGTTCTGGGTCTGGTAGGTCGAGTAGCTGAGTGCCGTGATCGAGCTGAGCGGGTCGCCCGCGTAGCCCGTCGTACGCAACTCCGAGGCGCCGTCGCCGCCCGTCGTGCCGTTGCCGGTTGCAAGGTTGGCGCTGCCGACACCCAAAGGCGGCGTGGCTGGCCCCGTCACCATCGAGCCGCTGGCGGTCGGATTGGCGCCGACCACTCCATTCGCATCTCTGTTGTCGAATGCCCAGTTACCCATGCTGCCTGGGGTAACCTGAACGACCGACGCCTCCACGGGGGACGCGGCGCCCAGTCCGAATGCCCATAGGATCGAGGCGACAAAGACAACTCGTGTTGATCTTGCCATGTCTTTGCCTTCCATTTTTAGGGAAGAAGAACTGGAGGTTATCGCGCCATAGGCGCAAAAATTGTGCCAGACAGTATGGAGCACGTATTGCGCCAATCAGTACAAAGTGTTGTACGTTAGGAACCTGTTAAACAATCGGCGCTCGCCTGCCATATGTAAAATTTTCCGACGGTTCTCTTGCGCGGCCCGAAGTCGAAGCTGGCGGTTTACAATGCTTTGCGGCGCTTGCCGGCACGAGGAAGAATGTAAGGAATTGCGACGCTGGCTTTGCGACTACCAAGCCGATGGCCCAGAGTGTCACGATCAGCGACATTCGGTCGCGGCGAGTGAGTGCCGGTGTCCCTGAGTCGGTACCTTGAAGCCCATGGGATGATCGGTCCCACGTCCGTTGAAGGTAGCGTTCGGCCCTTCTCCCGACGGCGAGGTCAGAGTCCGGCCACGCGGCCGTAAGCACTGAGTTCGTAGTCGGCCGGCACCGCGCCGCGCGGGACGGGTGTCGACCCGTTCGGCCAGGGTAGCGTACCGGGATCGCAGCTTCGCCGGCCCGAGTTGCGCGGCCGGCGTGGGTGGTGCCTCGGGACGTACAGTGACCCCCGACTTTGCTAATGTGGTTCCAGAATAATTTCGGGTGATGGGGCCGGGAGAGCGGCATGAAATCCCATGCGCGGGTGGTGATCGTCGGCGGCGGGGTGATGGGCGTTGGGCTTCTCTACCACCTCGCGCTCGAAGGCTGGACTGATGCCGTGCTGGTCGAGAAGGGCGAGCTGACCTCGGGCTCGACCTGGCACGCGGCCGGCCAATGCCCGCATTTCAACAGCTCGCTCAACATGACGAAGGTGCATGTCTACGGGACCGAGCTTTATCCCAAGCTCGAGGCGCTCACCGGGCATGCGGTGAGTTGGCATGGCTGCGGCGGTCTGCGCCTCGCCTGCACCGATGAGGAGGTGCATTGGCTGAAGCAGGTCCACGGCATCTCGAAGCTCGCGGGTTACGAGGGTCACATTATTGGTCCCGACGAGATCGCGCTCCACCACCCGTTCCTCAATACCGAGGGCATCAAGGCGGCATTCCTGACCGTGAACGACGGGCATGTCGCCCCGGCCGACATCACCAGCGCCATGGCGACCGGAGCGCGTACCCTCGGCGCCGAGATCTATCGTCGAACGCGGGCGATCGGCATTCGCCTGCTCGAAACCGGGGAATGGCTGGTCACGACGGACAAGGGTGAGATCCGCTGCGAGCACGTCGTCAACTCCGCCGGTTCCTATTGCGACGTGGTCGGCTCCTGGACCGGCCACCGCGTGCCGATCGCCAACCTCCTCCACCACTACGTCATCACCGAGCCCGTCAAGCAGCTCATCGAACGCGAGCGCGAGCTGCCCGTGGTCCGCGATCCCTGGTCCCACTGTTATCTGCGCGAGGAGACCAACGGTATCCTCGTCGGCCCCTACGAGACCTCGACCGCGCATCTGTGCTGGGACGGGCAACCGCCGGCGTGGGAGTTCGAGAGCGAGCTGATCGCGCCCGAGCTCGATCGTTTGGCGCCCTTTCTCGAGCGGGCGGCCGAGCGCTTCCCGCTCTTCGCCGAAGCGGGACTGAAGAGCGTCATCTCCGGTGCGATCACCCATACGCCGGACGGCGTCTATCTCTCGGGCCCGGCGCCCGGACCGCGGAACTACTGGATGCATTGCGGCGCCTCGATCGGCATCTGCCAGGGCGGCGGCGCCGGCAAGTATCTCGCGCAATGGATGGTGCACGGCCAGGCCGAGATCAACATGCGGGAGTTCGATCCGCGGCGGTTCGGGGACTGGGCGACCAAGGAGTACACGAGCACCGTCGCAATCGCCGACTACCAGCACATGTACTACTGCTACAAGCCGGCGGAGCAGCACGACGTGGGACGCGGGCTGCGCAAATCGTCGACGTATGATTTTCTCAGGGAACGCGGCGCGCAGTTCAGCCAGATATTCGGCTGGGAACGGCCACGCTGGTACGACCGCACGGGCAAGGGCGAGATCTTCTCGTTCAAGCGCTCGAACTGGTGGAGCGCGGTGCGCGAGGAATGCCTTGCCGTGCGCGAGCGGGTCGGCCTCATGGACCTCTCGACCTTCGCCAAGTTCGAGGTAGCCGGTCCGGACGCCTTCGCCTTCCTTGAGCGAATCTGCGCCAACAAGGTGCCCGCACGCGACGGCCGCATCATGTTGGGGCACCTGCTCGACGCCAATGGCGTCATCGAGAGCGAGATCACAGTGACGCGGCTCGCGGCCGATCGATTCTACCTGCTCTCCGCAGCCATCGCGCAGATCTACGATCTGGACCAGTTGCGTTGGAGGATCGCCCCCGGCGAGCGGGTCTCAGTCACGGATATCACGGATGACTTTGGCGTGTTGGTTCTTGCGGGTCCGCGTGCACGGGAAGTGCTGGCCCGGTGCACCGATGCTGATGTTGATAATGCGTCGTTCCGCTGGCTCACGGCCAAGCAGATCACGGTGGCGGGGGTAATGAATGTGCGCGCTCTCCGTATCAACTACGTCGGCGAGCTCGGCTGGGAGCTGCACACCCCGATGACCGAGATGCCGAGGGTCTTCGAGGCGCTGATGGAGGCTGGTGAAGCCAACGGGATTGCGCTCTTCGGGACCTATGCCATGAACAGCTTGCGCATGGAGAAGGCGTATCGCGCCTGGGGCGCGGAGCTGACGAACGAGGTCACCATGATCGCGGCCGACATGGAGCGGTTCGTCGCGCTCGACAAGGACTTCGTCGGCAAGGCCGCGACGCTTCGGGCCAAGCAGGCGGGACCGCCCATCAAGCTCGTTTACATGGCGGTCGATGCCATCGACAACGACTGTTACGGGAACGAGCCGGTCTATCGCGGCGACAGGCTGATCGGCGTCACGACGGGCGGAGCCTATGGTCATGCCGTCGGGCAGTCTCTCGCCTTCGCCTACGTCGAGCCCGACCTTGCGCGAGCGGATGGAATCGAGGTCCTGATGATGGGGAGGCGCTGCCCAGCGCGCATCCTGCCGCTGCCCGCCTGGGACCCCGGGAATCTCCGACCGAGGGTATAAGGCGAAAGCCCGCCGGCATGGCTGGCGGGCTTCCATTATAGGGCCGGGGACGCTGGTTCATCGTCAGCCGCACGATTCAGCAATCCAGGCGACACCCCTCGAGGAGGGTGACGCCGGCGCTATTGCCTAGCCAATCCACTTTTGGTGACCGCCGCCTGAGATCTTCTTCATCTCGTCTTCCGACAGCTCGACCCCGCCCTTCTTGCCGGTCTTCACCAGCTTGTCGGGTGAGGAGGCGGGCTTGCTCTTCTTTCCACCTTTCTCGATCTTGCTCATGCTCGGTCTCCTGATTGAAGCCCACCACCGTCATGGTGCGCTTGGTCTTACGCGGGAAGCGGCCTCGCCATCCCCGTCGGCGTTAAACCTCGGTTGACGCGTCAGCGGGGGGGTTCTTCCGGCAACGCTGTCGCCTTCTAATCAATCCAGCCGCTGAGCTTCTGCCCACCCGAGATCTTCTTCATCTCGTCCTCGGTCAGTTCGGCGCCGCCCTTCTTGCCGGCCTTCACCAGCTTGTCCGGCGACGGAACGGGCTTGCTCTTCTTTCCGCCTTTCTCGATCTTGCTCATGCTCCTTACCTCCGGATTGATGCATTCCCATTACGGCGATGCCTGAGCCCTGCGCTGGAAACGAGGCCGCACCTCGACGACCAAACACTCCGGGGGTCAGTCCGAAAAAGTCAGGTAACTTGACCCAAATCCGGAGAGCCAGCGTCCAGCCACAAGGATACATAGCATCCCGTGCGGCCGCGTGTAGTGAAGCAAGTCACATTTCCCTTAGAGGCGTTTGGTGGCGCGCCGGTAAAGGTCCTCGAGCGCGCGGCACAGGGTGGCGCTGTCGCAGACCGGCGCCACGCTCAGGCGCGACCGCATCGTCGAGCGCAAGACCGCGAGCGCCGCGGGGGTGGTCGTCGCATGCGCGAAGGCGGCCGCCTTCTCGATATAGCCGGCGAGGTCCGGCGCACACCAGTCGCCGAGCCCGGCGGCCAGCAGGAGCGAGCGGCTCGTCCGGCTGACCCAGCGGTCGCCGTTGAAGGCCAGCACCGGCACTCCTTGCCAGAGGGCCTCGCTCGTGGTCGTGCCGCCATTGTACGGGAAGGTATCGAGGGCGATATCGACCCGGGCATAGGCCGCGAGAAAGTCTCGGTGATCGGCCGGACCCTCGATCAGCACGCGGTCCTCGGCGATATCGTAGCGACGGAACCGCTCGCGCAGGGCGGCTTGGTTGGACGCGTCGCCGAGCGCACGGTTCTTCAGCAACAGGCGGGAGCTCGGGGCCCGTCGCAGGATCGCCGCCCAAGCCTCGATCACGCTGTCGGTGAGTTTGTACTGCGAGGCGAACGAACCGAAGGTGAGGTTCCCCGCCGCGAGGCACGGCGGCGGCGTCACGTCGGGAACGGGGTAAAGTACCGAGAACGCGATATAGGCGCCGGGCACGCGAGCCACCGTCTCGCTATAGAACCGCTCCTCGTCCTCGGGGATGACGGCCGCGTCGCCGATGATATAGTCGAAGGCATCGATGCCGGTCGTCGCGTACATGTTGAACCAACCAATGATGACCGGCGCCGGCCGCCGCATGAAAAGCCCGAACCGGTCCTGCAAACTGTAGCCGTTGAGATCGACCAGGATGTCGATGCCCAGACGCGCGACGGCGGCGGCGAGTTTTTGGTTCGACAGGCCGCGAACATCGTGGATTCGATCGCGTGCATCGCGGCGGTAGCCGCTTTCCTCGGTCGGCGGTTTGCCGTCGGAGAAGAGGTGGATCTCGAAGCGCGCGCGGTCGTGATGATTGATCACGCCCCAGACCGGCTTCAGCCAATTGGGTGGCCCAAAGAACGCCGAGACATAGCCGATGCGCACTGGGCGGCCGCGGGGCACGGCGCGGCGCCGCCGCGGCTTGATCGGGCCTTCCGCGATCGCCTCGAGAGTGGCCCAGTCGCGCCGCGCCTTCAGCACCGCGGCATTGTCGGCGCGCGGGCTGCCCGGAATGTAGCGAGCGATCCGCCCGAGCGCTTCGCGCCTCAGCTCCGGGGAATGCGCGGCGACGATGCGGAACCCGTCGAGCGCGGCATCGATCTCGCCGATGGCGAAGAGCGCCCAGGCGAGGTTGAACTGCGTGCGGGCATGCTCCGGCCGCACGGCGAGCGCGCGCCGAAAGCATCGGACGGCCTCGGTTGCACTCTCTCGGGAGAACTCGATACAACCGAGTGCATACCACGCGTCAAAGCACATCGCATCGAGAGCGAGCGCACGGTGATACTCCGCCGCCGCCTCCGCCAGGCGGCCCTCCACGTGAAGCGTGTAGCCTAAGCGAGTGGCGCGCGCGGCCTCCGAAGTATGTCGCGTGGAGGCTGTTCTCGAGAGGGACGCTATGTTTGTCGCTTCCTTTTGGTCCGCATGTCCGCCAACGAACCCTGCACGAACGCGGCCAGCTTGTAGACCACCGATGCGTCTCCGTTCTCTTCCCAGCAGTGGTAGGCTCTGCAGCGCTCCGGCCGGGCTTCGTAGACGGTGCACCGGCGATCCTCGCCGAGAAATTGGCAGACTTGCAGCCCGTGCTTGATGAGAGGCTCGCCGGCGGGGCTGTGGCCCATCACGTGCTTGCGCTCGAACTCCGCGGGCGTGACGCCCAGGTACGCGGCGAGGCCGGCTGCATCCGTCGGGGAGACCGCGACGTAGCCCATGTAGCAGCAGAATGAGGGACAAGCGAGGCAGTCGAGCTTACGGGCGGGCATGTCTGTTCCCAAACCTCGGTCCCGGGATCGCGGTTCCTGCGACGGATCCAGCGATGGTGCCAGCCTAGCACCAGCCGGCACCTCACGCATGGCCCGTTCGATCCAGGGAGGGACTTCGGGTCGCCATTGAGCAACCGTGACGGAAGTCACATGTCAAACCCCAGGGCTTCGGGTATCGTACCACTGCACATCCTGGAGGTGCCGAGATGACTGGATTGAAGAAGCCTCAACCCGACGCGAAAAAACCGCACGGCGCGCCCAAGAAGGAAAAGCCGGCGGCCACCGCGCAGGAGCTCTCGCAGGACGAGCTCAAGAAGATCGTCGGTGGCGCCATTTCTGAGAAGAAAGGCGCATAACCGATCGGGTTGGCTGCGGCGCAGCTCGCCGCAAGAATCCTTATAAGGCGTGCGCGGCGCGCGGTGGCGTAGCATTCCGCTCGGCGGCGGCAAGGCGACGCCGACACTGCCGCCTGATGGGTCAGGAGGCGGGCATGGGGCGCCCTTGCGGTGGGGCTTGGTCGCACCCCAAGCACCCCGGCGGCAATAGGTCGAGGGCGAGAGGCAGGCGGTAGGCCCAGAGCAGGTCGCGTCCCCAGATCTCCCTGAGCGTTTGGTGGCGAAGGTCGGCCAGCGCGCGGCGCGGGATGTCCGTCATGGCGTTGCAGCAGGACAACAGCGACCCGTCGCCGGCGATGTAGCATTTGTCGATCGCCCATCTGCAAAGCCACAGCGACGGATAGTTTTCCAGACCGGAGTGATGAAAGCCCTCGGCCCGGCGGGCGGGAGTCACCGGCCGCTCGTGCAGGGGTTTCATCCGGTCCGCGACGCTGATCGATCCACCGAGCGCGAGCCATCGCTTGACGATCCAGGTGTAGAACGTCTTGAACTCGGCGGCGGTCGTGCGGCTCACCTCGAGTTGGTCGGCATCGTAGAGGCCGAGGCTGACCTCGCGCGGATCGAGCGGCGTGATTACCGGGAAATCCAATCCGTGCCGCATGGAGTAGTCGATCAGCGGCTCGGCTTGACCGAAGGGATCGTCGGTGACCACGGCATGAAGGCGAAACCCGAAATGGTCTGGTGCGTGCTCGTTCCTGAAGCGGGCGAGATCTTCGATGTTGGCGAGGATCTTCTCCAATCGCGTTCCCGGGCGCAGACGGGAGAACCGGTCGGCATCGAGGGTATCGACGGAGACACAGACGCGCGAGAGCCCGGCATCGATGAGAGGAGCCATCCGGCTTCGCGTGAGACTGACACCGTTGGTCACCATTCCGATTTCGGTTGCCGCGCTCCGCCGGCGCAATTCACGAAGAATATCCAGGAGGCGAGGGTGCAAGAGGGTCTCGCCCAGTCCGGTGAGCTCGATCTGGTCGACCACCGGCAGATCGATGCGATCGAGCAGACGGAGCAGCTGATCGAAATCGGCGTCCTGGGGCTCCGCGATCAGGCGATTGCTGCAATAGCCGCAGGCGAGATTGCAGCGGGTCGTGAGTTCGAGCTGGATTGACCGCGGATGGGCGGCGGTATCGTAGGCGAAGCTCGGGACGGTTTCCCCGGGCATCCCGGGGTGCCAGCGCTCGAGCCGGCGCCTCAGCTCGGCCTCGTCATCGATCGTGCCGGCCTGGCACGACCAGCACCAACGGCCTGGTATGCGTTCGACCGCCAGCTCGGCATGCAGACCCAAGGCGCAGTCGAGCGCCGACGGGAGCATCGCCTCGCCGCAGGCCGGGCAGGGCAGGCTCCCGCCGGTTCCGGTTCCGGCACGGGGAACCGCCTTCAGGATCGTAACGCGGCTCGATGCGCCGGAGAGGCACGCCGAGACTTCCTCCGCGAGCCGACGATCGAGCGCGATCGGCGGTGCGCCCGCCCATTGGGCGCCGAAGCTTACCGCGCCGGGCAGATGGCGCAGCCGGATACCGGTCTCGGAAAACTCGACGTCGACCGGCGCGGGCACTCCCGACGCTCCACCGGCTCCAGCCGCCGGCTCATCGCTGCGTGCTTGAAAAGGCCAGGTCGCAGTCAGCACATCCTGCAGCGGGTCGAACGCGTACATTGAGCGCCTCCCGGAGACGTATCCCGTTGCCAGGGCCGATCCACGCGAACCGCGCTCAACCCACGCTGGTGAGCGTCTTCAGGATCCGGTGGAAGCGTTGCCCGGCCATCGAGACATGGTCGAGAATTCCCATATCGAGCTCGTCCTTGAGAACGGCCTCGTCCGCGAGATCCGTCGAGCTCCCGTAACTCAGACGGCGCTCGGTTCCGCGGAGACGGTCCGCCAGAAAGATCGCGAGCGCGCGGTAGAACCGGTAGCCGAAGCCCACGTCGGCGTCGAGCTTCTGTGTGAGCGTGCGTTTGTCCAGGAACAAGGCGAGGCAATCGCCGAGCGCCTTCACGGTGGCGGAAGGGGGTGCCGAATCGACATAGGACATCTCGCCGACGATTTCACCCACGCCCAACCGCGCCACTTCGCCGGCGCCTTGGATGCTCACGGAGAACTCGCCCTGCAACAGCAGGATCATGGAGTCGACGTGCTTGCCCTCCTGGATCAGCACCTCGCCGTCCTTGATGCGCCGTCGCGTGCCCGTGCGCGCGATCCACTCGACGTCGGCGTCGGTGAGCAGGCCGAACACATAAAGGACCTTGCGCATGCGAGCCGCTCCCTAAAGCAATTGGCGCTTGGCGAAATCCGCGAATAGACCGGGCGCCGCGCTGAGCTCGGCGAAAGTGCCGGTTTGTGCCACCTCTCCGTTCGCCAGCACGAAGATGCGGTCGGCGCTCTGCACGGTGCTCAAGCGATGGGCAATGACTACGCGGGTCACGCTCAGCTTCGTGAGCGAGGCGCTCACGACCGCCTGCGCTCGATTGTCGAGCGCGCTCGTGGCCTCGTCGAGCAGCAGAATGCGCGGCTGGTTCACGAGCGCGCGGGCGATCATCAATTTCTGCCGCTGGCCGCCGGACAACGTGCTGATGCCTTCCGTGACCACGGTGTGCATGCCCATCGGCATCGCCTCGATGTCCGCATCCAGGCCCGCAAGCCGCGCCGCTTGCCACGCTTGCTCGAGCGGGAGCTGAGCGCCGCCGCAGATGTTCTCGTGGAGGGTCCCGGAGGTGAGCTTGCCGTTTTGCAGCACCACCCCGATCTGGCGGCGCACCGCGGAGATATCCAGCGTGTCGAGCGCCTTGCCATCGAAGAAGATGGCGCCGGCCTCCGGCTTCTCGAAGCCCAGCAGCAAACGGAAGATCGTGGACTTGCCGCTTCCGGAGGGACCGACCAGCGCGACGAACTCGCCCTTGTTGACCCGGATGGTAACGTTGTTCAGTACTGGTGGTCCGCTTCGCGCGTATCGGAAAGTGACCTGACCGATCTCGAAGCCGCCGGCGAATTCGCCCGGCCGCTTCCGGTTCTCGGAGACCTCGGCCGGCTCCGTCAGCAACGGCTTGACCCGCGAGAAGCGCGGGAGTGCGATCAGTGACTCTCCGACGGCTGTCCCGAGGTCGCCCAGGGCGAACAGCGACTGTCCGAACGCCGCGAAAAAGCCGAGGAACTGACCCGTATCCAGGACGAGCTTGCCGTCCGTGCTGGTTCCGGAAACCGCGAAGATCGCAACCGTCGCAAGAGTCGGAAAGGCGATGTCGATAACGCCGAGCGAAGCCGCGGCGCGCTGCGAGGCGACGAAATGGCGCTTCTGCTCCGCGTAGCGGCGGGCCCAGACCGCCAGCGCCCGCATGGTCGCGGATGCGACCCTGAGCTTTCCGACTCCCGCCAGGAATTGCAGCACCAATCCTTGAACCCGCCCTTGGAGGTCGAAGTGGCGGCGCTCGTGACCGAGCCGCACCGCGCTCACCGTCAGCATCACGGCGCCGCGCAGCAGGGCGAAGCCCGCCGCGATCGCCGCGAGCTCGGCGTCGTAGTAGAACATCAATGCAAAACTGAACAGCGAGAACAAGCCCGCGAGCACGCCGCGAATGGTCCGCCCGGTGACCACGCGGCGGATCGCTTCGATCCCCAAGGTGCGGTCGGCGAGATCGCCGACCGTATACGGCCTGAAGAACGCCACCGGCAGCTTCAGCAGTCGATCGACCACGGCGGCCTGCACCCTCCAGTCGAGCAATCCTTCGAGGCGGAGCATGGCGAGCCCTTGTACGGCTTGCATGCCCGTCATGCCGATCGCCACCACGACCAGACCGGCCGCGCAAAACGTGAGCTGGTCGAATTGCGCGCTCGGAATCACGGAGTCGATGAGCGTCTCCGTGATGAGGGGCACGAACAGAGTCAAGGCACCCGTTGCAAGCGCGGCCAGTAGAATGCGCACCGCGTCGTGTCGAACCGAGCGAGCGCAGAAGGCCAGTAGATCGAGCGCGGAAAGAGGCCGCGACGGGAAGGTCGGATACAGCATCGCGGCCTCGGCGGTCAGCTCCGAGGTCAGCGACGCGTCCACGCGACGGCGCGCTCCCGTGAGCGGCTCCACCATGACGTAGCGGCGCGCCGAGCGCGGGATGAGCGCTACCACGCGAAGGTCGCTGGCGCGCCACGCAATCAGCGGGCCGATGTCGCGGCGCCACCAATCCGCACGGAGCAGCACCCGGCGCATGCGCAAGCCCGAGGCGCGCGCGATGTCGAGGATATCGTCAAAGCCCTGCTTGGCCGGGAGTCGGCCCGCGGGGCTGGCGATGGCGGCGCCGAGCGCGGAGCCGACCAGCCGGCACGCGGAGAGCAGCGGGTCGGCGATCTCGGTTTCCTCGGCCGGCGCATCCTCTCGCGGAACGATGATTGCGGCCAGCTCGTCGAAGAGCCGCCGCGCCTGCAGGGTGGTAAACGCGGCGCTCTGCTGGACTCTGCGCGATTCATCCCGCAACGACGCCGCGAAGCGGTTCGATAGGCTCAGCATCGCGAGGGCGTGGAAGCGATCGAGCGAAGGCCACGGATCGAATCCTGAAAGGCTCGTGCGGTCGAGCGCGAGCACCGTCGCTTCGTCGATCGCCTCGAGCCACGCGCCCGCCGCGAGCGGCAGCGGGGCATCGTTTGCCTGGTACGGCGGATTCAGGTCCATCAGTCGGATCCGGCCCGTGCGAGGAGATACCCAGGCCACGCGGCGCGCCGGCGCCCGCCGCCGGTCGCCGGCACTCAGCGAAACCGGCTCGCCGAGCGGAATCTCCTGTGCCTCCCAGTCCACCACCGCATCGGCGATCGCCCCGGAGATCGTGGTGACCCATTCCTCGATCGCCGCGATGTCGTTGACGTGCTTGCGCTCCAAGACCAACGCCTCGGTATCGGGGCCTCCGACCGCGAGCACACCGATGTGCTCGTGCTCGTCCCCGCCCTCGGCGCGCGGCAAGCCCAGGACGAGGCCGCCGGTTTCGATGCGGCACAGGTGCCGGCGCGCGCCCGCGGGCGCACCGCGCGAAATCGGCACGACGAACAGGTCCACGTAGCCTTGCGAGACGCTGAGCCCCTGCTCGTTCTCGTCGAGCAGCAGAGGCTTCCGGCTGTCGAGCGGGAGCAGCGGCAGCGGGCGCTCGAAGCGGCGGTCGGGCAGGGCGCCGGTCGGCGATCGGTTGAGCGCGCCATCGCTCATGCGTGCGCGACCAGCTCTGCGTACATGCCGCCGCTCGCAAGCAGCTCTTCGTGAGTCCCGCGTTCCGTCACCTTGCCTTCGTCGAGTACGATGATCTCGTCGCAGTCCCGGATCGTGCTCAGCCGGTGCGCAATGATGATCGACGTGCAGCCCCGACGCCTCAGATTGTCGTCGATCACTTTTTCCGTGACGGGATCGAGGCAGGCCGTGGCCTCGTCGAGCACGAGCACCGAGGGGTTGGCGGTCAGTGCCCGAGCGATCTCGATACGCTGGCGCTGGCCTCCGCTGAAATTCGTACCGCCCTCGCTGATGTGGCAATCGTAGTTGCCGGGGCGTGCCGCGATCTCATCGTGGATCGAGGCGTCCCTGAGCGCTTGGGCGAGCTCCGCCTCGGGGATGGTCGGATCCCACAGGCTGATGTTCTCGCGCGCGGTCCCCTCGAAGAGGACCACGTCCTGGTCCACATAGCTGACCGAGTTCGCGAATACCTCGGGCGGAATCTCTGCGAGCTTGCGGCCATCCACGCGAACCTCGCCCGACCAGGGCTTGAGCAATCCACAGATCAGGCGCCCGACAGTCGACTTGCCGCTGCCCGACGCGCCTACGAGCGCGAGGCGCTTGCCCGGCTCCAGGACCAGCGACAGCCCCTCGATGAGCGGGGGCTCGAGCGGAGAATAGCCGAAGCTGATGTCGCGCAGCTCGACCTGACCGGGCAGTTTGGCGGGCATCTGCGCCCTTGCCGTGTCCGAGGTCGGCGGAGCCTCGGCCGGATGGTTCAAGACGTCCTCGAGGCATGCAAGGTCGGCCTTGATCGTCTGGAAGTTGCCGGCGAGCTGAACCAGCGTGCTGATCGGCACCGAGAAGCTCTGGGTCAACGATTGAAACGCCACCAGGCTGCCGATGGTGAGGGCACCGTCGATCACCCGCAGGCCGCCGATGCCGAGCACCGCGGCGGTGGTAAGGGCGGTGAAGAGCAACGGCAAGACCTCGAGGAATCCGGAGTAGAAGCCGAGGCGCTGCTCGGAGTTCAGGACTTTCGCATGCAAGCCCGCCCAGCGCGCGAACGCGCCGTCCTCCAATGCGCTCGCCTTCAGGGTCTCGATCGTGCGGACGATGCTGACGGTGCTGCCATGGAGCTTGCCGCGGTTGAGCGCCATGCTGCGGTTGAGCTCCTCGCGCCGCCGGCTCACCAGCCAGAGCGCCAGCACGTTCAAGAGCGAAAGCCCGATGGCGACGCCGGCGAGGCGAGCGTCGTAGATCGCCATGACGGCGCCCAGGAATACGAGCGAGACGAGATTGAGGGTGTTCGTCGCAAGGCCGCCCAGGATTAAACGGGCGACCTCCTCGTTCGCGTCGACCCGGCTGGCGATGTCGCCGGCGTGGCGCTGCGCGAAGAAATCCATCGGCAACGAGAGCACGTGCCACATGAACCGGGTCACCATCGTGACCGTAAGCTTGGTTTCGACCCGCAGCAGCATGGATTGCTGCAACGCGGCGATCAGCGACCGGGCCAGCGCCGTGAGGGTCATTCCGATCAGCAAGGGAACGAACCAGCCGCCGAGCCTGCCGATCAGGACATCGTCGACGAAGATCCGCGAGAAGGTGGGAATCACGATGCTCGGGACGGCGAGCGCGAGGCTGGCGGCGAGCAAGACGAAGATCGCGGATTTCGAGCGGGTGAGCGCGCGGAGCGCGATGCGGCTGAGCTCGGATTTGCGCTTGGCCTTCCGGAAATCCGCGCCCGGCTCCATGGCGAGCACGATGCCGGTAAAGGCGTCGCTGAACTCCGCCAAGCTCACGCGATAGCGTCCGACCGCGGGGTCGTTGATGTAGGCGAGGTCGCCGCGCATCCCCTCCAGGACGACGAAGTGATTGAAGTTCCAATGGATGACGCAGGGCATCGGCAACTCGTTGAGGCCCGCGGCATCCTTGCGGAATCCCTTGGCGGCGAGACCGAAATGGCGCGCCGCCTTGGCGATGTTGCTCGCCTTGCTGCCATCGCGCGAAACGCCGCAGACCACGCGCAGCCGCTCGAGCGGGACCCAGAGGCCATGGTGGGCGAGCACGATCCCAAGCGACGCCGCGCCGCACTCGACGGCTTCCATCTGCAGGACCGTGGGCGTCGCCTTGATGGGGTGAAGGAGACGCGCGAGCCGCTCGCCGAGCCGCGAGATCGCGCGGGTCGGGAGCCATTCGCTCATATCCGGTGCGCCGCGAGTCCGGGCATCGGCTATCCCTCGATGCCGGTCACACGCTTGATCAGCGGCACGAGCAAGTCGATCGGCGGCTGCACGCGTGTCGTGACATCGGCGCGGGCGAGAGTGCCGGTCGTTATGCGAACCGCCGGTCCCGCGCCCGAAGACCAATGATAGCCGCTCGCCGTGGCTGCATCGCGCTGGAGGCCGATCATGGCGACGTAGGGCGCCCCGTCGCGAGAGAAGCGCGATACCAAGCTCTCGTTGTGGAGCACGGCGGCCATCCCTTGGGGCGTTACGGGAAAGTCCGAGATCGACAAGACCTTGCCGATCAGCGCGCCGAACTCCTCCCGCTTGACCGTTGCCGGCTCGACTTGCACCTGCATGCCGACTTGCACGCTCTTGCCGCGGTCTCCGGGGATGTAAATGACGGCCTGCAGCGTGCTGGCTTCGCTCTCGATCTCGATGACCGGCGTGCCCACCGCGAGCACGGCTCCCGGCGATACCTTCACCTCGATGACGCGGCCATCCGTGGCGCTGATCAAGCGGGAATCTCGATCGATCGAGCCCGCGAGCAGCTCCATCTCGCGGCGTGCGTCGTTGACGCGGAATTGGGAGGCAAGCCGGTCGCGCTGCGCCTGGCTCTCGGTATCGAGCTTCTGAGCGCTCAGCCGCACGAGCTCGGCGCGCGCGTCCGCAATCTTCTGGCGAGCGATACTGAGCTCGTTGCGCCGGTCCTCGAGCTCCCTCCGCGTCACGAAGCCCTTGGCCATGATCTTCTCGAGGTCGCCGACGTCGGTCGCGAGGTAGGCGGAGCGCTGCTGTGCGGCGTCGACTACCTGGTTGAGGGCGGCGACTTGCGCGCCGTAATTCGCGGCCTTGGCGGCCAGCTCGCTCTCGATGGTGGATGCGAGCTGGGCATCCTCCCGCTCGCGCTCCTGCAGCACCTCGACCGCGTCGTGATATCGCCGGTCGGTGTCCGTCTGAGCAAGATGGGCGATGACTTGATCCTTGACCACCCTGTCGCCCACCGCCACGTCGATGGACGCGAGACGGCCGCCGACCGCGGACACCGCGTCGACCACCCGGCCGCCCTCGCTGATCAGGATGCCTTCGCCGGAAATCCGCGTCGGAATGCTTCCTATGAAGCCCCATGTGACGAGCGCGGCCAAGCCGAGGCAAATCACGGTCGTCGCGATCCAGTCGGAGGGCCGGGTGATCCGGACCAGCTGATCCAAATGCTCAGGCGAGGACAAGCGCTCGATCGCGGCGCGCGGCGAGGCTTGTCCCGAGCCGTCGCTCATGGCCCGCTCTCTCTCCAGGGCCCGCCGGGCTGTGCGCGGCGAGGATGGCGCTCGCGCCGCAGTCCGCTTCGAGTGCAAAGAGGCGATGTCACCAAGCCACCCCCACCCTCAAGCTTGCTCATATCACTTATAGGACACGATGCCGGGATTTCCGCCACTATCCTCGGTGTGCCGCTATCGCGGGCATCGACCCGTGGCCCCCGTATGTATTTGAGCAATAACGATCTCATACGCGGCCGATTCCGGTCAAATGCCCGGGCTTGTATCTAATTGGCCCGACAGGCACGAATGCTGACCGTTAAATTTCGTGAGCATTGTGACGACCGTCACACGCTCAGGGATCGGCGGGCCCATATCCGGGTCATCGAGAGGACCAAGTCGGAGATCGGAGGCCATCATGACCGACCGAAACAAGCGCGAGAAGCCGAAGTCGAAGACCGAGAAGGACCAGGCACCCAAGAAGCCCGCCGGCAAGAGCGAGACCGTGTCCGACGAGGCCCTGGATGAGGTCGCGGGCGGGCTCAATCCTCAGCCGCTGCCGCCGCGCTGGATCCCAACCTAACTCGAAGACGGAAAGCAGAGTCACATGACCGACCGGAAAGAGCACGAGAAACCGAAATCGAAGACGGACAAAGCCGCGCCGCCAAAGAAGCCCGTCGATACCGCGAAGAACCTGCCGGACGAGGCGCTCGACGAGGTTTCCGGAGGGCTGAATCCGCAGCCCTTGCCGCCGGGTATCTACTGATCGGATCCGTTTGGTCCACGCCGGTAGGAGCCCGGCGTGGGCACCCCGCGCCTCGAGCCCTCGACAAAGCCGCAGTTACCGGAACGACGGCCCCAACGCGAAACAGGCTGCTGCGTAGCGTCTGCCCGCCGTGACCGGCGTCGTGCGGTGCGGCATCCAGGCCGGAAACGCCAGCAGCGAGCCCTGCTCGCGAGGCGCACGGTCCGCAGGCGCCCCGAATTCCAGCACGCCACCGTCGTAAGCGTCGGCGGGCGACAGCTGGAGGAGCATTGTGATCTTGAAATCACAGTGATCGTCGTTGAGGTCGCTGTGCTGCGCCAGCCGATCCGACACGTCGTAACGGATCAGAAAGACATCGCTCCAGCCCGCGATATCGAACCGCCAAATCTGCCGATTCAAGCGGGCTCCGATCTGCTCGAGCTTGCGAGGCAGCCAGACGACGTCTTGCTCTCGTCCGGCGAGCTCGCATCCCCGTCCGGTTCCGGTTCGGATCCGCATTTCCCATGGGGTATTCCGAGCGGCGCCGCGGAGCGTTCGCTTCCAGCCGGACTCCGCGGCCTCGGCCCGTGCGATGACGCTGGTGCATTCTTGCGTCGAAAAGAGCGCACGTCGCCCGCCCGGGCGACTAAACGCGAGAGCGACCCGCGCGTTCTTCGCGGCCCTGGGAGAGGTGGCCACCGTGTCAGTCCCACGGCGCGGCAGAAGCAATACCCGACGCTTCGGCGGACGTGCCGCCGTTATATCCGGTTTGCCGGCGGGTGCGCCTAGTAGTGGCCTTTTTTCGCGGCGGCTCCCGTGACCTGCTTCAGGTCCTCCTCGGAGAGCTCGATGTCGGCGCCCTTCTTTCCTCGCACCAAGGTGTCGGGCGAGGATGGCTTCTTCTTTTCGGGCGCTTTCTTGTCGCGAGTGCTCGACGATGCCATTGCGATTCCCTCCTGTTTATGGGGACGGATTGCTCCAGCTGAACGCAGGGGCTACGCGAAACGTGCAAAATTCGAGCTGTCTGCCGAGCCCACGAACGCGATTTTGCCGGGTGGGCATTAAGATGAATTATACGCTTCATTTCGAATCCCCGGCATAGCAATCTTCCTGGGGTTGATTGCGGGCCTGGACATGCGCTCCGACATCATCGCTGCCCCCGGCTACCTCACCGACATTGCCTATCCGCCCACCTTCATCGGGTCTACGGCGCCGGCGTGGCTCGATTTCGTGGCGTTGCTGTCGGGCATCGAACGCCCCGGCCGGAGACGGGCATTCACCTGGTGCGAGCTGGGTTGCGGGCGAGGCGTGACCGCCGCGATCTTTGCCGCCACTCACCCTGACGGAATATTCCACGCCATCGACCTGATGCCCGAGCACATCGAAAGTGCTCGGCGTCTCAGAGACCAGGCCGGGATCGCCAACCTCGATCTGCACGCAGCCGACTTCGCGGAGGCGCTGACGCTCGGGCTTCCGCGCTTCGACTATATCGTCGTGCACGGGGTCTACAGCTGGATCGACGAGCGGAGCCGCGAGAATTTGCGCCGCTTCATCGCCCGCCATCTCGCGCCTTCCGGGCTCGTCTATGTCAGCTACAACGCGATGCCCGGATGGGCGTCCGACCTGCCGTTCCGGTACCTGCTCCGCAGGCTTGCCGATCGCGCCGCGGGGGACAGCGTCGAGAAGTTCTTTTCCGCGAAAGCGATGATGCGGCGGTTCAGCGCCGCCCGCGCGTTGAGGCATAGTCCAACCGCGAAGACGGTGCTGAAGGGCGCACGGCAGCGGTTGCCGCCGGCGTTCTTCCCGCACGAGTATCTCGTGCCGGGTTGGCAAGCGTTCTACGTGACGGAGGTGCGGGCGGACCTGGCGACGATCGGCCTGAAGCCGGTCGGTTCGGCCACGCTGGTGGAGAATTTCGATTCCTTCGTCCTGCAGAAGGCCGAGCGCGATGCGCTCTCCGATATTGCCGATGCCGATCTGCGCGAGCTGGTCCGCGATTATTTTCTGCTTCAGAGGTTCCGCCGCGACGTTTTCGGCCGCACGCGAGCGCCGATCCAGGATCGGCAACGCCGTCGAGAGCTCCTCGCTTGCCGCTTCGTCCTGACGCGGCCGCCGTCCGCGGTCAATTACTCCATGACGACGCCGGCGGGCCGCGTCAGGTTTGACAATTCGGTTTCACGATCGATTGTCGCGGCGCTCGCCGCTGGTCCTGGGCGTCTCCAGGATGTCTGCGGCCGCGAAAGGGTGGCTCGCGACGTATTGGCCAATGCAATGGCCATGGCGGCTGCGGGCGTGATCCGGCCGGTCAGCCCGCGCTCGGCGCCCGTGTCCGCGCTCAATCGGGCTCTCGCAGAGCCGTCCGGCGGCTCCGAGCCTCCGCCCTACCTGGCGCTGCCCTGCGGTACCGCGCTCGTCCTCGATCCGAGATTGTCGCGCTCCCTGCGCCGCGGTGCGTCTCCTCCGAAGACGTTCGCGGCCTGGCCCGAGTTTCTGGCGAGCCAAGGCCGCTCGTAATGGAGCCGCGGCTATGAGGTTGCCAGGACGGCCCAAAGCGCGGCGAGCGCGATCAGAACGCAGGATCCGAGCAGCGCCGACCACGGCCGAGGGCTCGCGAGCGTGACCAGCTGGTCGTGTCGCTCGGGCGAGGCCAGTCTTTCCAGGGCGGACTTGCGGAACAGCTCTTTCGTTTGCGACATTTTCTCATGCTAGCAAGGATGGCGGCGTCGGGCCATCGAGCGCGCCGATCTGGCCGGCCGCGCTGGCTTGCGCTTCGTCGCTCGCATCCGGTCAGTCCCGAGGTGCGCCAAGGGGAAGCCGCGGAGTGCGGCCTGGCGGCCATCGCCATCATCCTCGGGTATCACGGCGTGCATGTTCCTCTGGAGGAACTGCGCCAGGCCGCGGGCTCGACCTATCTCGGCACGAGCGCCAGCACCATGGTCGCGCTGGCGCGGCGCTATGGGCTCGAGGCGCACTCCTTCCGCCGGGAGCCCGACACGCTGCCCGAGCTTGGGTTCCCGCTGATCGCGCACTGCCGTTTCATTCACTTCGTCGTGGTCGAGGGCATGACGGCGGATCACGTCTTGCTGAATGATCCGGATGCGGGACCACGCCGCATGCCGCTCGAGGAATTCGACCTCGAGTTCACCGGTATCGCGCTGACCTTCGTGCCGAGCTCGGCGCTGCAGCCGCGAGGATGCGGATTCCGCTGGTGGCGCTACCTCGGCGGCGCGATTCGCGGACGCTTCCCGATGATCGCCGCTCTCGCGGGAACCGCGCTCGTCGCCGCGCTCGCCTTGGCTGGATCGATCCGCTACGCGGGGGCGGCGCTGGACCAGCTGTCGGCGACGACGCCGTCGCTTCGGACGCTGGCGCTTGCCGCCGCGGCGGCCCTCGTGGCGGGCGGTCTTGCGCTGCTGCGCGGTCGAGGCTCGGCGCGGCTGGCCTCCGCTATTGCCGACGATGCGCTGGGGCGAGCGTTTCGCCCGCTCGCTCGCCTGCCGGGCGCTTTCTTCATCGATCGGCATGTGGACCAGATAATCGCCAAGCTCGAGGCCCCGCTTGCGCTGGCTCAGCAGGGCGGATTGGCCGAGGCCGCGTTTGGATTGGCCTCGCCGCTCGTGCTGAGCGGGGCGGCTCTCGCGATCGATCCCCGCGCCGGCGCCGTCATCGCCAGTACCGCTCTCATAGACGTCCTTTCGGTCGCGCTGATCGGCAGCCGGCGCGGTGGCGCGGTGGCGCGGTTGGGCGACGGAGCGCCGCCGTCCGTCGCACCCGCGACCGACGTGATCGCGCAGATGGATGCGCATCGGATCGGCGGCGGAGAGGGCGAGCTGTTCGGCCTGCTTGCGGGTCAGCACGCGGCGGCCGCCACGCCGCTTCAGGAGGCCGGCGCGGGCTACGCCGCGCTTGCTTCGTGGCGCATGTTTCTTGCCGCGGGCCGCTTGGCGGGCGCCCTTGGATTTGGCGTCTTGGCTGTGCTTGGCGGCGCTCTCGCGATCGGCGATGTGGCGGCACTTGGCCTATTGGCGCTTTCGCTGGAGGGCCCGCTCGGAAATTTTGCACGGCAGCATCGGCTCGCGCCGCTGAAGGAAGCCGCTCATGAGCTCGCCGACCTCGACCGCGCAAGACCGCTTCCGACGGCCCCGATGAGTCGTGTGGCGCCCAGCGGCGGTTCTCGCGTGGTGGCGACCGATGTGAGCTGGTTGGGGGCCCTGGGTCAGCCGCCCGGGCTCGACGGCGTGACCTTCCGTCTCGAGCCCGGATGTCATCTCGGCGTCTCGGGTCCGTCGGCGAGCGGGAAGACGGTTCTGGTGCACCTCCTCACCGGTATCAAGCAACCGACGGGCGGCGCTTTGTTGATCGACGGGCGATCGCCGCTCGAGCTGACGCCGGGCAGCGCCGCATTGGTGGCCGCCGCCGGCGCGATCCTCGACGTGACGCTCCGCGATAATCTGCTGCTGGGCGCCGCGCTGTCCGATGACGCCCTGCGGGAGGCGCTCGAGGACGTGCGGCTCTGGGACGAGCTGATGCCGCGCGGCGGTCTCGACCTCGTCTTGTCCGGGGGTGGCGCCGAGCTCAGTGGAGGGCAGCGCAGCCGACTGTTTCTCGCGCGCGCTCTCCTGCGCGTGCCGAGCCTGCTCGTGATCGACGGAGCCCTCGACAGCGTCGAGCTGCCGCTCGAGGCGCACATTCGCGGCGTGATACGCCGGCTCGGAGCCACGCTGGTGCAAGTGAGCGCCCGCACCGAGAGCCTGCTCGCCTGCGACCGCGTGCTCCGGCTCGCGGCGGGCCGGGCCGTGGCGCTCGAGGAAGCATGACCGCTCTCGCCGAGGCTCTCCGCTTGCTTGCGGGTGCGACCGGATCGTCGTGGCCGCCGCCGGTGCGCACCATCGAGGAGGCCGCCGATCCGCGCGAGCTCGCGCTCGGGTTCGGGATCAGGCTGCGCCGGGTCAGGCTGTACCGACGGCTCTGGTGGCGGCGACAAAACGGACCGTTGTTGGCGTTCCGGCGGACGGACGGATCGCCGGTTGCGTTGCTGCCGGCGTGGTTGCGGGCTTACCGGGCGCACGAGCCGGGGCGGGCGACGGTGGCGCGTCTCGATGATGCGGGCGCCGCCGCGTTGAGCGAAGAAGCGTTCATGCCCTATCCGCGCGCCCGCTCGCTCCAGCGAGGCGATTGGCTTGGGGTCTCGGCTCAAGGTGGATCGCCGGACGCCCTCAAGCACCTGCTCTACAGCGCGGTCGCGGCGTGTCTCTCCCTAGCCCCGGCGGTGGCCGTGCTGGCGCTCGATCGGCTCGTCCGCGAGGACCGGCAGGACATGCTCGGCCTGGTGTTCCTTTCCCTGGCGGCCGTCGCCGGCAGCGTCGCGCTCTTCGGGCACAGCCGCGAGATCGCGGCGCTGCGCTGGCGCGGACGCACGAATCTGCGGGCTCACGCGGCGCTATGGGATCGGCTGCTCGACGCATCGGGCGCGGCGTTTCGCCGAATGCCCGCATGGCATCTCTCGGCGAAACTGATCGCCGCGCTGAAGGGCGCCCAGCGCGAGTTGGATGCGCGCCTATTGCTGCAGAAGGGCGCGGCCGAGATTGCGGTGGCGCTGATCCTCCTGTCTGTCGTGATGCCGCCAGCGATGCTGGTAGCGATCGCCGCTCTTGCTGTCGCCGCGGCGGTACGGTTTGTCCTGGAACGCCGCGCGGAGAGCGCCGCCGATGCGGTGGAGGCCCTCCGGCCGAGTGCCTCGCGCGGCGCTTATCTGATCGCCCGCTTTCTGCCCCAGCTTCGCACGCTTGCCAGCGAAAATTGGCTGCTGTCGAAGGTGAAGGCTCAATTCGCGGACATCATCGCGGGCACCCGAGCGGCGTCGTCGGCTCGGATAATCGCCGCGCAAGGATCGTGCGTGGCCGGGCTTGGGGTTTGCGCCGCGGTCGGGTCGGTGGCAGCGAGCAGACCAGAGTCGTCGATCGGCGTGCTTGCGTGCGTGCTGCTGCTGAGCTTCTCAGCCAGCCGTTCCGCGGCGGCGGTCGGGAGCAGTCTTGCGACCTACCGAAGCAACCGAGCTCGCATGGATCACATCGCGGCCGTGATCGACGGTTCGGACGGAGCGGCCGCAGGGGTCGGAGGGTTCGAGTCGATCGAGCGCGTCGAGCTCGATGGCGTGAGCTTCCGCTATCCCGGGCAATCGGCGGCTTGCCTCGATGCAGTCGATCTCTCGATCGAGCGGGGCGAGGTCATCGCGCTCACCGGTCCATCGGGCAGCGGCAAGTCGACCCTCGTCCGGCTGCTGATGGACCTGGATCGTCCGTCGGCGGGAACCGTTCGCGTCAATGGGAGGGATCTCGCGGGTGTCGACGCAGCGGCCTACCGGCGCCGGATCGGCGCCGTCTTTCAGGATCAGCAGATCAGCCCCGCCACCGTGCGCACGGTGATCCTCGGCATGGCGCCGCTCTCGGCTGAGCGGGCCTGGGAAGCGGTCCGCGCGGCGCAACTCGACGACGTCATCGCAAAGCTTCCCATGGGGCTCGAGACGATCGTCTCGGAGCGGAGCTTTCCGGCCGGGTACCAGCGGCAGTTGCTGATCGCCCGCGCTCTCGCGAGATCGCCGGATTTGCTCGTCCTCGACGAGGCCATGGCGCCGTTGGACGAGCTGGTCCAGGCGCGGTTGCTCACGGCGCTTCGCCGCATGGGCACGACGGTCGTCTTCTGCGCGCACCGGCCGTCGACGCTCGCCCTCGCGGATCGCGTCGTGCGGCTCTCGCGCGGCCGTATCGAGCGGGCCGAGAGTAGCGGAGACCGAACCGACTAGATCAGCTTCTTCGCGGAAGCGCCGGTTTCGGTTTTCAATTCTTCCTCCGTCAGCTCGATCTCGGCGCCTTTCTTCGACCGCGTCAGGCTGTTCGGATCCGAGGCTTCCTTCTTCTTGGCCGCGTCCCGCTTCGGCGTGCCCTTGCTATGTCCTGCCATCGCGAACTCCTCGATGTTGGCTCCGTGGCGAACAAGGTGCTGTCGTGTGCAACGGGGAAAACCTCTCACATTTCGAAAGTAGGGTCCAGCGGCGGTAGTATCCGAAGGTCGTCGGCGATGATCGTCCATTTGCCGACACGGACGGATTCAGCTTGTCGGGGGAAGCCCATGGCAGCTCGCAAGACCGGTTATGTGTCCGACGTGCTGTACACCCGGCACTTCGTTCCCTGGATGGCGCCTGCCCGGCTCGATCTGGCCGCGTTGTCGTTCGGCGTCGAGCCGCCCGATCGGCGCGAGGGCTTCGCTTGGTGCGAGCTCGGATGCGGCTATGCCGATACGGGCACCGTTCTAGCGGCGACCCATCCGAAAGGGATCTTCCATGGGATCGATCTGATCCCCGCGAACATCCAGGCGGCGCGCCGGCTGTCGGCGCGCGCCGGGATCGCCAATCAGGTTCTCCACGCACTCGATTTCGCGCAGGCGATCGATCGCAGGCTGCCCAAGTTCGACTATATCGTCGCGCACGGAGTCTACAGCTGGATCGAGGACGCCAGCCGCCACGATTTCCGCCGTTTCATCGACCGCCACTTGACTCCCGGCGGGCTGGTCGCCCTCAGCTACAACGCCATGCCGGGCTGGGCCAGCGACCAGGTGTTTCAATATCTCGTGCGCGCGATCGCGGCATCGGCCGCGGGCAAGAGTCCGGCCCGGTATCGGGCGGCGGAGGCGGTCGTCCGGCGCCTGCTCGAGGCCGGAGCGCCCGCGCTGAAGAACAGCCCGCTCGTCACGACGGGGCTCAGGGAATTGCACAAACTGAGCCATCCCGCCTATTTCCCGCTCGAGTATCTGCAGCCGGGTTGGCGAGCCTTCTATGTCACGGAGATGCGCGAGCAGATGGCCGAGATCGGGCTGGAACCGGTCGGAAGCGCCGACCTCGTGCAAAGTTTCGATTCCTTCGTATTGAGGCGAGCTTGGCGCGACGCGCTCGCCGAAATCGCCGAGCCCGGCTTGAGAGAGCTCGCGCGCGACTACTTCCTGAACCAGGGCCTGCGCACCGATGTCTTCGGGCGCGGCGGCAAGCGCATCGCCGATCCGGAGCGGCGCCGCCGGCTCATGGCGTGCGTCTTCAGCCTGACTCGGCCGGCGCCTCTGGTCGAGTACAAACTACCCACGGTCGCCGGGATGAGCCGCTTTGACAACCCCGCCGCGCGCAGCGTTGTCGCGTCGCTCGCGGGCGGTCCGCGGTCGTTGGCCGAAATCGCCGCGGACACCACGCTCCCGAAGCAGAGCATGCTGGCCAACGCACTGGCTTTGAGCGCGGCCGGCGCGATCCGTCCGGTCGGCCCCGGCGCGGCTTCCGTTGTCGCTTTGAATAAGGCTCTTTCGAAGCTCGGCAAGAGTTTTGCGTCGCGCCCCTACGTGGCGATGTCGGCCGGGACCGCGATCGAGCTCGCCCCCGAGGTGTGGCGGCATCTATGGCATCGCGGCGCGCTCCCGAAGCGTCTCGCGCCGTGGCGCGCCTTCCTAACCCGGCATTTGTCCTAGCGCGGTTTCCCACCGCGCGTTGCCGCTGATGCGCTGGGCTCAATCGCGTCCGAATATGTCAACCATCAGCGGATAACTTTGCTGCCCGCTTGAGCCGCCCGGGCAGGCGGAGATCGCGACCAGGACATTCATCTCGGCGAGCACGTCCACATAGTCTCCCTTCTTGGCGTCCGAGGGCAGGTAGAAGGGCTTTCCGGATCGATTGAGGCCGGTGGTCATGAAGATGTTGAAGGGATCGTGCACGTCGCCGGCTCCGAGGCCGAAAGGCGCGATCGCCCCGGCGAGATTGTCGTTGCAGTTCGCATGGGTGTCGGTGCGCTTGTGCACGAGCTCATAGAGCCGGGCGTCGCAGCGGCAAAACAAGAGATCGTGCGAGCGCGCGCCGTCAGCGAGCTCGCCATGCTCCACCGTATCCGTGATCATGGTCATCATGGGCCGCGTCCATGGCGGGATGCTCCAGAGCTGATCGCCGACGCAGAGATGACCGCCGTGCACGATCCGTGTCCGCGCCTGCCAAAACTTCTCCCGGGTGTCGTCGGCGTTGAACGCGATGAGATCGGCGACCTGCGGACCCTGGTGGCACCGCACTCGCACCACCTGGCCTTGAGCGACTCGAACGGCGCGCCCAGTCCGGCTCGGGATTTCGATGGAATTGACGAGCGGACGCGCTGGCACCGCCTTCGACAAGAGCTCGCACCGCGCGGCCGCGGCGGCTCTGGAGTCCGTCGGATAGCCGGAGGTGCCGACGATCGATGGTGGCGGGGACGGCGCGTCCTGGCTCACGGGAGTTCCTTTTCGCGCGACGGGCAGGCCGCTAAAGTTACCTCTCGCGTCTTGTGCGCGCCAGAGGAACCCCGATGCATCCAGCCGCACTGCCCCCGGATATCGTCGAGCGCGTCATCGCCCGGCGCGGCCGGCTCCATCCCTTCGATCGCATCTCGCCGACGCATGCGGCGTTCGTGGTCATCGACATGCAGAACGCGTTTTGCGCGCCGGCCGCTGCGATCGAGGTGCCCGTCGCCCGCAGTATCGTCGCAACATCAACCGGCTCGCCCATGCGGTCCGATCGAGCGGAGGACTGGTCGTCTGGGTGCAGATGACCATCCAAGACCAGGACGACTGGCCCGTATTCCTGTCGTCGCTCGTCGACAAAAAGAACTCCGCCCGGATCCTGGCGGAACTTCAGCCGGGGAGCGAGGGCCACAAGCTTTGGCCCGAGTGCGAAGCCAAGCCGTCCGACCTCGTCGTGCCCAAGAATCGCTTCAGTGCGTTCCTGCCGAGCGCCTGTGAGTTGAGCGGCATGCTCAAGTCGAAAGGCATCGACACCGTCCTGATCGGCGGCACATTGACCAATGTGTGCAGCGAGGCCTCGGCCCGAGACGCCGCGATGCAAGACTTCAAGACGACGATGATATCCGACGCGAACGCGGCTCGCTCCGATGACGAGCATAGGGCGAGCCTGATCACGTTCATTCAATCGTTCGGCGACGTGCGGACGACCGACGAGTTGATCGCCCTGTTGAGGCAGGGTGGGTAGTCGCCGCCGCATCGGGCGAACCTGCTATAGTCATAGCTTCAGCGCGCTGCCAAGGGAGTGGCCTCGATGAGCATCCGCACCATCTTCGTTGCGCTCAGCGGCGGGTCCGCGGGCCAAGGGGCGGTCGATCTCGCGTGCCGGCTGGCCCGCCGTTTCGAAGCGCATGTGGAGGGTTTCCACGTCCGGGCCGACCCGACCCAGGCCGCTCTAGGGTACGGCCTTGGGGCGCCCGTGGTCGGTGACCTGATCGAGCGCACAGCCCAGGAAGTGGCGCAGTCCGCCGAGCACGCCAAGCGGCACTTCGACAAGGCGGTGGCCGAGAGCGGGTTGCCGCTCATGACGGAGCCTTCGGTGCCGCGGCCGGGCGAGAAATTCACGCCTCAAGCGACCGCGGCGTGGCGAGAGGAAACCGGCTTCGCGGGCGACCTGATTCCGCGGCGCGCCCGTCTCTTCAGCCTCGTCGTTCTGGGCCGGTCCGATCGCGTGGTGGATAAGCCCCACACGGACGTGCTCGAGGACACGGTGCTGCGCTGCGGACGCCCGGTTCTGCTGGCGCCTTCGTCCGCGCCGAAGCAGCTCGGGCAGACGATCGCGATCGGCTGGAACGGCTCGGCCGAGGCCGCCCGGGCGGTAGCGGGCGCGATGCCGTTTCTTCGGCAGAGCAAGAGCGTGTGCGTCCTCACCGTCGGCGCCGGCGACGCTGCCGACGGGCCGGGGCTCGTCCAATCCCTCGCCTGGGAGGGCGTGGCCGCCCGCCTCAAGGAGGTCGCACCGGTCTCAGGGGTGAGCGTCGGCGCGCGCCTGCTGTCCGCCGCGCGCGACGAGGGGGCTGACGTCCTGGTCATGGGCGGATACGGCAAGGCGCCGTGGCGCGAGATGCTCCTGGGCGGCGCCACGCGCCATGTCGTGGCGACCAGCCTGTTGCCGATCCTGATCTGCCATTGAGGACCGGAGCGCACCGGTAAATCATGGCTACAGGCGTTTCGTCACTCGCATCACGTCGGCCTCGTCGGGGTGCGGCGCCACGGTGAAGCCGAGCTCGCGGGCCATCTTCAGCATGGGTCCGTTCTCGCGGAGCACCTCGCCGAAGATCTCGGATAGGCCGCGCGCTTTCGCGATCTCGAGCAGCCGGGTCATCAGGAGATAACCGAGGCCACGGCCCTTGATGTCCGTGCGCACGGCGACCGCGTATTCCCCCCGGATGTTGTCGGGATCGGCGGCGAAGCGGCCCACGCCCCAGAGCACACCGCGCTCCGGCGGCTCCGCGACCAGCGCGACCTCGCGGTCGTAGTCGATCTGCGTCAGCCTCGCCGCGAGCTCGTGGCTGATGCCTCTCATGGACGTGAAGAACCGCATCCGCAAATCTTCCGGCGACTGATGCGCAACGAGATCGACGATGCCGGGCTCGTCCTCCGGCCGCACCGGCCGCAGATGCACGCTGGTACCGTCCTGGAGCACGGCCTCGCCCTCGAGCTCCTTCGGATAGGGCCGGATTGCGAAACGATCCGTCTTCTCTGTCGCGCGCACGCGGAGCCGCGCGTCGAGGGCGAGCACGCCATGGTCGTCGGCCAGCAACGGGTTGATGTCGAGCTCGGCGATGGTCGCATGATCGGCGACCAGCTGGGCGAGGCGGATCAGGATGTCCGCGACGGCGTCGATATTCGCCGGCGGCTGGTTGCGATAGCCTTGCATCAAGCGGTAAACGCGGGTGCGCGCGATCTGCGCGCGCGCCAAAGCCATGTTGAGGGGCGGCAGCTCCAGCGTGCTGTCCTTGAGTACCTCGACGGCGGTGCCGCCTTGGCCGAACAGGATCACCGGGCCGAAGAGCGGGTCGTCCACCACGCCGACGATCAGCTCCAGCGCACCCGGGCGCTGGACCATCTCCTGCACCACGAACCCGTCGAGGCGCGCCGTCGGCCGCGCGGCGCTCACCTTAGCGAGCATGGCATCGGCCTCGCTGCGCACGCGCTCGGGTGTGCCGAGGTTCAGGGCGACGCCGCCGATGTCGCTCTTGTGGCGGATGTCCCGCGAGCGGATCTTGAGCGCCACGGGCTTGCCGAGCTTGCGCGCGACTTCCGCCGCCGCCGCGGCATCTGGGACGGTGTATGTTCCGATCAGCGGGATGCCATAGGCGACGAGCACCGCCGCGACCTCATCCGGCTCGAGCCATTCCCGGCCAGCCCGGAGCGCGCCGCCGAGCGCGCGCTTGGCGGCCGCGGCGTCGGGCGCGAAGGTCTCGGGCCGGGAGGGCGGCGTCTCCAGCAGGAGCTGCTGGTTGCGGCGAAATTGCACGCGGTGCATGAAGCCGCGGATGGCGCGATCGGGCGTGTCGTAGGTCGCAATATGCGCTTCCGAGAAGAGCTGGCGCGCGGCCGCGGCCGTGTGCTCGCCAAGCCAGTTCGTCAGCACGTTGCGTCCCATGAGGTGCGGCGCCTCGGCGTGCACGGTCTCGATGACAACGCGCGCGCAATCGGTCGCCGACTCCATCGCCGTCGGGCAATTGATGACGAGCACCGCATCGATCTCGCGGTCTTCCAGCAGCGCCTCGAGCGCGACCTTGTAGCGTTGAGGATCCGCATCGCCGACGATGTCGATGGGGTTGCCGTGGCTCCAGGTGCGCGGCAGGACCTGGTCGAGCCGGGCCCGGGTCGCGGGCGACAACGCCGCGAGAGTCCCGCCGACGTCGATCAGCATGTCCGTGGCGAGCACGCCGGGGCCGCCGCCGTTGGTCAGGATGGCCAGACGGTCCCCGGTCTGGGCGTGGGTCGAGGACAGGGTTTCGACGGCATCGAACAGGTCGGTTATGTCGCGCACGCGCAACATGCCCGCGCGCCGGAAGGCGGCGTCGTAAACCCGATCGGAGCCCGCGAGCGCGCCGGTGTGGGAGGCCGCCGCTCGGGCACCTTCGGCATAGCGGCCGACCTTGACCACCAGCACGGGCTTGCGCCGCGCCGCCGCGCGGGCAGCCGACATGAATTTGCGCGCATGGGTGAGGCCCTCGATATAGAGCAGGATCGCACGGGTCCCGGCATCGTCGCCGAGATAGTCGAGCATGTCGCCGAAATCGACATCGGCCATATCCCCCAGCGAGACAACATGGGAGAAACCGATGCCGCGGGGCTCCGCCCAATCGAGCATTGCCGTCACGATGGCGCCGGATTGGCTCAGAAAGGCGAGCCCGCCCGCTTTCGGTGCCAGATGGGCGAAGCTCGCGTTGAGATGGGCGCCCGGCGCCATCAATCCGACGCTGTTCGGGCCGACCACGCGGAGCAGATACGGCTTGGCGGCATCGAGGATCTGCTGCTCAAGCTGCTTGCCCTCGACGCCGAGTTCCCCGAAGCCCGCCGTAATCACCACGGCGCCTCGTGCTCCCTTGGCTCCGAGCTCGGCGATCGTCTCCGGCACGACCGCTGGCGGCGTCGCGATCACCGCGAGGTCGGGCACCGCAGGCAGGCTCGCCACGTCCGGATAAACCGGCATGCCCGCGATGTCCGTGTAGTGCGGGTTCACCAGCATCAAATTGCCCTTGAACTCCGCATCCCGCAGATTCTTGAGCAGCATCGCGCCCACGGTGTGCGGCTTGGACGTGGCGCCCACGAAGGCGATCGCTCGAGGCTTGAAGATCTTGTCGAGGTTGCGGACCGACATGGCGCCGATTCTCTAAGATAGAAGTTTCAATCGGGTTTCAAGGTGCTCATCGCCGATTCGGACCGGATTCCCAAGCTCTTGAGGAGCTCCAGGATCAGCATGACCGCGATTCCGATGCCGATTGCGAGGCCAATGGTGCCCGGGTGTACGGGGCCGAAGTGAAAGAGCGCGCGGGCGGGCGGAATGAATAGCGCGGCGGCGAGCAGTCCGATGATCACACCGAACATCCACCAGAACACGCGATTGGGACGCAACAGCGCGGTTATCAAGGAAGCGCCGAAGGACCGGTTGACCACGATCAAGCCGAGATTGCCGGCGACCAAGGCTGTGAAGGTTGCCGCGCGGGCTTCCGGCTCGGGCACGCCGGCGCTCAAGAGCCAGACGAAAAACGCGCCCACGACCGCCAAGACGCAAGCGCCCTGAAATAGGTTCCAAGCCAGGAAGCCGCGGGAGAAGAGCGGCGCCCTCTGGTCGCGCGGCCGCCGGCGCATGATGTCGCGCTCTTCTGGCTCGGCCTCGAACGCGACGGAGCAGACCGGATCGATGGTGAGCTCCAGGAAAGCGATGTGAACCGGCGCGAAGATCAGCGGCCAGTCGAACAGGAGCGGCAGCAGCGAAAGTCCGGCGATCGGAACGTGCACGGCGAGAACGAAACCCATCGCTTTTTGCAGATTGTCGTAGATCCGCCGCCCCAGCCGTACCGCCGCGACGATCGAGCCGAAATCGTCGTCGAGGAGGACGATCGAGGCCGCCTCGCGCGCCACATCCGTCCCGCGCCCGCCCATGGCGATGCCGATATGGGCGGACTTGAGCGCAGGCGCATCGTTGACGCCGTCGCCGGTCATGGCGACCACCTCGCCATCAGCCTTGAGCGCGTCGACGATCCGCAATTTCTGCTCCGGCGCTATGCGCGCGAAGACGGTAGCGTCCGCGATCCGCGCTCGGGCTTCCTCGTCGGTCATGCGGCGCAGCTGATCGCCGGTGATGGTGCCGCTCGTCGCGTCGATCCCGGCTTGCGCGGCGATCGCGTGGGCGGTCGCGGGGTAGTCGCCGGTGATCATCACGACTCGGATGCCGGCCGAGCGGCAGTCGCGCACCGCCTGCAATGCCGCGGGACGCAGCGGATCGGCCAAACCCGCCAATCCCAGGAACACGAAGTCGAAGTCGTGCTGGCCACCCGGCCAGCGGTCTCCCTTGAACGATGCCATCGCGACGCCCAGCACGCGCATTCCGCGGGCCGCCATCCGTTCTGTGGCGCGCTGGAGCGCCTCGAGGCCATCTCGGCTCATGTGACAGAGATCGGCGATCGCTTCGGGCGCGCCCTTGGCCGCGATGATGTAGTCCTCGCGATCCCTCGCCTTCCAGACGTGGGACATCGCGAGCAATGTGGGGCTCAAGGGGTATTCGTGTGCCAGCGCCCAGTTTCCGTGCAGATGCTCGGTGCCGGCGAGGCGGCGCTTGCCAAGCTCCTGGAACGCCTTCTCCATGGGATCGACCGGATCCCGCTCGCTGGAGAGGATTCCGAACTCCAGCAGGGGGTGAAACGCCTCAGGTAGATCCCGCTGCTCAGTCGTCCAGATTGCGCCGTCGACGGCGAGCTCCACGATCGACATGCGATTGAGCGTGAGCGTTCCGGTCTTGTCGGTGCAGAGAACCGTCGCCGCACCGAGCGTCTCGATCGCCGCCGAGCGCCGCGTCAGGACCCGTTGCTGGGAGATCCGCCAGGCACCCATGACCATGAACACGGTCAGGACGAGCGGGAACTCCTCGGGAAGCATGGACATCGCGAGGGTGATGCCGGCGAGCGCTCCGTCGAGCCATCCGCCGCGCGTTAAGGCAAAGAGCACGGCTGCCACGGCGCTCAGGGTGAGTCCCACAATGGCGAGGACTCTGACGAGCTGACCGGTTTGCCGTTGCAGCGGCGTGGGCTCCGCCTCAATCGCACCCAATGCCTGGCCGATCTTGCCGATCGCGCTGTTCGGCCCGGTGGCGACGACCTCCCCTATGCCGTGGCCCCGCACGACGAGGGTGCCGGAATAGACGAAGGGAAGATCGTCGCCGCCGGGCGGCGCGGGCGGCGGCGAGCCGACCCGCGCGACTTTCCGAACCGGCACGGATTCTCCCGTCAGCAGCGACTCGTCGGTCTCCAGCGCGGTCGCCGCCGTCAGGATGGCGTCGGCCGGGACGCGATCTCCTTCGGACAAGACGACCGCGTCCCCGCGCACGATGTCGCGCCCGGCGATACGCTTGCGTTCGCCGTCGCGAATGACGAGCGCCCGGGGGCTCGTCAGCTCCCGCAGCGCGTCCAGCACGCGCTCGCTGCGGCTCTCCTGGACGATCGTGATGACGATGGAGAGGGTCGCGAAAAGGAGCAGAAAGAGCGCCTCTCCGAGATCGCCGAGCACGAGGTAGACCAAGCCCGCGCCCAGCAGGAGAGCGAACATCGGCTCGCTCAAGGTCTCGTAGACGATGCGCAGCGCCGTGCGCCGATCGGGCCGTGGAAGCTGATTCGGTCCTTCCGAGGCGAGGCGTGCCCGAGCTTCGGACTCGGACAAGCCTATCAATGGGGACGGGCCGTCGCTCGACATTTGGCGTTCCTGCCACGGCAGCGATGGCCTCGCCGCCATGGCGGCGTAAGGAATTCGGCCCGCTCCCTAGCGCGGCTCTCGCGCCGCCGCGACGTAAGGTCCCGGACGCAAGGCGGCTCGCGTCCGTTTCCCGCTTGGGCGCGCCGTCGTCCTAGAACGCGAGCAAGCCGTAGAGGTAAAGCGTGTTGTTGTGACCGGCCGCGGTGCCGGCACCGTCGAAGTTCTTGGTGCCGCCGTTGAAGTGGTTGTAGAACGTATATTGCAGGCCAATCCGCGCATTGAGCCACGGCCACCAGCTCGGTCCGCCGTTGCTGAACGGGATGTAATTTGCCTCGAAGATCCAGCCATCGGAGTTCGGGCTGCCGTTGTTGGACGGGAGCCCGCCGTAGAGCCCCGGATCGGTACTGCCGCTGATGTTGAAGTAGGAAACGTTGAGGCCGTAGACGTGGTCGTAGAAGTAGCTGGCCTTGGCCCGGAACGTGTCGAGGATGTCGTGGTTGTTCGAGGAGCCACTCATGCCGAACGTCGCATGCAAGTTGTCGAATTCCCGGATGTAGCTGACCTGCACACCGACGCTGTGCGGGTTGTCGTTGTACTGATACTGCGTGTCGAATCCGATGTCGGTGATCTTGTCAGTGCCGAAGTTGGTGATGCGTCCGGGGTTGACCGCGGCATACATGCCGAACGTGCCGACCTCGAGAGAATGCGGACCCCAGCTTGGCTCCACGGCCAGGCGCCAATAGGGCGCGATCCCGTCAAAGCTGCTGGTACCGGTCGCAGGGATGCCGAGCGCGCGATCCGTGCTGAACGAAAGCGTGCGGTAGCCGGAGATCTCCGCGTAGACCATGTGATTCCACCAGGCATAGGCGCCGAGACCCAGCACCTGCTGGCCGAGACCGCCGTCGATCATCGCTGCTGCGCCCGGCGCGGGGCCAAGACCCGAGGCGAAGAACGGATATCGCCAGGCCGGAGTGGTGTTCCAGACGTCCTGCACCGAAGGATTGTTGTTCAGCGTGGCCCCGTAGGTGAGGTCCTGGCCGAAGAGCTCGGTCTGTCTGGCGAGACGGATGTCGGTATTGTCCCAGTGGAACTGGCGTGCCACGCCGCTGTAGGAACCTTGGATAAAGGCGCCGAGACCCTGGTCCGCCCAGATGGCGCCGCCATAGAACAGACTCGCCTGGGTGAGCTCGAGATTGTTGTTGGGCCCGAAATGCTGGTTGGCGCCGGGCATGTCTCCGTCCGTATGGGTGAACCCGCCCTGGATCATGGCCGCGATGCGCGGCAATCCCTTTTCGTCGCCGCCGCCTTGGACGTAGCCGTTGAGCTTGAACTCGCGACCGAATGGCGTGAGCTCCGGCAAGCCGGTATGGCACATGGCGCAAGTCTGGCCGGTTTGGCGGGCGTAGCTGGGTAGTGCGTGGGCCGGAGTCGTGAGCACTCCAAAGCCAAGCGCGAGCGCAATCAAACCCAACGCTTTGACGGCGTGAGCGCGATCACGAACCGACAGACAAATGCGCATCATTAGGTCCCCCTAGCCTTAGTCAACCCCGACACCGTCGACGGTGCCCCCGAAGCCGACTTGTTATTCTCCGGAATCGTCGCGTATCGCCTTGATCTAGATCAAACCCCCGCTGGCTCGCCACGATTATAAAAACAGTAGCGTAAGCGTACGCCATGGCACAACATATATGGCAATCCAGCGGGCGGCCAAGGCCGCTGAGCCAACGATCACCGAGTGGTGGAGGGGACGTCATGAGGTCAAAGCTTGTAGCGACAGCGGCGCTGATTGTGCTGACCTCCGTTGCTACGGCCGCCTGTTGGAGCGGATCAGCGGCGGCACAGACACAACCGGCGCATGACATTCCTCAGTCATTCAAGGTCGCGCATCAGGAGACCCTCGACGAGCTTACGGCGATCGGGAAGCGACGCACGCACACCGGCTTGATTGCGCGGCAGGCGATCGGCGCCGTTAAAGAGCATTTCCAGCGAGAAGAGGAATACATCCTGCCGCCGCTGACGCTCGCTCCCGCCATCGCGCTGGGCAAGGTTACGCCCGACATGAAATGGGCGATCGCCATGGCCGACCGCATCAAGGCCACACGCGAGACGATCTTCACGGAGCACACCGTCATCACCGAATGGATGAACGAGCTTGCGGCGGCTGCCGAGCGGGCGCATGAGGCCGACGTCATCGCCTTTGCTCGAGGGGCGGTCGCGGATGCTCTCAACGATACGGAAGTGAACGAGCCGATGGCGATCGTGATCGGCGATTACGTGCGCGCGAAGCTCCCCGCCGGACCATAAGGCTTTGCAGTGTGGCGCTCTTTCTAGTCCCGGTCCCCTTCACCTCCATCCGGAGCTCCGCCATGGGTCGATCCCTCCTCGCGCTCGCAGTCGTAGCCGCAAGCAGCCTGCTGATCGCGCTTCCCGCTAACGCTCAAAACGCCGAAGCCGGTCAGAAGGCATTCAAGCAGCAGTGCGGTCTCTGCCACGACGTCGCGGCCGGAAAGAACCGTGTCGGCCCGTCGCTCTTCGGGCTGGTCGGGCGGAAATCCGGCAGCGTGGAAGGCTTCCATTACTCCGACGGCAACAAGAACTCCGGCCTCACCTGGGACGCGGCGACGCTCGACAAATATCTCACCGACCCCCGCGGCACGGTGCCCGGGACCACGATGACCTATGCCGGCGTAAAGAACGACGAGCAGCGCCGCGACATCATCGCCTATCTCGCCACGCTGCACTGAGCGCCGCGCCCCGTTTCCGGCATCTCTGCCGGAACGGCGCTGGTGAATCATTTCGCCGCGCGCGATGGCGAGATGATGCGCTTGGTGGTGGGGACCGCTGGCCACGATGCCGATGAAGCCGAGCCCGCGGATATGCGCGGTCTCCTTGGGATCGACGGCGGTGACCGTTAGGACACGCCCCCGACCTGAATTAATGACTCTAGTGCTGCGCCCGGGCATCGTCCTGGGTCAGATCAGGGAAACGCCGTGCCCGCGCGCAAGCCCAGCCGCTTGAACACGATCGCCGCCGGGCAAAAGCCGGTGAAGGACGACTGGATCAGATTGGCGCCCACGAACGCGGTGAACAGGAGCCAGTAGGGACTGAAGACTTGGCTCAGCACCAAGCTCAGAAGCACCATCGCTCCGGCGAAAGCCATGACAGCACGATCGATCGACATTTTGCTCTCTCCCTTCAAGCTTCACGACGACGCGCTGGACGGCAGTACAGGTCGTACAGCGCGCCGATCACCTTCGTCACGCCCGCGTCGGCGAGCGAGTAGTAAATGGTCTGCGACTCCCGCCTCGTGCCGACCAGCTTCGCTGCGCGCAGTTTCGCCAAGTGCTGCGACAGCGCGGACTGGCTGAGACCGACCACGGCCTCGAGCTCGCCGACCGAGCGCTCGCCCTGCACGAGCTCGCACAGGACCATCAGCCGGTTTGGGTTGGATAGCTGCTTCAACAGGTTGGCAGCAATTACGGCCTTCGAGTGCATCACGCGTATATCCATGCTTGCTAATTTAGTATTTTCTAATATATATGTCAATACTCTGTCTCGTGGAGGTAGCGCCGTGATCCGCTTCCTGATCGTCGTCGCCATTCTGTTCGGGGTCGTGCCCGCTGCATCGGCGGCGGAGAGCCCGGTCACGCGGAGGTCCATCGAGGATCGCAAGGCGGTCATCGCCACCGTCGAGCCGGTCCACGAGTTGCTCGCCCGCGCGCGCATCGCCGGAACGATCTCCACGCTCACCGCCAAGGAAGGAGATCGCGTCGGCGCGGGCGATCGCATAGCCGTCATCGTCGACCAAAAGCTGCTGCTGCAGATGCAGGCGCTGCAATCGCGCATCCAGGCCCAGCAGGCCGAGCGCGATCAGGCACAGACCGATCTGGGGCGCGCGCAGGAGTTGCGTCGGAGCGGTGTCGTGACCCAAGCGGCGCTCGATCAGGCACGCACCCACCTCGACGTATCCGAGCGAACCCTTCAGGCCCTGCGCGCGGACCGGCAGGTGATCGAGCAGCAATCGACCGAAGGCGCCGTGCTCGCGCCCGGCGCGGGTCGCGTGCTCAAGGTGCCGGTATCCGACGGCAGCGTCGTCCTGTCGGGCGAGACGATCGCGTCGATGGCCGCCGACAACTACATCCTGCGTCTGCAGCTGCCGGAGCGGCATGCTCGCTTCATGAAAACCGGCGATACCATTCTGATCGGCGGGCGGGGCCTCCAACCGCAGGAGCCGGAGATGCTGCGCCGCGGTCGCGTCGCATTGGTCTATCCGCAGATCGACCAGGGCCGGGTCGTCGCGGACGTCGAGGTCGAGGGTCTCGGCGATTACTTTGTGGGCGAGCGCACGCGAGTTTACGTCGCCACCGGAACGCGCGAGGCGCTGATCGTCCCCGAGGACTGCGTCTATCGGCGGTTCGGCGTGAGCTACGTCAAGCTCAAGGACGGCACGGAAGTTGCGGTCCAGGTCGGTCTGCCCGTGGAGGGCGGCATCGAGATCCTATCGGGGCTTCACGAGGGTGACGTGGTGATGCAGCCATGAAGCTCGGCCTGTCCGGCTTTCTCACCCGCGCCTTTATCACCTCGCCGTTGACGCCGCTGCTGCTGGTGGCGGCCTTGATCGTCGGCGGCTTGGCGCTGATCGCACTGCCGCGCGAGGAAGAACCTCAGATCAGCGTTCCCATGGTCGACATCCTCGTCACGGCCAACGGCTACAAGGCGGGCGACGCCATTGAGCTCATCACCAAGCCGCTCGAGGACATCGTCAAGGGGATCAATGGCGTCGAGCACGTCTATTCGAGCACGCAAGACGACGCGGTGGTGACCACGGCCCGCTTTTACGTGGGCACCGACGAGGATACGGCGCTCCTGCGCGTGCACGAGAAGATCCGCGCCAACATCGCCGACCTGCCCAAAGGCATTCCCGAGCCGGTCATCATCGGCCGCGGCATCAACGACGTCGCGATCGTGACGCTCACCCTCGAGCCCAAGCCCGAGGCCGCGTCGCGCTGGGATCACAACGGTCTCTACCAGATCGCCCAGGAGCTTCAGCACGAGCTCGTCAAGGTGGACGATGTCGGGCTGACCTATCTCGTAGGCGGCAGCCCCAATCAGATCCGCGTCGAGCCGAATCCCGAGCGCCTCGCGCTCTACGGCATCACCTTGAGCCAACTGGTGGACAAGCTCGCGAATGCCAACCGGTCGTTCCTGGTGGGCGCCTTCAATCAGCTCGATCGGACAATTCCCGTCGTCGCGGGTCAGACGCTTCAAGGCGTGCCGGACATCGGTCTGCTGCTTTTGACCTCCCGGGACGGCCGACCCGTCTACGTGAAGGACGTGGCCGATGTGATCTTGGGCGCCGCGGAGCCCGACCATCGCGCCTGGACGTTGACCCGCGCGTCGTCGGGCGCGCTCGAGCGCCGTCCGGCGGTGACGATCGCGTTCGCCAAGCGCAAGGGCGCCAACGCGGTCGTGGTGGCGGAGCAGCTGCTCGAGCGGCTCAAGACCGTCCAGGGCCGTTTGATCCCCGACGGCGTCTCGGTATCGGCAACCCGCAATTACGGCATCACCGCCACCGAGAAGGCCAACGAGCTTCTGTTCCATCTCGCCCTCGCGACCGCCTCGATCGTCGTGCTGATCACGCTTGCGATCGGATGGCGGGAGGGGATCGTCGTTCTCGTGGTCATCCCAACCACGATCCTGCTGACGCTCTTCGCATCGTGGCTGATGGGGTACACGATCAATCGGGTCAGCTTGTTCGCGCTCATCTTCTCGATCGGCATTCTCGTCGACGATGCGATCGTCGTGGTCGAGAACATCGTTCGGCGCTGGCAATCACGGGGAGGCCGGGATCTCATCACGACAGCGGTGGAGGCGGTCGCGGAGGTCGGCAACCCCACCATCGTGGCGACCCTCACCATCATCGTGGCACTGCTGCCCATGATGTTCGTGAGCGGGCTCATGGGCCCTTACATGAGCCCGATACCCGCGAATGCCTCGATGGCCATGCTGTTCTCGTTCTTCGTCGCGGTGATCGTTACGCCTTGGCTCCTCTATCACATCGCGCGCCGGCGTTTCGCGGCCGGGAGCACGATGCCCGTGGCGAAGACCGATGCCCATGAGGTCGGCGCGATGGGCCGCTTCTATCTCGCGATCGCCCGTCCGCTCCTCAGAGGTCGGCGTCGCTCGAAGCTGTTTCTGCTGGCGGTCGCCGCAGCGACGGCGGGGGTCTGCGTCCTGTTCGAGACCAAGGACGTCACCGTCAAACTCTTGCCCTTCGACAATAAATCGGAGCTGCAGGTCGTCGTCGATCTTCCGCAGGGCGCGACCCTTGAGGACACCGAGCGATTCCTTATGGCCGCATCCGATCGCCTCAGGGATCTGCCGGAGTTGACCTCAATCCAGCTCTACGCCGGCACCGCGGCGCCGTTCAACTTCAACGGCCTGGTCCGGCATTACTATCTTCGGAGCAATCCCGAGCAGGGCGACCTGCAGGTCAATCTGGCTCCGAAGGCCGAGCGCGCACGGGCCAGCCACGCGATCGCCCTCGACGTGCGCCGTCGGATGTCCGATCTGCCCAAGCCTGCGGGCACCGTGGTGAGAGTGGTCGAGGTGCCGCCGGGACCGCCGGTGCTCGCCACGCTCCTCGCCGAGGTTTACGGGCCCGACGAGGCCGCGCGCCGCGCCGCGGCCACGAAGGTGCGCGAGGCCTTCCGGAAGTTGGATTTCGTCGTGGATGTCGACGACACCTTCCACGAGCCGAATGAGCGCCTGCGCTTTTCGATCAATGAAGAAAATCTCGAGTTCTACGGCGTGGACGAGCAGGCGGTGTACGACACGATCGCCGCCATCATCGGCGGCGTGAAGGTCGGCTATTCCCAGCGCGGCCACGGCACCAAGCCGATCGAGATCGACGTCAAGCTGCCGAAGCGCGCCGAATGGATGGGCGAGCGAATTCTCTCCACGCCGCTTCCCGCTGGCGGCACCGTCCGGCAAGGCGCCAATGTCGAGCTCGGAGACGTGGTCACGGTCAAGCGCGAGCCCGCGTCATATAGTCTTTTCCGCCGCGATGGTCGGTTCGCCGAGATGGTTCAGGCGGAAGTGGCAGGCCGCTTCGAGGCGCCGATCTATGGAATGCTCGCGGTCGAGGACCAGATCGAGAAGATCGATTGGGGCGCAGCCGGTCCACCCGAGATCCGCTATCACGGCCAGCCGCTCGACGAAGCCAAAGCGTCGGTCTTGTGGGATGGAGAATGGGAGGTGACCTATGTCACCTTCCGGGATATGGGCGGGGCGTTCATGGTCGCGCTCCTCGGGATCTATCTCCTGGTCGTGGCCCAATTCGGCTCGTTTCGCCTTCCTCTCGTGATCCTCATTCCGGTGCCGTTGACGCTGATCGGAATCGTGTTGGGTCACTGGCTCCTGGGTGCGCCGTTCACGGCCACCTCGATGATCGGCTTCATTGCGCTCGCCGGCATCATCGTGCGCAATTCGATCCTGCTGGTCGATCTCATCCGCCGGCGTCGCCTGGAGGGAGCCGCGCTTCGCGAGGCCCTCCTCGGCGCCGGAGCGATCCGCTTCAAGCCGATCTTCCTGACCGCGGCCGCCGCCATGATCGGCGCCGCCTTCATCATGGCTGACCCGATCTTCCAGGGGCTCGCCATCTCGCTCGTGTTCGGTCTCGCCTCATCGACAGCGTTGACGGTTCTGGCGATCCCCGCCGTCTATGTCTGGCTGCGGGATGATGGCATGGAGATGGACACGGCCTAGCGCGCGTCCGCGCCGAGCCGGCGCAACGTCGCGAGCCATGCTCGTAGCTTGGCGTCGCTCGCCTGCTCGATCATGCCGAACAGGCTCTCGCGGATCGGGCCAATGCCCGCGAAGCCCAGGATGCTACGCTCCAGGCTCTTGAGGCCGTGGGCGCCGAAATACCATCGGTAGAAAAAGACCGGCATGCCCATGGTGACGACAATGCGCGTCGATTTGCCCTTGAGCGGCCGTTTCCAGAGCTTGCCGGATTCTTTGATCATGAAAGCGAATCCCGGGCGGAACACCTGCTCGAGAAAGGCCTTCAGCAGCGCCGGCATCGTGCCGAGCCACAACGGATAGACGATCAATAGGTGATCCGCGCGCCCGATGGCTTCCTGGCTGGGAGCCAGAGCGGGCGGCACCGCTCCCGTCTCGAATGCCTCCTTGGTGCGCAGGATCGGAAAATCGATCTCGGCAACGTTGATGAGCACGACCTCATGCCCACCGGCTTTGGCTCCGCTCGCATAGGCCTCCGCGAGCGCATGGCAGAGATGGCCGCGCGCCGCGTCGGGGTGGCCTTGAATGATCGCGATGCGCTTGGTCATCGCCTCGCCACCGATCAATGCGACATCAGGACCGGCACGGTCATGTGACCGAGAATCTCTCGGCTGGCACCCCCCAGGATGAGCTCGCGAAAGCGAGAGTGCCCGTAGCATCCCATGACGATGAGGTCGGCGCCGAGGTCGGATGCACGCGACAGAATCGCGGATCCCACAGCGATGTCTTGCGCGACGGTATAGGAGGTCTCGACCGTCACGCCATGACGGGCAAGGTGATGCGCGACATCGGCACCCGGCGGGTTCGATGCCACATCGCCCCGCTCCGGGTTGATCGAAAGGACGGTCACTCGTTGCGCCCGCTTCAGCATTGGAAGCGCATCGTTGACCGCGCGCACCGCCTCGCGGGTCCGGTTCCACGAGACGAGCACTCGGCTGCCGACGGTCTCGTATCGGCCGACGTAGGGAATCACGAGCACTGGGCGGCCGCTGGTGAGGGCGACGCGCTCCGGCAGGGTGGCGGCGGTGCCGGGCGGCGGGCTTTCCGGATTGACCTGACCGACGATCGTGAGATCCACGTAGCGCGCGTGCTCCACCGTGACGTCGGCGGCGTCGCCTTTGCCGAGGCGCCATTCACTGGAAATGCCCAGCCGCGCGCATATGGCCTGAAATGCCGCCTCGACCTTCCGGGCGGCGTTCTCGGCCGCCTGCAGATGCCGCTCCTCGATCTCGATGACGGCCTCGAGGCCGGGCGAGAAATAGCCAGCCAGATTTAGGGGCTCGATTACCGAGAGGCCGACGAGGTGCGCCTCGTGCGACAGCGCCAGATCGGCCGCATGCAGCATGCGGCGCTCGAGCCCCGCGCCCGGCTCGAGCGTGACCATGATTTCCTTGAAAGACATGCTAGGCTCCAGTCCTGGGCCGCAGATGGATCAACCGTTGGCGGCACGCTATAGGAGAGATGGCGCCGCTGCTTTGATCTAACTCAAGGATCCGCCCGCCCGGACGCCGGAGCATGCCCAGGCATCGGAGCCCCTTCAGATGTGGAGTTCGCTCGTGAGATCCAGCCTTGCTTTCACCGCCTCGGCCATCATCGCTTTGCTCGCAGCGAGCTCGACCTCATTGGCGGAGGGTAGTGCCGAGGCCGGCAAACGCCTGGCTCAGCAATGGTGCGCCAGCTGTCACCAAGTCGAGCCGGGCGGGCCGGCGAAGGACACCGCGCCACCCTTTGCGTCGCTCGGCGTGGAGAAGGGCAAGGACCCCGGCTGGATCCGCGCCTGGCTCGCCAATCCGCATCCCCCAATGCAGGGCATCGATCTGTCCAGGCAGCAAATCGACGATATCGTCGCTTACCTGCAGAGCCTCGCGCCCGCGCAATAACCGCTCGGAGCGTTCATCCGCAGAGGTGCCGCACGGCCCGCTCGATAGCGGCGGGCGAGAGCGGCTTTCCGATGGCGACCATCGCGCGCGGGTCCTTGACCGGTAGTCTCGATCCGTCGGCGATGCCGAGCACGATGATGGGGACGGACGTCAGCGCCTGATTGGATCTGAGCCAGCCAATGGTCTCGCCGGCGGTCACGTCGCGAAGTTGAAAATCCATCAGGATGAGGTCGGGCGCTCGCCCCCGCGCCGCGACCACCGCGGCCACGCCGCTGTCCACGCGCTCGATGACAAATTCCATCCGCTCGAGGGTCTCCCGGCAGAGGCGCACGGATACCGGATCGCCATCGACGAGGAGCGCGAGCCTTCTGCGCGCGGTCGAGGTACTCGGGATGGCCGGCTGCGTTTCCCGCGGGACGTCGCCTCGGGCGGGAGCGCGCACCTCGGTGGCGTCCTTGGACTTGACGTTCGAGTAGGGCATCTCTGCCGTTCAATCCTCCGCCCTTCTCAGAGATCCAAATCGGTTCCGCCGGCGGCGAGCTCTTCGAGCTCGGCGCGGTTGAGGATGACGATGTGCCCATGCGTCGGGAGCTCGATCAGCTTGCTACGCTTGAGCTGGGTAAGGGTACGGCAGACGGTCTCGACGGTGAGGCCGAGATAATCGGCGATGTCGTTCCGGCCCATGGGAACGCTGATCTCCTCGCAGCCTTGCTGGTCGGCCATCAACAGAAGGAAGCTCGCGACCCGCTCCGCCGCGGTCTTGCGGCCGAGCAGCAGCATCTGGTCCTGGGCCACGCGAAGCTCGTGGGAAGTGACGGTCAGCACCCGGCGTGCAAAGCCCGGAACGGTATCGATCAAGCGCTCGAAAGCCGGCCTGCGGTAGCGGCAAAGGGTCACGTCGGTGATCGCCTCCGCCGTATAGACCCACGTGCCTTCCGGAGCGAGCCCGATCAGGTGCCCCGCGCAGAGGAAGCCGGTCACTTGCCGACGGCCGTCCGGCAAGAGCTTGTGAAGCCGAAGCGTGCCGCTGACGACCTCGAACACGCTGTCGGCAGCGTCGCCCTCCCAAAAGATCGTCTCGCCGGCGGTTCTCTTCTGAAGCGACGTGATCGCCATGACGTTCGTCGTGGCGTTGCGCCCCAGCCCCCGGCAAACCGCGAGCGCCGTGAAATCGACCTTTGGAACGGTGTTCGAAGCGACTTGCGCTAGCATGGCTCGGTCTCCCGTTGTGGCCCGGTAGACGATTTAAGGGGGCCGTGTCACGGGTTGATGTCGGCGCGTGCCGCTTTTGCTATCCTTCGGAGACAAAGTGTGACGGTCTGTGACAGCGTCCGTATGCAGTCTTCCTGCTTCAACTGGCCTCCCTCCCAGCACTCCGCATGAGCGACCCGCTGCACGTTCTCGTGGTCGACGACGACCCGCGCATCCGCACCATGCTGCGGCGCTACCTTGTCGAGGAGGGTTTCACGGTGAGCGAGGCCGCCGACGGCAGCGCCATGCGCGCGGCGCTCGACAAGGGGCGGGTCGATCTCGTGCTGCTTGACCTGATGATGCCCGGCGAGGACGGGCTTTCGCTGGCGCGCCACGTGCGGCAGCGCTCCGACATTCCCATTATCATGTTGACGGGCAAAGGCGATCTCATCGACCGAGTGGCCGGGCTCGAGGCCGGCGCGGACGACTACATCGCCAAGCCCTTTCATCTTCGCGAGGTGCTGGCCAGGATCCGCACGGTCCTGCGCAGAGGGCGGACGTCGACCGCACCGGCCGCGGTCCCCGAGGCCGGTACGACCGACACTCGGGAAACCCTGGTGTTCCAGGGCTGGCGACTCGATTTGCTGCGCCGCGAGCTCAGGCGGTCCGATGGTGAGCTCGTGCCGCTCACCACGGGCGAGTTCGAGCTGCTCCGCGTGTTCGCCGGCCATCCAAACCGGGTGTTGGCCCGGGATCGGCTGATGACCCTGGTCAAGGGCCAGGACTGGGCCGCCTATGACCGCGCGGTGGACGCCCAAATCGTGCGCCTGCGGAGAAAGATCGAAGCGGACCCGGCCAACCCGGCCCTGATCAAGACCGTGCGCGGCGCCGGTTATGTATTCGCGACCGCCGTGACGAAGGGCTGAGGAGTCAGGTCAGCGGTCGAGCAGCTCGCGGATTTTGCTGTGAAGCTCAGGGGCGCTGTGGGGCTTGCCGAGCCAAGCGGACGCGGATGCTGGCAGGCCCCGCTCGATCACCGCGGGTTCCGCATAGCCGGACGTGAAGAGAGTCTTGAGGCCGGGGCGGCGGCGGCCTGCCTCGCGTGCGAGGTCGATCCCCGTCATGCCGCCGGCCATGACGACATCGGTGAAGAGGAGATCGATGGGCTCGCCGCGGTCCAGTACAGCGAGCGCGGCGGGACCGCTGTCGGCCTCGACGACGGCGTAGCCAAGCTCCTTCAATCGGCGAACAGACACGCGGCGGACGCGCGGATCGTCCTCGACGACGAGGATCGTCTCGCCGGTTTTCGTCGGCGCCGCCAGGGCCGCCTTCCGCCTCTCGGCCGCGCCCTCCTCGGCGAGGCGGGCGGGCAAGTACACACGGACAGTGGTCCCGAGCCCGACCTCGCTATAGAGCTGCACGTGCCCACCCGACTGTTTCACGAAGCCATAGACCATGCTGAGCCCGAGGCCGGTACCGGCAGCGGGACCCTTCGTCGTAAAGAAGGGGTCGAAGGCGCGTCGGCGCACCTCCGGGGGCATGCCAACACCGGTGTCCGTCACCGCAAGCGTCACATAGCTGCCGGGCGAGGCCTCCGCGTTCGCCTCGACGTAATCCGCGTCGATGTCGGTTTGCCCCGTCTCGATGATGAGCTGGCCGCCGTCGGGCATGGCGTCCCGCGAATTGATCGCGAGGTTGAGCAATGCGTTCTCGACCTGGCCGGGGTCGACGATGGTTGGCGGTAGATCGGCGGCGAGCCGCGTCTCGATCTGGACCTGCTCGCCCAAGCTCCGGCGCAAGAGATCGCTCATGCCCCGAACGAGCGCGTTGAGGTCGGTCGGTCTCGGGTCGAGGGGCTGGCGTCGGCCGAAAGCAAGCAGGCGGTTGGAGAGTTGCGCGCCAAGCTCGGCCGCGCCCTGCGCTTCCTTGATGAGCTCGCGATGGGCCGCTTCGTGAATCCGCCCCTCGAGCATCTCGAGATTCCCCGAGATCACCGTCAAGAGGTTGTTGAAATCGTGAGCGAGGCCGCCCGTGAGCTGGCCGATCGCCTCCATCTTCTGCGCTTGCCGAAGGTCCTCCTCCATCCGGGCGCGTGCGGTCAGATCCCGGATAAAGCCGGTGAAGATGTGCGTGCCATCGAGCTTGACCTCGCCGACGGCGAGCTCGATCGGAAAAATCGTGCCGTCCTTTCGTCGGGCCTCGACCTCGCGCCCGATGCCGATGATGTGCTTTTCGCCGGTCTTGAGGTAGCGCTCGAGGTAGCCGTCGTGCCTCTCGCGATAGGGCGAGGGCATGAGCATGTTGATGTTGCGTCCGATCACCTCGCCGGCGGAGTAGCCGAAGAGCTTCTCGGCCGCGAGGCTGAAGGACTGCACGCTGCCGCGGGCGTCGATCGTGATGATGGCATCGGGCGCCGTCTCCAGGACGGAGCGCAAGCGAGCCTCGCGCTCCTCGAGCATGGATTGCGCTCGCTTGGCCTCGGTCATGTCCCAATTGACCATGAGCACCGATACCGGCGCGCCGCTGGCGTCGCGATGGAGCGCCCAGTGCGTTGCCACCACCAGGCGATGACCGTCCCGATGCCTGTGCGCGAGCTCGCCGTGCCACTCGCCAGCGCGCAGCAGCTCCGCCTCGATCTCGGTGGGCGGTACTGGAAACTCCGTCGCCAGAAGCTCGTGCGCGATTCGCCCGATGGCTTCCTTTGCCGACCAGCCGTAGAGCGACCGGAGACCCTGGCCCCAAAACAGGATCTTGCCATCGAGCGCGCGCACGATGACTGGCGCGAGGTTCAGGGCGTGCGAGAGTTCCTCGACACGCTCCGACTCGGTCCGCAATTGCGCGGCCAAGCTCTTCTGTCCGGCGCCGCGCGAGGTGCGGTGTCGCTTCCGATCGGGTTCAGCGCCCGGAGCCGCGGGCTCGGGCCGCGAGCGCTGGGCCTGCCGCGGCGCTGCGCCGCGCTTTGACACCTTCTTCTTGGACGGTCGACGGGCGGACGTGCCGTGGCGTCGGGGCCGACCGCGGGTCGTGCTGCCGTTTCGCTTCATGAACCTATTCTAACTGCTTGGGTGGGGAGCGGCTGCTTGGGACCGTCAAGACGGGGCCGCACTATAGCAAGCACTCAGGGCGAACCAAGCGAGGACAGCGCTTCGCTATTGGGTGAGCGGCCGCTCGACGGTTTTGGAGATTATAGCCGCCGTGTCCACCAGGCCGAGAGAGCGCAACTGGAGCGCCAAGTTGGATTGCGCCCTATAGAGACGGATTTCGACACTGGAGCAGCCGAGATCGTGGGCCTTCACCTCCGCCGCAGCCAGCAATCTCTGCGTGAACGTCGGCGAGTTCGCGAGATCTACAACTGTAAAGAGCTGCACGTTGAAGACCAGCCCGCGCCGCACGTCCAGGTCGACCCGGTAGGCGAACATCGCACAGAAGTAGTCGCTGGCGTCCTGCAGCGCCATTATCCCCGAGGGCACGCGCGCCGATTGCATGGCAAAGGATCGGATGAACCTCCGCCAATGCGGGAGATCCGCCTCTGGCCAAGTGATTTGGGCCAGCGGCAGGGTTTGCGCCGCTTGGTCCTCTAAGAGGGGAACGGTGCGGAAGGAAGTGGCCGTTTCGCTCATGTGCCGGCAGGTCGAGGCTAGGATTCCGGGCCGGGCAGGATTTCGGCTCGAGCCTTGGTCGCGCATGCCGCGAGCTGACGGCCGACATCGGCTTCGGCGATGGGGTAGCCGCGAGCCCCCATGTCCTCGCAGACTTTCTTCACGAGCGCGGCGTCGTTACGCGTCTTGGTGAAATCGGTCCCGACCAGGCTGAGGGCGTACTCGACCGCGACCTCGCCCATCATTCCCATGCGCTCGGCCGCCCACAAGCCCAGGAGCTTGTTGCGGTGCGCGATAAGCTTGGATTCACCCTCCCGCATCGAGCGGGACTCGTGCCCCCTGACGATCGACATGATTTGCCTCCTTACGGCCGCGGCGCGTCGAGAAAAAGGCGGCGGCGGGCCGAGCCCGCCGCCTCGCCGGAAGCACTTAGGCCGCCTTGACCTCGATCTTCTTCTGTTGCGCCTGTGCCTCCACGGTCTTCGGCAGCGTGACGGTCAATACGCCGTCTTTGAACTCGGCTGTGACCTTGTCCCGAGCCACGCCCTCCGGAAGGTAGAAGCTTCTCTGGAACGATCCGTAGCTTCGCTCCGAGAGGTAGCGGTTCTTGCCCTTCTCCTCGCGCTCCTGCTGTTTCTCGCCCTTGAGCACGACGAGGTCGCCGGTGACGGTGACGTCGATGTTCTTCTCGCTCATGCCGGGAAGCTCGGCCGTGATCTTGAAAGCCTTGTCGTCCTCGGAGACGTCGACCGCCGGCAGGGTCATGCCGGGCACGGTGTCGTCGCGCCAGAGCGGCTCGACGTCGAACATCCGCTGCACCGAGGGGAAGCCGAAGCCGCCGGCGAACCGGTCGAACAAACGGTCCATCTCGGTTCGGAAGGCCTGCCAAGGATCCGAGCCCACAGTCCGCGGCGGCGGTGTCTGCTTTACTGGTACCGGAGTGGTTGCCATGGTCGCTCTCCTTCCTGTCTGCGAAGGGGTGACGCAACACCCCAACAAAGGAACCATGCACCCGGGCGGGCAGCGGCTCGTTGATCTAACTCAATCGTAGCGGCCGTCCCAGGTGTCGCTCCGAGCCGCCGCGCGACGTTTTGCGCGATTGATCCAGGTCAAGGTGCGATAACGCTCGGAGCGGTATCGAGCATCCGAGATGGATCACTCCGCGCCTCTGCTCGACATCCACGGGGTGTCCGGGTTCGGCGTCATCGCGTCGCTTTTCGTGGTGGGCCTGGCCGGCAGCATCGCGCACTGCGCGGCGATGTGCGGTCCCTTCGTCCTCGCCCAAGTGCCGGTCGCAGGCGGTGCCAAGGGCCGGTCGGTCCTGATGCGGGGCGCCCTCATCCCCTACCACCTCGGGCGGATCACCACCTACACGCTCCTGGGCGCGGTCGCCGGCGGTTTCGGGGGGAGCCTTGCGCAAGTCTCCGCTCATGGCCGGTCAATACTCGGCGCCTTTCTGGTGTTGGCAGCGGCCCTGTTTCTAATCCAGGCGCTCAAAGGGCTCGGCTTGCTCACGTTCGCCTCCGGCGGAACCGCGCTGAGCTCGTCCGTCGGCTCGGCGATTGCGCGGGTTGCCCGTCCGATGCTGCTGCGGCGGGACGGGCTTGCGGGCTATGCCCTTGGCGTGGCTCTCGGATTTTTGCCCTGCGGCTTGCTCTATGGCGCGCTGGCCGCGGCAGCGGGAACCGGGAACGCGCTCTCCGGGGCGCTTGCCATGGCCGCCTTCACCGCCTCGACCGTGCCGGCCTTAATGGCCATAGGCTGCGCCGGAGCGAGCGTCGCGCAGCGCTGGCGCGCCTTGGCCCGCACGGTGGCGGCGCCTCTGCAAGCCATAAACGCGGCCGTCCTCTTGGTCTTTGCGATCGGGGGGCGGGCTAGGCGAAGGCGTTGATTCAGATCAAAGCGCGGTCGTTCAAGTTTGGGTTAACTCCGCCGCCTTTCCGCGATGACGCGAGTCCACCGGAGCTCAACCAGGACCCCCATGACCCCGAGCAACCCGACCCAGTCGATCTCCGTTCCGGGGTCGATTGTTGCCGCCGAGCCCTACAACGAGGAGATCGTGCGAGCCTGCGTGATAGCGAGCCTGGTCTGGCTCGTGGCGGCGCTCTGCGACGGCCTCTTCATCGCGCTGCAGCTGGCGTATCCCTCGCTCAATCTCGGCCTCGAGTGGACCACCTTCGGCCGGCTCCGGCCGTTGCATACCTCGGCCGCGATCTTCGCCTTCGGCGGCAATGCGCTGATCGGCACGTCGCTTCACGTCGTCCAGCGCACCTGTCGCGCGCGGCTCTTCGGGGGCGACTCGATCGCCTGGTTCGTGTTCTGGGGCTATCAGTTCTTCATCGCGATGGCCGCGATCGGCTATCTCGAGGGCGTCACGCAGTCCCGGGAGTACGCCGAGCCCGAGTGGTATGCGGATATCTGGCTCACCATCGTGTGGGTCGCCTATCTCGTGATCTACCTCGGCACGATCCTGAAGCGCCGCGAGCCGCACATCTACGTCGCGAACTGGTTCTATCTCGCCTTCATCGTCACCATCGCTGTACTGCACATCGTCAACAATCTCGCGGTGCCGGTATCGTTCTTCAGCAGCAAGAGCTATTCCGCCTCCGCGGGCGTGCAGGACGCGCTGATCGAGTGGTGGTACGGCCATAACGCCGTGGGCTTCTTCCTCACTGCCGGCTTCCTCGGCATGATGTACTACTTCCTGCCCAAGCAGGCGGATCGGCCGATCTATTCCTACCGGCTCTCGGTCGTGCATTTCTGGACGCTGATCTTCCTCTACATCTGGGCGGGCCCCCATCATCTCCACTACACCGCTCTGCCGGATTGGGCGCAGACCCTCGGCATGGTGTTCTCGATCATGCTGTGGATGCCGTCCTGGGGCGGCATGATCAACGGGCTCAT
>Ga0209415_10001073_pt1 | contig 52015 bp, 39 predicted proteins | sample PeaSoiSIISIP2007_FD_187696 | JGI IMG/M metagenome (GOLD analysis project Ga0209415, IMG submission 187696) | Peat soil microbial communities from Weissenstadt, Germany - SII-SIP-2007 (SPAdes) (version 2) | ecosystem: Environmental > Terrestrial > Soil > Wetlands > Peat | place: Germany... | reverse complement strand
GGCAGGCCCTCCCCTCACCGCGACCGACACGTGGAGCTTCTCGAACAGGACGTGGACCCCGGTCCAGTCCCCGCAACTTCTGTACGGCCCCCAGCCTTCGGAGCGCTTGTATGCCGCGGTGGCCAACGACCCGCTGGACAACATCTCAGGGTTGAAGGGGACCCCGAGCGGCTCCGTGCTCCTCTTCGGGGGCGAGACACCGCTCGGAGTGGACAACCAGACATGGCTGTTTGGAAACCAGACGTGGTTGGAGCTGTTTCCCGCGAACTCTCCCCTGCCACGCGACGCCGCCGCCCTCGTATACGACCAGCAGGATCGGTACATGCTCTTGTTCGGCGGCCGCAGTGCATCGGGCGATCCTTTTGGCGACACTTGGAAGTTCCAGAATGGGGCTTGGACGAACCTGACGCCCAGCCTGGCGACCTCGCCACCCGCGCGTTACGGTGCGGGGATCATGTTCGACGACCTGACCCAGCAGGTGGTCCTGTTCGGGGGCACCACCGGAACGACGTACTTCTATGATACCTGGACGTTCGCCAACGGGACGTGGACCGACGACCGCAATCTCCCTTCCTCACCGCCCCCTCGCGCCTTCCCCGGCTTCACCTACGACCAGGCCGACGGGTACGGCCTCCTCTTCGGGGGCCTCTCCGTCACGGGAGCCCCGCTCGGTGACACTTGGGGCTTCCTCCAGAACGGGACGTGGACCAACTACTCAACCACCTCCGGGCCGGGGCCCGCGCCCAGTTGGGATGTTGGGCTAGCGTACCTCCCCCAGAGCGCGACCTCCGGTAAGGCAGTAATGTTCGGTGGGTGCGCCCAACTGACCCAAGGTTCCCCTTTCGCGACGACGTGTACGGCCGTCTCGAGCTCGACCTGGCTATTCTTCTCGGATAAGTGGCACCCGATCACCCCCGTCGGCGGAATCCCCGAGGGTCGGTTTGCCGAGGCTGCGACCAATGACGGTATGGTCGGGCAAGAGCTGTACTTCTTGTGGGCCGGATCCGACGGCAAGAGCAATCTGATCGACCGTTGGGGATTCCAGGGGATCGCGTGGTCCCAGTGGACTCCCGATTACACCCCGACCGCGCGAGAGGGGACCTCCGTCACCTATTCCCACAATGACGCGACCGTGGGCAACGCGACCGGGGGGGGGCTCGACGCGATGCTGTTCTTCGGAGGATATGGGATCACGTCCTTCGGGACGCTGGGGTACCTGAGCGACACATGGCTCTGGGACACCGGCGAATGGGAACGTGCCTACATCACGGAGGGACCTTCTCCCCGCGCCTATGCAGTGGAGGGAACCGACATGGCCGCCCACACCGTGGTCCTGTTCGGCGGGTTCGGACCCACCGGCTACCTCGGGGACACGTGGACCTGGGGAGGGGGAGTCGAGACGGGGTCCTGGACCGAGCATACCCTCTCCACCAGCCCGCCCGCGCGCGCGAACGCGTCGATGGCCACCGTCTATAGCACGGTGCCGACGCAGACCACCGAACTGGTCCTGTTCGGCGGACAGAATGCGAATTCAGATTTTGGGGACACGTGGGTCTGGCAGGGAGGAGCCTGGTCCGAGGTGATGACACCGACCCACCCGGCCGCCCGGGCGTCCGCCTCGATGGTCTATGATGCGGTGGACCACTATGTCGTCCTCTTCGGAGGCATTAACACGACCACCGGGCAGGTCTACAACGACACCTGGGTCTTCACCGGCGCCATCTGGATCCAGCTCGCGATCACGCACGCCCCCACCCCCCGCTGCGGTGCCGGGGCGACCTGGGCGTACGCGACGGATGCGTCGGGCGAGGGTGGGAATCACTTCGACTTCCTCGAACTCTTCGGCGGTGAGACGGGGTGCGGCACGTTCTCCTCGGGCCAATACCTCAATGACACATGGATGTTCGTCGACGGGGCTTGGACGCAGTTGGACCTCGGCGTCAAGGCCGCGCCGCTCCCGGCGGCCTATGCTGCCATGTCGGACGACTTGGATGATGGGAATCCCGTTATCTTCGGCGGCACCGATGGATCGGTGATCTCCGGCTTCTGGGAATACCGATGACCTCTCTACCCACCTCCCGGCGGGGATCGCCCACGCGGTCCCGACGGACTCGATCGCACGGCCTAACCATCGGGCAGGGCCCGCCGGACCTCGCGAGTGGTCGGCCGGTCGACGGTGCCCGAGACACCCCGCTCCGACCCCACCGGAGTGGGGGCTTGGCTTCGCCCTCCCCGCTCGGCAACCGGATTCCGGCCCTCCTCCGAGCGGCTGTCGGAATTCCGCCGTTCGTCCGCCGAGGACTACAGAACGGCGGCCCCTCCATCGCCCCCGGGCCGAGGTGAGCCCGCCGATGCGTTCGTCTCCTCCCGTGGTCGGGATCGGCGGTCTCGGGTACATGGGACTGGCGACCGGACTTGGCTTCGCCCATCGTGGCATCCCGGTGCTGGGGTACGATGTCCGTTCTGAGGTGCGAACGGCCCTTCGGAAGGGGCGGACCCCGATCTTCGAACCCGGACTCCCCCAGTTGCTTCGCGAGCAGCGGCGGTCCGGCCGATTCGACCTGGTCGACAGTTGGGACGAGCTCGCCGAGCGGTGCGACATCGTGTACCTGTGCCTCCCCACGCCTTCCCGACAGGACGGCCGCATCGACCTCGCGCCGCTCCGCACCGGAACGGCATCCCTCGCCGATGCGATGGCCGCCTCGAAGGGATACCGATTGGTCGTCGTCAAGAGCACGGTCGTCCCCGGAACGACCGACGGGGTGGTCCGCCCCCTCCTCGAGAGGGTCTCCGGCCGCGACGCGCGCTCCCTTGGGGTCGCTGCGAACCCTGAATTCCTCGCGGAGGGCTCGATGGTGCGGGACGCCACGTCGCCCGACCGGATCGTGATCGGCGTCTCGAGCCGACGGGACGAGACTCTCCTGCGAGCCGTGTACGCGCGCTTCCCGTCCCGGCTCGTCGTCCTGAGCCCGACCGAGGCCGAGCTCGTCAAGTATTCCTCCAATGCGTTCCTCGCCCTAAAGGTGACCTTCGCCAACGAAGTTTCTCGCCTCGCCGAGCGCGTCGGAGCGTCGATCGACCCGGTGATGGGTGCGGTCGGCTTGGACCCGAGGATCGGACCCCGGTTCCTCTCGGCAGGCCCCGGATTCGGGGGGAGCTGTTTCGAAAAGGACGTCCTCGCGTTCGCCACCTCCAGCGGTCCCCGCGGAGTTCGCATGCGCCTGGTCGAAGCGCTCGTGCCTTCGAACGAAGACCAGACGGATCATGCGTTCGACCTGGTACGGACGGTAGCCGGTCCCCTCCGCGACCGGAGGGTCGCCCTGCTCGGACTCGCTTTCAAAGCGGGGACCGATGATGTGCGCGAGTCCCGCGCGCTGTCACTGGCCACGGCGGCGCTGCGGGCCGGGGCCCGCCTCCGCTTGCATGACCCCGTCGCCGGCAAGAAGTTCCGGGCCCTGTGGCATCCGCCGGGCGCAGGAAGCGCCCGGAGCGTCCGCTACTGCCGGACCCCGCTGGAGGCGCTCCGCGGTGCGGACGTCGCCGTCCTCCAGGTCGCCTGGCCCGAGTACCTCCACTGGCCGGTCTCGTGGACAGCGGCCATGCGGCGCCCAGTACTGGTCGACCTCCGCCGCGCGCTGCCCCCCGCCGTTCGCCACCGGGCACAACTCCAATGGTACGGGCTCGGCGATGGCCGGTCACTTCACCTCCGGGCTCCGGAGAGGGCGCGTACGAATCGGCGGAAGGGTCGCGGGCACTCCCGGGAGGGATCTCGATGAAGGTTGTGATCCCGGCCGCCGGCCTCGGGACGCGGTTCCTTCCGGCGACCAAGAGCATGCCCAAGGAGATGCTCCCCGTCGTCAATCAACCCGTGATCCAGTACGTCGTGGCCGAAGCGGTCGCCTCCGGGGGCGATGACATCATCATCATCACGGGGCGTGGAAAACGCGCCATCGAGGACCACTTCGACCACAATCCCGACCTCGGGATCGCCGCCGATATCGCCTCGTTGCGCCCCCTCGACCTGTTGACGCAGCAGGCGGTCCTCCACTTCGTACGACAGCGCCATCCGCTCGGACTCGCGGACGCCATCCTCTGCGCGGAGCGGCACGTGGGGAACCAGACGTTCGGCGTGCTGCTCGGCGACTCAATCCACGAGTGCGATCCTCCGATCCTGACGCAACTGCGGGCCGTCTCCGAAGCGCACGGCGATGCCAGCGTCGTGGGGCTGGAGAGGGTCCCCGAATCCCGCGTGGAACACTACGGGATCGTCGGGGGAAAGGAAGTCAGCCCGGGGGTCTATCGACTGGACCGGATGGTGGAGAAGCCCCGGGCGAGCGAGGCGCCGAGCTCCCTCGCGATCACCGGGGCCTATTTCCTTCGTCCCTCGATCTTCCCGATCATCCGCTCCACCGCCCCGGGTCGCGGCGGGGAGATCCAGCTGACGGACGCGCTCAACCGCCTGGTCCAGGACGAGGAGGTCTACGGTTGCGTGTTCTCGGGCCGGCGGCTGGACACAGGAACCCCGATCCTGTGGCTGGAGGCCAATCTCCGCTACGCGCTCCGCCTCCCCGAATTCAGGGAAATGATCGAGCGGGTCCTGCAGGAAGGTGGGGCCAATGGGGCCGGGCCCGAGACGCCGCCCCCGGCGCGGGGCGACAGCGATAAAGTGGCCCGAAAGAACTAGCGGGCCGCGGGCGAGCGGTGGTGGGCTTGCCGACCGTCCTTCGAGGCCGCGTAACCGTACCACCAGGCCAGCCAGCCCGCCACCGCCCAGAACGCGAGCTTCTCCTTCCGCGGGAGAGCGTGCTCCCACTCGGCATCGGCGCGGAGAGTGAGTCCTTGCGAGAACCGGAGCCGGTTCCCGCCCACCACGTGGGAGATCGGGATCGGACGTCCCGCCTCAACGTCCCGGGCCACCCCCGTCAAATCCGCTCCTACGAACTTGCCGATCCGGTCCAGGGTCTCGGCCGGTCGCTGGGTCAGGTCCTCGTATCGGACCCGAAGGTAGCGTCCGGACTGGGCCTTGAACACGACCGACGCGACGAAGTTGGTCGTCAGCCAGAGCCCCGCGAGGCGGAGGGGGGATCGGGAGGGCGTCCGCTTCCCGACCCCCTCCCCGTCGGGCCGGGCGCGCTTCGACCAGAGGAACGCCCGGCCGTCGCGGACCATGTGGATGTACCGGACATCCAGACCGTGGCCCCCTTCGAGACGGTAGAGGTAGCCCCGCCCGAGGGACTTGCTTGAATCCACGACGATCGGTCGGTCGCTCACTTTCGACACGGCGCGGACGAGCTGGGCCAACCGGGCGGCGTGCCGGCGCGCGAGACTCCCCCGGCGGCCGTCCCCGAGGCGTCCAAGGAAGAGCCCCTTGGTCCCCTCGAGCCGCATCCCACGGTCGAGCTGTTGAAGCGCCTCTGCGCCTCCGATCTCGGCGACGACCCTCGTCCAGAACGGACAGGTCCGAATATCCTGCCCGCACGAGCATGCCTGGGCATGGCCTTGGGCGCCTCCCAGGATCCTCATCAGCTCCCCCGTCGACTGGATGGAGGGGTGGTCCCCGAGCAGGATGTCAAGCAGCGTGGAGCCGCAGCGGCCACTCCCGGCGATGTAGACCAGCCGGGTGGGGGCGGAGGCGGAGGTCGGTCCGGGCGGGGGCGCTTCGGTCATTCGCCTCTTCCGGAGCAATGAATCAGGTGCCGTGGGGGTATTGAGCCTTGCGCGGACTCGTCGGCTCGCACGGATTAATATCGGTGGGTCTGTCGTGGCCGGGAAGGGCCGTGACCGAAGGGGTTTCGAGGGAGTGGGGCGCCACGCGCGTTGACTCCCACAGGACGCGTTTCGTCACGGCCCACGTCCCCCGCCCGTCCACCGCGGGGGGCCCTGGAAGGTTCGATCCTCCCTCCCGGGCTCGTACGGTCCGACCGTGGGGGACTCCCGGGTGAAGGTCCTCTTCGTCATCGCCCATCTCGACAAGGGCGGTGGGCAAGCCGTCCAGTGCCGGCAGCTGGTCGAACGGCTGCGAAAGCACGTCGACGGCGAGTTCCTCGCGCTGAGCTCCTCTCCGACTGGGTCCCCGGGGACGGAGGGAGGCCCGGCGACGATCGTAGGGCGACTCGCTTTTCCCGCCGGGCTCCGAGCGCTCCGGAAAGAAATACGGCACCGCCGGGGCGAGTATGACCTGGTCCAGGCGTTCGACCCCTACTACTCCATTCCCGCGGCTCGCCTCGCGGGCGCCGATCCCTTGGTCGTCCGACTCGGGGCTCATCCGGTCGAGGACCTCGCGAGCCGCTACGGGGCCGCGGGTCGCGCCGGGATGACCGCCCTCAACCTCTGGTTGTACCACGGGACCACGGTGGTCGTCAACGCACGGCACCTGGCCGGAGCCTTCGAGGGCCGGCCGGTGGTTTGCATCCCCAACGGAGTCGACGTCGACCGGTTCTCCGCCCACCGCGACCGGGACGCCGCCCGCACCGGGCTCGGACTTCCCCTCGGTGTTCCGATCGCCCTGTTCACGGGGAAGGTCATCCCACGGAAGAACGTGGAGGAGCTCTTCGAGCTCGCTCGGCGGATCCCCCGCCTGCACGTGGTCCTAGTCGGCAGCTACAACGAGCCGTACTATGGGGACGGTTACCTCCGGAAGCTGAGGGCCGAGTACCCGGAGGTGGTATCGCGACTCCACGCGGTCGGGGAAGTGCCGATGGGCGAGGTGCCGCGCTACCTCGAAGCGGCGGATGTGTTCGTCTTCCCGTCCCGGCTCGAGGGAATGCCCAACTCGGTCCTCGAGGCCCTGGCGGCCGGCGTGCCGGTCGTCGCGGCTCGGACCGAGGCCCACGTCGAGATCGTCTCGCCCGAGATTGGGTGGCTCTACCAGGGGGTCGACGAGCTCGAGCGCCAGGTCACCCTCCTCCTCTCCGACCCGTCCCTCGGCGAGCGGGTTGCCGGACGTGCGAGGGAGGTCGTTCGCGAGCGGTTCAGCCTCGAGGCGGCGACCCGGAGCTACCTCGAGCTGTACCGGCGCGTCGCGGCCCGTTCGCCCGCCTAGGTCCGACCGGTGGGGAATCACCCCCCTCCGGGTCTCAAACGGGTCCGGCGGCTGAGCGCCGGTAACCTCCATGGACCCAAAGCGCTTTGAGGGCGCCCTCGGAGTCTCCCCGTCGGGCGCCTTTTCCGACCAGCGCAGCCGTGGCGAACCAAGAGCCGAACAGCGAGGATCCGGGATCTCCGCCCCTTCCCAGCGCCGGTGCGCCGGATCCCACCGAGGTGCAACGCCGCATCGACCAATCGGCCCGCTGGGTGGGTCGCGGTACGACCGTGATGGTCGCGAGCACCCTCTTCCTCTTCGCCGCCAGTCTCATCGCTCGGATCGCCGCGGCGCGGGCGTTGCCCGTTGCCATCTGGGGGAGCTTCAACCTCGGCGTTTCGTTCACGAGCCTCCTCTCGGTGCTCATCCTCCTCGGACTCAACCAGGCCGTGGCCCGCTCCCTCGCCTATGAACGGGACGACGAGGAGCGGCACGCGATCGTCCGATGGTCGCTGATCGTCAGCGGTGTCGTATCCACGGTCGCCTCGGTCCTCACCTTCGTCTTCGCCCAGCAGTTGGCCGGGATCTTCCACGACCCGACGCTCGTGGGGATCCTCCAGCTCCTCGCGGTCTCCGTGGGGTTCGGTGCGATCACTCCGGTCTATGCCGCGATCTTCCAGGGATTCCACAACGTCCTCCCGAATGCGGTCTTCAACCAGATCCTGAACCCGGCCCTGTTCGCGGTCTTCGTCGTGGCCTTCCTCTTCGCCGGATTTGGGCTGCTCGGCTGCGTCATCGCGTATGTGATCGCGGACGCGGCCGGGCTCATCGGGATCTCGATCTACTACCAGCGCCGGATCGGAAAGTACCTCCCCTCGCTGCCCCCGTCCCGACGATTCCCCCATCCCCGGCTCTGGTCCCTCAGCGTCGCCCTCTGGGGGGTGGCGTCGCTCGCCTTCGTCACCGCGTTCGCGGACACGCTGATCCTCGGCGCGTACTGGAATCCGACCCTCGTCGGTTACTACTCCACGGCGATGACGCTCGCGCGCGTCCTCCTGTTGGGAGGCAGTGCGTTGACGTACGTCACCCTGCCGATCGCCGCGAGGCTCGCGAGGGACAAGGCCTATCCGGAGCTCGGTCTGGTCTATGTCACGGCGACCCGCTGGACTCTCTTCCTCTCGTTCCCGTTGCTCCTGCTCTTCGGGATCCTTCCGAATCTCACGATCACGGAACTGTTCGGCGCGAAGTACCTCGCGGCGGCGTTCCCCCTCCAGTTCCTCGTCATCACGGCGTTCCTTTCGACCGCGTTCGGTCCCGTCAACGCCACCCTCGCCGGGCTGGGCAAGAAGGAGAACCAGGCCACCTCGGCGCTCGTCTCCGCCACGACGAACGTCGTCCTCAGTTTCACGCTCATCCCGTTCTACGGGGTCCTTGGCGCGTCGATCGCGTGGGGAGTGGCCCGAGCGCTCTACCCGGCTCTCGGACTTTCTCTCCTCGCCAACGAGTTCGGGATCCACCCCTTCCGCGCCATCCTGCTCAAACCGCTTGCGCTCTCTCTCGCCCTCGGGGGGCCGCTCTTCGCCGCAATCCGCTTCCTCTCGGCCCCCGGCTGGGTAATCTTTCCCCTCTTCTTCGTGGCGGTCGGGATCTACGCCGCGGCCCTCTTGCTGACCAAGAGCCTCGCCCGGGGGGATTTCACCCTCGTGGAGATGGGGGAGCGCATCCTCCGACGCCCGTTCCCGAAACTGAAGTCGTTCATGGAACGATACGTCTCCACGGCCGAGATCGTGACGGCGCCGCGGGGCTGACGGACGCCGGCGCGACCCGCTGCCGTCCGCGGGGGATCAGTCCGAACGGATGAACGAACGCGAGCCGGCGCGTCCCAACTCCGGCGCGCCCCCGTTCGCTGCGAACGAGGGAGTGAAGGAGAATTCGGAATGGGTTCGCATCCGGACCGGCTCTTCGGGGCTCCGCCATCCAAAGCTCCGCGTCGACGGGTGACGCCCGATCGCGCTCGTCGCCCGGCCCCAGACGGCCTCGAATCGTTGGACCTCGATCGCCACCCGCTCCGGGTTGTCGGAGAGGATCGCGACATCCGACGTCCGGGTCAGGATGCCCAGGATCGGGAACCGGATCGTTCGAACCCCATCCACGACGTAGGAATGGGACCCGAGCGGCGTGAAGTGGCGGACCTGCAGTGCATGGGAGCTCGCAAGGCCTTCCCGGGCGAGACGTTCCTTGATCCGTCGGTCGGCCACCGTCGCGTCGAGGATGAGCCGCACGTACACGCCGCTCCGGACGAGGTTGGTGATCGTTTGCACCAGGGCCGTACGGTAGGACGGCGGGGCCGCGAGGGGGCGGACCATCACGTCCAGCGACCGGCGGGCGGTGAGGACCTGGACGAGCGCCGGATGGAGACCGCTCACGGGGCGGGCGAGGAGCTGGGGCCCGTGGCCCAGACGCGTCGGGTCCGTCCCGTGCCCGTTCCCGTTTCCATTGCCGTTCTCCAGAGGGAACATGGCCGCCTTCGCCGCTTGGGCGGCGAGGGCGTTCAGCTCCTCCTCCTCCCGGAGGAAGCTGCCGACCCGAGAGATGATGAGGTCGATCCCCACGGCCTGGAACCGTTGGGGCGTGTGTCCGTCCCCGGCGATGACGCCCCGCGTCAGGAGTCGCAACAGGGCACGGTACGCCGTTGCTCGATGAAGACCGGCCGACGCCGCCGCCTCTCGCGCGCCCAGGGAGCCGGAGCGGAGGAGAACGAGATAGAGCCGGGCCTCCCGCTCCGAGAAGCCGAACGAAAGGAGGACCCGGTCGAGGCCCGAGGGGAAGCCGAGCGAGGGGGTGGATCCTACGCGAGCGGCGACCGGAAGAGGGGAGGGGGACCTCGCATGGCCCAGCTCCGCGATCCGACCGATGTCTTGCGGCGATGACCGAGCCGACCGCATCTACTCGCTCCCCTCCGTCCCCGGGGTGGCGCGCGGTCGGCGGCTAATGAGACCGCGCGTCCCATCCAGGGTTGAACTACGCGCCATGCAGACAACAATACGCATCTACACGTATATACACTCATCTGTTCCCCCTGCCGTAGGCGGCCGCCGCCCGCGGGCTCGGGGAACCGGTCCGACGGGGTCGCGCGAACCGGTGTTCGTTGGGATGGGATTCGCAATCGCCCCCCGGAGTCGGAACCGGAGGCGAGCGTTGGACCCTCAGCGGGAAGGGGCGGGCGCGACGCGCGTGTGGGCCTCTTGAGAGATCGGGCAGAGGGAGGTCGGGTCGCCCAGACGGTGGAACGGCGGGAGGGGCTCCGCTCCCTCGAGCCACCGTCGGAACTGCGCCGTCACGGGCTCGAAGTCCTCGAACGGAAAGTACGGAATTCCCGCCCGCTCGCAGTGCGCGAGGAGGCGCCGTCGCGCAAACACGATGTCCGCGACCTCGGCGCCGTAGCGGTCGGTCGACCCGTCCGCGATGAGCACGTTGCGGACCCCCCGGGCAGGGAGGCGGACGGCCGCCGCCTTGCAGATGCCGCACAGGCGACAGGTGGGATGCCCGTGCGGGTGGTCCACCCCGAGCGCGCCGGATGAGGGGATGACCAAACGGTCGGAAAGGAGGGGAAGGCGGACCCCCTCCCGGTCGAGCACCTCCTGGATGTAGAAGTCAAGCCCTCCGGAAAGCACCACGACCGGGACGCCGTGGTGGCGCATGAGGTCCAGGAACTCCATGGCTCCCTTCCGGAGCGGGACCTTCTCCCGGACGAACTGGACCATCTCCGGCAGCCTCTCCCGGGGAAGGAGCATGACCTGACGCTGCCACGCTTCGCGGAGCCCGATCTTCCCCTCGTGGAGCAGGATGTCGATCTCGTGCGCGATGCGGGCGCCGTCCGGCACGAACTCGGCCACGAGGTCGATTGCGACGTTCGGGACGACCAGCGTTCCGTCAAAATCCACGACCACCCGGAGGGAGGAGGCCACGGCGCGGTCCCCGACCAGGGTCGCCGTCGTATCGAGCGGTACAGCGGTCTCCCTCGCCCCCGACGGGGACGGAGCAAACTCCATGGCGGTCACGAACGAACTACAGAGCTCGGGGATTTAAACCGCGGGGGCGGGGTCGTTCACGGTGGCCGTCTCATTCCCCCAATAGGTCCGAGAATCCCGACGCACGACCGTGGCGAACCCGTTCGCTTGGAGGAGGGTCCGCTGCTGGATCTGGGCGTCGTAGTTCAGACGCGAGGTGATCAGGGGGAGAGAGGATCCCGAGCGATCGGGCAACCAGAACGCCGCGGCCCGCGCGCCGGCTCGGCTCCAGGCCCCGGCGGCGGCGTCGGGGGGCCCATCACCGACATTCGAAGGCAGCTCGACGGTCAGATTGCGCTGATGGGAGCGGATCGAAATGGTCACCGCGCGGGAGCGGCCCGGGCTCCCGCCCGTCATCGGCAGCGAAACGACCAGCGCCGACCCCGCGGGGCGGTCCGCCCCGGGGGTCGCGACCATCGGCGCGAACGGGGTCGGCTTGCTCGCGACCTCGACCTGCGTCTGGGGGAGGGTCCTCCGAAGGTAGCGGGCCACGATCTGGGCCTCCGCGGCCTCGGACGGGTCGCACGTGAGGACGGCCTTGGAGCTCCCGGCAGCGAGGCAGATGGCGAGGACCGCACGGCCCCACGACTGGGACCGGCCCTCGTCGGGTTCGGGGATGCGGCCGGGGCGAGCGTGTTCGAGGATGGTGAGGAGGATGTGCCCCCCATCGCGGAAGGCATGCAGCTTGGCCTCTCCGAGGCGGTCGCGGTAGTCGATCGGGATCTGCCGGACGCGGAAGCCACGGCGGACCGACTTGAGGACCAGTTCTCCCTCGATGGCGAACTGGTGTTCCCCGAGCGAGAGGCCGGCGAAGCGATCGGTCGAGACCCCCCAGAAGCCGCTGCAGAGGTCGAGAATCGTCCGGCGCGCGAGCAGGCTGGCGGTGTAGCTAAGCAGGACGTTCCCGAACCGATGGATGAGCTCGACCCGGTTTCGGGGCGCTCCCCACACCGGGCGCCGCACTCCGATCACGAGGTCGGTGCCGCTCCGCAGCAGGTCGAGGGTCGGAATGATCCGGTCGGGGGGGTAGGTGGCGTCCGCATCGAGAACGACGGCGTACTCGACCCCGAGGGAGCGAACCCACTCGATCGCCTCCACCACGGCCGCGCCCTTTCCGCGAGTGGTCTGGGTGAGCACCGGTACTCCGGCCGCTTGGGCGACGGCGAGGGTACCGTCGGTCGACCCCCCGTCGATCACGAGGACCTCGACCCGACGTCCGGGGAGGCTGAACTGCTTCAGGGGAAGCTGGGAGAGGGTTCGCGCGAGTCCCTTCTCCTCGTTCAATGTGGGGAGGATCACCGCGGCAAAGGCCCCGACCATTCGGTCCCGAAGAACGGGGTCGGTCCGTGAGGAAAAAGCGGTCTCCGCCCTCGGCACGGCCGGGGAGGGCCGGGGCTCAGAAGGCTGACTTTCGTGAGGTGAGAGGGTCTGCATGAGCGGAACGCTGGCGCGTGGAGACCGAGACAGGGGTAGTTATAGCCATGCCACGGACTACCCGGACGAAATCGGGATCGATTCGGGAGCCACTGGGCCCGACGATCCGTACGATCGCGGGGTTACACCTCACGAGGTCGCCTTGAGACGCGAGTAGAGCGCAAGGGTCGAGTCCGAGGCCTTCTGCCAGGAGAACTGCTCCTGGACCAGGCGTCGGCCGTTCTCACCCATCCGCTTCCGCAGGACGTCGTCGTTCAGGAGGTCCACGACCGCCTCGGTCAGGGCGTCGGAGTCCCCCGTGGGCACAAGCCGGCCCGTTTCTCCCGTTCGGACCGACTCAGGAATCCCACCGACGGAGGAGGCCACCACGGGCACGGCCGAAGCGAGCGCTTCCAGGATCCGGATCGGGAAGCTGTCGTAGTAGGTGGGAGCGATGACGAGGTCCGCTCCGGCGTAGACTTGCGGCAGGGAGTCGTATGGGAGGTATCCGAGGAACTCGACCCGGGAGCGGAGCTCCGAGGGGAGTGCAACGAGACCCAGGAACTCGTCGGCCCCGCCGCCGGTGAACACGAGCCGGGCGCGTGGCACCCGTCGAAGGATCTCGGGCAGGGCTCGAGCGACGACGCCCGATCCCTTGACGAGCGTCGGACGCCCGGGGAAGAGGACCGTCAGCGTGGAAGGGTCGACCCCCGCGCGGCCCGCTGACCGGAGCGCCGGAGTGAACCGGGACGGATCGCCGCCGCAGTGGATCGTATGGATACGGTCCGGCACGATCCCGCGTTCGATCAGCTGGGCCCGGTTCCATTCGGAGACGGCGATGTACTGGTCGTGGGGTCGCTGGAGGATCGTCCACTCGGCGACCTGGAGGACCGGGGAGAGCGCGATCTGCCACCGTTCGGAGTCCTGAAGCCCCCCGCCCAGCGCCCGGGCGATGCGGATCCCTTCCCGTTGTCCGTCGATCGTGGAGTGGATCGTCCGAACCGTCTTCGCTCCGTGACTGTCCGCATCCCACAGCAGGTCTGGCATGTGGGCATGTTGGGCGTGGATGATGTCGAACTGGCCCCGGTGGGATCGGTCGTTCAGATACCGTCGGACGGCGCGCTGGAACGAGACATTGTAGAGGAAGGAGTCCTCGGCGACCGAGATTGTCTCGACCCGGAGCTGGTGGTCGAAGTACTCTTCGATCGTCCGACGATCGTACACCTCGGTCCCCTTGCGCCTCAGCGGGGTCAGGACGGTCAGGTCGACGCGGCCGGCCAGGCCCCTCAGGATCTCGATGCAATACGTGCCCACCCCTCCCTGGTTCGGGAGAAGCTCGGGTGCGAGGAAGCAGACGCGGGTCGTCATGGTCCGAGAGATCGACTCGGGTGGGTCCCCCGGGTCATCAGGCTTGCGGAACACGGGAAGCAGCGCTGAGGATCGACAACGGGTGGGAACAGGCCTCACGCCTCCGGAGGGCCGGCCCTCCGCGACGGGGCATCGGCTGCCGCGAAAGGCTTAGGTAGGGCCCCCTCCAAGACTACCCCGTGGGTATCGCGAAGACTTCCCCGTCGCCAACCCCGCCGCTCCCGATCCGGACCGGCGTTCTGCTGGTCATGGCCCTGGCCATCGCGGTGTACTGCCTCGCCGTAGAATTCCAGGACGTCGTCTGGTTGACGGTCCCCCTCGGGCTGCTGACCCTCCTCTTCGCGCCCGGCTACGGTATCGTCGCGATCGGAGCGGGCGAGCGGAAGCGGTGGCCGTGGTACTTCACGCTCGTAGTGGTCGTTGGCCTGAGCGTCGCCTTCAACGTGGCGATCGGACTGCTGCTCCTCCTCGGCAACTACGGCCTCCTGCCTCTGGTCCTCGCAATCTCCTCGCTGATCGTCATCTTCCTCGGAGCCGTCGCCCAGTTCGCGCGAGCCTCCCCCTCCTCGGACGATCGTTTCGCGACGATGGTTCGGTCGGAGCTGAGCCTGAAGGGGTTCAGTGCCGGGCAGCGGGCCGCCGCCTACACTCTTCTGATCGCGCTCATGCTGGTCCTCGCTGGCCTCACCTACATCGCCTCGGTCAACCCTCGAGAGAAGAGCGACGTGAGCCTGGGGATCTCGGGCTCTCAGGGATCCGTCGCGAGCCTCCCGATCCGGTTCCCGTCCATGCACCCCACCACGCTGGTCGTCACCGTCGGGAACAATAACACGGCCCAGGCGTGGGATCTCTTCGTATCGGCGAGTGCGACGGCCGAGGGTAGTCCCCTCAACAACTCGACCGTCCCCCCCGCGGTCACCGCTTATTCGGTCAATTGGAGCTCGCCGTTGTTCCTCGGGGACGGGAGTTTCAGCGAGACCTCGCTGGGGGAGTTCGCGCCGAACGAAGTCATTACCCTCAACGTCGCCGTCCAATTCAACGCGACCCTGACCAACCATACGGGGTGGACCACCAACTACACGGTCACGTTCGAACTCATCCCCGCCGCGGGGGGATCACCGGTCCGGTCGACCTCGTGGTTCTTCCTGATCTTCTTCTATACGCCCGGGAGAACCTCGAGTCCTCTGGGGGAAGAGTGGGTCTGAGTGAGCTGGCCGGGATCGGGGTCATCCTGGCGGTCCTCCTTCTCGGGGCGGCGCTCTTCCGTCAGCTCGCCCCGGACACGCTCGAACGAAGTGCCCGCATCCTCGTCGACCTCGTACTTTCCGGCCTCCTGGTCGGCGTGGTCCTCATCATCGCGCAACTGACCGGCCTCCTGACCTGAAGGGCTCGCGCGGCCCCGCGCCGGACTAACACGTCGGCGAGCTGGCCGACCACTTGGGGGGTTCCTCGGCGATCACGTAGATCGAGAAGATCGAGTTCTCGTACACCGCCGCGAAGTACTGCGGATTCTCGCTGAACCGGGCCACGTCGACATAATCGGGGAGATAGGTACCGTTCGGCTGGTCGCCCGCGGTCCCCGGGAACACGGGCGGGCCGTAGGTGCCGGAAAGATAGACGTCCGTGACGATGTACTGGCCTTTGTTCGTCAGGTTCGAGATCCCGCATAAGTTCCCGGGCGTGAACACGTTGTACGAGTTGAAGTGGATCGGGAAGTGGCCGAAACCCCCGAAGGTGTCGTAGACCAGGTTGTCGCCCCACATGTCCTTGCTCTGATCGAGGTGGGCCACCGCCCAATTGACGGCCTCGATCGCGTTCGGGTCGATGTGGGTCGGCGAGTCGATTTGGACGCTACTGGCCGGGGCGAACTGGTCGCGGGTGCTCAAGGGGGCCAGCGAGGAGCCGCTGACGATGACCAGCACGAGGACGATGGCGAGCGCCCCCGCCGCCGTCCCACCGAGGCGCCAGGCTCGGCGCCGGGGAGGGGGCCTCGATGGGGTCGCCTCCTCCACGGTCGAATCCGGGAAACTCGCCCGAGACGGTGTTCCGAGGGCCAGCCGGTTCACCAGCCACCAAGCGCTGGCCGGCGCGAGGATGACCCCGGCGAACTCGAAGACGCGGAGCGCCAGGAAGCTAAAGCCGGTCGAGAGGAAGGGGATCGCGAGGACGACCACAAAGAAGCCCGTCAAGATGGAGAAGGCCGTGAACGCATGCTCTTCCCGACGGTAGGTCTCAGCGAGGGTTAGGACCGCCAGCACGACGAGGAGGCCGATCGCCGCCGCGATCCAAGCCTCCTGGTAGAGGGGGAAGGTGATCCCTCCGAGACGGCTGGCGCGTTGGATCTTCGTGGCCGGTCCAAAGATTGCGGCCACATTGGTGGAGAGGATCGAGACCTGTTGCGTGATCACAGGTAGAGTGACCACGAACACCCAGATCGCACCGATCGTCAAGGTCCCCACGAACACCGCGGCCGAGCGGGCTTTGGCATAGGGATCGCGGCCTTTCAGGATCCACGGGAGCACCGCCAGCCCCAGCAGCCACCCGATCAGGATGTACGTCGAGACGTGGTGGCTCACGACGACGAGCGTGGCGAACGCCACCAACGCGATCCGGAGGAACACGGAGGAGGATTCGGAAGTCGCCACATAGGTGAGCACGACGATCGCGAGGATGAAGAACGTGACGGCAAAGTCCTGCTGGGTGGGGATGTTGTTCTCGATGGACGGGATGGCCATGTAGAACAGCACCGCGAGGGGGGCGGATCGGCTCCCGAAGAGGCGCGCCGCGATCGCGTAGATCGCTAGGGGAATGACCAGGAGACGGAAGAGTTCGTACCCCCAATTGAAGGTGCTCAACAACGGCAGGTTCGTGAGCGTCGAGACCTCGGCGTTAAAGATCGCCCCGCCGGGGTAGTAGCTGTACGTGAGGGCTTGCCCCGTCACGCCCGCGGTGGGGCTCCACGACCCCGAAGTGAGGATCGCTTGAGCGAACTGGTAGTTGAAGATCGGGTCCCGGGAGAACGGAAGGCCGAAGGGGCTGAAGAGCGGGTAGAGGAAGAAGACGAGGACCGCCGGAAGGGCGAGGAACAGGAAGGGGACGCGACGAAAGATCGTCAGAAGGTACGGCGAGCACGCGATCGCCAGGAACAGGACGAAGAGAACCCGGGTGGGGATCCCGTGCAAGCTGCTGGTCACACCATGGAACTTGTACTCATAGAGGAGGTAGGTGACGCCGAGAAACCCCAGCAAGCTGACCGCCAACGCGAGCAGGGCGGCGTTCGGCTGGGAAGCGGGCGGCCGTGGCTGGGCGAACACGGGAGCGGGTTGGGGGGAGGGCATGGGGCCGGTCGCCTCAGCGGGATTCTGAGCGGTGTCTGCCGTCGTCACTCCCCTCCGCGCTACGTCCATTCAGTGGAGCGCTGCTTCTTAATCGATTCGGATTCGGAGAACCCCGCCCCGGCAGGGGGCCCACCGCGCGGGCGGGACGGGAAGCCGGCCGCTGGGGGCCACTTCATGACGCTTCGTGAGCGGGCGTCCCGGTCTGGGCCGCCCATTGGGCCGCGAGCCCCTCTCGGAGCTTGACCCGAGGTCGGAAACCGAGCTCCTTCCGCGCGCGCCGGATATCGGCCCAGGTCGCCTTCGCGTCCCCGGGGGGGAGCGGCCGGTGGTGCATGAGGAGCGTATGCCCCGAGACCTTGCTCAGTGTGCGCAACGCCTCGGAGAGCGTCACTGGAGAACCGCCTCCCAGGTTGTAGACGGGGGAGGGATCGCGGACCTCCCCGGCGGCGACCAGACCCGCGACGATGTCGCTGACAAAAGTAAAGTCGCGGAGTTGGCGACCTCGGCCGTAGACTTCGATCGCCCGACCCCGGCGGATCGCCTCGATGAACCGATTGAACGCCATGTCGGGACGCTGACGCGGACCGTAGACCGTGAAGAACCGAAGCGCGGTCACGGTCAGCCCATAGGACTTGGCGTACGTCCGTCCCAGGTGTTCGGCAGCGAGTTTGGTCACTCCGTACGGCGACACAGGGTTCGGGAGCGCGTCCTCGTCGCTGGCCCCCGGGGGCTGATCGCCATACACCGAGGACGAGCTCGCGTAGACCACCCGCGCCGGTCGATGGGATCGCACCGAGGACTCAAAGACCGCCTGCGTCGCGAGAAGGTTGTTCCGAGCGTAGCCCGAGAACCGCTTCCCCCAGCTTCCCCGTACCCCGGCTTGGGCCGCGAGATGGTACACAACGGGGCCGTCGGCGAGGAGGCGGTCGAGCCGGTAGCCTAGGAGGTCCGCCCGGATGAACCGGTACCGGGGATTCCCTAGGGCGGTCTCCAGGTTCCGCCGCTTGGTCCGCGCGGCATAGAACGGGTCGAAGGAATCGATTCCGACGACCCGGTCGCCTCGCTCCAAGAGGCTTTCGGCCAGTTGGCTACCGATGAACCCCGCTGCGCCGGTCACCACCGAGTCGGTCACGGTCGCCTCCACCCGAGGTGCGTGACTTAACGCTTGCCGCCGAGACTCAGTGTGCGGCCCCGGGGGACACCGTTCGCATTCACTGTCCGCGTGTGAGAACTGCGGAACAGTTACCCACGGCGGGAGAGGCTTTTCCCGTCCGTGGCGTTGACAACGCGGAGGTGAGGAGTGGGAACTCGGGCGACCCCAACGACCAGGGTCCTCTACATTCTGAGCAGCCCCCATTCGGGGTCGACGCTCCTCGGTATCGTCCTTGGTGGTCATCCGAACATCGTCTTTGGCGGGGAGCTGCTCGAGATCCCCGTTCCGGCGTGGACCGATCAACGCAACTGCTCGTGCGGGCTCCCTGGCGCTAGCTGCCCTTTCTGGATGGAGGTCAAGGCCCGATCCGCCGGAGCGCACCCGATCGGCGCCGACTCGCCGACCGAGAACCTCGACCTGGGATGGAAGGCGTTCCCTCGGGCTCTCCTGGGGGCGAGGTTCGCTTCGGTGGCGTTCCACCGCCACGTGGAAGATGTTCGGCAGCTCGCCGCGGCGATCGGGGAAACATCCGGTCGGTCGATCGTGATCGACACGAGCAAGGGCGGCACCCGAGCGCTCGCCTACCTCCAAGGCGTTTCCGGCGAACTGGACGTCCGATTCATCCACCTCATTCGAGACGGACGCGGCGTGGTTTCCTCCCGGAAGAGTCACCATGTCCGGGCCGACGCGGACCGGGCCTGGCTGCGGACGGCCGCCTTCCGCTACTCGCTCCTCTGGGTTTTCGCGAACCTCCTATTCACCCTCTTCTTCTCCCTTCGGAAGGACCGGTATCTCCGGGTGCGGTACGAGGACTTCATCGCCGACCCTGCCCAGACACTGGAAAGGATCGGCACGTTCATGGACCTCGACCTTTCCGGGGTCGCCGCTTCCGTGAACGCGGGTGCGTCGTTCTCTCCGGGGCACGTCGTAGCCGGAAACCGGATGCGTCTTTCCGGAGGCGTTCGAGTGAAACGGGAGCGGGCGTCGACCTCGGAGGCGTTGCTCCCGGAGGACCGTCGGGTGTTTCGTTGGGTGGCCGGCTGGTATGCGAAGCTGAACGGGTACGGGTGAGACCGACTCCTTTTCCCGGGCGACCACGGTCCTGGCCCTAGCGGGAGCTGGTGCGCTCGTGGGCGCCGTCTGGACCTTAGGCGACTCCTCCCGAACCCGCGCGCCACGATCCGCTCCGACCGGTTCTACCCGGTCCGGCCGAGTGGCCGTAGGTTAGCAAGGGGGATCAGGGGCGATTTCCCTCCCGAGCGACCTCGAACGCGAGGGGCCTGCCCGGCTGGTCCACTCCCTCATGCCCCGGGAACCTGACCGGGCGGCCCCCGACAGTAGTACATTGGGGTCGGTTACCTGTCGATTCGGTCTCGTTCCCGAGCGGTCACCGCAGGGGGGGCAGGGGGTTTATACCGCCACGCCGAGACTCCCTCGTGAGCCTCCACGGTCCGATCCGCGCTTTCGGCTGCACGCTGACCTTGGGGTGCATCGTGGCCCTACTAATCGGAGCGGGGTGGGCCCTCCCCCCGGTCTCCCCCCTGGTACGAACCGCCGCGGCGAGCCCCGAACCGTCTCCCGCAACGCTTCTAGCAAGGGCCGCGGCCACGCTCGATTCTAGAGCGATCACCGTCGGCGGGGGGTTGAACTGTACGGTCGACGTGGGCCGAGTTGACGCTCGCTGCGAGCCCGTCCGGGGGGCCTCCAACCCCTTCATTCTCCCACCGCTGGGTTTCCAACGATCTACGGAGAGCCGGATCGCACCGCCGCCCTCGATGGCCGCTACATTGGCCTGGGATGCCCACGATGGGGAAGCGGTCCTCTTTGGCGGCTTGGGGACCAGCGGCCCGCTCGCGACCACGTGGACATTTAACGGGAATTGGACGAACATCACCGCCTCGCTCGCGGTCGCCCCCCCGGCCCGGTACGGGGCCGCGATGGCCTACGACGACCAGTCCCAGGACGTCGTCCTGTTCGGCGGATGCGGGGTCACTCAATGCCCGCTCGGGGACACATGGACGTTCCAATCCGGCAATTGGATCAATGAGACAACGGCCTTGGTTGGCCACTCCCCCGCCGCCACCTACGACTCCTCAATGGCGGACCTCCCCGGCCAGGGTGCCGTCTTGTTCGGAGGCTGTGCTGACAATTCCTGCACCTCCCAAACCAACTCCACCGAATTGTTCGCGACCAACGTCACCTGTCCGGGGATTGCCCCGTGTTGGGTACCCTCGGTTGGCCCAGGCCCGTCGGCCCGGGCGGGGGGGGCTTTGGGATACTACCCACCCGGGCAAGTTGTGCTGTACGGAGGGTATACTGGGGCGGGCGCTGGCCATTGGAGCGACCTCAACGACACGTGGGTGTTCAATGAGCCGGTCCACGCGTGGAAGAACTACACGCCCATCCTGGCACAACCCGGGAATCCATATCCACAGGCCGGTCGATCGTATGCGTCATTCTATTACGACAATACGACCGCCAGTTTCACCGGCCAGCTGTTCTTGTACGGTGGTTTCGATCACACGACCCAGACCGCCTACACCGAGATCTGGGCCTTGCTCCTGACCGGGGGAACCGGAGGTTGGACGAACGAGTCGAGCCTCCCCCAACCATCGGCCCGGGAACGGCCGGCAATCGCGTCGACCCCACCCACCGGACCTTCCAACAGCTCTCCTGCCATCCTGGTGGGAGGACGCTCCGGGGGTTCCAGCTTGCTGAACGATACATGGGTGTTCGAAAACGCGATCCTGCTCAACGCCACCGTCTCCCCAGCTTCGACGGAGACCAACCAGAGCCTCACTTTCTCGGCCGGCGCGACGGGAGGCACCTCTCCCCTTACCGCCCAATGGAACTTCGGGGATGGCCAAACCGGTGCGAACCTCACGGCCCACCACAAGTACACCCTCTTCGGTAACTACACCGCGAGTTTGACCGCCACCGACCGGTGGGGCGTCCAGAACTCGACTTCGCTCGTGGTAACCGTTCGATTCCCGGCTCTCTATGTCACCCTGCCCGCCGGGGTGGACGCAGGCGTCCCGGCGGTATTCTCGGCCTCCGTGCTCAACGGTACCGGTACCGCACCGTACATCTATACGTGGAGCTGCCCCCCTCTCGTGCCATTCGTGCAAAAGATAACGAACAATTCGTCGGCGACCCACCGAATCACTTTTCCCACCGCCGGATCGAAAAGCTGCTCGTTCAAGGTAATGGATAGTACCGGGACCAACGCCTCTCAGGGTTTCTCATTGGTGGTCAATTCGGCGCTCGACGCGTCCCCCACCTTCTCTCCCACCTCTCCCGCGCCCAGGTCCAACGTCTCCTTCATGCCCAACGTCGAGAATGGCACCCCGCCTTACACATTCTCGTGGGCGTTCGGGGATGGAGGTTCCTCGAACCTCCCCTCGCCGACCCACATCTACACCTCCGTGGGATCGTATACGGTCCAATTCTGGGCGACCGACTCGATCGGCGCATCGATCGAGCACAATCTCACCGTCACGGTGGGTATAGTTGCCGCGAAGGCACCGTTCGTGATCGATTGGAGCCGGGTCGTCTGGCTCTTGCTCGCGGTCCTCCTGGTCATCGTCATCGTCATCTTCCTCGCCATCCACGGACGTCGTCGGCCACCCGGGACCCCCGCGGGCACCCCGGCCGTCCCCCCGCGACTCCCAACCCCGCCCCCCGGGGCGAACCTGTGGGCCCCCGTGCCTCCACCGTCCGGACCGCCTCCCCCGCGGAGCTGAGGCCGAGACCTCTGCGGCCCGTGTGGCATTCTGCCGCGAACCCCGCGACCGGCCCGCCGGCTTCATAGCCTAGCATGGGCCACGTATGTGGCAAGTCCTGCGCACCGGACCCACCCTTCTGAACAAATATGGCACCTATCAAGGCGAAAGGGGCGTTCTTCCCCGCCGAAGTCCCGTTCGGGAACCGACCTCGCGCGGTCGGGGTCACCCATCTTCTCGACCGCCTCCAGGCCATCGACCCGAAGCAGGTGGCCTACCTCGCCCCCTATATCGACGTCGCCAAGATCGGCTGGGGCCTCCCCCTCCTCGTTCGGCGGGAGACGCTGCACGAGCGGATCCAAACCTACCACGCGGCGAACATCCAGGTGTCGACGGGAGGTACCCTCCTCGAGTATGCGGTCACCCACGGTCGGGTCCCCCAGCTTCTGGACGAGGCGAAGGGGCTCGGATTCGACATCATCGAGATCTCGAGCGGGATCATCGAGCTCTCGTTCGAGCAGATCGACCGCCTCGCCGAGGCGGTCGCGAAACAGGGTCTCCAGTACCTCATCGAGGTCGGCAAGAAGGACGTGCAGCACCAGCTCTCGCTGAAGGAGACGATCGCCCAGGTAGCCCACGCCCGGACCCTGAAGCCGCTGCGGGTCATCCTCGAGAGCCGGGAGTCCGGAAAGGGCGTCGGGATCTACGACAGCGACGGCGGGATCAAGTGGGACTGGGTCCGTTCGATCGTCTCGGAGCACCCGGCCGAGGAGTTGCTCTTCGAAGCCCCCCTCGAGTCCCAGCAGGTCCAGCTCATCCGGGAGCTGGGGGCGGACGTGAACTTGGGGAACATCGCGCTGACGTCGGTGGCTCCCCTCGCCTCCGAACGCCTCGGCCTGCGCGGGGAGACGTTCGGGGCGATCCGTCGGTCGCAACCGATCAAGGGCCCGCCCGCCGCCAAGTTCCTCTTCTTCCTCCTCGAGACCTACCGGGGGCTCGACCAGCCCCAGCTCGTCCATATGTCCCGGCTGCCGCGGCGCACCGTCCAGAGCGCGCTCGAGTCCCTCCGGCAGCAGGGGCTCATCGAGGAGGCCATCTCCCTGACCGATTCGCGACGGCGCGAGTACCGGCTGGCGTGAGACGGTCCTGGGGCGCTCGTCGCCGCCTCCGTCGGGGCCCTCCCGAAACCCCCAACTACGCCCGCGAACTTCGGGTTCGACAAGGATGAGCGCAGCTCCGGTCGGGATGCAGGGCCGCACGGCGGTCGTCACCGGCGGAACGTCGGGGATCGGCCTCGAGGTCGTCCGGGGACTCGCCGCGCTCGGAGCGCACACGGTCATCGTGGGCCGCGGAGCTCAACGCGTGGTTCGGATCGCGGACGAGGTCCGCCAGGCGACCGGCAACCCGAAGGTCGAAGGGGTGGGGGTCGACGACCTCGCCCTCCGGGCCAGCTGGTCGACGGTGGCGGCCGAGCTCCTCCACCGACTGCCCGCGATCCACGTTCTGGTCCACAACGCCGGGGCCGTGTACCTGCGACGGGAGACCACGACCGAGGGGCTCGAACGGACCTTCGCTCTCAACGTCCTGGCCCCTCTCGCCCTCACCGCGTTCCTCCAGGAGCGGCTCCGTGCTTCTTCCCCCGCGCGCGTGGTGAACGTCGCGTCGGCCGCGCACGCGGGGACTTCGCTCGACCTCGACAACCTGGAGTCAACCGGGAACTACCGCGGGTACTTGGCCTACGGACGCTCCAAGCTCGAACTGATCCTGCTCACCCGCGAGCTCGCGTTCCGGTTCGCGGGAAGCGGGGTCACGGTGAACTCCCTGCATCCGGGGTTCGTCCGCTCAGGCTTTGGCGCGAACAACGGGGGTGCCTCCGCGGTCGCGATCCAGATCCTGAGCTTCCTCTTCGGGAAGAGCACCCGGAACGGGGCAAAGACCCCGCTCTGGGTCGCGACCGACCCGGCCCTGGAGCACGTCTCGGGGGAGTACTTCGCCGGCGGTCACGTCGCGACCGGCTCACGCGCTTCGCGCGACCTCTCCTCGGCCCGTAGGTTGTACGAGCGGTGCCTCCCGCTGACCGGGGCTCCGGATATCCCGTTGCCCGAGCGTCTTCGGAACGGGAGGGCCTAACGGCTCAGTCTCCGGAGCGCGGGCGACCGGGGGCCTTCCCCGCCCCGGGTCGATAGCCGAACAGGAGGGCGAGCCATCCAGCCATCATCCAGAAGAGCGCCGTGTGGGCGCGGCTGAGCTTCGGTGGGACGGCGAGCTCGGGACGCACGACGAGCGATCCGGCCAGCCTCGAGCGGTTGCCCGCGCAGATGTGCGTCATCGGGAACGGCCGGTGGCTCTCGACCAGGTCGATCGCCTCCGAGAGGTCGATCTCGAGGAACTCCTGGATCGCTCCGAGGGTCTCCCGGGGACGCTGGAGCACGTCTTCGAAACGTACCCGGAGGTAGCTCCGCCGATCGCCGGAGCAGAGCGCGATCGCAGCCAAGTGGAATATCATCCATCGGGCGACGACCGCCGGAGGGGCCCGCTGGAGCGGCGTCCCCGCCTCCACCCCTTGGGGGATCGGGCCCGTCTCGGAGGCGAAGAAGCTCCGCCCGTCTCGGACGAGATGGATGAAGCGGATCCGACCTTCCCCCGGAGGAGCGCGACGGTAAAGGATGCCCCGCAACGGGCTGAAGCTGGATTCGACGATCACCGACGACTGGCTGCGGGCGGCCAGGATGCGGACGAACTCCTCCATCCGACCCGCGTACCGGCCGAGCCCGGGGTCGTGCCGAAAGAACTTCAGCAGGGTGAAGGGGAGGCGGGGCCACGCGTCGTACCGGATCTGTCCTTGACGGAGTTCGGGAAGTAGCCGCGGGCTCGACTGAGCGTCGGCCTGGATCCCGGTCCAGAAGGGGCATTGCGCGACCGTGCTCCCGCAAGAACACCCCCTCAGGGGGTCGCCGGGGTCGAAGATCGGGTAGGGGAACCGATAGATCTCGCCGGCGTAGAACACGCCCGCCCCTCGGGACAGGATCGTGCCGAGCATCGTCCCCCCCGACCGGTGGGTTCCGACGATGTAGATGAGGTCCGCCGGGCGTGGAGCGTCGACCACGGTCGGCGGGGGGTCGCGCTTCGCCGAGGTCGCGGGCGGGGGGATCCCGGTCATGAAGGTTCTACTCCTCGGAGAGGCGCCCCGCGGTCTCGGACTCTGCGTACTTATGGACCACGTCGACGAACGTCGAATGGGACCAGGTCAGCGGCGTCGCGCTCTTGGGCTCGCCGGTCGTCCGGTCGATCTGCTCCGGCAGCAGCCGGGTCGGGGTCGCGCGATCGGCCGCCCACTCGATGAGCTTGCGGCACCGGTCGCGATCGCCGAGGCGCAGCCGTGCCTCGGCGAGCCAGAGCGTCGTGACGATCCAGGGGTTCTCGTTCCCGTAGTAGAGGTCGCCCTCGTACCGGGCGAGGCCGCCGACGACCGGCGACCAGAGCCGCGCTTCGATGACGTCCACCGTCTGACGGGCACGGGGGTCCTCCCACGGGAGGAGGCCGAGCTTGAGCGCGAGCAGGAGCGACGCGTCCAGGCGCTCGTCGCGGGGCAGGATCGAGCGGACGAACCGCCCCCGGTCGGTGTCCCAGAGGTGGTGGATCGCCGCTTCCCGGATCTCGTTCGAGGCCTGTCGCCACGCGCTCGGGTCCTTGCCGATCTCGGCGGCGATCCGAGCGGCCCGCTCGAGGGCATGCGCGACGGCGGCGGTCGAGTAGGCGTGGATCCCCAGCCGCTCCTCCCAGAGGTCGTAGCTCGGAGCGGGGAGCTGGGTGGCGGGGTCGCGAAACGACTGGAGGAACGTCGCGGCGCCTTTCACGAGCGGCCAGAGGTCGAGGAGGACGTCCGGGTCCGCGCCGCGCTTGAAGTGATGCCATACCGCCGCGATCACCGTGGCGGTCTGGTCGATCTGGAGGAAGGGGGGTGGGTGCCACGTGCTCCCGATCGCGCCGTCCGGAAAGTGGCGGTGGAAGAACGAGCCGTCGGGGTTCTGGCACGCCCGCGCGAACTGGAGGAAGCGGGCGGCGTTCTCATAGAGCCCGGCCTCGTCCATCGCTTTCGAGACGTACCCACCGTCCCGCCACCAGCAGTAGTTGTAGGTGTCGCCGGCCGCGACCAGCGACCCGGTGTCGGGGGAGGCGATGACCGAACCGTTGGTCCCGGTGCAGTGCCGCAGCAGCAGCACGCTCGCCCGGTAGACCTCCTGGGCGGGCTGACCGAGACCGGCCGGTGGGTGCGGGAGCCGGCGCTGGACCCACGTCTCCCAGAACCGCTCGGACTCGCGCACGAACCGGGTGTACCCCCCGTTGCGCACGTAGTCTCGGACCTGGTGCACGGCCGGCAGCGACCGTCCGACGGCCATGAACAGGCGGACCTCGGTGTCCACGTCGGGGCGCGCCTCGACGTCCCACTGCATCACGCTGTCCGCGGCGCCGTGAGCGACCGCCCGCCCCTCGAGACGGCCGTCCTCCGCGTCCACGTACGTGCCGCGCAGTCCCTTCAGCGTGTGCTCGCCGCAGACCGCTCGGGCGTACGGCGGGTCGGAGAAGAACTCGAAGAAGTACCCACGCTTGTAGTGGACCAGCGACGGAACGGACGGGTCGACGTACGCCGTGTCCTGGTACATCGACTCGGCGATCTGGAAGGCGTGGTAATCGAAGAGTCGGATCGATCGGGCCGGATCGGCGCGGACCCGGTACACGCGCGCGATGAGGTCGTGGTTGGGATGGACGTGGTCCCGGATCCCGAGCGTGATCCCGTGGCCGGTCCACACCGAGTCGGGCAAGTGGCCGGTCCCGAACGGGACCTGCGTGACCTCGTAGCCGTTCCCCCGTCGCAGCCAGTCGAACCGGGAGGCCGCGACGTCGAAGACCCCCAGCCGTTGTTCCCGCAGGTGCTGGAACTGGCCCGGATACGGATAGAAGAGCCCGTTCCAGTCCCCATGTTCGTTTACGGTCAGGAGGACCCGGCCGTTTCCGGCAAGGCCGGTGATCACGGCTCCGCCCTCGGACCCCCGGGGCGGTCGCGGGGCACCAGTCTCCGCATTCGGCGGAGGGGGGAGTCCGCACTCGTATAACCCTTGGGCTGGAACGGTGCTCGCGTCACGGAACGAAATCGCCGGCGTTACTTCAGGATGGGAACGCCGAGCCGCTCGTGCGCCCGTCGCCGAAGGTCGGTCAGGGCGTTCATGTAGTTCGCGTAGGCGTCGTACGGACTGTCGTAGCTCGAGAAGTACTCATGCACGCCCTGGTCGGCGCCGTGGCCGCTGACGTACATGTAGTAGAAGTGGTCCGACGTGAGCAGCTTGCGCCAGTCCATCAGGATCTCGGGGTCGTTCGCCTGGCGGACGGCGAGGCCGACCTTCTTCGCCGCCTCGAAGGCCGAGCGCTGGAGGTCGTTGCCGAGCCAGGCGCCGAGGTCGCGGTTCTGGTCGGCCCAGCTCATCGTGTAGGGGACCGACAGCGGTTCGCGCGGCGGACCCTGGATCGCCTCGTCCACGGTGGCCCAATCCACGCCGGGATGGGTGCGCACCGCACGCGGGAGCGCGCTCAAGAATTCCAGGATCCCGGTGCGCGCGGCGTGGTGCTCCCCGAACGTTTCGAAGTCCATGAAGAGCCCCACGAGCTCGCCGGGGGTCGAGGCGATCCAGCCGGCGTACTTCTCCGCGGTGAGGGGGAACTCGTTCCACCCGGTGGAGGAGAACCGGAACCCCACGTCGTCGCTGAGCGGATAGTGGCGGAGGAGCAGCATCACCGTCGGGGCGGGAGCGGCACAGTACCGCGCGGTGGGGGACCCGCCGCGGAGGATCCCCTCCCATCCTTCGGCGAGCATCCCGTTGAACCGCTCGCGCTCGGCGAACCGGGCGAGGTCGTCGGAGTACGCGAGCTCGGTCATCCGGAGGACCTTCGGGGTCGCCCCGAACTCCTTGCGCAGCATCTCCCGGTGCATCTGGACCTCGTCGTGCAGCTCCGGCGCAGGTACGAGGAACGAGAGCGAGTGGTAGTACGTCTCGGCGAGGAGCGCGACGCGCCCGGTCGAGTGCAGGGCGCGAAGCCGGTCGAGCACGTCCGGGGCGGCCAGGCGGGCCTGCTCCAGGAAAGTTCCCGTGATCGAGAGGCTGAATCGAAACTCGGAGTGCTCTTCGAGCGCCTGGGCCAACCGGTCGAGCGCGGGGCGGTAGCACCGCTCGGCGATCCCGCGGAAGATCGTGAGGTTGCGCTCGAGGTCGAAATAGGAGCGGCCCGACCCGAGATCGAGGTAGCGGAACCGCGCGAGCCGCCAGGGCTGGTGCATATGCAGGTAGAGGACGATCTTCACCGCGAGTCCCCGGCACGCAGGGATTCGACGTAGACGCTGACGGTCTCCCGCGCCCGCTCGGGCCATCCCTCGCGCAACGCCTCCCACCGGCCCTGCTCCCCCATCGCCTTCCGTAGGGTCGGGTACTCGAGCAGCTCCGCGATCCGACTCGCGAACTCGTCCACGTCCCAGAAGTCGACCCGGAACGCCCCCGAAGTGATCTCGGCGACGCCGCTCGTCTTGGAGATGATCACCGGAACGCCGGCGGCCATCGCCTCGAGCGCGGCGATCCCGAACGGTTCGACGACCGACGGGAGGACGAAGACCGAGCTCCCGGCGAGGAGGATCTCCCGCTCCTCGTCCGAGACCTTGCCGAGGAACATCACCTGGTCGCCGATCCCGAGCGCGGCGGTGAGGTGCAGGAGCCGAGAGTACTCGGAGCCCTCGCCCGCGATCACGAACAGCACGTCCGGGAATTGCGGGACCACTCGGCCGGCGGCCCGGAGGAAGGTGTCGACGCCCTTCATCGCGGCGAGCCGGCCGACGAACAGGACCACGCGGCGGTGCGGGTCGATCTGGGCGAGCCGCTCGCTCGGTCGGACCGCGTTGTAGATGACCCGGACCTTTCGAGGGTCGCCGTGGTAGCGTTCGATCAGCTGGTGTCGGAGGTGTCGGCTGACCGCGATGACCCGGGCGGCGGCCGCGATCCCCCGCTCCTCCCGCTCCAAGATGTGCTGCCAGGGATGTCCCAACGAGCGGTCGTACTCGGTCGAGTGCACGGTCATCACGAGAGGACAACGGAGCCGATGGGCCAGCGCGGCGGCTCCGTCGGTACCGAACCAGTCGTGGACGTGGACAACATCGACCCCCTCCGCCTCCGACAGTTCCGCGACCCAGGTGTTGTAGCCGTCCGTCGCGTTCCAGAACGGGCTGTCCGGCGTGTCTCCTGTCCAGTAGGCCGGTGGGAACGGGGAGACGGTCTGGGTCTCCCCGACCGGGCCCCCGGGATACCGGAACGTCACGCCCGGCACGGGAGTGAACGGGCCCGGGAACGGGGTGAGGAACGTGATCCGGTGGCCAAGCTTCGTCAGCTCCTTGCAGAGCTCGAAGCTGTGGACCCCCAGTCCCCCGGTGTGGCTGGGCGGCCACTCCCAGCCGACCATGACGATGTGCAACGGCCGGGTCGGCACGAGCAGCCGACGGCTCGGGACGTCCCGTCCGGCGCGCGGGACCGGCACCGGGCTCTTCGTCAATTCGTCCAACTGCCCGCGACCGAGCGCGGGCGTGCCCTCGCGCCGTACCCTCGGCCGAGCCCGACCGGGGGAGCTGCCGCGGCCCCGTTTTCGCCGACGGCGTGAGGAGGCGGGTGGGGTCTTGGCCGGTGAGCGGGAGCGAGGAGCCTCGCGCGATTTCGGTGACACGGCGGCGACCTCAGGAGGCAGGGCCACTTGAAACCGCCGGGCCCCGGAGGGCCCGGGGGGACCGCCTCGGCCTAGAATCCCGCGAGCAGTTCGGCGATCGCGTCCGAAGGGGACCGGGCGCGGGTCACCGCGCTCGCGACGAGAACGCCAGCGGCCCCGAGCTCGAGCGCCCGACGCACATCCCGGCGATCGTGCACTCCGGCTCCGCACAGCACGGCCACGGACGGCGCGACGGAGCGGACCGCCGCGACCGTCCCCGAGACCACGCTCGGACGCGCGGTCGATACGGCGCGATGGCCACCGATGAGCTCCGGGGGCTCGATTGCCAGGTACGGGGCCTGCGTTCGTGCGAGCCGCCGCGCCGCCTGCACGGTGGGAGCGCAGACGACCGCCACGAGCTCCGTGGCGGCCAACCGGGCGACCGTCGAGCGGGCGAGCGCGGCGCTCAGGGGATGCTCCGAGTGGTTCACCAGGCTGCCGGCGGCGCCCGACGCCCGGACCGACTCGGGCGGAACGAAGCCGGTGTGGGCTCCGGAGGCGATTGCGTCCACGTGCTGGGCGAGGACCGGGATCCCCACGGCGCTGGAAATCCGTCCGAGGTCGGGAGTCGCCGGGGCGATCGCGACCGAGATCCCCGCGGCGCGTCCCAGGTCTTCGAGCTGGCGCGCGATCCGTTCGCCCGAAGGACCGAGGCACTCGGCGTAGACCTTCAGGTTGAGGAGCAAGAGCGGCCGCCCCAGAGGGGGTGGTCTAGTGGACGGCGGTGGCACGGGTTCGCTTCGGGCGGGAGCAGATCGCGTACTCGTCCCCGTCGAAAAAGACTTCCCGGTCTGGATGCTTCCGTTGGAGTTCGGAGATCCGGGTGAGGACGTCCTCGAGCGTGGTCGATTCATCATTCGGATCGATCCGCACGTGAACGGTCTTCTCTGGCCGGTCGTGCGAGCGTCCCGCTGCGACCATGGCGTCCCGAGGGAGTGGGATGGGTCGGGGGGGCTATAAGGGTTCGAGCAGGGGGTTCGAGCCGGATAACCGCAGATTTGGGCCCCCCGGGCGACCCGGTTTCCCTCGTAGGTTCCCCCGGCCCCGTGGGAGCAGGTCCCCGGGCGCCGGCGGCCGCTGGGGCTCGGCGGCCGCAGACGAACGGGGTTAGCTGTCGCCACCGAAGAGCTTGATATCCTCGGGGGCCGCCGTCTTCTTGACCACGGGGGCGGCGCCCTGGACCTGGATCCGGATCTGCTCCACGACCTCGGGATTCGCGAGCGTCGTGATGTCCCCGTAGTCGAGCTGGTTGGAGATCGACGCCAGGACGCGGCGCATGATCTTGCCCGAACGGGTCTTTGGCATGTCCGGCACGATCCGAACGATCCGGGGCCGCGCGATCTTGCCGATCACCGTCTCGATCGCCAGGCTCACCTTGTCGGCCACCGCCTGATCCGGCTTCACACCGGGCTTGAGCGCGATGTAGACCTCGGGCACCCGTCCCTTATCCGGGTCGACCGTCGGGACGACCGCCGCCTCGGCGACTTCGGGGACGGTCAGACACGCCGACTCGATCTCCTTCGTGCCGAGCCGGTGGCCAGCAACGTTGATGACGTCGTCGACGCGACCGAGGATGCGCAGGTACCCGTCGGCCGCCCAGACGGCTCCATCGCCCGCAAAATACGGCCAGTCATGCCAGTCCGTGCTGCGCTCGTTCTTGTTATACTTCGCGTAATAGGTCAGGACGAACCGCTTGGGGTCGCCCCAGATCGTCTGGAAGATCCCGGGCCAGGGGTTGCGGATGCAGATGTTGCCCGCTTTCCCCGCGCCCGCCGGGATCTCCTTTCCGTTCTCGTCGTAGATGATCGGGTAGATCCCGATCATCGGGGGTCCGGCGCTGCCCGGTTTCATCGGGTCGAGCGCGGGCTTGGTCGAAGCAAGGAAGCCCCCGTTCTCCGTCTGCCACCACGTGTCGGTGACCGCCGCCTGTCCCTGTCCGACGACCTCGTAGTACCACTTCCAGGTCTCGGGTTCGATCGGCTCTCCGACCGTTGTCATGCTCTTGAACCGATAGTGGTACTTCTTCGGCTCGTCGGGACCCAGCTTCCGGAGCGCCCGGATGGCGGTGGGGGACGTGTGGAAGATGTTCACGCCCAGCTGCTCGGCGATCCGCCACGGCCGACCCGCGTCCGGGTACGTCGGAACGCCTTCGTAGATGACGGAGGTGGCCGCGAGCGCGAGGGGACCGTAGACGATGTACGAGTGACCGGTGATCCAGCCGATATCGGCCATGCACCAATAGACGTCGGTCGGGTGGATATCCTGGATGTACTTCGATGTCCCCGTGACGTAGGCGAGGTAGCCTCCCGTGCTATGCTGGCAGCCTTTCGGCTTACCGGTCGAGCCGCTGGTGTACATGAGGAACAACGGCGCCTCGGCGGGCATCGAGACCGGGTCGACGCGTTTTCCGCGGTACTGCTTGAGAATGTCGTTGACGATGAAATCCCGGCCCGCGACCATCGGCGTGGGGCTCGCGGACTTGTCGCGGAACCGTTTCCAGATGAGGACCTTCTCGACCGTGGTCCCCTCCTCCGACGCCTTGCGAACGGCGATGTCCGCGTTCACCTTGTGGTCGAGGAGCTTGCCGCTCCGGTAGTACCCATCCATGGAGATCAGGACCCGGCTGCCGGAGTCGACGATCCGACTGCCGCACGCCTCCCCGCTGAACCCCCCGAACACCACCGAATGGATGATTCCCAAGCGGGCGCACGCGAGCATCGTGATCGGGAGCTCCGCCACCATCGGCATGTGGATCGTGACCCGGTCGCCGGTCTTGAGCCCGCAGAAGTCGCGCAGGAGCGCCGCCATTTCGTTCACCCGAACGAACAGCTCCTGGTACGTGACCGCCACCGGGGGCTCGTCCTCGGCCTCCGAAACGAAGATGATCGCCGCCTTGTTCCGGTTCTTTTCCAGGTTGCGGTCCACACAGTTGTAGCTGGCGTTGAGCTTCCCGCCGACGAACCACTTCCAGAACGGGGCGTTGCTCGTGTCGAGGGTCGTGGTCCAGTACTTGTCCCAGCTCAGCAGGTCCGCGTACTCACGATAGCATTCGGGGAAGTTCTTCTCGGCAAACCGTTCGTTCACCTTCGGGTCGGTCAGGTTCGCCTGTCCCACGAAGCTGGGCTTCGGATAGTAGACTGCTTCTTCCTTCCAGTGGACCGCGATCTCGGCCTCGGAAAGGTGGGACTCCTCGTCCTTCGCCGCTCCAGCTTTCGTAGCTCCCGACATCTGAGTAGAGCCTCGGTGCGGGCGGCGAGCAGTCCGTGGGATATAACGAATTACACCGTAGCATGTGTTGACCTCACACCCGCTTCGGCGGACCTCAACCTTCGACCCGCGCGCGGAGGAGGGAGGCAGCGGCGGCTTTCAATCGACGCAGAACCGGGAACGACGCCGGGTCGGACCGGCGCCCACCGACGCCAAGAGGGCCGTGATCAAGGACCGGAGCCGCGACTCAACCCCGACGGGGCATACGTGGGGATCCTTACGAGGTGGATCCCGACGATGATCGCCCAGAGAAGCACCGGGGCGACAACCAAGCGCTCCATCCCGCCCACCCCGAGGCCCAGGTAGGTCTTCGTAACGAACAGGAGCAAGGCGACAAGGTCGACGAGCCCGGACAAGAGCGTGTAGGCCCGGAAACCGTCCCACCGCGTGTCTCGAAGCATCGCAAAGCCGAGGACGATGAGCGCGAGCCCCCCGCCGGCGAAAGCGAGCAAGGCGGAGAGGGAGTGGACCGTGATGTTGACGTCCTCGGGAGAGAGGCCGACCCCAATCGCCCCGACTCCGGCGAGGGCGAGGAGGCCGAGACCGATCGTGCGCGAGCGGCGCGCGGGGAACGCGGTCTGGATCAGGATCGCCGCGAGGATGATCAGCAGACCCATCACGACGATCGAGAAGTTGAAGACGTCGTGCCAGGGGGAGCACGCGTAGTGGCCGGGGAACGACCCGGAACCGCCGAAGGAGCCGCAGTTCACGGCGCCCAGGTCCGAGATATAGTTCTGGCTGAGGCTGTAGGACGCCCCGTACCCGATCTGCGTGACGACGTTGGCCACGATGAATTGGACGGACGCGAGGACGAGCAGGATCGATCCGTGTCGGACCGAGCGGTGGACCAAGGGCCCCCTTCGCTCGGTGGAGGGAAAGGGGGCGGCCACGGAGCTTCTCCGCGGGGGCGGTTCAGTCGCGTCGAGCGTTCTTTTCGTACGACGCGTCGCTCGCCCGCTTCAATCGGGCGCCGTCGCGGTCGCAGATGGGGCGGGCGCTCGGTGGGACATCGATCACGTACCCGCCTCCGCACTTCGGACATTCGTAGTAGGGCATCCGGTCGACCTCGGCTCACGGAGGGGTCGTTAGTAATAAAGGGATGGCATTCGAGGGGCAGGGGTGGGTTCATCGGCGAATCGACGGGAGACGCCGCATCCCGCCGCGGGGGAGAGCGCCATCCTAACCTGGTCCCTGCGGCTCGAGAACGATTCGAAGAGCTGGACCCCTACCGGGTCGACCGGGAGTGGCGTCGATACGAGGGTACCGCCCAACGCGACCTGTTCCGGGAGTTGAGGGTCCGCTTCCTCCGCCGCCACGCGGCGCAGGGGGCATGGGCGGTCGACGTGGGTTCGGGCCCTGGGCGATTCTTGGCCTACATCGGACCCGAACAGAGCCAGCGCGTGGCGCTCGATCTCTCCCGCGAGATGTTGCTCCGGGTCGACCGAAGGAACCTGGCGAGGACGCATCGGGTGCGGGGCGACGGGGTCCATCCCCCGCTCGCGCGAGCCGCGTTCGCGAACGTGGCGGTGCTCGGCAACTCCCTCGGATTCGCAGCGGGGGATTCCGACCGGCTCCTGGGGGCGGCGGAGGAGCTCGTTACCCTCGGGGGCAACCTCCTGCTCGAGGTCGTGGCCGGGCCCGGCGAACGGGCCCGATACCTCCACCGCCTCCCCCCCTCTTCGCTCGCGCGACTCCTCCGTTCCCCCGTCCGGGCGGTGTACGCGCGGACCCAGCGGGAGGGGTTCGCCCCCGACCCTCCCCGACGCTCAGAGCCCGGGGAGTTTCACCGTTTCAGACCCCGCGAGCTCAGCGAACAGCTCGAGGCCCGAGGGTGGGCGACCCTCGAGATCGTCGCCGTCGCGCCTTCCCTGGGCGCCTCCCCCGCCGCCCTCGAGGCCGTTCACCCCGACCCCAAGGCCTGGTCTCACCTGATCGAGCTGGAGGAGCTTGTGGGTCATGAACCGGAGCGCTGGACCGCAGCGGCGGCGGTCCTTATCGCACTATCGCGTCTTGGCCAGGCGGCCCGTACGATTAAGTAGCCCGGAGCCCCCATTCTTACGTCTGACGGCGGATGGTAGCAACACTCCCGGCCCGACAGTCCATGCCCGCCCCGGCCACGCGCTCGGTCATGGTCCCCGCCCCCGAGGACCTCGAGCTCGCCAAGGAGGACGCCCTACTCCAGCTCCGTATCGGGCGGTCGGCCCACCTCTACGCCGTCCTCATTTCGGCGGCCCTCGCACTCGACGGGGTCATCCTCCTTCTGTTCGACCCGAACCTCCCGTCCCTACCGCGCTCGGCGACCGGGCTAGCCGCGCTCAACGATTCTGCGTTCCTCCTCATCCCACTGGCCGCGGGAGTCGCCATCGCCGTGATCGGAGTGACCTCGAAGTGGGAGGCGTTCCAGCTCTGGCCGTGGGAGGCGCACTTCTCCACGACCATAGGCGCCCTCGGGCTGAACGTCGTCCTGGTCCTCATCTTCGGCACCCGGATCGCGGGAGTGGGCCCGTTCGCCCATCTCGCGATCGTGCCCTGGTTCTACCCCGCCGCGCTCGCCGGGATCAGCGTGGCGATGATCGGGCTCGTCATGACCTGGACGAGGTGGTCCATGCGCCAGTGGGCGAGCGCGCTCGGCGCGGGACTCCCGGTCGCGACCGCGGCCCTCCTATGGGTCGGCACCCCCGGTTCGGCCAATGCCGTCGCGGGCCTGTCGATCAGTCTCTTCCTCTCCGCGATCCTCTTCCAGACGAGCGGGTCGTTCCTTCACCTCATCTCCTCGGGCACCCGGCCCCACGAGCGGGAGCTGATCACGTCCGGCCAGAGCCGGATGTTCCGGATGGCGGACGAGGTGCGACAGAAGGACGACGCCCTGCACTTCCGCGAGGCGGCTCTCCTCAAGCGCGAGTCCGACGTCGAGAACGTCGAAGCCTCGGTGCGACGCCAACGCGAATCCCTCGCCGAGGCTCGGCAACAACTCGAGGACCTCGAGACGGACTATCGGCTCCGGTCCGACGCGCTCGCGTCGACCGAGCGCGAGTCCGCGGGTCGACTCGCTGAGCTGGACGCCCGGAACCGCCTCGTCGAGGACAAATCGAAGGCCCTCGAGCTCCGGGAGCAGGAGGTCGGCCGGCTCCTTCCTCAGGTCTCGGCCCGGGAGCAGCGGCTGGTCGACCGCGAATCCGAACAGACCCGGCGCGATGTCGATCTGGCCCAGCGCAAGCTCGACCTGGACCGTCGGCTGGGGGCCCTTCCGGAATCCGAGTCCCGGCTCGAAGTGCGGCGGCGCGAGCTCGACCTGAAGACCGCCGAGCTGCTCCGACGCGAGGGCAATATCGCGGTGATCGAGGCGTCCGCCGCGATCGGGTCGGGGACCCCTTCGCCGGCGCTCGCGGACCTCTCCGCCCGAGAGGTCAAGCTCCAGCAGTTCAAGGCAGTGCTCGACGAACAGAACCTCGCCCTCGGCCGGAAGGCGCGCGAGACCGCGGAACGCGCCCGCGCGGCGGAGGAGACGTTGCGTCAGGCGGCCGATCGAGAGTCGGCCGTGGCGGCCCGCGCGCTCGCCCTGCAGCAGCGGGAGGCGGATCTTCCAGAGAAGACGCAGGTCGCCGCCGAGGCCCGGACCCAGTACCAAACCGCCTCGCGCGACTACGAAGGCCGACTGTCCGAGCTCGCCCACCAGCAATCCGACCTGGCGGAGAAGGCGGCCGCCCTCGCCCGCACGCGCAAGAGCGTCGCGGACCGGGAGGTGGCCGCCGCCGAGCAGGAGCGTCGCGTCGCCCGGACTCGGGATGAGCTCGAGGCACGGGAGCGAGCCGTGGCCACCCGCGAGATGCGGTTGGACGCGGGGGAAGCCGAGTTCGGCCTTCGTCGAGCGACGATCGCCACGGTCGGTCCGTCCGTCCTCCCGCCGTCGGACGCGGTCGGCACCGGGACCCGAACCAACTATTTGCCCGCCCCTGCGGCGCCCGCCTACTCGGAGGACGTCCTGCCCCTCACGGAGACTCGCGGTTCGGGTTCGCTCCGCGCCGCACCGGCCACCGGGTACCCCGACCGGAGGTCGACGGGGATCCCCCGCCTCGATGCGCTGCTGCTCGGGGGCCTCCCGCCCCTAGCTCACGTGGTCCTCCTCGGGGACGCGTTCGTCGGAAAGGAGATCGTCCTCTACTCGTTCATCGCGGAAGGACTCAAGCGGGGAGAACCCGCGATCCTGCTGACCGCTTCCCGTTCGCCGGAGGAGGTGGCGGCCAGCCTCGGCGTGGTGCTGCCGCAGTTCCGCGAGTACGAGCAGCTCGGCCTGGTCACGTGGATCGATGCGTCGGGGTCGAAAGCGACCTCGTCCGCTCTCCGGCTCGTGGTCGCGGGGGTGGACGACCGGGCCGGGATCCTCTCGAGCCTCGTGAAGGCGGCGAAGGCCTACGCGGAGGCCGGCCGTCCCTCCATGCGCTTCGGGTTCCTCGGCCTGTCGGCCATCCTGGCCCACGGCGACGAACGTCTCGGGTTCTCCTTCCTCCAGAACGTGGTGGGCATCCTCAAGACGCGCGACGTGCTGGCGATGTACTCCCTCGAGGGGGGCGCCGTCTCCGACGCCCAGGTCGAGGCGTTGCTGGGCCGAATGGACGGGGCGATCGCCTTCCGTCAGGATCGGGATCAGACGTTCCTCTCCGTCCGGGGCCTCGGCGAGGTCCAGACCCACGACTGGGTCGAATGCCGCGCGACCAACCGCGCGCTCTTCGTCGGGTCGTTCGCGCTCGAACGGATCCGATAGTCGCCCGGCCGCCGGCCTCCGCATCGGCCATGACACTTTTCCGGGCCTCTCTCGCCCCGGTCCTCGTTCAGCGGTGGAGTAGGCGACCGCGCCGTCCGAGCAGGGCTCGTACCGGTCTACCGGAAGTGCGCTGAGGATCCGCCGGACACCGGCGAGCGGTTCGCGGCGGTCGGAACCGGCGGGACCGTATCCGAGTAGTCGTCCGGGTCGGCGACGTAGAACGGCTCCTCGCCCCGGAAGAACCGGTGCACATTCTCGAGGGCCCGTCCGAGGCTGTACGCTTCCGCTTCGGGGACGGATCCCGAGTTGTGAGGGGAACCGGTCAGGTTCGGCAGGTCGGTCCAGGGAAAGCGGCGACCGAGCTGCCCCTCGGCGAACCCCTCGTCCCACCACACGTCCAGGGCGGCGCGAAACTCGGGGTGGTCCCGGAGGTGCTGGTAGAGAGCTTCTTCGACGATGGTCCCCGCCCGTCCCACGTTCACGAGGATCGCGGCCGGGCGCATCCGGGCGAACTGGGCCGCTCCCAGCGACCCGCGCGTCGCTCGGGTCAGGGGCCGGGCCTCGAAGACCACGTCCGCCTCTCCGAGGGCGTCATCGAGACGGTCCGACGGGTAGATCGCGTCGACCCCCGGCATCATCCGGCCGGTCCGGTTGACGCCGACCACCCTCATCCCGAACCCGACCAGCCGGGTCGCGATCTCCCGGCCGATCGACCCATAGCCGAGGATGAGGGCGGTCCTCCCCCGGAAGGTCGAGGCGATGGGCACGGGTCGGAGCCGGCCCTGCGCGACCAGGGAGTGGGCCGCCACGGTCGACCGGGCCGCGGCCAAGGCGAGCGCGACCGCCCCCTCCGCCACATAGGGGGCGTACCCGCCGACGTTCCCGGCGACGCGGATGGGGGGTGGAAACCGCTCGAACGGGAATCCGTCGAGGCCGGTGTAGATCCGCTGGACGAACCGCAGGCGAGGCGTGGAGGACGGGTCAAAGTCGCCGAGCTCCCGCTCCACCGAGCCGACGAGCATCGCTTCGATGTCGGCCCGGTCCGCGGTTCCGGTCGAAGCAGCGTACCCCCAGGGAATGGCCGGTAGCGCCTCGGCCAACGCGCTATCGAGCTCCTCCGAGGGCCTCAGGGCGACCAGGAGCCGCGGCCGTGGGGAACTCATCCCGGACCCATACCGCCGGGATTCAAGGCGGGCGCGGGGGTCCGCCGGCGCGGCCGGAACCGGGGGTTTCGCGCCCCCGGCGAGCCCGGGTCACGGGTGGGCCGTCCCCGGGGCGGCGGGGGACCGGATCTCGATCGCCGCTTCCACGGCGTGGGCCGCCTTCTCGGCGAACAATCGAGCCTCCTCGATCGTCCGTCCCCGCGCCACGGCGACACCGAGTCGCCGATCGGGATAGACTTCGGGCTTGCCGAAGAGGAAGAGCCGGACGCCCGAGCTCCCGAGGGCGGCCGTCAGACCGCCGAACGACGGCGCCCATCCCGACCCCGAAGCCAGGATCACATGGGCGGCGGCGAGGGTCGTCGGCTCGGGGCCGGTGTACGGCAGCCCGAGGATCGCCCGCGCATGGAGCGCGAACTCGCTGTTCCACTGGCTCCCGAGGGTGACGAGCCCCGTATCGTGCGGGCGGGGGGAGACCTCGCTGAAGTACGTGGTCCCCCCCCGAACGAAGCATTCCACCCCAAAGATCCCGACCCCGCCCAGCTCGTCGGTGACCGCGGAGGCGGTCGCGTCGAGCGAGCGCGCCACGTCGGGCGGGAACGGCTCAGGCTGCCAGCTCTCATGGTAGAGGGTCCCCGGCCGGACGTGGGCGATCGGCTCCATGACCGTCGTGACGACCCGCCCTTGGGGGTCGTAGTGGCGCAGGGCGAGCATCGTCACCTCGCGGTCGAACGGGATGAACTCTTCGATCATCACCCGCCGGCTCCGCACTCGGCCGTGCTCGCTGGCCTCCCGGTAGGCCGCCTCGACCGTTCCCGGGTCGCGGACGACGGTCATGCCGTGGCCGGAGCTCGACATCATGGCCTTGAACACGCACGGGAGGCCCAGCTCCTGGACGGCGCTCCGGGCCTCCTCGACGCTCTCCACGAACGCGTACCGGCTGGTGCGCACGTGGGCCTTCTCCGCGGCCAGCCGACGGATCCGTTCTCGGTCCATCGTGGTCCGTGCCGACTCGGCGCGGGGGATCACCGTCCACCCCTCCTCCTCCAAGCGTACCAGCTCCGCCGTGGCGATCTGCTCGATCTCGGGAACGAGCACGTCCGGAGCCTCGCGATGGACCAGGGCTCGGAGCGCCGCCGCGTCGGTCATCGCCACGACGTGATGTCGGTGGGCGACCTGCATCGCTGGGGCGTTGGCGTACCGGTCGAGCGCGACCACCTCCGCCCCCAGACGCATCGCCTCGATCGCGATCTCCCGCCCCAGTTCCCCGCTCCCCAAGAGCATCACCTTCGGAGCATCCCCGATAAGGGGAGTCCCGATCCGGTCTCGAAAGGTCACTCCGGGGACGCGGTGTTCGGGCGCCATCGAGGGGGTATGGGCTGCTCGGGAAGAATCCTGCGCCCCGCGGTCCCGCTCCCCGCGCCGGACCCGGCCCCCCCGGAGGGTCTACTCGGAGCCCATCGTCCGAGGTTGGGGGATGACCTTCGGCTGGTCGGCGGCGGTGGGGGCCCCCGTCTTGCCTTCCACGATGTCGCAGTCCCGCCAGCTCACGCCGACCGTGACGTTCGGAAAAGCGACCTTGAGCGTGTAGGTCGCGAGCTTCCCGATGACCAGCCCTTGGGAGCCCGCGGAGAGGTTTGGGTTCATGACCGTCAGGTCGCGGGTCAGGATCACCCAGGTCTTCCCGAACACGATCCGCGAGAGCTCGTTCCGGTCTTCCATGGTCTCGGGCGTTCGAGGCCTCTCCCCGCATAAGTTTGCCGTTCGGGTGTTACCGGGCCCAGGGATCGGGGGTTCGTCGATGCCGGGAGGCCCCCAAATGGGGTCCGGAACCCCCGGAGAGGCGTTCGACGCGAGTTATTCGGCGAGCTTCGCTGTTTATGTAGATGGAAACCATGCATCGTGCTAACATGTCGGGCGCCGGTATGAGCATGGAGACCGCTCACGGGATGCAAGAGGGACCGCCGAAAGTGGAAGAGAAGCCCGAATGGTGGGCGAGTCCGGCAACCCTAGGGTTGCTCGGTTTCGGCACGACCACCATCCTGGCCGGGCTCAACGTGGGGCGGTGGATTCCAGCTGGACCGGTCCTCTCGATGGCGATCTTCTTCGGTGGGATCGCCCAGATCATGGCGGGGCTCATCGGGCTGCGCAAGGGGAACATGTTCGCCACGGCCTTCCTCTGCTACGGGGCCTTTTGGTTGGCGTTCAACTGGCTCAACGTGAGCGCCCCGGCCGCGGCGACACTCTCGAGCGCGTACTATGGGGTGGCCGCGTTCATGTTCGTCTGGTTCCTGGTCACGCTGACCTTTACGCTCAGCGCCCCAAAGCACGGGATTGGCATCACGCTCGTCTTCGTCACGCTGCTGATCGCGTTCGCGCTGCTGACCTGGCAGTTCGACACCCTCGCGGCGGGGAACACGGTCTCGCTTAGCACCGCCCAGGGGATCGGCGGCGAGATCATCCTGACGGGGCTCCTCGCCTGGTTCGTCGCAACGGCGGACCTGACGAACTGGAACTACGGGCGGAAGGTCATCCCGGTCTAAGGCGATCGGGGGTCTCCCGGCTCCAACCCTTTCCTCCCTTTTTCCATCGGCCCGGGAGCTGTTCGTTCCTCGGCTGCGCTGTGGAAGTCGAGCCCGCTACCCGCGGGCCGGCGGAGAGCGTGGCATCCTAAGGCCCGCCTCGACCGCTCCCCGGGAGGCGATCAGCGCTACGACGAAGAGGGGCACCAAGAAGAGGTCCGAACCCGGCCAGCGGACGCCCAGCGCCTCGCCAAACCAGAAGGTGGCGAACGTGAACAGCATCGAGGTTCCCAGGAGCTTCAGCCAGGGGACCTTGATCCGGCGCAGCTGTTCGTGGACCAGGAAGGCCAGGACGATGAGGACCGCCCCCCCCAGGAGGGCCCCGACCACGGCCGACAGCGCATAACCGGCGGCCGTGATCCCGAGGAGGACCACGACCACCTCGACGGCCTCCACTCCACCGGCCGTGAGGCCGGTCCCGAACTGGAGCGCCCCCGCCATCTTGGAGGGGGGGGCGCGGCCCGGGGGCATCGCCGCGCGCCGGTACGAGCGGAGCGTGCTCCGCAGGAGGAAGACCCCGAAAGCGGCGAGGAGGACCGCCGAGACCCAGAGAAGGTAGGTGTGGGAGAAGACGCCCAGCGCCGCCCCCACGCCGACCGCCGCGGCGGAGACGAGGGCGACTCCGACCACCGCACCGGCCGCCCCGGGTCGCGCCGTAGGGTGGTCGGAGCTCACCGCGATGACGAGGACGACCACCTCGGTCATCTCGAGAAGCGTGATGAGGAACGCCGTCAGCACGGCGGGCACGTAGAGGGACAGGTCCACGGTGCGTCCTCCCGGTCAGCGCACCGACCAGGCCTGGAGGCCGGAGGGTTCGATCGAGAAGTCGGTGACGGAGCCGCCCGACGCCTGGACCGCCTTCGCGACCTCGGCGCGACGGGCGAAATCACAGAAGAGGAGGATGTAGCCGCCCCCTCCGCTGCCGACGAGCTTCCCGCCGAGCGCCCCGGCGGTCCGCGCGTTCTCGTAAAAGGCGTCGATCTGGGGGTTCGAGACCCCCTCGGTGAACTGCTTCTTGAGCTGCCAGCCCTCGTCGAGCAGCCGCCCCATCTCGTCGATATTGCCGCGGAGGAGCTCGTTCTTCATGTCGATCGCGAGGGCCTTGGTCGCGTCCAGGGCGCGGACCGTCGACTCCTTCTTCTCCGCGTAGCTTCGCTGCTGGCGCTCGATGATATCGGCCGAGTAGTGGCTGGTGCCCGTGTAGCAGAGCAGCAGTCGGTAGGCGAGCTCGTTCGCGACGTCGGGCGAGATTTTGAGGGGGTTCACGACCGTTCGGACGGGGCCGAATTCCATGAAGTTGAACCCGCCGAACGCGGCGGCGTACATGTCCTGGCGCCCGCCCTTGAACCCGAGCTCCGTGCGTTCGATCCGATAGGCGAGCTCGGCGACCTCGTAGGGGGTCCAGTGCTCGCGGAGGTGACGTTGGAACGCCCCCACGATCGCGACGCACATCGTCGAGGAGCTTCCGAGACCCGTCCCGACGGGGGCGTCCGAGTGGAGGAAGAGACGGAGGGACTCGGCGCGGCCCCCGTTCGCCGGCCGAAGGACGTTGACGGTCGCCTTGACGAGGTCGAGCTCCCCGTTGTAGACCAGGTCCTCGGGCTTGGCGTAATCGACCGAGAGGTTGTAGTCGAGCGACCGTACTGAGACCGCCCCCCGGCCGTTGTCCTCGGCTTCGAGGGTCGCGTACGCGAACCGGCTGATCGTGCAGTTGAGGACCGCGCCGCCCTTCTCCTCCGGGTAGGGCGAGACGTCCGTCCCTCCGCCGGCGAAGCTGATCCGGAGCGGCGCCTTGGCCCGGACGATCGGCATCGGCCCGGCGCCGACCGGTTGTTCCGACTTAATGATTCCCGAGCTCCGTGCCTCCCCCCGCTGGCTCCGCGCCCCGCTCCCTTATTCTCCCCCCGTAAGTTCGGAGGTACGTGCCGCGGCGCTACCCCGGTCCGTCCCTGACGGTCGACGCGGTCTGGATCCGCCGCGGTCGTCTCCTGCTGGTCCGACGCGGCCGCCCCCCCTTCCGGGGCTCCTGGGCCCTTCCGGGGGGGTTCGTGGAGCTCGGCGAGACCGTCGAGGACGCCGTCCTCCGCGAACTCGTCGAGGAGACCGGGCTCCACGGGCGTCGGGGACCCCTCGTCGGAGTCTACTCGGACCCCCGCCGTGACCCGCGCCACCACAACGTCTCTGTGGCGTTCCTGATCCGGGGGCCCGGAGGGATCCCGCACGGAGGCGATGACGCGAGTCACGCCGCGTGGGTTCCCCTCCGCCCGCTTCCCCCGCTCGCGTTCGATCATATTCAGATCGTCCACGACGCGATCGCCCGCCTCGCGGCAGGCCCACCCCGACGTCGCTCCCGATCGTAGGGCGGTATCGGGAGAATCCCTCTCCCGGGGCCGACTCAGGGGGAATCGCTCGGCGGCTCGGCCCCGGGCTCGGAGGGTGGAGGCTCGGGCTTCGGAGGCGGGGGACGCGGTCGACGGATCGCGACGACCGCTCCGAGCGCGGCGATGGCTGCGACCGCGACGAGGGCGATCAGCACATACCCCCACACCCCGAGGCCGAGCAGGCCCGGGGTCCCCGAAGTCGCCGATCGCTGCGACGCCTCGAGGGCGAGGGACCCGCTCTGTCCACTGACGGTGAACGTGCCGGCCGCGGGAGCCGAGCTCCACCCCGCGGGGACCGAGACCGAGTAGCTGTACGTGCCGTTCGGGAGCGCGAAGAAGAGGCTCGGTGAGGTCGAAAGGTTGGTCGCCTGCCCGTCGAGCGAGACCCCCCACGTGGCGCCCGCGGGAAGGCCGCTCATCTCGAACGTGACCGCGTACTCGACCGGGAAGAAGATCAGAGCGACCGAGGCGGGTCCCCCGACGACCGAGACCTGACCGGACAAGAACGGAGCGGCGGTCCACCCGGCCGGTTCCGAGAGGACCGTGTAGTTGTAGGTCCCGTTGACCGCCGACCAGTCGAGCTCGACCCCCTGGGAGCTCAGGTACGGCCCTCCGACGATATGGATCGCCCACAGACTCCCCGCGGGGAGCCCGGATTCGGTGAACGTGACGGCGTAGACCGCCGACCGGAACGAGAGGAGGATCTCGCGCGCGACCCCATCGACCGCGAAGGCACCCGACGTGCCGAAATACCCGTTCGCCGTCGTTTGGGCGGTGTAGGAGTAGCTCCCGTTCTCGAGCAGGAGGTTCACCTGGGTCCCGGACGTCGAGCTTGCGTTCGTCGCCCCCGGGACGCGGAGCGTCCAGTTCGAGCCGACCGGCAATCCCTGCTCGACGAAGGTGATCGCGAACTTCGGCGGCGGCGCGAACGCCTCGTCGTAGACGACCGCCTGGCCGGAGACGTCCAACGCGACCTGGCGCGGCTGTTCCGTCCAGTTCGATTGCGCAGCGAACGAGATCTCGAGCGAGCTGTTGGGTGCGGCGAACGTCACGCGCGTCGTGTTCGTCTCGAGATGGTAGTAGGTGAACGCGCCCCGGAACGTCTCGGTGACGTTCGCCCACCAGACGTACCCGCTGGGCAACGCGAGCGCCACGAGCGTGACGTTGTATCGGACGAGAGTGAAAGTGAGCGAGACCTCCACCGCGACCCCGTTGACGGAGAATTCCCCGTGGATCGAGGGGAGGCTGTAATCCGGGGGCGGCACGGCGGTCCAGAAGTAGGTTCCGTTGGCGAGCGGCAGGACCACCTGGGACAGGTTGGTATCGAACCCGTCGCCGGTGTTGAGGAGGAAACTCCAGTACTCTCCAGCGGGAAGGCCGGTCTCCGAGATCGTGACGGGCGAGGTTGGCACGATCGCGAACGGGTCATACTCGAGGACCCCCTGCTCCGACGACCCCGCCGAGACCCCGAGGGTCCAGTTCGCGGGAGCGCCGCTCGTCCAGTTCGCGGGGGTGGCGAGCGTCCAGAGCAGCCCCGAGGAGCTCTCGCCGGTCTGGTCGATGCTCTCCCCGTAGGCTTCCGTCGCCCCGGGGACCCACTGGGTCGAGCCGAACCGTTGGAAGGAAAGCTGGAGGGTTCCGCCGGTGGGGGCGGTGAACGTGCCCAAGCCGGCGCTGGGACCCCCGACGAGCCCGAACTGGGGGGAGAGGCTGCCGGCCGCCCCGCCCTCCAGCGGGTTGTTGGAGAGCTCGTTGCCGCCCCAAGAGTAGTTGGTCGAGAGGTTCCCGAGGATGTACGAGCCCCCCGGGAGCGGTAAGGTGAGGTTGGACGCTCCGGGAATCCCGAAGGAGAAGACGACGGACTGGCCGTCGAAGGTGGTCGTGTTCTCCAGCGTCGTAACGATGGAGAAGTTGAGCGGGGTTTGGAGGACCTGCCCCGACACGGGGAAGTTGTATTCGTAGATCGTGGCATTGTAGTAGATCCCCCAGAAGGGGTAGACGACCCAACCGCTGAAGTTCATCTGCCAGGCGCCCGGCGTTCCGTTGATGTAGATGACGTTCTGGACCCAGTAGATCGGAGCGCCCAGCGCGTCGGCGACGAAGAAGTTCTGCTGGATCGAGGCGTTATAGTACGGACTGGTCGAGGTGACGACGAGGCCGGTGAGGTTGAAGTTGGCGCGGAGCGAGGAGAGGTCGCCCGGCGTGTTGAGCGGCAAGTAGCTCACAAAGTACATCGTGAAGTTGTACGCGTCGATCGTCCCCCATCCGGTCACCAGGTCATAGCCAACGAGGGCGCTGTCCTCGAAGTTCTGTCCCGTCGTCACGTCGTAGAACGGTAGGGTCGGCAGCGCCGAGTCGTAGAATCCGGTCACGTAGTAACCCGTGCTCGCCGTCCCGAGCCCGGAGACGAGGGTGAACTCGTCGTTCGCGAGGGGATAGAGGGTCGGGTCGAGGAAGCCGAGCCAGGCGTTGTGGAAGGCCCCGAGCACGTGGTCCGCCTCAACGATCATACCCGCCGTCAGGGGGGTGGCGATGCTCGTGCCCGCGACCTGGAAGAAGGGGTTCCCGAGGGATGCGTTGGAGGCGTTGGACTCGACCCCCCCGATCGTGATCGTCATGATCGTGTTGTTCGCCAGGGCCGCGATGTCCGGCACGCCGCGACCGACCCCACCCGTCACGTTGAACGCGCTAGTAGTGTTCTGCCAGTCCGGTGACGCAAATACGACACTCACGCCACCGGTCGACCCGGCGGGCGGGCCGGGAGAGTCCCAGGCTGCGGTCTGGTTCCATACGACGTTCCCGCTCATCTGGAGGGTCGAAGGGTCCAGCGTGACGGTCGTTCCCCCGACGGCGACGTCCCCGTAGGTGTCGTAGGCCATGGAGGCGGGGAAGAACGTCGTTTGGCCCGGTGGGTCGGACCCTCCTCCGTAGCCGGCGGGGTTCGAGCCGGAATCGCCCGAAGCCGCCAGGACCGTGATCCCTCGGGCCGCCGCGGTCGCGATCGAGGCGTTCCAGCCGGCGTCGAACGCGTCAGTGCCGCCCCAAGAGTTCGAGATGACGGAAACGTTCGCGAGCCCGGGGTAGCTCCCGTTCGGGTTGAGGATGAAGGCGAACGCGCTGTCCAGGTCGACGTTCGATAGCGTGGGGCCGTAGACGTTGTAGATCTTCGCCCCGGGGGCGGTCGACCCGAGCATCTCGAGGTCGAGCGTGTTCTCGACGTTCGCGCTGGTGTTGTCGTACGACGCGAGCGGTCCGGGCGCGGCGGCCCCGTTCAACGGGACGCCGGCCACGGAGGCGTGCGGCTCGCCCGCCGGCAGGGTCTGGTTGTAGAAGTCGGTGATATCGCGCGGAACGAACGGCCCGACGTCCTGTCCCGGGGTGAGGTTCCCCCACGGGGTCGAGATCGGGTTCCCTTCGTAGGTCCCGGACGCGAGGATCGTCGCGGCCACCATGTCCGTGGGGTACCCGTGCTGCGCGAACAGGGAGAGCTGATCGTAAGCGACCTGGAAGTCGGACGCGAACTCGAACTGGAATCCCCCGACCGTCACGGGGCTGGGGTACGAGCTGAGGGAGGCGAGCTCGGAGGGAACCGCGCGACCCCCGCCCGAGCGGTACTCCGGGCCGATGTGCAGCGGATGGTTGACCAGAGAGGAGTACGAGCTCAGTCCGTCCACCCCCGCGACCGCGTGGGCGAGCGGAGCGGGAAGCCGCGGGGAGGAGGTCGGGGCGTAGAAGGCGAGGCCACCGACGCGAAACGAATCGAGCCCCACATGGAAGATCTCCGCCACGGCCGCCGGCGACGCATCGAACGAGAGGCTGACCCGGTCGGCATACGTCCGCACGTTCGTCGCTCCCAGCGATCCGAGATACTGGACCGCGGCCGTGTAGGTCGAGCTCGACGGCCCGAACTCGCGGTCGAACTCGGCGGAACTTAGGTAGTGGTGATACTCGGGGGACCGGGGATTCTGGAGTTCCCCCAGGAGCGCGGCGAGGCGGGACGAATTGGCGAACGAGAAGGTCATGAGAAGGTGGACAGAGAGGTCCGATGGGACGGGGCCTTCAGCGACCGCGTTCCGCACCGTGCGGCCCAGTTCCGCATAGCTGAAGGGTACGGCGGGGGCGTGGGCGAGCTCCCCCACGGATAGCCCCGAGGGGATAACCCGCAACGCGCCGTGCCCTTCCGGCGAAGGGGCCGCGGCGGCCGCCGAAAGCAGCGAAATCGCCGGCACCGCTACCAGGGCGGCGATCAGCAGGGCGAGCAGGGTCCGCCAGAACCGACCGGGGACGCGCATGAAGGTGCTCGGACCGCCGGGTTGCCCCGGCTCGGGAGGCCACCCTCGCTGCCTCAGATAAGCATTGTCTCGCGAGGCCGATTCTTTCGGTCGCGTCCAACGGTTTCGGGAGTGGGGAGCGAGCCCTCGCGCACCGGTTGAGGGAAGGGCGTCCGGAACCCGTAGAGAGAGCCGGGCGCACCGCACCACGATGACGAGAGGGTGGGCTGGACCTGCCGATATCCCCGCCCACTTGGCACCGAGGCCCGACCAACGAGAGGCTCCTCAGTGTCCGCATGCGGTTCGACTTCCGGGCCCCAGCCGTTGGCCCCGAGAACCCACCGGGCGGAACCGACGGCGGATTCGAGACATTGGCTCGAGTGCACGCAGTCCCACGGCCGGTGGCGTTGTAACGCGGAGGGCGCTGACCGAGGGGGCTCAAGCGGGAAGCCGAGCCTGACCCCCGGACCGGCGGCACCCCGGGTGGCGCCACCGTCTTATCGACCGGCCGGAATCCGCGCGGCACATGGGCAACCCACGCGAGCCGCACCCCCGCGCGACGCTGCTGTCGGATTTCATCTTAGGGAGCCAGGACGGCCTCGTCAATGTCCTCGGGATCCTGCTCGGACTGGTCGTCTCCACCCACGACGTCCGGATCATCCTCATCGCCAGCCTGGCCGCCCTAGCGGCCGAGTCGATCTCGATGTCCGCGGTCGCCTACACCTCGACCCGGGCCCGAAGGGAGCTCTTCCGGTCGGAGGTCGCCCGCGAGCTCCAGGAGATGCGGGAGGTCCCCGAGATGGAACGCGAGGAGGTCCGCGTGATCCTTCGGAAATGGGACTACGCGGGGGCGGACCTCGAACGGATGGTCCGGGAGGTCGAGGGGAAGCCGAAGATGATGCTCGACCTCATGATGGCGTTCGAGCTCTTCCTCGCTCCGGTCGCCGAAGACCAGCCGCGCAAGAGCGCCGAGGTCGTCCTGGCCGCCACCGTCATCGGCTCGATCATCCCGCTCGTTCCGTTCTTCCTCTTCCCCGGCGCGCTCGCTACAGCCGCGATCCTCGCGATCATCCTCAGCGCGATCACGCTCTTCCTCGTCGGGTGGTACGAGGCCCGCACGACCGACGGCGTGACCTGGCAGAGCGGGCTTCGAATGGTCCTCATCGGGCTCGGCGCCGGATTCGGTGGATTCCTGATCGGATTCGTCGCGAGCCACGTGTGAGCCGTCACCGGCCCGCTGGTCGAGGGAAGCGAGACTAGGCGGGTCGGGTCATCCGGCGTCGGGCGTTCGGACGGAGGACGAGGCGGAGCGGGGAGGCCCATGACGGGCGTCGGACCTCATGCCGAAGGCAGAGCGTGCACCAGGCCACGGATTCTCCGCCGCCGGCCAGCTCGGGCGTGGCCATGTGGTCCTCGGGGGAGTGGCCGCAGCGTCGGTCGAGGCAGGGATGGTTCGGGCGCGCGGAGGAGTCGCGGTCGGACACATCCCATGCTATGCGCACTCATGCGTATAAAGCCAGAGGGTCCCCCCTCCGAGGGGAGCTTTGGCTACGCGTGAAGGAGCCGGATCTCCTTCGCCACGCGCGCGTCCCTCTCCTTGTCGGTGAGTTCGCGGATGTGGAACGAGACCAGGACCGTCCCGTTGAGTTCGACCGCCTGGGAAATGAACGGCAGCTTGAGGGAAACGCCTTCCAAGCGGAGTTCGAGCTCTCCGTGTTGGTTCGCCATCGCGTTCATCCAGTCCTGGAACGGGTTGGCCGAATCCGGCCCGGCCTTCAGCTTGGGGGGCATGGCCCGGCACTCCCGCAGGGGTTTACGAAGCTATCGATGGCCTTCGGGGAGGTCCCGGAGCCGGGGATCTAGGCCGCTGGCGCGAGTCCGGCGTGCGCCCGGAGGGCTTGGTAGAACCCCCCGAAACTGGTCGCCGTGGGCGTCCGCATCCCCTGGTTCCGGAGCTGCTCGCGGACCTCGCGCGGGCCCTGGCGCAGGTCGAGGATCTTGGCCGTGTCGTACTTGTACTGAAACGTCCCGGCCGGCCCGCGGGGGAACGGTTCCCAGTCCTTGGGAGTGGTCGTTCGGAGGTCCTGCGGGCGCTTCCCGTCGGGCGGGGCGAACGCGGGAAGGGTCAGGTGCTCCTCGGTGAGCCAGAGCATCGTGGCGTCGCGGATCGCATCCTCGGTCGTCGCGTCGAGGGCTCCCGGCGCGACCTGAGATCGGACCCACCCGACGAGCGCGTCGAACGTCTTCTCGTTGTTCTCCTCCAGCATCTGGAGAACGGCGAGACGGATCGCGCTGCGCCGCAGCTGCTCGATGCCGGTATTGCTGAGCCGGTACTCGGCCGAGAGCCCGAGCAGGCTCTCCGAGTTGTCCGCCAGCTGCTTGACCGTAAGGACGGCGAGCACCGCTGCTGGTTCGTCCTTGGAGACGTGCCACAGGGAGAATTCCCGGCCGTTGGTAAGGAGGACGAGCGGAACCTTTGCCACTTGGGCTTGCTCGGCGATGCCGCCGATCTCGGAGACGGAGGCCGTCCGTTCGCGAACGTCGAGGAACAATCGAGGCTGGCCCTCGGCGTTGAACAGCGCGTAGTCGACGGGCCCGTCCCCGCCCTTCACTTCGAAATCGAGGTAGACCTGCCGCTTGTCGTGAGGGTCCCATCCGAGGGCGAGGAGGAATGGATTCACGATCCAATGCCGTACCTGCTGTTCGGTGACCTCGGGGACGTCCCGGAGGACCTCTTGGGCGACCTGACTGAAGTCGGCGAGCCGCCGGCTCAAGTCTCCTGCTTCCATCGTCGGAATGATGAGCGGGCCTCCGCCTTAAATCTACCCGTGGGGGCGGTGGGGCCGCCGTCGCATCCCCTCGGCTCGAAGGAACTCCTCGACCGGTTCGAGCGGCGTGGCGAGGCCCTCGTAAGGAGGCAGACCGAGCCGGTCCGCCACGAGCCATTCGACCTCGTACGCGTACAGCAAGGAGGAGCCCAACGTCTCGAGCAGACGGGCCAGTCGCTCGGCTCCTCGGGGGGTGAGGTGGAAGTAGCGGGGCGGCAACCCGAGCGCGTCGAAGAGACGGTCGGTCAGTTCACGATACCGCCAGGTCCGGGGACCCCCCGCCGTGACGGTACGCCGGCCGGGGAGCCTGGCCTCGCGGCGGACGATCCGGGCGAGGTCCCCGACCGCGAGGGGACTCACGCGATACTCCCCGTCCCCGAACATCGGGAAGCGACGGTACCGGTCCATGGTCCGAAGCATGACGGTCAGCAGTTTGTCGCGCGGGCCGAAGAGCATGGTGGGGCGGACGATGCTGTAGGCGACCCCGCTCGTCTCCAGGGCGCGATCGACCTCCCGTTTCCGCACCATGTACGGAAGGGTCGCTTCGATGTGATCGGTCGCGGTCGGCACGCTGAGGTGAACGAACCGGCGCACGCCAGTCTCGGCGGCGTCGGCGACGAGGCGACGAAGCCCTTCGGCCAACGGGCGGAACCGTCGATCCGACCCTGACCGGTACCAGGCGACGTTCACCACGAGGTCCACCCCCTCCAGCAGCGGACCCCAGCGCGGTAGGGTCGCGACGTCGGCCGGCACCCACTCGACGGAGGGGATCGACTCGTTGGGGGCGGGATGCCGATGCACCGAACGGATGTTCCAGTCCGGCGCGAACTCCCGGAGGAGCGCACGACCGACCAGCCCTCCGCCGCCACCCACGAGGAGGATGCG